>Ga0209624_10000393_pt1 | contig 38513 bp, 34 predicted proteins | sample JacPinW_OM2H0_O1_FD_188565 | JGI IMG/M metagenome (GOLD analysis project Ga0209624, IMG submission 188565) | Forest soil microbial communities from Algoma, Ontario, Canada - Jack Pine, Ontario site 1_JW_OM2H0_O1 (SPAdes) (version 2) | ecosystem: Environmental > Terrestrial > Soil > Boreal...
ATTCTTACCGCCATTGATCACGACGGGCGCGGGGCGGATCACTTTGCCAGCGCCGGTGCGCTCCTTGATCGAGGCGAGGCCGCGTTCGAGATGCAGCGGCCGCGGGCGTCCATAATCGTAGAGACGATACGTGGTGTCGGATTGCTGCTGCGTCTCCACGATGACCGAACCCGGTCCGAGCGTGTGCACAGTTCCACCGGTAACGTAAATCATCTCGCCCTGGTAGACATTGATCCAGTTGAGCAGTTCTTCCGCGCGCTTGTCATGGATGGCTTGCTCGAATTGCGCGCGCGTGACGCCGGTCTTCAGTCCGAGCGCGATTTGCGCTCCCGGCTTGGCATGAGCGACGTACCAGCATTCAGTCTTTCCCCAGGGCTCGCCGAATTGTTGAGCGGTTGCGTCGTCAGGATGAACTTGTACGGAGAGTTTTTCCTCGGGAAACAGAAACTTCACCAGCAAGGGAAAGCGCTGCGGGTCGCGCGCAGCCGTGCCAACCAGGTCAGCGCCGAATTCTTTGCTCAGGTCTGCGAGCGTACGCGTCGCCAGCGGTCCGTTCGCGACGGCGCAGTTATCGCCGGTAAGCCATGCCTCTCCGATGCGCTCGTTGAATTTGTGATTCGGGTAAATAGCAGAGAGATCGAAGGTGCCCCAGGGACGCGGGTCGAAGGCGGGCTGCATCAGGAGCGGGTAGAGTTGGGTCATGGAAGCAGTCAGGTGGTTAAGCTTAAATCAAATGCTAAGCGCTAATGGGACGGTCGGGAGCGGTCGTCCCTATGTGGTCTCGCGGGCGAGAACGCGCCTACAATCCGCCAAAGAACTTCCGCATCCGCTCCAACCCGCGATCAAGTTCAGCAATCGTCGTCGCGTATGAGAGGCGAATGTGTTCCTTCGTCCCAAAGCCTTCGCCCGGAACAGTGGCGACGTGTACCTCGCGCAGAAGTTTGCCCGCCAAATCGGAGGCTGAGTTGATCCCGCTGCGCCCAAAAAATTCAGAAACATTGGGATACGCGTAGAACGCTCCTTCGGGGAGCGTGCATTTCACGCCAGGAATCGATCGTAATCCTTTCACCAAATGATCGCGCAACTTGATGTATTCCGCACGCATCTCGTCAACGCATTGCTGCGGGCCTCTCAACGCCGCCACCGCCGCTTTCTGCACGATCGAAGTTGGATTCGACGTCGACTGGCTCTGAAGTTTCTGAACAGCAGTAACGATGGGCGCAGGCCCGAGCGTGAATCCAAGACGCCATCCGGTCATGGCGTAGGTCTTCGAAAGCGACCCGACGACCATGAAGCGGTCGCGATACTCACGCAGTGAGCCAACGGAAAAGCGCTTTCCCGTGTAATTCAGATAAACGTAGCACTCGTCTGAAATCACCCAGATGCCGCGCTGGTGGGCCAGTCGCACAACTTCGGTCATGTCTTCCGGGCTGATCACGGCTCCCGAAGGATTCGACGGAGAATTCAGAATGATGAGTTTCGTCTGCGGCGTCACCAGTTCCGCGACCATATCGGCCGTGACGCGAAAGCCCTGCGACTCGTCGCTTTGCAGCAGCACGCAGTTGCCGCCGGCGTAACGCACCATATCTTTGAACGAGACCCAGTAGGGAACAGGAAGAATTACCTCGTCCCCATGATCGACCAGCACCGAGATGACATTGAAGAGCGCGTGTTTGCCACCGACCGACGCCACTGCCTCTTCACGCCGGTAATCCGAATCGAAGTCGACTGCATGACGATGGACAATCGCATCCTTCAGTTCGGCGGTGCCACCGACGGGGGTGTACTTCGAAAAGTTCGACTGGATGGCAGCGATGGCTGCATCCTTGATGTGCTGCGGCGTAGAGAAGTGCGGCTCGCCCGCACCAAAATCCACGACGTCGATACCCTGTTGGCGCAGTTTGTCAGCTTCAGCCACCACCGCCATAGTCGCGGAAGGCTCAATGCGGTTAATGCGTTCCGTCAAGCGGACGGGCTGGGTAACGGGGGCCATCACGGTGCTCATAGTCTCTTTTTCCTAAACCTGTTCTTCGCGTCGGAAGGTGTCTTACTCGCGCGCGGCTCGCCCTTCGCAAATTTGTGAGCCACATCTATTTTCTCACGAAGCTTCTGTTCTACAAGCTCTGGTACCAGGCGTTCGATAGAACCTCCGAGCTGCGCGACCTCGCGCACCAGCCGCGAACTCAAGTAGGAATACTTTTCGGCGGGCATCATGAAAACGGTCTCCAGCGTCGGTTGTAGTTTGCGATTCATCAGCGCCATTTGCAGTTCGTATTCGTAATCGCTGATGGCGCGAATGCCGCGCAGAATTGCCTGAGCCTCGACTCGCAGCGCGTAATCCACCGTCAGGCCGTCGAAGGTATCCACGGAAACGTTGTCAAACCCAGAGGTCATCGACTCCAGCATCTTGCGGCGATCAGCGACGCTGAATAGCGGATCCTTCTCGGGGTTACGCAGAATGGCCACGACCAGTTCGTCAAAGATCTTGCCACCGCGCTCAATCAAATCAAGATGGCCGTTGGTAGGAGGATCGAACGATCCGGGATAGATGGCTTTGATGCGCTTCATCGGGGCCCTCGATTGACGACAGGGTCAACGAAAGGAGGATTGTATGCGGGCGCTGCCGGAGATGGCAATCGGATGTCCGCGCGGCTCTGAACCCAGCCGGACCGGTTGGTGGTGTACGATTGCTAGAAAAACGCCCAATGAGATTACTCGGTTTACGATTTTTGCTGGTGCTGCTTGCGGGAACGAATGCAGGCGGAAGAGCTCCCGCTGACTACAAGGGAAAACCTTTTCAAGATGCGGCGCACGCCGGTGTTCCGCAGGCAATTCCGGGCCGTCTCCAAGCCGCATTCTTCGACGATGGCGGGGAGGGCGTTGCGTATCATGACGCGGATCCAATCAACCACGGCAGCGGCGAGTTGAACTACAAGCCTGGACACTGCGAAGAAGACGTGCCGGTCGCCATCTGCCGTTTTCGCGAACACGAAGGCGTAGACATTTCCTACGTGAAGAAACTAGCGGATCTCAATCATCCCAACCTGGTTGCGCCAGAGTGGCAGCAGTTATATATCGGATGGACGGAAGATGGCGAGTGGACGAACTACACCGTCGACGTACGGAAAGCCGGGACATACAGAATCGTGGCCATGTATTCCCATATCGCGCAAACCATTAATTTTTCGCTGAACAACCGGCCCGCCGCCGAGTGCAAGCTCCCGCTCGATTCCACAACCCAGTTCTCGATGAAAAACTACCCCGATTGGGAGGTCTGGCACTTCTGGAACAAGGCAGACTGCGGAGAAATTAATTTCCCCGAGGCCGGCCTGCAACTCCTGACTCTGCATTACAAGCGTGGAAACAATCTTGCGTATTTTGATTTCTTACCCACGGAGAAATAAAGGAACTTGAGAACTCCCGCGCCACAATGCGGGGTGCGCAAAGGTCGAGCAGAAATTAGTATGAGGTCTCAACTCTGTTCGACCGAGTTTAGTTGTCTGGGCGCTCCTACCGCCTCGCCGCTGGCACCTTCGCCGCTTCCGATGCGCTAGGCATCGTCGTGACTCGCCCCTGCGTTCCGGTCGCCTGTGCTGGAACCGCCGTCGGTGTCGGCGGCGCGGTCGATGGCGTCAGTCCCAGAGCCTTCCGTACTTCCGCATCGAGCTTAGCCATCGTATCTTTATTTTCCTTCAGGAAGGCGCGTGCATTCTCGCGTCCCTGGCCAATGCGCTCGCCTTTATAGCTGAACCACGAACCCGATTTCTCGAGGATGTTGCTGTTCACCGCCAGATCGAGCAGATCGCCTTCGCGCGAAATGCCTTCACCATAAAGGATGTCAAACTCGGCTTCGCGGAACGGCGCCGCCACTTTATTTTTTACGACCTTGACGCGAGTGCGCGAGCCGGTGACCACGTCTCCTTCTTTGATGGCAGCGATGCGCCGAATATCAATGCGCACCGACGAATAGAACTTCAGCGCGCGGCCGCCAGTCGTCGTCTCCGGATTGCCGAACATCACGCCAATCTTCTCGCGAATCTGGTTGATGAAGATCAGGCAGGTGCGCGACTTGGCAACTGTTCCCGTCAGCTTTCGTAGCGCCTGCGACATTAGCCGCGCTTGCAGGCCCATGTGGCTGTCGCCCATTTCGCCGTCAAGTTCAGCCTTAGGAACGAGCGCCGCAACCGAATCCACCACCAGCACGTCAATCGAGTTCGAGCGTACCAGCGCTTCGGTGATTTCGAGCGCCTGCTCACCGTAGTCTGGCTGCGAGACGAGAAGATTGTCGACGTCCACGCCCAGCTTCTTGGCATACCCCGGATCGAGCGCATGCTCGGCATCGACGAACGCCGCCATGCCCCCAGCCTTTTGCGCTTCGGCAATGACCTGCAAGGCAATCGTCGTTTTGCCGGAAGACTCCGGGCCGAAGATTTCGACCACTCGCCCGCGCGGCACTCCGCCCACACCCAGCGCGGCATCGAACGAAATCGCGCCTGTCGAAATCACCGCAATGGGAACAATCGCCTCCTTCGATCCCAGCCGCATGATCGATCCCTTGCCAAACTGCTTTTCAATTTGCGCGAACGCGAGTTCAATTGCCTTATTGCGTTCGTTGTTACGATCATTGTTGCGATCATCGACTCGGGTGCTACGGTCTTCCGCCATGAGGGCTGCTCCTGTTTAGGTGAAATCAGTAATCTCGGGTACGAATCCTCGTAGCCTACACCCGCGGGCTGGAGCGTGAAGTGTTGGCCGTCACATCAATTTTGGTCAGTTTAGCACGAAGCGAATGAAAGGCGAAGCTGAAAGTTGATGCAGCTTGATGCAGTTGGTTCGGGTTCCAGCGAGAACCCACCACTGAGGCAAGAATAGACGGAGGAAAATAACGAATATTTACGCGACTTTCTCCTGGCTGCGTGGTAAAGAGGGTTTCTTGCTAGACTCCCTCATGCGCAAAGACACGCAAATCGAGGGTATCTCTGAGCGAGACGCCGTTATTCGGGGACCATCTTTATATCTCATCGCCACGCCCATCGGCAACCTCGAAGACATCACGCTGCGCGCCCTGCGCATCCTCAAAAAGGTCGATCTAATTGCCTGTGAAGATACGCGCCAGACTCTGAAACTCCTCAGCCATTACGGCATCCAGACCCGGCTGGTCAGCTATCACGAGCACAATGAGATGACCAAAGCCGCCGAATTAGTCGTCGACCTCGAAGGCGGAGCCAAGATCGCCCTGGTCACCGACGCAGGCATGCCCGGCATCTCCGACCCCGGATTCCGCCTGATTGCCCTAGCCATTCGCCATCACGTTCCGGTCGTTCCGATTCCCGGAGCGTCCGCTTTTCTGGCCGCCCTCGTCGCCAGCGGTCTGCCCACCGATTCGTTCCGCTTCAGCGGCTTTCTCCCCGCCAAATCCGGCCAGCGCCGCAAACTGCTGGAAAGCGTAAAAGATTCTCCGCGCACACAAGTATTCTACGAAGCCCCGCATCGGCTGCTCGAGACGCTTTCTGACGTTTGCGATGTTCTAGGAGAAGCCCGCCACGTAGTCGTCGCGCGCGAAGTAACAAAGCTACACGAAGAATTCCTGCGCGGGCGCGCCCGAGAGATTCTCAATCAACTCAAAGCCCGCGGCGAAGTCAAAGGTGAGATTACTCTCCTGATTGCGAAAGCCGAAGAGGGGGCGGCTCCCGCGCCTTCCGAAAACATAAGCGTAGCTCAGCGCGTGCGCGAAATCATGGCCGCCGAAAAGGTCGACGAAAAAGCCGCCCTGAAAAAAGTAGCAAAGGAACGTGGGATCGGGAAGAGCGAAGCGTACCGTGAATGGCAGCGTGGTCGATAGTCTTCGTCAAGTTCACCGTTCACTAATTTCAATCGGCAATCGTGAGTCTCGAGGTCGGACTCCCTCGTCCAGCCACTGAATGTGTGCTTCTTTATTCTCAATCCAGAAAGCAAAGTAGTAGCTTCGGATTCGAGCGGTCTGAGAACTGTGCTTCAGGATTCGTGACTCCCCAATGTTCGGGGCGTCGCCCGCTACCGTGATCCGATATGGCTGAGCGCCCGTCTCCTCAATTTTCAACCTGTAAGTACCTTGTGACGGATTACATATCGCAACAGCCAAAACTTCACTCCGATTGGGGGCATTTCGGATTTCCACAACCTCGGCGTATCGCGACTCGGGGATTAAACCGTGACCTGCGCTTCGGGGCTGAGAATCCCCGTTGGGTCAAGGCCAACTTCACCGTGGGAGGTGAGCCGTGGCTTGGGGTGCTCGCGGAAACGCTCGGGAACGGGCTATCTCGGCATGAATAAATCAACGACGGCTCTAAATTGTGAGGGCGTTTAGGGTTTTGCGCCAAGCCCAAGCAGCCGTCACCAAAATTGCGCAGACCGTTGGCCAATAGAAAGTATTCTTCATTTCGCACGCGCTGTTATCTTTCCGCTAGCAACAGCAGGCGTTATCCCAGTATGACCCGACTAAGTCTTAACTCACGCTTCATCTTCAGGAGGGCTCCGTTCTTGAGTTCGATTTCCAAGTTTGTCTCGGCGCTATGCGTTCTCCTGCTGACGGAACTCCTGCGCTGGATGCTGACGTGCGGTCAAAAGAAGTGTTCAGGCCTGGGTTATGCGCCCTTGCCGGCAGAGGTCGCCAAGCGCGCATTGGATTCGTTTGATTCGGTGAAGTAGGTCGAGTAAATGTGCCTGATCTCGGCGAACGTGAGCGTCCGCTCCAAGGCGCTTGTTACTTCCCAGCGAGCTCCTTCTTCACTGCTTCGCTGACCACCTTCCCATCCACCCGCAGCCCCTCCGCCGCGAACCGCGCCATTGTGGCCTTCATCACCGCCCCCATGTCTTTCATCGTCAGCGGACCCGTCATCTCGGTAATCGCCGCGCGAACACCCGCGACGATTTCCTCTTCCCCCGCCTCTTTAGGCAAATAGGTCTCGATCAGCTTGATCTCGGCCGCTTCTTTGTCGGCCATCTCCTGGCGTCCGCCCTTGGTGAACTGCTCGACCGAATCCTTGCGCTGCTTGATCAGCGTGGAGAGCACTTGCTGCGATTCCTTGTCGTCGAGCGGCGCCATCTTTTCGATCTCGCGATTCTTGAGCGCGGTCTTGACCATGCGCAGGCAAGAGAGGCGCTGCTCTTCGCGAGCCTTCATAGCCGCGACAATGTCTTTCTGGATCTGATCGATTAAAGGCATGGCCGAATTATAGTCGGCAGGGCCCTTTTCCCCATGTTCCCTGTGACCTCTGTGGTAAGGCACTCCTCTCTTCCCGAATGTTCGCCCCTTCGCATATCCTGTTGAGTAATCCCGGCGCCCGATTCCCATGATCAAGAAAAACCGTCTCTTCACTCCCGGACCAACTCCCCTTCTTCCCGTTGCCCAAACGGCGATGGCAGCGTATGGCGCGCACCATCGCACCGCCGAATTTCGCGCTCTGTTCACCCATGTGCTTGCGGATGTGAAGGAGTTCATTGGCACAAAGAATGAGGTCCTTGTGCTCACCTCATCAGGCACGGGTTTCATGGAAGCCTCAGTCTCCAACCTGACTTCCCCCGGCGACCGTGTACTCGTCCTGACTGCCGGCAAGTTCGGCGAGCGCTGGACTGCGCTCACCAAGGCATTTGGCTGCGCCGTCGAGACGGTCACCGCTCCCTACGGCGAAACGTTTTCGCTCGACGATGTGCGCCGCAAACTGGCGCCGGAGACTCGCTGCGTCTACATGCAAGCGACCGAGAGTTCAACGGGCGCGCGCCACGATGTCGAAGCGATTGCGAAACTGGTGCGCGCTTTGCCCGATACCTTGCTGGTCGTCGACGCAATTACGGGTTTGGGCACGACCCGTCTCGACGTCGATGGCTGGGGAGTCGACATCATCCTTGGCGGATCGCAGAAGGCTCTCATGATTCCGCCAGGATTGGCCTATGGCGCCGTGAGCGAGCGCGCCTGGCAACGCATGGAGCGAACCACGTCTCCGCGCTATTACTTCGATCTGCGCAAGGAGCGAAAAGCTGCGGCCAAGGCGGAGACCGCCTCCACGCCCGCGACTGCGCTATTCGCCGGGATGGCGGCGGCGCTCGATTACGTCCGTCAAATGGGCGATGGAAACTTGGCGGCGGGACGCGATGCGCTCATCGCCAACGCCGAATTGTGCGCCGCCATGACACGCGCCGGCGTCGAAGCACTCGGACTGAAATTATTCGCGCCGAATTGTCCCGCCTCCGCGCTGACCGCGGTCGCTGCACCCGAAGGCGCCGACTCCAACATTATCTGCAAACGCTTCCGCGAGCAGTTCGGCGCGGTCGTCGCCAACGGAAATGCGGAGATGAAAGGTCAGCTTTTCCGCATCGCGCATATTGGCTACTACGACTATATGGACACGATAGGAGTGCTCGCCGCGCTCGAACACGTGATTGCAGAAGTGACGGGGAGGACGCTGGAGTTTGGTTCCGCGGTACGCGCAGCTCAAGAAATTTATGCGAGTTCAAACCAGCTGGCGGAAGGCAAGCCGCTCCAGTACAGAATCTAGAATCCCTGAGCGTCGAGCGCTGCCCGCCGCAATTTACGGCTCTCCGCCAAGAGCGACATGGAGTGCATGAGATTCTGCAGGGTGACAATTCCAACCAGTTGCTGCTCGTCGACTACCGGAATAATGCTGAGATTGCGGGCAGAGAGCTTGCGGAAAGCGGAGGCGAGCGACTCTTGTTTGGCGGCCACTTCGAAAATGCGGTTCATCACCGCCTGCACGTAACCGTTCCCCTCGGCACGCAGAGCTTCGAGAATTTTTTGCCGCGAAACGACCCCCACCATGTCGCTGCCGCGCACTACAGGGAAATCATCCTGCAACGTGTGTACCGCTTTTTCAAGCGCATCTTCCAGCGTGTCAGCCGGCGAGAGTGTGGCGAAGTCGGTGAGCATAACCTCTTCCAGCCGTACGCTCTGCAGCACGGACTGAAATACCGCCGATCGCTCCTCCAGTTGTGCCCCGACAAAAAGGAAAAAGCCAATCATCACGAGCCACCAGTTGCCCAGCAGCATTCCGACCATCATAAACAGAATCGAGAACACGTGGCCGATGCGGACGGCGCGCTGTGTGGCTCGCACCATATCAACGCGGCGCGAAAATATAGCGCGCAAAACGCGGCCGCCATCCATTGGATACGCCGGCAACAAGTTGAACAAGCCGAGATAAAGATTCACCCAAACGATGCTCCGCAAAAGCGCGCTCGAATGCAGAAGCGGCCTCGCCGTCAGCGAAAAGCCAGGTATAGCTGTAACCAGTATGAGCGCCGACAAACCTGCGATGACCAGATTCACCACCGGCCCCGCGGCAGCGATGCGAATATCGCGCTTCCAGGCGTTCATCGAATCTGGAATAGCGTGCGCTTCATCAAGGATGGTGATTCCGCCGATCGGCAGCAAGATGATGCCCTTAGCGGGGACGCCCGACCCCCGAGCCACCAGAGCGTGACCTAATTCGTGCAAGACGACGCTGCCAAAGACGATGCCGACCAGGGCGAGACCATGTAGCGCGGCGCTGGCGTCCTGCGTAGCAGCTTCCGTTCCCCACACAAAGAACAACAGGAACAAGAAAGTCAGGTGAATTCGAATTTCGATTCCGAAGAGACGCCCGAGCGGGATGGACCAGCTACGCATCGACATGCCTACTACTATTCTATCTACTTAGACACAGATTGGCCCTGGGGAGTTGCGCCCATCGAGAATCGGAAGGGCTGAGGCGAAAGATGGCGCGAGACCGTCCCCGCTGGTCCGCCTTAGATTCCGATGCTCTTTCGCAGCATGACCAGTTGGCCGAGATGATAGGCGTTGTGATCGGCAACTAAGAGTGCCTCGCGCAAAATCGTCTGCCCATCGCCCCACGGAATACGACCGAAGAGATCGGTCTTAGAGTTCCCAACGAGTTGCGTCATCGATCGCAAATCCTTCTTGAACGTGGCCATGCTCGCCTTCCACGCCTTGTCATCGGTCGGCGCCTCCAAAGTCGGCCAGTATTGCTCCGGCCATTTCGGTGAAACGTGCTTCGGACTGCGGCTGAACTCCAGAATGTCCCGTTGGCCGATGCGCATGTGCTCGAGTAGCATCCACGCTGTGTGCGGGAAATTCGCAACCTTGACTCCGGCCAATTGCAACGGCCAGTCGCCCATAGCAGCATCGAAGGTGGTATGGGCTTGGCCACCTTTCAATAAATCGAGAAGTTGTTTGCGCAGGGCCTGATCGAGAGATGCTCGGCTGGGCGCAGGTTTTTTATTGGATGCAGATCTGTTGGAAGTTTTTTGGCTCTTCGCCTTGATGGTCTTTTTCGCCATGGTGTTTCCATTGTATGTAAGTTTCCTTGAAAAGTTGGATCTGCTATTCGGACGCAAACCTCTTAACCGCCGAGACGCAGAGGTCGCCGGGAAGACCTTTTCGGTCCTTTGAACGAACTCATACAAAGTTGGCTCGCTACGACTCAGGTTTGGGCCTGGAGCTTCTCCGCGTTCTCTGCGACTCGGCGGTGAGAATCTTTTACGCCGGAAGAATCTCCGGCGCCTCGCCCTTGTATACACGGCCGATCCCACGCACCAGGCGGCGCATCGGCAATTCTCCCTTGGCATTGGCGAAGAAGATTTCGCCCACCCTCGTGCCGCGATAGCACCAGCGCTTCAGGATTGCAAGATGCTCCAAGTGTTCGACTACGCCAACTGGATCGGAGGCTGGAAAGGCCGTAAGCGCCGCCTGAATGCGCGCCTCCATCGACTGGGATTTGGCATGTTCCGCTTCGGAGATTGGAAACACGAGCGGCCCCGCGAGCACGCCCGTGTCAACGCGGAATAAAGCAACGCTCTCAGGCTGCGCCGATTTTTGCACGATTACGGCGTGCAGCCGGTCAATGCGCTGTACGAATTCAGGCAATTGCTGCAACACAGGAGCCAGCTTATCGATCCGCGCATGAATGGCGGCGGCCGTCTCGAATTCCATTTTCGTCGATGCCTCGTCGCGCTCCGCAGCCAGTTGCCGCTTCAGGGACTCACCGCGCGAATCAAAAAAATCTTCGACCCGCACCACCTCCGCATGATAGGCGTCATCGGTGCAGCCGCGAAAACAGGGCGCCAAACACAGCTTCATCTCGGAGTAAACGCACCCGGGAAACTTTGGATCGGGATGCAGATCTTCCACGCAGCGCCGCATTTTGAAAAAATCGAGCGCGTCGTTCATAAACTTTTCCGCCGCCCCCCGCGAAGCAAACGGCCCATAGTAAACATTCTTCCCCGAAATTCGTCCCAGCCGCATCGTTATCGAAGCTCGCGGAAATTCATTCTCCAAATGCAACTTGACCAGCGGCGCAAAACGCAGCCGCAGACGATTCGAATAAGTCTTGGGAAAAACTGCTCGCAGCGTCTGGTGCAGCACGAACCCAGATTCGAAGTCCGACCCCGTCAGCGTGTATTCAATCGAGCGCACGCGATCGCGCAAGTTGAGCCGTTTCGTGTGCGTTTCGGGAGCCGAAAGCAGTCGCTGCAGCCGGCGCCGCAGGTTGGCAGTCTTGCTGGCGTAGGGTTCGGAGTTGGCGTCCTGCCCGCGCAAAAGGAACACGGCCGGTGCCGCCGCAACAGCAGAGAAAATTTCGGCGTCAGATTCCGGACGAAACTCGATGCGTTCGGTCAGCACGCTTTGATTGTAGTGGGTGTGATTGTGCGGCGAAACTACCCAAAGCTGGCGCTCTTAAACTTCTGCCGAAAATCCGGCCCGTTCATCTTCACGATTCGGCACATCTCCTGCAACCGCGAGCGCATGCGCTCCCCAATACGATCGCCGAGAGTTTCGTCGCGCGAGGCGGCCCGGGCTGGCGAAAGAGACTTACTGACGCCCGCCGCCGGTTCGTCGGCAAAGTTCGTGGTGATAATCGTGGTTCGATTGTCGTTGTAGCGTGTATTCAGAATCAGGCTGACCGTGTCCCACACCCACTCGCTCGGCTTCACGGCACCGAGTTCGTCGAGCAACAGCACCTCGGCTTCAAACACCGGCCGCAGCACTTGCAACTCGGTCGCCTTGACGGACTCGTTGTAAGAATTCTGTATCTGCTTCAGCAGTTCGCGATAGTCGCAGAACAGGCAGGCGCATCCTCTGCTCGCGATGAGTTCTTTGAGAATGCCTACCGCCAGATGAGTCTTCCCCGTACCGATTCCGCCCACCAGCAGCAATCCCGCGCCATCTCGCGGCTCAACTTCTTGCACGAATCGTGAGGCACTGATTTGGGCGAGCGCAATCGAGGAATCGGCTCCCGGGAAATCCGTCGTAAAATTCGACAACTCGCAGTGCTCATATCTCTTCGGAATGCGCGCCGCCGCGATTAGCACACTGCCCCGCGCCTGCTTCTGACAGTCGCAGCGGGTGACTCCCCGCTCCGGCGCTCCCGTAACTGGCCTCCATCCTGAACCCGCACACATCGTGCAAACTTCCGCGCTTGTCTTCATTATTCCGAATCAATCCTAAACGCTGAACTCATACTAAGAACTCTGCACCCTAACCGCACTGCGCCGCAACTCGAAAGCGTTTCCTCTCTGTGCACATCCTGTGGACACAAGCGGCGAGTTGTGGAGAACGGCGCAGAAGTTCGGAAAAGGCTGCCCCCCGGAAAATTTCACTCGCCGTGCCGCCGTCCTCAAGAAAGAGACGCGAGAGCCTGCGATTTCGGCCAATTTCCTCATTTCCCCATACGCCACCCGTGTCAAAACCGGCAACTGGCACGTGTTTCCCATTGACAATCTGTCAGCATGGGCGAGAATGGCCATCGCCGGTTGCTCGCGCCTGAGCTCTCCCTCCCCGGCCGATGCGCGGGAGCCGAAACGAAGTAGTGCAAGGAGAATGCATGAACAAAGCTGATCTGGTTGATCGCATCGCCGGAGCCTGTAGCGTCTCAAAGGCGCAAGCGACGACCGCAATCGACACCACCGTGGACAGCATCACCGCTGCCCTTCGCAAAGGAGACCGGGTTGCATTGATCGGTTTCGGCACGTTCTCTGTCTCGCAGCGAAAGGCCCGCAATGGCCGAAACCCGCAGACGGGTGCCACCATCAAGATCGCTGCCCGCCGAGTCGCCAAATTCACTCCCGGAAACGAACTCAAGAAAGTAGTCAACAAAGGTAAGTGAGGGTCCCACACATTTAGAATACGAGCCAGACGGCAGGGGGGTCGGCCCTGCCGTTTTGTTTTTTAGCCGTCGGCTCTCAGGTATCGGCTCTCAGTAAAGCCTATCTCCAGAAAGTCCGAGGATTCGGCGTTTCCTGTGGCTGAGCGGCAAAGCCCTCGGAGCCGAGAGATCGCGAATCTACTGAAAGCTGACGGCTGATAACTGACGGCTAGGTTGCTGAATCCTTCACCGCTCCGGTAGAATCAAATCCTTGAATCGAGGATTTAGGAAACTGTCATGAAAGCAGCCATTCATCCCCATTACAGCGAAGTCCGCGTCCATTGCGCCTGCGGCAACGCCTTCGTCACCCGCTCCGCCCATAAGGGCGACATCAGCGTAGAAATCTGCGCCGCCTGCCACCCCTTCTTTACCGGCAAGCAGAAACTCATGGATACCGCCGGCCGCGTAGAACGTTTCCGCCGCAAATACGCCAAGAGCGACGCTGGCAAAGCCGAAGCCGCCAAAGCCGAAACTGCGAAGAAGTGAGCTTCGCCCAGAAACGAGCATTCTAGAAAGCCTCCCCGCCGCGGAGGCTTTGCTTTTGCTAGGGCAGGAATGACGCCAACATACGCAAACGCGATAGTCACATAGGGACAGACGCCCGCGTCTATCCAGCCGAGCGAAGCTCGGCTCCTGTCGGCGTTTAGTGCAATTCCTAAGCTCGCTCGCCGTCGAAGCGTAAAATCAAATCGTGCAGAAGTTCTGGGACAATTCGCTAAGCGACGCTCCCGCCCGCGAAGATGCGGGCCAAGCCGCCCCGCGCGTTTTCCCCACTTCCTTCACCATCGGCAACGTCCGCATCGCTCCCGCCACCGTGCTCGCCCCCATGGCCGGAGTCACCGACACCGTCTTCCGCCGCTTCATCAAGAATCTCGGCGGATGCGGCCTGATCATGACCGAATTCACCTCCGCCGACGGCGTCCTCCGCGATCAGCGCGTTCGCGGACGCTACCTGCATTTCTATGAAGACGAGCATCCCGTCTCCGCCCAGCTCTTCGGTAGCACTCCAACCGTGCTCGCCGACGCCGCGCGCCTGGTAGAAGATCTCGGGTTCGACCTCGTTGACCTCAACCTAGGCTGCCCTGCGAAGAAGGTAGTGAAGTGCAACGGCGGCTCCGGCCTGCTGCGCGATCTCCCGCTGATCCGCCAAATTTTCGAATCAGTGCGCGCCGCCGTCAAGATTCCTTTCACTGTAAAATTCCGTGCCGGATGGAGTGACGACGAAATTGTCTGCGTGGAACTGGCCCGCATGGCTGAAAATTGCGGCCTCGGAGCGGTCGCCCTCCACGCCCGCACCCGCGAGCAGGGCTACAGCGGAAACGCGCGCTGGGAATGGATCGCCTCCGTCAAGCAGGCAGTAAGAATTCCAGTGATCGGCAACGGCGACATCCGCTCGCCCGAAGATGCCTGCGCCGTAGTAGCCCAAACCGGCTGCGACGCCGTAATGATCGGCCGCATGGCTCCCGCAAATCCGTGGATCTTTCGCCAGATCGAGCAGTATGTCAGCGGCTCCGCGATTCCGGCGAGCGGCAAACTCTACGACGAGCCCACCGAGGCCGACCGCTACCAGATGATTCGCACCTACTTCCAAATGCTGCTCGAAGAAGAAATGACCGGAGCCGAAGGGAAGATGAAACAGTTCGCCTCGTGGTTCACCCACGGAGTTCCGGGAGGCGCAGCGCTTAGGAAGGCGATCTACGAAGCCAGAGATGGAACACAAACATTAGGGCGCGTAGAAGAGTTCTTCGAAACGAGATTGTGTGGCGCGGGCGTCCCCGCCCGCGAAGCGCCAGCGCTAACCTAGCGTCTTCACTGCCAACTTTCCCCGCTCCCCGCGTTCCACATATCCCCAGGGTGTCCGATCATCATGCGTGAACACTGTCAGCCACTTCTCCGGAATCGCCCGCGAGTAATACTTCTTCCGGCTCTCAATCGTTTCCAGCGGAAACAGATCAAACGCCATCACCCACGTCAGATCGAGATGAGCGGCCGTTGGAATCAGATCGGAGATGTAGCAGGCTGTCTTTTTTCCGTTGCTGCGGCCGCCGCTCTCGACAATCACCGCCTGCATATTCGCCGTATGCCCGGGGAAAACCTTGACCGAAATCCCAGGAACAATCTCCGCATCGCCATCCAGCAGCACCATCTGCCCACTCTCAATCAGCGGATCGTAATTCGGACTCATATAGCTGATCGCGTCGCGCTCCAGTTGCAGGCATCCATGCTCCCACTCCTGCCGCTGCACGTAATACGTCGCGTTCCGAAAGGTCGCGACCACCTGATCGCCGCGCCGCACCGTGTTCCATCCGCAGTGGTCAAAATGCAGATGCGTATTGATGACAATGTCGATGTCTTCCGGCGCAACTCCAGCAGCGCCCAGGTTCTCGAGCAGCTTGGCCGGTTGCTTGTATATCTGCACCAGCTTCTCCGGAAGTTTGTTGCCGATGCCAGTCTCAACCAGAATGTTCTTATCGCCCGTGCGCACCAGCAACGAATTCAGCCCAGCGTCGAGCCGGTTCAGTTCGTCGGGCGTTATCTTCTTAGACCACATGGTCTTCGGCACAACGCCAAAGAAAGCTCCGCCATCACTAAAATAAGTCCCATCCGAAACGACGGTGAGCTCAAATTCGCCAAGAGTTGTGCGATGCATAAGAGCGGCTTTTCAGCCGTCAGTTGTGAGCTAGCAGCAAAATCTCACGTTCGCCAAAATCTGAAAACTGACGGCTGATAGCTGAGAGCTATCAACTATTTCAACTCCTCCTGCCAAAAATCGTCCATCATGTGAAACAACTGCGTCCGCGTTTCCATGCCCAAAATCCCATGCGTCTTATTCGGATAAACCATAAGCCGAAACTGTTTGCCGGCCTTGATCAACGCATCGGTCATCTGGATCGTGTTTTGAAAATGCACATTGTCGTCGCTCGTCCCATGCACCAGCAGCAGCGACCCGCGCAAACTACTCGCCGCGTGCACAATGGAATCATCGTAGCCACGCGCATTGTCCTTCGGTAGGCCCATGTAGCGCTCGGTGTAAATCGAATCGTAGTCGCGCCAATCCGTCACCGGAGCCACCGAGATCCCCGCCTCGAAGCGGTCAGAATGCGTCAACGCGTATAGCGTCATCGAGCCGCCGCCCGACCATCCCCAAATGCCGGTGCGCGCGCGATCAAGTTGCGGAAATTGCGCATACAACTGGTCGAGCGCTGTGAGCTGGTCTTTCAGTTCGACGCCCCCAGCTTGCAGGCGGATCGCAGTTGAAAACTTCTTGCCGCGATTCGGAGTCCCACGATTATCAGTCGAGAAAATCGCATACCCTTCCTGTGCCAGGATCTGATGGAACAGACCATTCGTTCCGCCCCACGAATTCTGCACCGTCTGTCCGGCCGGACCGCCGTAAATGTGCACGACCAACGGAATCTTCTGGCTCGCATCCACATTGCGAGGCAGAATCAAATACCCATACAACGTCGTGCCGTCCTCCGCTTTAAATTCCAGAAACTGAGGCGCAATCGGATCGTACTCGGCGATGCTGCGTGCTTCCCATACCTTCCGGCAGGGACCGCCAATCGCGCACAGCGAAATACGCGGCGGCGTCAACGTCGCCGAATGCGTCTCCACAAAATGCTTGCCGTCATCCGAAAAAGTGGCGGAATTGTTTCCGTCCTCCATCGATACGACTTGCATCCCCGAGCCGTCGAGCTTCACCGAAAAAACCTTCTCCTGCCGCGGATCGCCTTTATTCGCGATAAAAAAAACGGTGCCCGGCTGTTCGCCCGACGCCTCATCCACGCCACTGATCGCGATCACCTCGTAGTCGCCGCTTTCAAGCTGGCGTTCGAGTTTGGCATCCGCCGCCAGCGGATCTCCGGGAGTGAAACTGTAGAGATAAATATGGGTATAGCCGTCGCGCCAGCTCGTCCACAGAAAGCGGTCGCCAGATTTCAATACGCGAAAGTCATCATTAACATTCACCCAGGCGTCGGGCGCCGACTCCGTCAGCACTTTGCGCGACTTGCCTGACTTTGCCTCAATAAAATAAAGGTCCAGCACATCCTGCTTGCGATTCAGAACCTCCGCCCATGCCCACCCTTCGCGAATCCAGCCAAAACGCGGCACATAAATGTCATCGTCATCGCTGAGCTTGATCCATCTCACCTTTCCGCCATTGCCGTTCGCCAGTCCCAGGCGCACGCTCGGATTCGGATCGCCCGGCTGCGGATATTTTTCCTGATCTTCATGCGGATGCGTTGGCAGCCAGTCGGCGATCGGATAAGTCGGCACACGGGTCTCATCCATTTGCAGGAAAATAATTTCTTTTCCGTCCGGCGACCAGAAATAGTTGCTGCGCACCGCTAACTCTTCGGCATAAACCCAATCGACTTCGCCATTCAGAAAGTTGTCGTTGTAGTTTTTGTCCTTCTCGTCGCGGTTGAGCGGCCGTTCGCCTTCCTCGCCCGAAACCGGGTGGACATATAAATTGTGCTTGCGCACGTAGGCAAGCCGTTTTCCGTCCGGCGAAAACTTCGGGTCTTCGCTCGGGTCGGGAGACGAAGTGAGCGGCACAGCGGTTCCCGTGTCCAGACTGTAGTACCAGAGTTGCCCCTGCGAATCGAAAAGCAAATGTTTGGAATCGGGCGCCCAGTTGTACGCAGCGACGTGATACCGCGTTACACGCTCCTTTTCGCGCTCGTCGTGAATCCTGCTCGTAGGCGGCGCAAGTTGCGACAGCTTGACCTCGCTCACCAGAACTTTTCTCTCGCCCGTCGCCGCGTCAACATACCAGAGTTCGCCGTGCTCGCCCGTGTCATCGCGCTGCACGAAAGAAACCTTCGTGCCGTCCGGGCTCCACTTGATCGTCTCCGGAGCGCGCCCCGTGACGCCGCCTTCCGCAAAGATTTGTTCGATCGTGAGTTGTTTCGGCGGCGCGGTCTGAGCACTCGCTGCGGAAAGCACGGCCAGGTTGACGATGAAAACAAAGAAAACTTTCTTCACGAACGCACTCCGTTTCAGCATGAGGTATACCCAACGCCGCACCGACGGTGAAACCCACAAAGTGTACAACCTGGAAGCAGTTTGCGTCAGAGGGTGGCTCAGTCTTTACGGTTCAGCTTTACCTGTTTAGGTTTTACCTTGACCCTGGGACACCAGCGTGTCGGGTGGAGGCACCCAGACCGGGACAGGGTATAGCTGCAATTGGCCCATCTCTTTAATGAACGACCCATGCGATGGCTCCAAAGGGGGAACAATATTGGTCACCGGCGATATTAGTGGCACTCTTAGCGGCAATGAAAGCGGGTCTGTGAGCGGTCAATTCACGATAACACCAGCGAATTGCCCCGTATCCAACGTGGTTGTGCATGGCGATCCGACTGTCGACATTAGCGGCCAGATAGACCTCACCGCCGGCCTGACTCCCACGTCTCCGATCACCTTTACGGAAACTGGCGGCATCTCGTACGGGCCCAATCCTTCCGGAAGTTGTCAGCTCAATGCGACGTACACGATAAATTCTTTAAGCCGTTGTACGCTCAGCGGGACAGTGTGCGGGCAATCGGTCAGCGGAAGTTGCTAGCGGACGGCCGGTGAGGGGCAATCGCCCTTCAATCTAGGGCTACAGGTCACCGCGTCAGAATGCCCGTCATCTCCGCGTGCACTGGATGTTTTGCTTCGTACGCCGCGATGCTTGCGTCGTGTTGCAGCGTCAGGCCGATATCGTCCAGTCCGTTCAGCAGGCAGTGACGCGAGAATTCGTCCATCTCGAACGGCGCCGCGAATCCGCGCCCGTCGTCGACGCGCAAGGCTTCGAGATCGACGGTGAGTTCGTAGTTGTTGATTTCCTTCGCGCAGCGCGTGATCTCCCTTACCTCATCATCGCTGAGACGCACCGTCAGGAAGCCGTTCTTAAGGCTGTTGTTCGAGAAGATATCCGCAAACGACGAGGCGATAACCACTCGGAACCCGTAATCCGCCAACGCCCATACCGCATGTTCCCGCGATGATCCACACCCAAAATTTTTCCCTGCGACCAGGATCGAGGCCTTGGCGTAGCGCGGCGCGTGCAGCACGAAATCGGCAATCTTTTTTCCGTCTCCGGAAAAGCGCCAATCGTAAAACAGAAATTCTCCGAATCCAGTGCGCTCAATGCGCTTCAGAAATTGCTTCGGAATAATCTGATCGGTGTCGACATTGACTTTGTCGAGCGGGACAACGACGCCAGTATGCTTGCGAAATGGTTGCATGTTTTCTAGCCCAAGCTTTCTCTAGTTGAATCGCCAATTCCGAATGTCCGTAAAATGCCCGGCAATCGCCGCCGCCGCCGCCATCATCGGACTGACCAAATGCGTGCGTCCGCCGCGCCCCTGCCGCCCCTCGAAATTCCGGTTGCTGGTCGAAGCGCAGCGTTCCCCCGGTTGCAGAAAGTCTGGATTCATCCCCAGACACATCGAGCATCCCGACTCGCGCCATTCAAATCCCGCATCCAGAAAGATGCGGTGCAATCCTTCCTCTTCCGCCGCGCGCTTGATCGCCTGCGATCCCGGCACCACCATCGCTCGCACCTTCGGATTCACATGCTGCCCCTTGGCCACGCGCGCCGCCGCGCGCAAGTCCTCAATGCGCGAATTCGTACACGACCCTATAAACACGCGGTCCACCGCGATCTCTTCCACCGGCGTTCCGGGATTGAGCCCCATATAAGCGAGCGCCTGTTCCGCCGCGCGCCGATCGGCGTCAAGCGCAAAGCTCTTCAACTCCGGAACGCGCGCCGTCACCGCAACCACCATCCCCGGATTCGTTCCCCAAGTCACGAATGGCGCGAGCGAAGCCGCGTCAATCTCAATCACGCGATCAAATTTCGCTCCCGGATCGCTAGCCAGCGTGCACCAATATGCAACTGCGTCTTCCCAATCTTTTCCTTTGGGCGCGAAGCGTCGCCCGCGCGAATACACGAACGTCGTGTCGTCCGGTGCGATCATCCCCGCGCGCGCTCCCGCCTCAATGCTCATGTTGCAGAGCGTCATCCGGCCTTCCATCGACAATCCGCGCACCGCATCGCCGGCGTATTCGATCACGTGCCCAGTGGCGCCATCCGTCCCGATGCGGCCAATGATTCCAAGCGCCAGATCTTTCGCGGTTACGCCCGCGGCCAGCTTTCCGCTGACGTGGATCTGCATCGTCTTCGGTTTTGTCTGTGGCAGACATTGGGTGGCCAGCACGTGCTCCACTTCCGACGTGCCAATGCCAAACGCCAGCGAACCAAACGCGCCATGCGTTGAAGTGTGGCTATCACCGCAGACGATCGTCATCCCCGGCAGCGTGATGCCCAGTTCCGGGCCGATGATGTGCACGATGCCTTGCTCGGCCGAATCCATATCAAACAGTGGAACGCCAAACTCGCGGCAATTCTTCTGCAGAGCTTCGATCTGCTTAGCCGCAATCGGATCTGTGATGGGCAAACCCCGCGGAGTAGTCGGAATGTTATGGTCGACCGTCGCCACTGTTCGCAGAGGCTGGCGAACCGCTCTTCCCGCCGCGCGCAATCCATCAAACGCCTGCGGCGAAGTCACCTCGTGCACCAGATGCAAATCGATATACAGCAGCGCCGACTGCCCTTTTGGAGCAGTAACCACGTGCGCATCCCAAACTTTTTCAAATAGAGTGCGAGGGGGCATGTCTTAGTTTCGCCCAGACTTAAGCAATTGTTCAAGCGCCCTCTGGGTCGGGTGGAGCGGGCACCCCCGCCCGCGGCCGTTGCCCTTGCTCTTTTCACGCGGGCGCGGGACTGTTCCTCACGCCGAGTGGCATCCACCGCACACATCCGCGGACGAGGCAGTCCGCTCCGCGCCAAAGCTTATTCCTGCGAAAGACTGCATTTCCATTTATTATTTCGGCAGACCGTCTGGAGACCATCTGAGGACACACAGCGCATGATCAACGGCAGGCGCATTGCTGTCGTATTGCCCGCGTATAACGCGGAGAAGACGCTCGAAGCAACCGTCCGGGAATTGCCCGACCTGGTCGATATTCGCATTCTCGTCGACGACCACAGTTCCGATCGCACCGTCGAAGTGGCCGAACGCCTCGGTCTCCAGCTATTCGTCCACGACCGCAACTACGGCTATGGCCGCAATCAGCAGACCTGCTACCGCGAAGCGCTGGCGGCAGGCGCCGACGTGGTCATCATGGTTCATCCCGATTATCAATACACGCCGCTGCTGGTAACCGCCATGGCCAGCATGATTGCCTATGATGTCTACGACGTCGTCCTAGGCTCACGCATCTTGGGTGGGCAGGCCCGTCACGGCGGTATGCCGCTGTGGAAGTACATTGCCAACCGCTTCCTTACGCTCTTTGAAAATACTTTCCTGGGTGCCAAGTTGTCCGAGTATCACACTGGATACCGCGCCTTCAGCCGCACCGTGCTCAAAGAGTTGCCGCTGCTTGAGAATTCCGACGATTTTGTTTTCGACAATCAGATGCTCGCGCAGTGCGTGATGTTCGGCTTCCGCATGGGTGAGGTTTCCTGCCCAACGAAATATTTCCCCGAAGCTTCGTCGATAAATTTCCGGCGGAGCGTGCAGTATGGCCTCGGCGTGCTGCTAACCTCGGTGCAGTTTCGCTTGCAGAAAATCGGCTTGGGAAATTTCCGGATTTTCAATCGCAAAGGCCGTTGCCTTGAACCTGGCGTCGATGCTCGCTATTACCATTCCGCAATCCCCGACGGCACGATTAGCAGCGGAACTACTACAAGTGACCGGTCCGGCGGCTAGATTGCCGAGCGAACCTGCATCCCGCCCTGAACCCCGGCATCCGGCCATGGGCCGCCTGGCGCTGCTCGCTTTCCTGGCAACATTCGCCATCCTCGTGCAGGGATATCACCCGGGACTCGAGGATGACGCCTTCTATCTCGCGGCCATCAAACACAATCTCAATCCATCTTTGTTTCCTCACGACGCTGACTTTTTCCGCGTGCAATTTCAGGCGACCATATTCGACAAACTGGTCGCCTCTTCGCTGCGTTGGACCCGCGCCCCTCTCGAATGGGGAATCCTGTTTTGGCAGTGGGGCGTGACCTTTCTAATTCTGTGGCAATGCTGGCGCATCAGCCGCCGCTGTTTTGCGGAAGCGCACGCGCAGTCGGCAGCGGTGGCGCTGGTTGCAGTTCTCCTGACCCTCCCCGTCTCGGGCACAGGCCTGAGTTTGACCGATCAATACCTGCATCCGCGGGCGCTGGCGACGGCGTTGATTTTGGCCACGATGGTAGCGGTGCTGGATGCGCAATTGCTGCTGGCATTCGCCTTGTTGACGGGGGCATTCTTCGTGCACGCCATCATGGCCGCATTCGGCGCATCTTATTGCCTGTTTCTGCTATGGAAGCCAAAACATCTGAACGAGACGAAGCAGCGGCGGCCCGCGGTAACGGCGGCGCTGCTGTTGCCCTTGGGATGGATTTTCGAGCCCGCCTCCGATGCCTGGCGGCAAGCGGCGGCTACGCGTCCCTTCTATTTTGTGCTGCGCTGGCATTGGTTCGAGTGGTTGGGCGTGATTGCTCCCCTGGCGCTTCTGTGGTGGTTCCGCGCACTGGCGCTGCGTAAGCAACGAGCGAACGTCGAGCAAGAGACTCTGGCGCGCGTGTCCGAACGCCTTGTCTACTTCGGCGTATTTCAATTAGCAGTCGCGTTGCTGATGTTGCTGCCCCCGAATTTAGAGCGTCTGCGCCCGCTGGAGCCAATGCGCTTCCTGCATCTCGTGTATCTATTGTTTGTTTTGCTCGCGGGAGGATTGCTGGGCCAGTACGCACTCAAGCGTCACGCTCTGCGCTGGCTGCTGCTGTTTGTGCCGCTCAGCGCAGGCATGTTTTATGCGCAACGCCAAATGTATCTGGCAACCGCGCATCTGGAATTGCCGCCGCCGCTGTCGCGCTACGAAGCGCCGCGCAATAACTGGGTAGAAGCATTCCGCTGGATCAGCCGCCACACGCCCGTGGATAGCCGGTTTGCTCTCGATCCCCGCTACATGGAATTGCCCGGCGAGGACTACCATGGTTTTCGCGCCCTCGCGGAGCGCAGCGTTTTGGCCGACGAGATCAAGGACGCCGGCATGGCAGCGCGAGTGCCAAGCCTGGCGCCGCGCTGGCTGCGTGAAGTCGAAGCGCAAAGCAGCTGGCGCAGCTTTCAGCGGCCGGACTTCCTGCGCCTGAAGGCGGAGTTCGAAGTGGACTGGGTCGTGCTGCAGTCGCCCGGCGTCGCCGGTTTGCCGTGCCCTTACCAGAACTCGCAGGTCATGGTTTGTCAAGTGGAGTAAGCGAAGTACAACAAGGAATCTGAATCAATTGAACAGGACGGGAATACGTGGACTGAAAAACGCGATTCAAGGCGCTGTGACGACGATGGTAGCGCTGTCGATGTGCACCTTGTCGGCCTGCAGATGTGATTTTAGCGCGGGGCAGAGAGTGACAAATCAGTCGGCGAAATATCCCGCGTTCACAGCGGGAAGTGAGTGCGGAGCTACGACTCCGTATGAGTCATCTGTTCAAGTGGGAGAGGTCTTATTTTGCTTTCGGTCGCCGGGCTTGGACGTCAAGAAAGGGCAACTTTAGCGCGACGGTGGATCTGGATCAACTGAAGCTCCAGTGGACCGATAACCGCCATCTCCTGGTGGTGGTTTGTCGCTGTAAGCGGCAAGTCGTTCTCTCCATGATCCCCGTTGGCAAGATATCGACATCACGTATGCTTTTTCTCAGTAGTAATGTGCCCCGCTACTTGGATGCGACTTAGCGAGATTCGTAAATGAGATCTCGCCCGGAAATGGATGAAGCATGGGCGCAAGGAAGGCGATGAGCGCAACGCGCGAAGCGGAAAACGGCGTTAGGGGCGCGTATTGGCCAGTGGTGGCGGCGGCGCTAGCCGTGCGTCTCGCCGTCATTCCCTTTCTCTACCGCGACTGGCTCGACCCCTTCGTCCTCGAGCACTGGGCATTCGGGCGCGTCGCGCGCTCTCTAGTCGCGGGACACGGATACGGAAATGTGTTTGCGAACACGGGACCAACCGCGGTGCTTGCGCCCGTGTACGTGTACGTGCTGGCGGTGGTGTTCCAGATATTCGGAACCTACACTCCGTCCGCGATCATCGCCACCCTCGCCCTGAATAGCGTTTTTTCAGCGCTAACCTGCGTCCCTGTATTTCTTCTGGCGCGCCGCTGCTTCAGCCCACGCGCAGCAAAGTGGGCGGGCTGGGGCTGGGCATTTTCACCCTACGGAATCTACTACGGCGCCGACTGGGCATGGTCGACGTGCCTGGTCACATTGCTGCTGGCCGTCCTTTTCCTGTGGTCGATAACGCTCGAAGGTTCAGGAAATGTGCGGGAGTGGCTAGCCTTCGGCGCCATTGGCGGCGTCGCGGCCTTGACCGAGCCGGTCGTGCTGGCGGTCATTCCGCTCCTAGGCCTGTGGACGTGCTGGCGACGCTTGCGCAACCGCAAGCCCTGGCTCATTCCGATGACGGCCGCCGCCCTGGGCGCCATAGCGATAATGGCGCCGTGGTTCGTGCGCAATTACGAAACCTTCCACCAATTCATCCCCATACGCAGCGGATTTGGCCTGGAACTCTACATTGGCAACAGCGCCGATTCGCTCCATTGGGTCGATCGCAGCCTGCATCCCAATCACAGCGACGCCGAACTATCGGAATACGCTACTCGCGGCGAACTCGCTTACATGGCGCACAAGTCCGAGCAAGGCAAGCAGTACATCCGTAATCATCCTGGCCAGTATGTTTATCGCGTCGCGCGGCGGATAATATACATATGGACAGGATTCTGGAGCTTTAAACGGGCCTACTTGGCGGAAGAGCCGCTCGATGTGCCCAATATTTTCTTGAGCACGGCAATGACGGTGCTGGCGTTGGCGGGTCTTCGCTGCCTATATCGGGCAAACACGGGGCGGTCAGAGAATGGGCCCACCGATGTGGAGGGCGCGAACAAAAGCCTGGCCGCACGATTTATGATAGTGTTTGGCTTTTTCCCGCTAGCCTACTATTTTTCGCATCCGGAAACCTATTATTTTAGGCCAGTAGATCCGCTGATCGTGGTGGTGGCAGCGTATTTCGTGACCGAGCGACTCGGCGGAAAACTGAAGGCCACTCACGCGACGGCTGTCCAGTCGAGTTAGTGTTTTAGCGTCTTGTGGCGCGTTTCAGCATCTTAGAATGTAGATAAGGCAGCAACTAGGCGGGGCGGAAGTTAGGTGAAGCATTGAATCCTGTGGACACTAAGTTCGTCGATGTGACCATTTCCGCCCCGGACGAGGCGGAGGTTCTCAATCGGCCGAGCAGTCCGCCACCAGCCACTCGTCCGCAGCAGAGGCCGCCTGTAGAAAGTCCGTCACGAAACACCGGTCCGCAGAAGCCCAAACTGGCGATGGGCGAGAGCTTGCGCTTCGCCTATGAAACGTTCGTCAGCAACAAGGTGCGGTTCCTGCTCACCGCTCTCGGCATGGTGATAGGGACGGCCTCTCTGGTCCTGGTGGTCACGATCGGCCTCACCGGGAAGCAATACATCCTCGACCAGATTCAAGGCATAGGCGCGAATCTGATTTACGCCAACTACTCGGGCGCCGGCCAGCGCATTACAGCTGTAGCGCTCGACGAACTGACCGTCGATGACTTAGCGGCTGTGCGCCAGCAAGTCCCGTCGGTGGTGGCCGCGTCGCCCTTCTCAACCCTCAACGACCGCATCAGCGTCGGCAACGGCAAAGAGCAGGATATTTCGATCCTTGGCGTTTTTCCTGAATATCTGCAAGTCCGCAACCTGGTGATGCTGGCGGGTCGATTCCTCGACAATGAAGACTATCAGGGACGCAACAAAGTCGGCGTGATCACGGAGAAGCTGGCCGTGAAACTGTTCCGCAACTCCGAGAGCGCAGTCGGTCAGGTCATCAAGCTGAACGGCCTGCCCTTCACCGTCATCGGAATCTTCAAAGAGCGGGTCGAGACGTTTGGCCAGTCCGAAGTCGAAGACAACACCATGGCGATCCCGTATTCGGTCAGCCGTTTTTTCCTGCCCTCAAATGCCGTGCGGCAGATTTATTTCTCGGTCGCGAGCGCGGATGAAGTGCCTACCGCGACCGCTCAAATCAAGCGCGTCCTGCAGTCGCGGCACCGCCCCGAGTCGGTCTACAACGTCGAGAACCTGACTCAACTCGTAAGCCTGGCCGAAAAGACGGCCAACATTCTTACGACGGTGCTGCTGTTGATCGCAACCGTGGTCTTGATCGTCAGCGGAATCGGCATCATGAACATCATGCTGGCCACGGTCAGCGCCCGCACCCGCGAGATCGGCATCCGCAAAGCGGTCGGCGCGACCAACCGCGAGATCCTCTGCCAATTCCTCTCCGAGGCCGTGCTCATCTCGCTCATGGGTGGCATTTTTGGCATCGTTATCGGCCTCGCCATTCCATTTTCCGTGCGCTATCTCACCGCTTATCGCATCCCCATTTCCGGTCTCTCCGCCATTATCGCCATTGTCGTGTGCTCGCTGGTCGGTATTTTGTTCGGAACTCTTCCCGCCATCCGCGCCTCGCAACTCGATCCGGTCGAGAGCCTGCGCTACGAATAGGGATTCGAACTCGGTGCTCCGTTCGAGTTCCGGCGCATCTGCCTGATTACGAATCAAAGAAGTAACAAGTGGGAAAACAGCATCGCGACGACACAAAAATGTCTCGTCAGGATCTCGCAAGTGCCATACCTGTCATAAAATGTGGACGAAGCCATTAGCACCGCGAGCCATGCCATCGAACGCACCCAGCAACCGCCCTCGCGCCGTCGTCCTCCTGAGCGGCGGCATGGATTCCTGCGTCTGCGCTGCGCTCGCGGCACGCGACCACCGCGTCGCCGCCGTCCACGTGGGCTATGGCCAGCGCACCGAACAGCGCGAACGCCAGTCGTTCGAACGCATTTGCGACCGCCTCGAAATCCGTGAGCGGCTTGGGGTCCGCAATGAAGCTCTGCGCGCAATCGGCGGATCGGCCCTCACCGACTCAAACATCAGTGTCCCGGAGTCGCGCGACATCGGCACCGGCATTCCGGTCACTTATGTCCCCTTCCGCAACGCGCATTTTCTAGCCGTCGCGGTTAGCTGGGCCGAAGTCCTTGGAGCCGAAAAAGTCTACATCGGAGCCGTCGAGCCCGACGGTTCGGGCTATCCCGATTGCCGTCCAGAGTATTATCGAGCGTTCAACGAAGTCGTAAAAGCAGGAACAAAAGAGGGTTCGATCAGGGTCGTCACACCGCTGATTGCCATGCGCAAAGCGCAAATCGTGAGGCTTGGCCTTGAACTGAACGCCCCATTCGATTTAACGTGGTCATGCTATCAGCGCGAAGATCGCGCTTGCGGCGTGTGTGACAGTTGTGTTCTTCGCTTGCATGCGTTTCGCGATGCGGGCGCGGAGGATCCCATTTCGTACGCGGAAGCCGCCGCCCGAATGACGTAGAGCCGTTTCGTTGACGGCCACAAATTCAGAAGTAAAGCCGGGAGGCTAAATCATGAAATATTTCATTGTTCCCCTACTGCTCGTCTTGGTGGTGAGTGTGTCGGTTCCATTCGCCTTGGCGCAGACCACGGGCAGCGTCAAGGGAGTCTGCAAAGACGTCGAAGGCAAACCAATAACGCAAGCCGATGTGGAATGGCTGGGAGTTGAAACCGGCCACAAGTACACCCTCAAAACGAACAATAAAGGCGAGTATTTCTCGCTCGGCATCGCGCCTGACAAGTACAACGTGACCCTTCGCAAAGACGGCAAGGAAGTCTTTCACATCAATGGCGTCACCGTGGGCATGGACGAAGCGACGCTCGATTTCGACATGAAGAAAGAACAGGCGCGCGTCGCTCAGGGCCAGGGCCTGACTCCGGAACAACTGAAGGCTCAACAGGAGGCTGCCGCCAAAGCCGAGAAGGAAAAGAATACGATTGGCTCGCTCAACGATAAACTCAATGCCGCCAAGGCAGCTTCCGATGCCGGCGATTTTGACACCGCCATCGCCACCCTGACCGCCGCCAATCAAATCGACGGCACTCGCGATTTGATCTGGTTCAAGCTGGGCGATGCCTACCGAATGTCGGCGCCCAAGCAGACCGATCCAGCCGAAAAGCAGAAGCGCTACGAGAGCGCTGCCGCCGATTACCAGAAAGCGATCGATTTGCGCACCGCTTCTGAAGCCGCCCCAAAAGAAGCCGATAACAATCAGAAAATGGCCGCCTACTATAACAACCTGGCGGAAGTTTACGCCAAGTCCAATAAAGTCGACGATGCCGTTACCAACTATGCCAAGGCGGCGCAACTCGATCCGCCGCACGCCGTTACCTACCTGTTCAACGAGGGTGCGGTCTTGACCAATGCAGGCAAAGCGGACGACGCGATTGCCGCCTTCGATAAAGTGATTGCCGTCGACCCGACCAAGGCCGACGCCTACTACTGGAAGGGCATAAATCTAATCGGCAAAGAGACGATTGGAAAGGACGGTAAGGCAACCGCTCCCCAGGGCACCGCCGAAGCCTTTCAGAAATATCTTGAACTGCAACCCGATGGCAAGTTCGCACAGCCCGCCAAGGATATGCTGGCGAGCATAGGGGTCAGCGTAGAAACCGGCTTCGGAAAGAAAAAGCCGGTTAAGAAACAGTAACCGGTACCCAGTACTCGGAGCATAGGCAGAATCGCTAAACGGCTTAATGGCGTCGCTGCCCGAGTAAAACTCTCTGGGTACTGGGTACTAGGAACTGGCAACTGCAGTTACCGAGGTCGTTGTCCTACTTGTCCTTCGCCGTTTCGCCCTTCAGGGTTACATTCATTAGATAGATTTCTCCGCTACTTTTCTCCCCTGTGGCGTCAAGTCAATCATTTGGAGTGCATGCAATGGCTGCTCCGGGGAATTCCCCGATCGCAATCGCCTTCGAGGGCATCAGTAGCACGGACGCGATTCCGACTCCCGTGCTGCTGGCCGGCATGTTGCGCGCCTCGGACAAGGTCAGCGACCTGATCTTTTCCCCCGGACGCCCGCCTCAAGTCGAAATCCATGGACAACTCACGGCGGTCGAAATCCCGGGCAGCAAGGTGCTTTCGGCCGATGACACGCGCCGCATCGCGGCCGACCTCATCGGCAACAATAAGCAGTCCATCAATACGCTTCGCGAACAAGGCTCCTGCGACGTCTCCTATGGATTGCCCGGCATGGCGCGTTTTCGCGTCAACGTTTTTATCCAGCGCGGAAGTTGTGCAATCGTCATGCGCGTCATTCCCACCGTAATTCCAACTTTCAGTTCCCTGCATCTGCCGGCGCAACTGGAAGAAGCAGCAAAGGTTCGTAACGGCATCATCCTGGTCACCGGCGGAACAGGCGCGGGCAAATCTTCGACGCTGGCCGCGCTCATCGACCGCATCAACAGCGAGTATTGCTACCACGTCCTGACCGTCGAAGATCCCATCGAATTTCTGCACCGCCACAAAAAATCGACCGTGCATCAACGCGAATTGCACAGCGACGCGCCGAATTTCACGTTGGCGTTACGCGCCGCTCTTCGCCAGGCACCGCGCGTCATCATGGTTGGCGAAATTCGCGACCGCGAGACGCTCGAAATCCTTCTCGAAGCTGCCGAAAACGGGCACCTCGTTCTTTCCAGCATGCACACCGTCGACGCCTCGAAGACCATCGAGCGCATCGTCGGCCAGTTTCCCGCCGCCGACCAACAATCGATCCGCGAACGTTTGGCCAAAACGTTTCGCTACATCATCGCGCAGCGCCTGATCACCCGCCGCGATGGCGGCGATCGTATCGCCGCGGTAGAAATCTTGAAATCCAACTCGCGCACCCGCGATTGTGTGGAACAAGGCGAGCGTCCCGGCCGCACTTTGCTCGACGCCATCAAGGCCAGCGAGAATGAAGGCATGCAGCACTTCGACGCCGAAATCGCCAAGCTCGTCCGCTCCGGCCTCGTTGACCTAGAAACCGGCCTTGCCTTTGCCAGCAACGCCACCGTGCTGGGCCAAGAATTGGCTCGATAGAGAGTTCTCCGTTCTCAGAAAAATCCCGATTTCGCGCGTTATGATTCTGTCATGTCCCTTTTTCCAGGCCGCGGCGCGCCTTCGACTGACGTGGTGAGCTTTGAGGAAGCTCGCCGCATCGTTGAGCGGCATGCGGCCGGCGTGTCTCCGGCGCACATCGAAGCCGTGGATCTATTGGCAGGGCTGGGACGAGTGCTGGCCGACAAGATCGTGGCCGACCGCGATTTTCCTCCTTTCAGACGGGCTACGCGCGATGGATACGCAGTTCGAGCGTCAGATCTGGTGAAGGTCCCGGCGCGACTGGAAGTGGTCGGCGAGATCAAGGCGGGCCACACACGGGAGACGCGAGACTGCGTGGTGGGCCGCGGACAGGCCGTTGGAATCATGACGGGTGCGCCGCTCCCGGAAGGCTCCGACGCGGTGGTGATGGTGGAGCACACTTCATCCGCGGATCACCCAGTCTCGGTGCAGACGATCGAGGTCAGCCGCACCGTCAACGTGGGTGACAATTTCGTTCCCCGCGGGGCCGAGGCGCACGCCGGACAAGTCCTGCTCGATCGCGGACGACGGCTAGATCCCGCAGGCATAGCGATTGCCGCGTCCGTCGGAAAGGCCCAGGTGGAGGTCTTCAGGAAGCCACGCGTGGCGGTCCTTGCGACCGGCGACGAATTGGTCGAGATCGACATGACGCCCGGACCAGCTCAAATACGCAATTCGAATTCCTATTCACTGGCGGCCCAGGTGCAGAATGCGGGCGGCGAGCCAGTGCGGCTAGCAATCGCTCCGGACGAACCGATGCGGCTCCAGGCTTTGATTGATGAGGGCCTTGGCTGTGACCTCTTGTTGCTGACCGGCGGCGTCTCCATGGGAAAGTACGATCTGGTGGAGCAGGTTCTTACAGGGTTGCAGGCAGGGTTCTACTTTACAGGAGTGGCGATCCAACCTGGAAAGCCGGTGGTCTTCGGCTCATGTGGAGCGGGCGCCCTCGCCCGCTTGTTGGCAGCAGATGCGACCTCGCCGGGAGCCGGGATACCCGCGCCACAAAAGAAATATTTTTTCGGACTGCCCGGCAATCCAGTCTCGACCATGGTGACGTTCGAACTATTTGCTAGACCAATGATCGAAGCGCTATCCGGCCTGTCGCCGCACCCATTGATCTTCCTGGCTGCAAAGCTGAAATCAGATATTCGCACCAAGACTGGCTTGAAAAGATTTCTTCCGGCGATACATTCCGGCGAGTTTGAAAAAGCCGAGGTGGAACTGGCAGCATGGCAGGGGTCAGGCGACATCGCTGCGCTCGGAAGGGCGAACTGCTACGTGGTCGTTCCGCCCGACCGCGAACGCATCGAGGCGGGAGAATGGGTGTCGTTACTCATGCGCTGAAAGAAGGCGCGTTGAAAAGATGCGATCGCTGTCGCAGTACGATAACCTGTTGTTGATGACGAAAAAAACTTCGCGGCTCTCGCATTACGACGCGCAGGGTCAGGCCCGCATGGTGGACGTGTCGCAGAAGGCGCGGACCGCCCGCGAAGCCGAGGCCAGCGCCTTCGTGGCCATGAAGCCGGAAGTTCTGCGCGCGCTGCCGCAGAATCCGAAAGGTGATCCCTTGGAGGTCGCGCGTACGGCAGGAATCATGGCGGCCAAACGCACCTCGGAATTGATACCGATGTGTCATCCCGTCCCGCTATCCCACATTGCTGTCACCTTACGCGTGTGCGAGAATGGCGTTTCTGTTGCCACAAAAGTAAAGACTAGGGCGGAGACGGGCGTGGAAATGGAAGCGCTGGTCGCAGCAAGCGTGGCCGCGCTCACCGTGTATGACATGTGCAAAGCGCTCGATAAGGGCATCGAAATCAGGGAAGTGGTGCTGCAACGGAAGTCGGGCGGCAAGAGCGGAGACTACTGCAGAAGCACGAAGAGCAAATAGTTTTACGCGTTAATTGTTCTCTTAAACTTGTTTTCTATTTATGGCGACCGACGTCAAAATCCTGCTGGTGGATGACAATCCCATGGTGCTTGGAATGCTCCAGCAGGCGTTATTAGCAATGGGCGAGGTCACGGTAGCGACCGACGCGGCCGATGCTCTATTGAAAGCCGTCGACGACTTGCCAGACGTGATGATTTGCGACTATCGCATGCCGGGCATGGATGGACGGCAGTTGCTGGAAAAGCTAAAGAGCAGGCCGGCTACCGCAGGAATCGCAGTGATCATGATGGCCAGCAAGGCCGACATCAGCGAACGCCTGTCGATGCAGGATCCGATTGAAGACTACCTTGAAAAACCTTTCTTCCTGAAAGATGCGACCCACAAAATCAAGCGCGTAGTCGACCGTATCGCCCTCGAGAAACTGAGCAAAGCGGCATCGACCGATGGTATTTTGCGCGGCAACCTCACGCAGATGAATGTGATCGACCTGGTGCAATCGCTGGAAATGGGGCGCAAGAGTTGCCTGCTCACCATGACCAAGGGCGATGAAAAATGCGAGATCTATTTCAGCCAGGGACAAGCCAAACACGCCGCCTATGGCCCAACCACAGGCGACGACGCTGTTTTCAAAGTTCTGCGCTGGACCGAAGGAAACTTCCAAATCGATTTCAACGGCAAGTCAACTCAAGAAACGACCACGCTCAATACGCAAGGCCTGCTCATGGAAGGCCTGCGCCTCCTCGACGAAGCGCAGCGCGACGCGGCAGCCGAAGGTGAAGATGTCCTCCTTGACTCCTAGCCTCTAGAACCGTTTATTCATGCGGGTTCCAGCCCCTCAAGAACTTGTAGCTCGGATGGAGCGCGGTAATATTCGACCTTCAATCCCCCGAGTCAGTATTTAACTCCGTGGGTTTAATCGGAGGCCGTAATTGGCAAACACCGCGGTTCTCCCCTGCGTTACTGCAAAACTGCGTCCGGCTGGCGTCGGATGCGCATCGCAACCATCAGGGTCGAAGAGATAGAAACCTCACATGCGATCATCGGGAAGGGCGAGTATGGTGCTCCGATCCCATCAGCGTTAAGCGTAGGCTTAATGTATGTACGCAACGACTGGAAGCATCCCAGACAGCACTCTGATGACATGCAGCGACTGCGGGCACGCGATCAGCATGAACAAGACTTGTGCGACAGCCCTTCAATCGGCAACGGATATGTTGAAGCACATATCTGCCCACAATTCCTCACGCGCTTTTGCGACGGCAAGCCGCGTCATCGCTCCGGAACAGGAAACCATCCTTCCAATCCAACCAGCCCCGGTATTGCCCGAGCCCACAGCATTCTCGCAGCTTCCAAACTAGTAGCGCGTTGGAGCCATTCCCGTGAATGAGAAGGCAGACTAGCCTGAAATCGAGCAGAATTCGGGGAAGGGCGGTTCGACCGAGCGTCCCGTGACGCAATCGAGTCTGGGGTGCTTTCGTTTCGTAACCACCACAGATTCGTTAATGTCTTGAGCTTTTTTGCTCACACCCTATCGAAGATTGCCGAGTGCGCTTTTCAAAGTGACCATCGTTCATTTGTACACGTCACTCGTCAGATTAGGATGGTTATGAGATGCGCAAGTTGCGAAATAAGGGTAACCCGAATTGGGGCAAAGGTTGGGGGGACATCCCCAGCACCCCGACTTCGTTTGAGGAGATGGTGGGGCAGTTGAAGCTAAAAGAGAACCAATACCGGAGTTCGATTCCCTTGAAGGAGTGGGCGAAAAAGCATAAAGACAGCAAGTACGTTCCCCAAGATTTGCTGGATGCGTGGGGAATCGAAGCGAAGGTCTGAGCCCGTCCAGTTACCCTTGCCAACTGGTTTCGCGACTCGAAAAACCATATTGTCGGGTTGCCGCTTCATTCACCGCCAGAAACTTAAGAGTCTTGCGTTCAAAGACCCACATTGGTACGGGATTGCTGTCAAATAGAAGCTGATACTGTATCTCTGACCGTTCGTCGCTCTTTTGAGCATGCCGCGTTGTGACTACCGCGATTCCGAAAGCAACGGCCACAGCGAGCATGTTTAGCAAAAAGCTAAGGCGACGGGCCTTGACATAGTCCACCTCGGCCTGCTTGGCAGCCATGTCCAGTTGGCGTTTCTGAAAGTCCACAAACTCATCCCAAGCAGCGTGATATTTCAACAGCGCCGGGAGTGTTTCATTGACCATGACCGCTACCGCTGCGTCGTGTTTTCCGTCATCGACAAGCAAATGTATAGCTTGCAGGTAGCTATCGATATATGGTCTTCTCATCGTCTCCACCGCGGATAGCCGCTGTTTCTCATCTTCTAACTCACAGCAGCTCGCGATCTTCGCCACTAACCCCGCAATCTTCTTGGTATTCTCATCCCTTTCCGCCAACGACATCCCGATTAGCGCTCTATCCTGCACGGGGAATATTTCCATTGTGATACGACTGTTGCGATTGGACAGCGTCAACGCCTCTCGTGCCAGTTGAAGGTTGTCTGATCGCACGCCAGTGATGCCGCTAAGGGTGTCATTGATTTCGTGCATCCGGCGAAGTTCCAACTGCCCAATGCCTACCAAGAGCGCAATCAGGACAGCAAATGCCACGCCCAATCTCAGCGCTACGTGTTTGTTTTTCAACTTGAACTCCTGCGAGCGCTATCTTGGACGTGTGAAAGTGCGGAATGAAGAATCTCTTAAGGCCGCCGCTTTCGATGGACTTCTGTGGTGAGATAGACTACGAGCTAGGACCACTCTTGAGCGTTTTGTCCCAAGTTAACCGTACTCTTGCTGGGAAGGCCGCCATAGTTACGGAAGGGGACAGTGCTCCTTTGTTGAATTGCTCAGGTTGGCCCGACGGTATACCCGTGGGCCAGCCCCCAACCTCAGCAAAACAGGGGCAAAGAGTCGCATGAAATGTGGTTGAGTTTTGACCCCTTGCGGGCCGGGGGATGAAAAGTCTAGAAATAAGCAGAGTTCGCTAAAGCTGGGGCTCGATACTAGCAGTTGTGTCGTATCGTGGGTTCGCGGCTCTCGGCTCGGGCCGGAGCAACGCTTCGCGGATCGCTTGCAGCTTTTCTTTGGCCGACAGACATGCTTCCAAGGCAGTTTCGCGGAAGCCGTGCTCGTTGGCTGCAACAACGATGTGCAGGTCTCGCGTTACATCATGGATTAGGTGTTTGATCGGAACAAGTCGGACACTGCTCATGCGCCATCCTTATTCTTTGGAAAGGTTCTCCTTTCCGTGAAGCCCCTCTGTTATTCACAAAGGAGACCGTCCTTATCTTCCTTTGAGCAGTTACATCACCAATTTGAAAAATGAGACCTTCATGTGGATGTTTTCTACAAGATCAAATGATTCCGTGAAGCGATTAGTGGCTAGTTTGAATCCGTAAGCCAAAGACTGCCGATATACTGGCAAAGTGACGATAGTCCGGCAGCGGAAACAGCAAGAATTGTTGGTGTAATGACGAGCGGCTATTGAAAATCATAGCGGCGGGGAGGCAGGGCGGAGTTTGAATCGACTGGTGCGCGTCGAGACTTCGCGTCAGCATTTGACTTGACACCATGGTCCGTTCGCGATTGTTCGCCAGTTGAGACTTACAATCTATCCATGTGCCGACTCTGCGTCTTGATCCTGCTCCTCATATCTGTGCCCTTGGCCGCTCAAACCGGTTTCCCATCTGGTAACGTGGACAAATGAAGGAAGTTACAACAGTCTACATTTTGTTTGGTTTAATCTTGATAACGTCCTTGCCTTTATGCCAAAAATCGGGCAGGGAAGTCCATCGGAGGATGCGGCCACGGATGGACGGATCGAGGGGCAATTACTTCCCATCCTCCCCGCTCCCCCACTTTCCTGCCCGAGAGTGTCAACGGTGTTCCTGCCTGAAAGTCCGAATTATAGTGCCCTTTGGTACGAGAGAGTTGTAACGAAAATGTAAACTTCTGCAAACCTAATCGGGAGAATCATATCCCGACGATGCCAGCGAGATGTCACGACTATGGAGCCTGCGACCACGTTCGCCCATCTGGGGATGTGGCTATTCTAATCTGAATTGACGCTCCGGCCATTCGCGATCGTCGGACGAGCACCGGCGACAGGGGCAAAGTGTGCAATTTCGAACAGCCAGAGGCAATGCACGTCTGCTAGTCTGCGTGCATAGGACTAAACAGTAGCAATCCCTAGCGGCGGTGCAGATGGGCTTCTCTCTCCGAGAGCCTTGGGCCTGCACCGCTTCTTCCATTTTAGAGTTCCCACCAGATGCGCACGTTCACATGGCTACCGGCCAATAAGGCAAGCGATTATCCGACTATCTGCCCACCCATGCTGGGGGCAATGAGCCTTAAATTTGGGTAGCGATGCAATTTGAAATCGACAGGGATGGCAACCGAAGCTGACCTGTGGGAAACTAACCGGCCATGAAGAAGGCAAAATCTCAAACCCTTCCGGCCATAGACCCCAATCTGGATTATCCCGTCAGTTTGTCGCAAGTGGAAAGGGAAAGCCGCGCTGGAGATGAAAGGCTCGCCTTGGCCGAAGCCAAAAAACATTCGAAGCGCAATCTTCGGATCGTTAAGCGAGTGAGGAATGTTCCCGTGCTCGGAATCTGTGAATACTGCTATGCACAGTTTTCAGGAAATCCTAATACTGGGAACTCTGAATCTGCTATTCAAAAACAGTTCAACGCGCACGACTGCAAGCCGTGAACGCCAGCCAAGCTCAACCGAGCAAGATCGCGATAAACTGATCGTACTCACGCAGGAAATCCATTTTGCCTTCTGGAAGAAAAACAAGACCGCATCAAGCCACGCAATCGACCTACCATAATCCGCTGCCGATTAGATTCAACCTGCACCCCTACCTTTAGTTGCAGAGTTTTCCAAGGCGAAAAGGGCGTGCCTCGAGAGCGACTCCCAGCCTATAACTGCGGCGACCAGAGCCAGCGACAATCGAACATATCCAAGGCGAACATGAACTTACCCGAGATCAGCGACGCGACCTTCCCGATCTTTGAGACGTTGCTTGTATTCTTCGACCGCCAACACATTTTGAGAATACCTCACGTGTTTCGAGAATAGATGGAAGGATCGAAAGAATTAAAGACCTCAGCGCGGCCTATTCAATCAGAGCATCCTCGTCGATTTCGATGTCGCCCAAATGCAACACGCTCTTTCCGATGTGCTTATGAAGAACTGCTTCGATGTGTTCCGCCCGCCAGCCTTGCATGCTTCGCTTCATAATCATACGTATGCGGACTTCCTTTGAAATCGCTCGCGAAAGCGACCCGGTTCCCCAGACGGCGCGGTCCAACGTGCTTCAAGACGGCTTGGTCTGGTCTTAGAAGCTTATTTCCTGCGGCGGGATTGGACCTTTTGGGTTGGGCGGCCGATTCGGCAACTCTCGCAGTCTCATCTTTCATTTCCCTCTAGACCGAGCGTTTGCCCCGGTCCTAAAGGCGACGGACCCATTATTAATGGTGGTGCTACGCCCATCATCCCTTTTACCTTTCCTGTATTCGGGTCTATGCACTAGGTTGCTGCTGTCTGCGCAGGGGCGATAGCGTGCCTAACCCAATTGTGTGCTTCTCGAAGCCAGTCTCGGTGCGCCGAAGCGTCGATGTAACGCTCGTACTTGAAGATTCCGGACTTTCTGGCCAGCCGCATAAACTGGATTCTAGTGATGGCATCGTCCAAAATGACGCAGGAACGTTCCATACCATGTCTGCGATACATCGATTGACCCCGAACCATTACTCCTTGGGCTTCGACGGGGAGCAGAGCCAGCGTCCGCATGTCGATGATTACACCGAAAGGGGCTTGCAGCCCGGTCAGAACCTGCTCACTCTCCGCGTACCACTTCTCGATTTCAGCTTTCGTCATCTCGCCGGCGAAGGTGAGATAAAATCCCAGATCGGTCTTGTCTATCCTGTACACGTGCCCGCCCATTCTCCGACTATTCGAGTCGGAATCAGCTCTGATTTTGCTTGGTTTCATCGATTCATCGATACGACCGAATGCCCCACACCCTCAATTGTAGGCGCTCAAACTCTCCCGACTCTGAACTAAAGACCGGCGTCTGTCGCAAGTTAAGTTACCGAGCGGGTTCGGGTGTGAGGGGTTCGCCACGGAGTCGAGAAGTGCACGGTGCTCGACTCCATCGGTTCGAATGCTTTCATGCAACTTGCGCTCTCGGTTGCTATCGAGTGCGGAGCCTATCCGCCGATTCTTGGATGTTGCGGATGTGCTGTTCCAGCCTTCTGAAGTCTTCCTCAATGGCGTGGGATAGATGCTTGAGTCCGTCCAGCATCTCGGTGGTTACCGCATCGGCGG
>Ga0209624_10000394_pt1 | contig 38486 bp, 35 predicted proteins | sample JacPinW_OM2H0_O1_FD_188565 | JGI IMG/M metagenome (GOLD analysis project Ga0209624, IMG submission 188565) | Forest soil microbial communities from Algoma, Ontario, Canada - Jack Pine, Ontario site 1_JW_OM2H0_O1 (SPAdes) (version 2) | ecosystem: Environmental > Terrestrial > Soil > Boreal...
TGAGAGCTGACGGCTGATCGCTGACAGCTTCTGATGCTTTCCGACTCCACCATCCTGAAACACATCGCCCGCCAACCCAAGCGCGCCGCGGGATTCAAACAACTTGTGCGCGAACTCGGCCTGCATGGAGACGCCCGCGGAGAACTCGACGCGCATCTTCAGAAGCTGGTCGCGGCAGGCGAACTGGTTCAGCTCAATTCCGATCGCTACGCACTGCCTCAACCCGCAGCAGACAAGAACCTCGTCGTCGGACGCCTCAGCATGCACCGCGACGGCTTCGGCTTCGTCATCCCCGACGCAAGTTCGCTGAGCGCGTCTCTCAAGTCGCGTCTGGCGGGGGATGTCTTCATCGCGCCGCATGCCATCGGCAACGCCATGCATGGCGACCGCGTGCTGGTCGATATTGTCACCGTTCGCCCGGATGGGCGCGCCGAAGGGCGCATCGTGCGGCCGGTCGTGCGAGCGCATCCTAGTGTGGTCGGGACTTTTCACTACGGCAGCCGCTACAACTCTGTGAAGCCAATCGACAGCAAGATTACACAGGACATTGTGATCCCGGCGGGCATGGAGTATCCCAAGGTTGTAGCGCCGCCGCCTCCTGCGACTCCTGCAAGAGACGGCGGGACGCCGGCGCTACAAAGATCTGTCGACCGCGTGCTCGGCGACGAGGCTGCTCGCCGCTCGGAATGGGATGACCTTGAAGGCGTGGTGGTTGACGTTGAGATCACCGACTGGCCCACGCCCACGCAAAACCCGCGCGGACGCGTCATTGAAATACTTGGCCGCCAAGACGACTTCGGAGTGGACGTCGAAATCACCATCCGCAAGTTCCACTTGCCGCATCATTTTCCCCCGGCAACACTGGAAGAGGCCCAGAATGTCCCGCCCATTATCCCCGCGACGGAACTTCGACACCGCCGGGACTTTCGCAACCTGCCCATCGTTACCATCGACGGCGAGACGGCGCGCGACTTCGATGACGCCGTCACCGTGCGGAATCTGGCTGACGGCACTTTCGAGTTGCAGGTCCACATTGCAGATGTGGCTCAATACGTCACGCCCGAGTCCGCACTCGATCAGGAAGCGCGACTACGCGGCACCAGCGTCTATTTCCCTGACCGCGCCGTGCCCATGTTGCCGCTCGAACTCTCGACCGATATTTGCAGCCTCCGCCCGAACCTCGACAGGCTGGTGTTGTCGTGCGTAATGCGAATCGATCCTCGCGGTGAAATCGTTGGTTATGAACTGAGCGAAGGGGTGATTCGTTCGGCCGAGCGCATGACTTACACTGCCGTCAATGCCGTAATCGAGGGCGATGCCGCCGCGCGCCAGCGTTACGCATCGCTGGTCCCCACGTTCGAACTCATGCGCGATCTCGCCCTGATCCTCAACCGCAAACGCCAGCGCCGCGGATCGATCGACTTCGACCTGCCCGAGCCGGTCATCGAGTTCGACGAATTTGGATTGATGAAGAGCATCACGCGCTCCGAGCGGAACATCGCGCACCGTCTGATCGAAGAGTTCATGCTTTCGGCCAACGAATGCGTTGCGCACTATCTGGAATCGAAACGTGTCGCGTCTTTATATCGCATTCACGAGAAGCCCGACGCCAAGCGCGTCTATGATTTCGAGGTCATCGCAGCGACCTTCGGATATTCATTGGGCGTGGGCCCGCTTCCCATTCACCGTGTACAGCTCAAGACCGACCGCCGCGCTGCCCGCGGCAATGGCAAGCAAGCCCGCCAGATTGAAATACCAAAAGACGTGCACATCACGCCGCGAATGTATCAGAAGCTGGCCGCCAAGATTGCGGGCAAACCGGAAGAGCGCATCCTGAGCTACCTGATGCTGCGGTCACTCAAGCAAGCACGCTATTCGGAGGAGAACCTGGGCCACTTCGCGCTCGCAGCAACCAGTTACACGCACTTCACATCGCCGATCCGCCGCTATCCCGACCTGATCGTGCATCGTATCTTGAAAAACGTGTTGCACCACTCGGCGGAAAGGCGGGAAGGGGATGTGCCAGTTGGAGTTTCATCTGCGCTCGACAGTAGCGCCGGCCTCCCGCCGGCTCATTTACAGGACGAGGACCACTCTGATTCAGCGTCGTCGGGCCGGCGGGGCGCCGGCGCTACGCCATGGTCAAAACGCCGCGACCACAGCGCGCATCACGAATCGCTTGAGCCGCTGGGCGGGCCCATCAAAGTCGAGGAACTGCACGAGATCGCCGAAGAGTCGAGCCAATCCGAGCGGCGAGCCGACGAGGCTGAGCGCGAGCTCATGGAATGGAAAAAGGTCAAGTTCATGCAGGACCGCGTGGGCGAAGACTTCGACGGCCTGATCACCAGCGTCACCAAGTTCGGCTTCTTCGTCGAGCTCACGGATTTGTTCGTTGAAGGCCTGGTTCCGCTGAACACGCTCACCGATGACTTCTACACCTACCACGAAAACACGCGCCAGATCATCGGCCAGCGTTCGCGCAAGACTTACAGCCTGGGACAGAAGATTCGTGTTTTGATCGACCGCATCGATCCCGTGGAAAAGAAAATCCAGTTCGCCGTCCTCGAAGAAGCGCCATCCCGACGATCGCCTCGGCCATCCTCGAAGAAGTCGAAACGCAAGCGCCGCTGACAATCATTCTCTCGAAACTACGGCGCTAGTGGTAAAATTCTCTGGTCAACCCCATCCGTTGCGGATGCGAAGCAGCGGGTTCCTTCCTAGTCGGGACGTGGCTCAGCCTGGTAGAGCACTCGCTTGGGGTGCGAGGGGTCGGCAGTTCAAATCTGCCCGTCCCGACCAAATTTCCCTATCGGGTGGTACTTCCGAATACGCGCGAACCAAGAAAAGCACTTTGACCGGAAGTTTCTCTCCCGCACAATCGTTGAAATGTTGAGCCTGCGGCACGCTGGCCGCAACGCTGGTTCGTCAAAGTTCTTCTCCAGGATGCCGCTGAGAGAAGTTTATATTCGGGGGAATTCCTTATGTCCCGGCAAGTCATTCTTTATTTCGACGATCAGGCCGACGCGCTGCGTTTTGCTTTGGCTGCGGGATCGGTGATGGCGGGCGACGGCGCGACCGTCACCGACGATCTGGTGCAAGAAACGTCACGCGTCAGCCGCATCCGGCTGGACGCCGCGAACGCGGGAAAAACCAGGACGCCACCTCCCGAGCGCGCGGCGTGAGGACTGGCGCGTCGTCTTCGGCCACCCGTTGACACATTGCTGCCAGGCCGCTGAATCCGTCTTCCTGCTGAAACTCTAGAACGTCAGCCTCATTGCCAACTGCCCGATGCGTGGTGCGGGCCCGCGAAAGCTTCCCGTCGTCGTAATCTGCCCAAATGTGGCGCCATTGATGTTGGTTGCCCCGTCGAGCACTGTGGGCTGTGCGAACTCGGGATGATTCAGGGCGTTGAAATATTCCACACGAAATTCCAAGCCGATGCGCTCGGTGATTGCTGTTGTCTTGGCCAGCGCCACGTCAACATTCGTCAGGTGCGGCCCGCGAAGGACGTTTCGAGCGAGGCCATAGGTGCGGTCCCCTGGATTGTCGACCGGATCAAGCTGAGGGAAACAAGGGTTTGCACCGCCGTAGTACGGGTTATTTTGCAGGGGAATATTGGAGAAACTATTGGGATCGAAAATGAAGTGGCCGCTGATCGGTTGTCCGGCTGAAATCAGGCAGTTACCGCTGGCGTCGCTGCCGTAAATGGTCGGAACGATCGTGGTCACGCGCCTGGGATCGAGCATACGTATCGGCGCGACGACGGCGGCGTGGGAAAGAAAAGGATCGCCGGCACCTGAGGTTCCGGGGTTTGCGGGATCAGTTGTATTCCCCAACCCGGCCGGAATGTCGAAGGGGAAGCCGGTGCGCCAAGTCACGATGGGATAAATGCTCCATCCCTTGGTCAGGCGCTTTGGACCCGCGGCCCACATCCGATCGAACGGCAGGTCCCAGCCTCCGCTAAAGCTGATGCGCTGCCGGACATCGCTGTCTCCGGATGCGTAGAAGAGGTCTGGGCTGTAGGCCGGCACCTGCGAGTTGCGCTGGGCGAAGCCGGAGGCGTTGTCAAGATTGTGACCGTAGGTATAGGCGAGGGTGAAATAGGCCGTACCCAGCTTTGAATTCTTGGGCTGACGGGTCAGACTGGCCTCGAGAGCGTTGTAGTTCGCGTGCGATACGTTCTGGAATTCTGGAAGCTGGCCGAAACAAGTTACTGGCACGCCCTGGTCCATGCAGTTGCTGTCGCCAGGGGCTAGATTAATCACTCGATTGGTGGCTCCCGGTACCGCGGGACTCAGTACCATGGGATTGATGTCTTTCAGTGAGGTCAATCCATGTCCGGTGCTGCCGACGTAGTTGGTTTCCAAAACTGTGTCAGCAAAGAGATTGTGTTGCAAGCTCAGGTTGTATTGATAGACGTAGGGCGTTCGCAGGTGTGGGTCGACCAAAAAGACGGCGCCGCTACCGTTGATGGGAAGAAACTGCCCGAAACTGACATTGGCTGTGGGAGGCGTGGAGGGAAATGGGTTGGGTACGCCCAGACTGATACAGTTACCGTTCGCGTCAAAATTACACGCATTTTGATACGGCTGATTAAGATAGCCTGTGGGCCCGCCCTGCGACGGGCCAACGCTGTTGAAGAAGAGACCCGGCTCCGCATAAAACGGGACCTCGCCGTTGAATTGCAGGTTATCTTCGCCCTTCAGGATGTCATAAAAAAGTCCGAAGCCGCCGCGGATGCTGGTCTTGCCGCTTCCGGTGGGGTCCCAGGCAAAGCCGAAGCGGGGCGCAAAGTTCTTCTTATCGGGGAAGTTCACGCCGGTTGGCGCCCCGGGATCGCCGGGGAACACCATCCCCAGCGGCGCGTTGGGAAATCGTTGCGACTGCAGTCCTGGAATCACCGAAAAGCTGCGGCCCTGAGTGTCGGCTTTGGGCGTGTTGTATTCGTAACGCAGACCCATCGTGAGCACAAGATTCTTGCGTACATGCAACTCGTCCTGGCCAAATACATAAGTGCTCTTGCTGCGTATGTTGGAAAGGGCAAGCGGTCCTTGAAAATAGGCAGACGGGGCTCCGAGCAGAAAGTCGGCGTAGGGATTCCCGGAAGCGTTGGAACCACCAAGGGAATCGAAGTCGAATTCTCCATTCGTGAAATAGTCGAAGACCAGGTTCTCCTGGTACGGGGAGAATCCGGCTCCGAACTTCCAGTTATTTTTTCCTTGAGTCCACGAAACCGCATCGGTCCAGGAAAAGGTGTTCTCCACGAAGCGCGTAGGTCCCTGCTCACTGGGACCAAATTGATAGCCGGTGTCGAAAAAGATGTTCGTGGGGCCAGTGGCGAGGTCTGGTGTAATGCCGACGCCGAGGCTGGGTCCAGAGGGCAATTGCTTGGTCACACTGTCCTGCAGAAAATTGCTGCGATGAGTCACAAAGTGAAACTCATTCAGTAAAGTGGGGGAGAAGATCCGGGTGTAGCCAATGTTCGTAAAGTAATAATCGGCGGTGGTCCGACTGGGAAATCCTGGCACTGTGGCGTAGGGAAACGGGTTCAGAGACAGTGTGCGATTCCCGCCGATTGTGGCGGAGATCTTGTCTTTGGTGCTCAGATTGAAGTCGAATTTGGTGGTCAGCTCATCCGCATTGTTCGTCTGCTCCAGCGAGGTAGAGAGGAGCCCAGTGCATATTCCACCCGCGTTGCAAACCGTCTGGTTCGTCGGTGCACTCGCGACCAGGCCCGCATTAATGTAATTCTGGGTAACGGGATCAATCGCGTTGGGGCTAATAATCGCCAGGGCTGCATTGCCATTCGGGGTTGCAAAGTAGGGATTGTTCTCCAGGAACGCGGCGACATTCGGATCCGGACATCCGCCTGCCGTCGTGCAGGTCACACCGTTCTCTGGTATCACCTGGGAGAAATTTCCTTGCAGTTCCTGCGGCGTGTACACGGGAATATCGACATCAGGTACAGCCTGAATTTGCTTTTGCCCCTGGTAGGCGAGAAAGAAGAACGCTTTATCCTTCCGGATCGGTCCGCCCAGTGTCCCGCCGAACTGGTTGCGTTTCAGGTCGAGCCGTGGAATACCCAACGGAATGTTGAAGAAGTCATTGGCGTCGAGCACCCGGTTGCGGAAAAAATCGAAAGCGCTCCCGTGGATCTGATTGGAGCCTGATTTGATGACCTCGCTGATGATTCCTCCGCCGTTGCGGCCGTATTCTGCAGTGTAGTTGCTGGTCAGCAGACGGAATTCGGCAATGGAATCAGGATTGGGATCGAGAAGATTGCTGTTATCAAGCAGATCGTTGTTCAGCCCGCCGTCGAGCAGAAAGGTGACGGAATCGGTGCGTCCACCGGCGATACTGTAGTTGCCGGCGCCGCTATTGTCGTCGTTGCTCTCGGTCACTCCGGGCTGAAGCAAGGCAAGATCGAGAGCATCCCGCCCGTTCAGCGGCATGTTGGTGAGGGTTCGTCCGGTGATCGACTGCCCCAGAGTTGGGTTGACGGTTTCGACGGGTGCGGCCTCGGCGCCTACGTCGACCGTTTGGCTGGCTGCTCCGACTTCCATCTTGATGTCGATCCGCAGGGCCTGATTGATGAACAGTTTCTGCTCCGCGCTGATTACGGTGCGAAACCCCGCGTGCTCGGCCTTCACTTTGTAGCTTCCGATGGGGAGCGCCAATACCTGGAAGGATCCTTGGCTGTCGGTAGCGGCGTTGCGGACGACCTGAGTAGCCGTGTTGGTCACGGTGATTTCCGCCGCCGAGATCACTGCCCCCTGCTGGTCGTAGACCGTTCCGAAGATTCTTCCGTTTGCGTCCTGCGCGGATGACACCGCAGGGATTACGATCGCAGCCAGTAGGAACGCAGCCCTTGAGATTTTCTTTACGAGATCCGCGAAATTCTCCCGATCAAAGCCGATCTTCTGCTGTTGAATGTCCATCTGGGCCCCCATCGAAGATGGGATTCTACACCCAGACGCTCACGGAAATTGAGTCCCGCGCGATGGAGACAAAGACAGTTTGTTGAGTCTAGATTGCTGAATGCGAAAGCACAGCACGCATAAAACGCATCATCCCGTGCGCCGCGTGGAGAGTAAGCTCAGGATCTCGCGCAGCCCCTGGCGGATGCGCTGCACGTCGGCAGATGTTTGCGCCGGGAATGGAATGGCCGCCTGCCCCTTTTCGGTTTTCGCTTCGGAACGCAGTTGCTGGCGCGCGCCCACGATAGTGAAACCCTGTTCGTAGAGTAGTTGCTTGATATGCAGGACGCTTTCCACATCGCGTCGGCGATACATGCGCTGGCCGGTGCTACTTTTTACCGGCTTGAGTTGCGGGAACTCGCTTTCCCAGAAGCGCAACACATAGGCGGGCAGCCGGCACAAAGTAGCCACTTCGCCGATGCGGAAGTAGAGTTTGTCTGGGATGACGATTTCATCCGTTCGATTCCTGCTCGCGCTCTTCTTCCTGGGACTCATGTTCTTCGCACGCATGCTCGCACCCACGCTTCAAACCCAATGGTTCACAATTGTGACACACCCGGAGCGTTCGATATACGGGGAACTTTCAGGAGTCTGTACCGGGCAATGTCGATGGCAACTGCCCGCAAAAGAGAACGCCTCTCAAGAGGTGCTTCTCCTGAGAGGCTGGTTAAACTCTTGGCCCGTGCGAAGTATCGTTTCGCAGACGGTTAGTGTTTCTTCTTTTTTTTTGCTTTCTTCTTCGTTGCCATGAAGGATCCTCCGTGAACGATTTTCCCTTGCAAAGGACGTTTCATAACGTCCCGATTGCCAAACGCTACCCAACTTGTGGTACGGGCAGCATCCTTAACACAAGATATTGCGGCAGCAGGAAGGCAGTGTCAACACAATTTTGTCGGTAACAGAAGAATTTCGGGGGAATTCTCTCTGCAGCTAGATCGTTTAGCGAGCCAGTCTGCTTTCGATTTTTCGCCACTGTCCAGGTCAGATCGAGAATGCGCCCACAGCATTTGCCGAGCATCTGGTTCCGGGTTCCCGCTTCCGGTACACTGCGCCTCATGTGGCGCGATCCCATAGAACTGGAAATCTTCAAGAACCTCTACCACTCGATTGCCGAGGAGATGGGTGCGGCGCTGCGGCGTACTGCGTTTTCCCCCAACATCAAAGAGCGGCGCGATTATTCCTGCGCCGTGTTCGACGGGGCCGGGGAAGTGATCGCAATGGGCGATCACATGCCGGTGCATCTTGGGTCGATGCCAATGTCGGTGCGGGCCGCGATTGCAGCGTGCGAGATGGGGCCGGGAGATGTTGTTATGCTGAACGATCCATTCCGTGGTGGAACGCATCTGCCCGATATCACGCTGGTGGCTCCGGTGTTTGTGGGGCGTGGCCGCTCTCGCCCACGAAAGGCCGTGAAGCGCCCTGCCTTCTACGTTGCATCGCGGGCGCATCACGCGGACGTGGGCGGAGCCTACGCGGGCTCGATGGGCTTGTGCCGAGAGATTTATCAGGAGGGATTCCGCATCCCTCCCGTGAGGATCATGCGTGCCGGCGTGATAGAGCGCGATGTGCTGGCGCTGTTGCTCAACAATGTGCGCACGCCCGAAGAGCGCGAAGGAGATTTGGGCGCGCAGATCGCGGCGTGCCACACCGGGGCTGAGCGCTTGCGGGAAGTTTGCGCGCGCTACGGAATCGACCGGGCCCAGCGGGCAGCGTGGGAACTGCTGCAGTATTCCGAAGAACTGATGCGGGTATTTCTGCTGCGCGTTCCCTCGGGCACCTATCGCGCGGAAGATTTTCTGGACAACGACGGGATTAGCGACAAGCCGGTAAAGATCGCCGTAGAAGTTAATCTGGCGAGCGGCCGCCCACGCCCCAGCGTTACAGTCGATTTCACGGGCAGTGATCCGCAGGTCGAAGGGAGCGTAAACGCGGTAGAGGCAATCACGTACTCCGCGTGCTTCTATGTTTTTCGGTGTCTACTGGCCGACGACGCTCCGGCAACAACAGGACTGATGCGGCCCATCCGGGTAATTGCTCCTGAGGGGACAGTTGTGAATGCGCGGCCACCGGCGGCGGTGGCCGGAGGAAATGTCGAAACGTCGCAGCGCATCGTCGACGTTCTGCTGCGTGCTCTGGCTCAGGCTATTCCGGACCGCATTCCCGCGGCAGCCTCTGGAACAATGAATAATCTCACCATCGGAGGAATCGATCCCCAAACCGGCCAGCCCTTTGCTTACTATGAAACGATCGCGGGAGGCATGGGTGCACGTCCGGGCAAGTCCGGTGTCTCCGGCGTGCATACTCACATGACGAATTCGCTGAACACTCCAGCAGAGGCTTTGGAGTATGCCTATCCTCTGCGGGTTCGCCGCTACTCCCTTCGGCCAGATAGCGGGGGCGGAGGAAAGCATCGCGGGGGCAACGGCATTATTCGCGAGATTGAAGTGCTGACCGACTGCGAGGTCACGCTTCTCGCCGACCGGCGCACTCGTGGGCCGTGGGGACTTGCTGGTGGCGAGGCAGGCGTGCCGGGGAAAACCAGTGTGATCCGCAGCAGCGGTTCGATCGAAGAGATGCCTGGCAAGTTCAGTACGCGGCTGCGAAAAGGCGAGCGCATCCGGATCGAGTCGCCCGGTGGCGGCGGCTGGGGTGCGCGTTGATCGGAGAAAATTAAGGAGACGTCCATGCACATCATCAAATCGGTTGGAGTGTTGTCGGTTGCCAAAATCCTGGGGTTGGTCTACGCATGTTTGGGCCTGATCTTAGCGCCGTTGTTCCTGCTGATGGGACTGCTGGGATCTGCACTCGGTCAGCAGAACAGCCCCGTTGCCGGGATCTTTGGTATCGGCTTTGCCGTTCTTATGCCGGTGCTCTACGGGGCCGTGGGTTTTGTTGGGGGCGCGATCGGCGCGCTGCTCTACAACTTGTTTGCCAAATGGGTGGGAGGCTTTGAATTGCAAATAGAGGTGCGGCCACAGACTCTGACCGCTCCGTACCCGCTCATCCCGCCGGTCGGTCCTGCATCTAATTCGTAACAGATAAAGTCTCATGACGGACGCTGCAGCCCACTATCTCGACGAAGCCCATCGCCAGATGCGCGGACACAAGCGCATGGCTGAAGGTGCGATGGCGCAACTCAAAGACGAGGAGCTGTTTATCACTCTCGACCCGGAATCGAATTCCATCGCTATCCTGGTAAAGCACATGGCGGGCAACATGCGCTCGCGCTTCACCGACTTCCTCACCTCCGACGGAGAGAAACCCGATCGCTATCGCGATCAGGAATTCGAGCTGAGCCCTGCGACCACCCGCGCCGATCTGACGAAGTGGTGGGAAGACGGCTGGGCGCGGGTGTTTGCGGCGATCGAGGCGCTGAAACCGGAGGACGTGATGCGCACCGTGACCATCCGCGGCGAGCCCCATACCGTGCTGCAGGCCGTCAATCGCCAGATCGCGCACTACGCTCAGCACACCGGGCAGATCGTTTTCCTAGCCAAGCATATCCGCTCCGGGAAGTGGAAGACGCTGAGCATTCCGCGTGGCAAGTCTGAAAGCTATAAGGTGGCGCCTCCGAGGAGTGAGAAGGGGCTGCTGCCTAAGCGGTGAGTTCACCCAATTACGATGGCGAACGCATCGTGAATTCCGGCGGTGCTAAAATTAAATGTTTTGTGTCTAAGTCTGAATTCATAAGGTAGCAGTCATGCCATCCACCATGCTTGCGGTCGTAAAGCCGGAGGCCGCGCCGGGCGCCGAGGTTCGCGAGGTAAAGATCCCCGCCTTCGGGCGTAACGACGTGCTGGTGAAGGTGAAGGTGGCGTCGATCTGCGGCACCGACCTGCACATTTATAACTGGGACCGCTGGGCGCAAAACCGGATCCATCCCCCGCTGATCCCCGGGCACGAGTTCTGCGGCGAGGTGGCCGCGTTCGGCGATGAAGTCACCAGCGTGAAGGAAGGCGACTTCGTCTCGGCCGAGATGCATGTGGCTTGCGGCAAGTGCCTGCTGTGCCGGACCGGCGAAGCTCACATCTGCCAAAACGTGAAGATCATCGGCGTGGACGCCGACGGCGCCTTCGCCGAGTACGTGGTCATTCCCGAGTCAAACATCTGGAAGCTTGATCCTGCGATCCCGCAGGAGTATGCGTCGATTCTCGACCCCCTTGGGAACGCCGTTCACACCGTCCTGGCGGGCGAGATTGCGGCAAAGACTGTTGCCATTACTGGCTGCGGGCCGATCGGCCTGTTTGCCATCGCTGTGGCACGGGCGGTGGGTGCGACCAGCGTGTTCGCCATTGAAGTGAACGAACATCGCCGCAAGATCGCGCGCGAAATGAAAGCTGATTACGTACTCGACCCATCGAAGGAAGACGCCCGCGCGATCGTGATGGAGAAAACCGGCGGGCTGGGTGTGGACGTGGTGCTCGAAATGGCGGGGCATCCCGACTCGATTCGAACAGCTTTCGATATCGTGCGGCGCGGCGGAAGAATTTCACTGCTTGGCCTGACCTCAAAACCCATCTCGCTGAACTTTTCCGAGGACATTATTTTCAAGGGCATCACGGTGCAGGGCATCAACGGGCGGCGCATGTACCAGACGTGGTACCAGATGACCGCGCTGCTCAAGGCCGGCAAACTCGACCTGCATCCCGTGATCACCGACCGCATCGCGATGAAAGATTTCTCCAAGGCCATGGAGCGGCTGAAGACCGGCGAGGCTAGTAAAATATTGGTGTATCCCAACGGCGTGAAATGATCGTGTGGCACAGGTCGTGTGGCGCGGACACTCCTGTCCGCGAAAGCTTCAGCGACGGAGCTCAGGCAGGACCACATTTGCAGATGGAAGTGAATTATGGCCCTTGATGCATTTGTACGCTGCACCTGCATCCGGGATGGCAAAGCCAAGCCCCACCCGCTCCCCGACCGGCTCACCTTCGACGAGAGCGGCGAGCCGATGCTTACGGGCGATCCTACCGACGACGAATGGGAAGCACACGACCATTGGCTTGCAGATTCCTGCGAGCACGAGGGATTTATCCTTTCGTTTTTCCTGGGCAACATCACAAAGGTGGGGAATCTGCGCAGCTTTCTGCGCCACCTGCAAGGAAAGCCGGGACCGCGATTTCCGATCTTGTTGGAAAAAGTTCTCTACGACGGCACGCACACCGGCGACTGGATCCCCATCAAGGAGTCTCCGGCGTTGTTGAAGGAAGTTGATACCGTACTCCACTCCAGCGACATTCTTGCCGAGTCCGAGAAGGAATTCTTCACCAACATGAAGCACCTGTGCGAGGCCAGCATTGCGACTGGGAACCCGATTATGTTCTGAAAGCCCAAGCTCAGCGCTCGAGGACTACACTGATCGGGGTCTATCCGCGTTGATCCGCGTAAATCCGTGGCAAAGAAGTTTCGAGGCATGACATGACCACCGCAACCCGCACTAATCCGCTCTCCTATCTCACCGCCCAGCTCGACGAACTCAAGGCCAAGGGCACGCATTTCAAGCTGCGCGTGCTGGAGGACGAGCAGGCGCCGGTCTGCACTTTCGACGGCAAGAAGGTAATCAACCTAGCGTCGAACAATTATCTGGGCCTGACCACGCATCCCAAGCTGCGTGAGGCGGCGCTCGAAGCCACGCGCAAGTACGGCGTGGGATCAGGCGCGGTGCGCACCATTGCCGGGACCATGAAGATCCACATGGAACTCGAAGAGAAGATTGCCCGCTTCAAGAACGTAGAAGCCTGCGTGGTCTTTCAGTCAGGCTTCGCAGCTAACGCGGGCACGGTTTCGGCAGTGCTGGGCAGAGAGGATTTCATCATCTCCGACGCCCTGAACCATGCATCGATCATCGATGGCGCGCGTCTGTCGAAGGCGCAGATTCTGGTCTTCCGCCACAAGGACGTCGCCCATGCGGAAGAGCAACTCGCCAGCGTGAAGGACGAGCCCGGCAAGAAGCTGCTGATCACCGACGGCGTGTTCTCGATGGATGGCGACCTTGGCCCGCTGCCCGGGCTGTGCGAAGTTGCCGAGAAATACGGCGCTATTATGATGGTCGATGACGCGCACGCTTCCGGCGTGCTCGGTCGCAACGGCCGCGGTACCGTCGATCACTTCAAAGTGCACGGGCGTGTGGATATTCAGGTTGGGACGTTATCGAAAGCTATCGGCGCGCTCGGTGGATACGTCTGCGGAACGCGCGATCTGATCGATTTTCTTTACCACCGGGCGCGGCCGTTCTTGTTTTCGACCTCGCATCCGCCGTCCGTTGCCGCGACGTGCATCGCTGCCTTCGACGTTCTGGAAAACGAACCCGGGCGCATGGAGAAACTTTGGGAGAACACGCGCTTCTGGAAGAAAGAACTCGGCTTGCTCGGTTTCGATATCGGCGGCCGCGCCACTCCGGCCAGCGAGACTCCGATCACTCCCATCATCATCGGCGACGGCAAGCTCACCATGGACTTCTCCCGCGAACTGTTCAAAGAAGGTGTACTCGGCACCGGCATTGCTTTTCCTACGGTGCCTGAAGGCAAGGCCCGCATCCGCACCATCATGACCGCGACCCACACGAAGGAAGAGTTGGAGCAAGCACTGGAGGTGCTGGGAAGGGTTGGAAAGAGGATTGGGATCTTAGCCTGAGCCCGAGGACGAAACTCCGCGGCAACGTCTTAGTCCGCGCGGTACACAATCTTCCCACCCACGATCGTCGCCACCACTTTCCCCGTGAACTGCCAGCCGTCGAACGGAGTGTTGTGCGACAGCGAGCGAGACTTGGCGGCTTCGAACGTCCAGCGCTTCTTGGGATCGAAGATGGTTACGTCGGCGAAGTTGCCGCGGGCGAGCGAGCCGCGGCCGCGGAGGTCGAACACACGGGCGGGGCCGGCGGTAAAGAGTTCTACGATGCGTGCCAGAGGGATCTTGTGTTCGCGGTGAAGCTTCGTAATTGCCAGGGCTAATGCGGTTTCGAGTCCGGTGATGCCGAATGCAGCGCGTTCGAACTCGACCTCTTTTTCGTGCGCGGCGTGAGGAGCGTGGTCGGTGGCGATTGCATCCACGGTGCCATCGGCGAGCGCGACCAGGATGGCTTCACGGTCGCTCGCAGAGCGCAGCGGCGGGTTCATCTTGAAATTCGTGTTGTACTCGCCCACATCCTGGTCGAGCAGGGTGAAGTGGTGCGGCGTGACTTCGCAGGTAACGCGGACCTTGGCGCGCTTGCCGCGGCGGACGGCCTTGAGCGCGTCGGAAGTGGAAAGATGAGCCACATGCAGGCGGGATTCGCGAATCTGCTGCACGAGAGTGACGTCGCGATCCACGATGTTCGCCTCAGCGGCAGCCGACATGCCCCGCAGACCCAGGCGGAAACTGGTGGGGCCTTCATGCATGGAGCAGTGCTCGGTGAGGCGTGTGTCTTCAGCGTGTTGCACCACCGGCAGGTTGAGCTCGGCGCCGAGCCGCAGGGCTGCGCGCATGATCTCGTCGTCAAGGATGGGCTTGCCGTCGTCGGTGACGGCCACAGCTCCAGCGCGTTGCAGGGCGGCAAAGTCGGTGAGCGTCACACCGCGCGAGCTGCTCGTTGCGGCGGCGATGAGGAACACGTTGACCACAGCTGCCCGCTCCGGCTGCCGCAACCAGGCGACCCACTCGGCAGTGTCCACGACGGGTGCGGTGTTGGGCATGGTGCAAACTGAGGTGAAACCTCCAGCCGCGGCGGCAGCGGTGCCGGTGGCAATCGTTTCTTTGTAGCTTTGCCCGGGCTCGCGCAAATGAACGTGCAGGTCGATGAATCCCGGGGCGACGATCAGGCCGCGTGCATCGAACTTCTCGTCGGCGCTGCCATGCACCTTGTTGGGCGGCGCGACTTCGGCCACGCGCCCATCGCGCAGCAAAACATCCATGGGGGCGTTGATCTTCGCCGAGGGGTCGATCACGTGGCCGCCTTTGATCAGCAAGTTTGCGGCTTCTCGGCTTTGGCTCTTAGCACTCGGCATTCAGCACTCAGCATTTCTGTCTGGGATTGTGACGTCGCTACAACCATCGCTATTAATCCGGGAAAATCCGCGGCTCATCTTGCCTTTCCCACCGCCCGCGCCAAAATTGCCATGCGCGTGGGGACCCCGTTATGAACCTCATCGACGATCACGGATTGCGGACCGTCGGCGACTTCCGCGGTCAGCTCCAGGCCGCGGATAATTGGTCCGGGATGCATGACGATGGCGTCGCGCTTGGCCAACTTCAACCGCGCCGGGGTCAACTGATAGTGCGCGATGTAGTCCGGCAGGCGAATCTTCTGCCCAGCAAGGCGCTCCCTCTGCACTCGTAAAAGCATGATCACGTCCGCGCCCCGCACTGCCTCCTCAGCATGACGCGAAAGGCGCAGGCCGGGTGCGAGAGTGGCTGCCACCTCAGGCACGAATTCGGGCGGACCACACAGCGCTAGCCTCGCCCCGAACCTTGCCAGCAGGTGGCAGGCCGAGCGCGCGACGCGGCTGTGATAGATGTCGCCGATGATCGCGACCTGCAGGCCCTTGAACGATTTCTTGTGCTTCAGGATCGTGAAGGCATCAAGCAGGGCCTGGGAAGGGTGCTCGTGCATCCCGTCGCCGGCATTGATGATGGGAATATCGAGATGCTTGGCCATCAGGTGGGGCGCGCCGGCAGCAGGGTGACGAATGACGATGGCGTCCGCGCCCATTGCGTGCAGGGTGTATCCGGTGTCGAGCAAAGATTCGCCTTTCTCGATGCTCGATCCTGAGGCTTGCACCAAGGTGGTGATGGCGCCCATGGACTTGGCGGCGATCTCGAAAGAAGATCGCGTGCGGGTGGAAGCTTCGTAAAACAGCAGCACAACGCGCTTGTTGCGCAACAACGGACGCGCCTTGAGCGGATTCATCCGGCGGGCCAGCTTCAGCAGGCCCAGGATTTCCTTCTCCTCCAGGTGCTCGATACCGAGCAGTGAACCGCGCGCCGGTTTGTTCATCGCGTAAGGATGCAAACGGTGCATCATACCCGGCCAGCGCGGGGCAGGCAAGACCGGTTCCTAGCCCTTGGCCGGGGAACGGCTTATGGCCGGTTCTTGCGACTAAGAAAGGCACCAGTCAAGGCTCCAGCGATGCTTCCCGCGGCAACGGAGATCACGAGAGTGCCTATCGTGTAGAGGGTCAACTTCGCGGCCAAGTCTTCTGGTTTCTTCAGAACGTCGAGGAAAGCTTGCATTTGCGGATCATTAGAACGAGAGGCTACCTGCTGCAGACCTTCAAGCACTTGTTCGCGAAGTTGCCCGCCGGATTGCAGCACGGCGAACATGATGAGGGAGAAAATGGCAATCACTCCGGATGAAAAAAGACCCGTAACCGCTCCGAGCTGCGCTCCAGAACGAGCAGTTGCTTTCCAGATTGGGCTGCGGTAGCGGTAAAGAATAACGGCCAGACAGCCCGCGCCCGAAACAGCCAATAAAGGAACCATCAGGCGCAGCGACATTACTGCGACGCAGAGCAAGGCCGCAACCGCGCACGTCCGAAGGGCCCGTGGCCACTCGATCCCGGCGGGAAGCATAGGAACACTCGGAGAACCTGGGAGACCGGGCGGGACCAAGGAAAAAACCGTCGCATCATTAGCCGTGACGTCCCCCGCAATGGCCGGCGAAGCAGGTTCGGGCATGGCCACGCGAATCTGGGGCGCGCCGCACTGCGAGCAGAACGCCTTGCCGTCTTCGACGGTGTTCCCACATTTGTGACAGGGATGGTCCATTGGAACTCAGAAGGCTGGTTTGAAGGTATCGCACGACGAGCGGCAGGCGCAAGGAACTGCCGCCGTGTTGCCGATCGGATATTGGAGACTCTTTACCCTAGATGTCGCCCTGCTTGCCGTGCGTGCGAACGTAAACCAGGGCGAAGGTTGAGCCGCCGCGGCCGTCATGCGGCTCGATCGCGACGACGTGCTGATTGTCGGCCGTGCCGACCTTCAATTCGGTGACTGGGCCGGTATTGTCGCCTTCGCACTTGAGTTCTTTATTTTTGTCATTCTTGTCGTCGTTGACATCGGCATGTGCATCCCCATCGTGTTTGCTCCTGTGGCACTCGAGGACCTTGCCATACTTCTTCAAGTGCTCGCGGTAGAAGTCAACGACTTTGCCGGGGGGATCCTCGGAATCGTACTTCGCGACCACCAGCTTAATTCCGAACGCATCGGTAAGGACGCCGAGGTTAAGCGAATCGCCGTTATCCTCATCGTGCCGCAGACGCGCCCCGGGATAGAGAGGCAATCCGGCTTTTCGAGCATCTGCGTCGTTGCCCATGTGCAGGTCACCGACGGAGCTCTGAATATCAAGATGCTTGTCCTGACCGCTGTCCGTGTTTTGAGGCTGAGCCGCGAAGCTGGGAATCGCTATGGCGACGCCGAATGCTACCGCGAGGATCGAACGAAGGATTATTCGAAAGACGTTCGGCTGAAACATGATTTCCTCCTTTAAGGAGATCCAGTAAGAAAATCCCGAAAAAGCGCTCTAGATGTCGGCATCCTTGCCGTGGGCTCGCACGTAGACCAGTGAGAAGCTCGATCCCTTACCTTCCCGCTCGACAGCCACGATATGCTGATCGTCCTTCTTGCCTGCCTTGAGCTCGATATCGTTTCCGCCGCTCCCTTCGCAGGTCAACTCGTTGGAATCATTCTTCCCCATATTCATGTTCCAGTTTCCCCTGGAAGTGTGACATTCGAGAACGGTGCCATACTTTTTCAACTGGTCTCTGTAAAAAGAGAGGACCTTGGCGGGCGCGTCGTCGGACTCGTACTCCAAGGCGACGACTTTTAAACCGTATCCGAAGCCGGAGATATTTACATTGGCGCTCTTGTCGCTGCCGTCGGAATCCTTTTCCTTCAATCGGGCGCCGGGATAAACCGTCAGACCGACGTCGGAGACGTCCGCCTGTTTGCTGACGTGGACTCCGCCTACGAGCGTGTTGATGTCCACCTGCTTGTCTTGGCCGTCGGCCTCTTTCTTTACGTTCACGCTGCACGCGACCAGGAGCGGGAGTGCAGCCAGGCTTGCTCGGGCAGCGATTGCAATGAATGCAGAGAATTTGTTCCTGCGCATGTTAAGACCCTCCATTGGCAACTTGAACCGGACGCTGGAGGCCGGCGCCGCGCTGGGCAACATTTGGAATGCTCACCGGAAGATGCCCGCGGATGGCAATTTCCCCAAACAGCGCCTTGACCGCGCTCAGCTCAGACACCGACGCATTGGAAAACGTACACATGTAATTCTCAGTCCTGGGGAAGTCCGCCGCCAGATACGGGTTTCCCATGGCAACGACCACGGTCTTTCCCGCTGCACGATCAAGCAGGTGCTTCAGCAGCGAACCGCTCGCATCCTCCATCGCAACCGCATTCCCCACTCTTCCCGCCGTGGGCACAACATAGACCGCTGCTACCACGGTTTTGGCTTCCTCCACGGCCTTCAGTACCTCATCGCTCATACCGGCCGCGATACGCGGATCCACGTAGAGCACGTGTGCATCAGGAATTCTGGCGCGAAACTCGCGGCCGAACACTCGCCCGGACTCCGTCCGCACATCTTCTGAGAAGAGTACCGCGACCGTCTGATTCCGTGTCTCCTCTTGTGTCGTATACGGAAGACCGGGCTTCGCGGTTCCCTGGTATTTGAGCGAAGATTTGAGGGGCAAAACCTTTCCGTTGTCGCGAACCAGGGTTATCGCGGCATCAGCGACCTGCTGGCCGAAGGCCAGATTCCCCGGCTTGCCAACCAGGTCAGCGAGGGCCTTGACGTCTACGGTACGGGCATCCTGCAGCCCAAGTGAAGCCTTTGTCTTCAGGATCTTGAGCACTGAGTGGTCCAGGCGTTCGCGGGAGATTTCGCCCGACTGAACCGCCTGCAGCATGGCGTTGTACGAGGCTGGGAAGTCGGCAGGAATGAGCAGCAGGTCGTTACCGGCCTTGAATGTCTCGACGGCGGCCCGGCCGATGTTGTTGGCAAAAAGATGGGTCAGCCCGGCCATGTCGAGCGCGTCGGTGATGATGATTCCCTTGAAGCCGAGTTGTTTTTCCAGCAGATCCGAAACAATCGCCGGCGAAAGGGTGGCCACGTGGTTGGGATCGGAATCGAGCGCGGGCACGGTTACATGCGCCACCATGACCGAGTCGACCCCGGCCGCGATGGCTTGGCGAAAAGGTGGCAGTTCGATGGAGTCGAGGTGAGCACGGTCGCCGTTGACGCTGGCGACCCCAAGATGCGAATCGGTGGCCGTGTCACCGTGGCCGGGAAAATGTTTGACCGTGGTCAGCATCCCGCCTTCATGTGCGCCCTTGATGTAGGCCGTGACCAGATCTCCGACCTGCTTGGGATCTTCGCCGAACGAACGCGTGTTGATAATGGGATTCGCCGGGTTCGAATTCACATCGGCATCGGGGAAGAAATTCCAGTGAATGCCGATGGCGCGCGATTCGAGCGCAGTAATGCTGCCGAAAGTTTCGGCGTCTTCTATCTTGCCATCTCCCCCGAAAGCCATGGCGTGCGGAAAGACCGTAGTCCCGAGCAGGCGCATCGAGACCCCGCGCTCAAAATCGGCGGCGAACAGCAACGGTAACTTCGATTCGCTTTGCAGACGGTTGAGAAGTTCGGCGGCTTCGTAGGGTTCGCTGCGCAGAAGATACGGGCCGTCCACATGCACCGTCATAGCGAACGAGCCCACGTGATATTTCTGCATTTCTTCGCGCCACTGCAGGTATTCCGGGTTGTCGACGTTCAGAAAGCTGGCACGGCACCAGACCATGAACACCTGGCCGACTTTCTCCTCCAGAGTCAGCTTGCGCAGAGTCTTTTCAGCCCATTTGTCGCCGTCGCGGGTCAAACGCACAGGGCCGGGCCGCTGATATTTGTCCTTGGCCGACGCTGCTGTTGTGAGCACGAGGGTGAGCAGTACGTAGGCGAGTTTGCGATGCATGAACAGAACGATAGCAGAAGAGCGGGTCCTAGGTGTCAGGTCTTAGGACCCAAAACGTGAGACCCAAGTTGCCGCACTCTCCTGAATCTGCACATCGTCGCCAAAGCCGCGTAGCCAGCGGACCTCGGGCTCGCGGCGAAACCAGGTGATCTGTCTTTTGGCATAGTTGCGATGAGCCTGCTGAGCCGCCTGCAGCGCCTGTTCGCGTGTGAGTTCGCCGCGAAGCACCTGCGCCGCCTGCTTGTAGCCGAGCGAAGACAGCGGGCCCGCCGCGTCGCCGTACTTCTCCAACAGCCGCTTGGTCTCATCCACCAGCCCAGCTTCGAACATCTGGTGCGCACGCTGGTTGATTCGCTCATAAAGAGCCTGGCGATCGGGATCGAGACCAAGACGCAAAACACGAAAGCCAGATAGGGACTCGCGCCCATGCTGCCATAGTTCAGTCATCTTTTCGCGTGAGAACAGGCAAACCTCAATAGCGCGGATAAGCTTGGCGGTGTCGTTGGCATGAATTTTCTCCGCAGCCGCGCGATCTAGCCGGCGCAGGAGGCGATGAAGGTAATTGGAGCCGCGGCTTGCGGCTAGTTCGCGCAATCGTTCCCGTAGTTCCTCCGAGCGCTGTGGACCGGGGAAAAGTCCTTCGAGCAGGGCGCGCAGGTACAGCCCGGTTCCGCCTACGACGATTGGCAAATGTTCGCGCGCCTTGATCTCTGCAAGCACGTTCCTCGCCTGGCGGGCGTATTCCCCGGCTGTGATATGGCCGGCGGGCGACACGCAGTCGAGCAAATGATGCGGCGCCCGCTCGCGTTCAGGGGGCGTGGGCTTGGCGGTCCCGAGGTCAAATTCGCGGTACATGGCGACGGAATCGCAGTTCACAATCTCGCCGTGAAAGCGCTCCGCCAGAGCCAGAGAAAGCGCCGTCTTTCCACTGGCCGTAGGGCCGAGGACAACCACCAGCAGCGGTTCAGGCTGCACCGAAGGCACCGTCAGCGCACGCTCCAGCGAATGGCGTGCCAGTAGCGAATCAGAGTGAGGACGAGCAAAAGCAAAGCGATCAACAGCAGGCCTGAAGTTTCCGTAGCATAAACCGCATGTCGGCGGTGCTTGCCGGAGGAATCGTTCTGGCGCCGGGCTTCAGGCACGCAGATATTGTACGCTCAGTCGCAAGACGCGCTCGGCTTGTCTTTCCGCATCGGGCGCGACGGAGCTTGGTGCTACACTACGCGTCGTTGGTCGTCTTCTCATGCCTGCTTTCCCCGGTAATAACTCCGGCAGAATCGCGCGCTTTGGAGTCTTCGAGCTCGACCTCGCCGCAGGTGAACTGCGCAAGAACGGCGCAAAGCTTCGTCTGCAGGAACAGCCATTCCAAGTTTTGGCTTTATTGCTGGAGCGCGCCGGCGATGTGGTCACGCGTGACGAACTGCGCCAGAAACTCTGGCCCTCCGACACCTTCGTTGATTTCGACCATAGCCTGAACACCGCCGTGAACAAGCTGCGGGAGACCCTGGGCGATTCCGCATCCAGTCCGCGGTACATCGAGACGCTGGCGCGGCGTGGATATCGATTTATTCCAGCAACCACATTCGAGCGGGATTCCCCTGGGCTGCATCCTGAACTGGAAGTTCCGATTCCGCGCCGCAGCCTGACTCGGGGATTATTTGCGTTGATCCAACTGATGTACGTCATCTTTTATCTCGTCGCGCTCTTCCGACTGCATGCGATCCAGGGGATCGCAGATTCTTTTTTGCCGGGATGGGGCGCGACCACACTGGCGGCCCTGGTGATGGTGACGGCGGGCGTAGGAATTCCTCTGCGCTGCTACCTGCTTTCCGCCGTGGGATTCGACTACCAGCGCCTGGGCGAGAAGTTCCAGCAGATGTTCCCTTTCATTCTGGCCCTCGATCAGCTCTGGGCGGTGGCTCCATTCCTATTGATGAATAGGATCGGTCTGGGCGCGGCTTTCGCGGCTAGCGCGGGCCTGCTCTACGTACCATTTTCGGAACGAACTCTGATTCGCATGGCATATGTAAAAACTCGAGAGTAGGAATGAATCTGCCCGATCAGAATGTCCGACTTTTCCATGGAACCAAACTCACGAATTGCGCGTAATCTCGTCTAAGAGCCTGGGTGGGAGTGTGTCTGCGCCCGGCGGAGGATTCTTATGAAACCCATGGGTCTTGAACGCTGGTTGTTCACGGGTCTTGTTCTCAGCGGCTTGGTTTGCTCGTGGGCGGCGCTGCCCGCGCGGGCCGACGATTGGTCGAAAACCTATACCCTCACCGGCAAGCCCGATCTGCGGGTAGAGACTTCCGACGCCGACATCCACGTTTCCACCTGGGACCAGAACACCATCGACGCCAAGGTGACGACCACGCGCTATAAGATCGGGGAAGACGGCATCCGGATCGAGGAGCACCAGACTGGGAACGTGGTTGAGATCGACGTGCACTACCCGCACCACGGCGTCACGATCAATTGGGGCAATTCAGGCAGTCATCACGTCGACATTGACATCCACATGCCGCGCGAGGGCCGGGTAGACCTGCACACGGGCGACGGCAAGATCGAGATCGGCAACTTTAAGGGCGAGATGCTGTTGCGCAGCGGCGATGGCTCGCAAGAGATCGACGCTGTGGATGGCAAACTCCGGGCGTCGACCGGGGACGGCCACATCCGCGCCAATGGCCGCTTTGACGAACTCGACCTCAAGACCGGCGACGGGCGTGTGGAAGCCCGGGCGGCGGCCGGATCGGCTCTGGCCACGGGCTGGAGGCTCGAAAGCGGCGACGGCACCGTGACGCTGGAAGTGCCCGAAAATCTGGCGGCAGATGTGGATCTGCACACCGGAGACGGCCACATCGATCTGGATATGCCGGTCACAACCGAAGGCAAGATTCGCGAGGGCCAGGTTCGCGGCAAACTGAACGGCGGCGGAAATCTGCTGGTGATTCATACTGGAGATGGATCGATCCGGCTGCGGAAGAGCTAGCTGGCTTCGGCTTTCAGGCTTGACGCCAGGTTTTATACTCTTGGGTCCCACATTTTTCGATTTCGATACGTAACCATTTTGCCCCACAGTATCTACGGTAGGCATGGAAGAGGATTTCTCATGGCATTCTCCCGCATTTTTGTAATTACTCTTGTGCTCGCCTCGTTGCTTTGCTCGGCCAGCGCGCAACAGCCAGCAGCCGCCGCGCCATCGAAGCCTGAACCGGCGCTGGACGTGACCTCGATGGATCGCAGCGTCGATCCGTGCGTGGACTTCTTCAAGTATTCCTGCGGCGGTTGGATCAAAAACAACCCGATTCCTCCTGATCAGTCGTCGTGGGACACCTACTCGAAGATGCAGGACGAGAACCGGGGCCGGTTGCGCGGAATCCTTGAGGCCGCCGCTGTGCCTGACCCCAACCGCAGCGCCGCCATGCAGAAGATTGGCGACTACTATTCCTCCTGCACTGACGAGAAAGCGATCGAGGCCAAGGGAACCGAACCGCTGAAGCCGGAGTTGGAGAGAATTGCAAAGATCGAGTCCAAGGCAGAAATCGCCGATGTGGCCGCAGCCATGATTCATAGCGGCGTGCTCTTTCGTTTCGACTCCAGCCAGGATTTCAGGGATGCCAGTCAAGTGATCGCAGAGGCGGACCAGGGAGGACTCGGCCTGCCCGACCGCGATTACTACTTGAAGGAAGATCCTAAGTCAGTCAACCTACGCAAGGCGTACGTCGTCCATGTGCAGAAGATGTTCGAATTGCTGGGCGACCGGCCTGATACCGCAGCCGCGGAAGCGCAGACCGTCATGCGCATCGAAACCGCGCTGGCCAAAGGGTCGATGACGCGGGTAGAGCGCCGCGAACCGAAGAATCTGGACCACAAGATGACCACCAGCGAACTTGAGAAACTCAGTCCCGATTTTCAGTGGCAAGTCTACTTCGCCAAGGTGGGTCTACCGGCGCTCGCCTCGCTCAACGTGGCGTCCCCAGGTTTCTTCAAGGTCATGAACGAGGAACTCGAAAAAGAAAGCGTTGCGGACTGGAAGACTTATCTGCGCTGGCACGTGGTGCATGCCGATGCTCCGTTTCTTTCGACGGCGTTGCTGAACGAGAACTTCGCTTTTTATGGCAAGACCCTGCGGGGCCAGCAGGAGCTCCAACCGCGACGGAAGCGCTGCACCGAAAACGTAGACGATGACCTCGGAGAAGCTCTGGGGCAAGTGTACGTGGAGAAGTATTTCAGTGCGGACGCGAAACAGCAGGCACTGAAGATAGTGAAGGAAATCGAGGCGGCCATGGCGCAGGACATCAACTCGTTGCCCTGGATGTCGGCGGCCACCAAACAGCAGGCGCTGGTGAAGCTGCATGGCATGGCCAACAAGATCGGCTATCCCGACAAGTGGCGTGACTACAGCAAACTGGAAATCGTGCGCGGCGACGAACTGGGCAACGTCACCCGGGCGCGCAAATTTGAATTCGACCGGGAACTGGCCAAGATCGGCAAACCGCTCGACCGAGGTGAATGGGGCATGAGTCCGCCGACGGTTAACGCGTATTACAGCCCACAAATGAACGACATCAACTTCCCGGCGGGAGTGCTGCAGCCGCCGGCATTCGATCCCGCTTCCGATGCCGCTCCAAACTATGGCGACACCGGCGGCACCATCGGTCACGAACTCACCCATGGCTTCGACGACGAAGGCCGCCAGTTCGACGCTCAAGGCAACCTGCGTGACTGGTGGACCGCCGACGATGGCAAAGAATTTGTAAAGCGTGCCAGTTGCATCTCAAACCAGTATTCGACGTACACGATCGTCGACGACATCAAGATCAACGGCAAGCTGACGTTGGGAGAGGATGTTGCGGACCTGGGTGGACTGATCCTGGCTTACATGGCGTGGAAGGAAGACACGAAGGGAGAAAATCTGCAACCGCTCGACGATCTCACTCCCGATCAGAGGTTCTTCGTGGGTTACGGGCAGAGCTGGTGTGGCGAAACCCGCGACGAAACCAAGCGGCTGCGCGCTACGGTGGATCCGCACTCTCCCGAAAAATACCGCACCAATGGAGTGGTCTCAAACATGCCGGAATTCCAGGAGGCGTTTCACTGCAAGGCAGGGTCGCCGATGGTGAACCAAAACCGTTGCCACGTTTGGTAGAAGGGCGTCTCGAGAAGAGTTATTCCATTTCTTCTTTGGTGGGGTTGTAATAGAAGCGGAAGCGAAGAGCCAGATACTGTCCGTTAAAATCGCTGGGCAACGCCGGAAACGGGTCTGAGCCCACAATGCCGGCCCAGGCCGCGCGATCCAGCGGAACATCTCCAGAAGGAGCTACCAGCTTCATGCCCGCGACTTTTCCATCCTTGGTAATCGCGAATTCGATGATCAGGTTTCCGTGTTTCCCCCATGCCGATTCTGGAATCGCGCGGTACCAATTCTCCCGCACGTCATGAAGCACACGCTGCAGGTATGGGCCGAAGTCTACGCCTTGCGTATCGCTGAGAATCTCAAGGTTGCCCACCTGGCGGCCATGCGTCCCGTTGCCTAGTCCGAAGTCGCCGCCATTACCCTCACCGCCGCTCCCCGGTCTTGCAGCCGCTCGAGCTGCTTCCTGAATTGCGTTGCCCGCGGACATGGAACCGGAGTACTTCTTGAACTCATTGTTGATGTTCGGGGCAGCCGGTGTCTGCAGTTGCGCAATCTGCGGATTCGGCGCTTGCTGGGGCTGGGCCGGCTGATTCTGTGCAAAGCCAGCGGACGACTGAGCCGGGGCCTGCGGTGTACCGCCCGAACCGGGCGCTCCCGGCGGTGGCGTCAGAATCTTGCGCAGCTCCTTGACGTCCAATTGAGGATGCCTCGTCGTCGCGATGCGGTTCTTGTCGGATAAGACGTTCGTGTTCGGCTTCGGCACCTTTTGCAGATCTGACGGAAGCTCGAGGAACGTCAAATCCTTGCCGTTCGTCACTTTCTTTGCCACGACCGCCGTATGCCAAGGCAGGTACTTCTCAAGTCTCTCAATGTTGAAGATGGCAATGATGAGAATCAGGTGGACGATGACGGAAATCCACGCCGCTTCGCGGCGCCGCGACCGTGCCAGATCGTCCTGCAACTGGATGAGCAGATGCGGCACGCGGGCGGCGTCGTCATCCAGATCACGGTAGGCCGTCTCCCATCCCTGGGCGTCGTACAGCCCAAGCTGTTCCGGCTGCGGCTTCTCGGGAGGAGCCACCGGATCCTGGAATGGAATTTGCGTGATGGGCATGAACTAAGTTTGTCTGAGCTAGGTTCCTTCAAGCTGGGCGTGTCCGAGCCAGACCCCGAGCGAGGACTGTCCGTTAGACACAAATCCCCCTCGCGACGTTGCATCCCGCTTTCCATGGGATGACGCAACGAACCAGCACAGCCAAGCTACGCTTATTTTCGCATCTTTCCGGAGATTCTGCTCACTCACAAATAGAGAGGGACTTACGTGTGTAAACATTTGTAAAACGTTGTCAGTTCCGTGGGCCGGAACCCGCTCAGGCCTCAAACAGGCCAGCCCCAGGCTTCCACTGACGGAATTATCAAGTTCGCGACTGCCTCAGGGCGCAACCAGCGCCAGAGCAGGTGTTCCCCCAACTTTGAGGGTGCCAATCTGGCGCATCTTCAGGGTGTCTATCACCAAAATGCTGTGCTTCTGCGGGGCCATCGCATAAAGCATCTTGCCGTCGTTCGCAGTCACAGCGGTCCAAAAGGGCATGCTGGTCTTGATGGTACCGATCTTCCGCCAAGTGCGTGTATCGAGCACGCGAAATCCGTACGCCAGCGCGTCATTGGGGCGGAGGTTCGGGGACCGGCCGTAGTCCAAATAAAAGCGGTTGTCGTAGCGTCGGTCGTAACCATTGTTGTAACCGAGAAAGACTTTGCCGCCGTCGGGCGAGACCGGCCACGCGGCAGGAGGAACGCGGTTGGGCACATCGGGATGCGATGCGGTATCAGCAAATTCGTGCGTCGCAACATTCATCCTAGTGACAGTCCCGTCTCCGCGAACGATCGCTATATCTGGATCGCCGGGAGCCTCAATCGCCTCAGCAACGCCGACTCGCCTTTCCCAGGGAAGTGCGACGTCTAAGTTTTGCAGCTCGCGAGATTCAGCGTCCACACGAATCAGTCTGACCCGATTCGTTCTCGGACAGAGAAAATCGAACTGGTCCGCGGTTGGGTAAGAGATGAAGCGGCCGGGGCCGCAGTTTCCCAGGTGCACGCTCTTAGTGAGAAAGTCGCCCGTCTGCGTGTCGAACGCGGCGAGCAGAAACGAATCCGCGTCTGCCGACTTGGGCGCGTCGATCAGGATTCGCAGCACCAACCCATCGCCGGAAACCGCCATGCTCGAAAATGCCGGGAGCACATTGGCGACTTCGCGGTCTCCAATCGCGCCCCTCTGGAGGACCGTGCCCTGAGCGGTATCGATCATCGCGAATTCGCTGGTATCACCCTCCGTTATCGACGCAACATAAAGCCGGCCGCCATCCGGCGAAAGCGCAAAATCCGCATTGTCGCCCGTGCGAATGCTACCCATCACTTTGGCGGTTGCAGGATCGATCAGCCAGATGCGCCCGCCCGGCCCGCCCGCGTCGGGTTTGGGATCGAGCACATACAGCCAACCCGACTCGGGCTTGGCCCAGTTCGCCACTTCAATGTTCGAGTCTCCTGAAGCATTGGCTTTCGCTGGTTCGCCAGAGTGGCCGGCTGGCGCGCCCGCTCGGGCGGGTTCAGCCGCAGAACCCAGCGCGAAGCACATGTAAAGGAGAAAAAACACGGACGGCAGAAGACTCGCTCTCATACGTTGCCCCCGGGGACTGCCGGTTTAGACCCCTAGCTACTCACCGGGCCGCCCCACAATGTACTCAAGCCCGAAACCAGAAAAGACCGATCCGTTAGCGTACAAGCAACTGCCATGCCAAAGCGGAAGCCGCGGGAAGTCCGCTAACTCATTTGTTTTCCGAGAGGAAGGTAGCAGCATTCAAGCGAACTTAGGCGCTGCATCCTGAATCGGTGGCCACCCTGAGCCAGCGTGGTGGTTTTCGGCCAATCTAGTGGGAAAAGGCAAAGCGAGGATTTCCGTCCGTCGCCATCGCCATCCATAGGGTCTGGTTCGCAGAAATTCAAAAGCTCGAGACGCCGGGATCGTTCAGATCCTTCAGCGCCTTTTGTCCCTGAAACCACTTGAACACGAAGAAAGCATGGACCCCGAATGCCCACAAGGAAAACGTAGCCATCAGGGCGATCATGTCAGCCCCATAGAGAACCATGCCGGCCAGGAACGCCCAACGATGGCCACTGCGTCCGACGAATCCCAGCGCCAACAGCGTAACCACCCAAGCCGCCGCCGCGCCGTACATCAGGAGAGCAAAAAGGGGATCGAGTGGTCTGCCATAAAATCTCAGGAGGTCGAACAGACCGATGCTGACAAGAATGTTCAGCCGCACCGGAAGCAGGCCAGTGCCGATCGCGGCTAACCCCGCGGCCCAGAAGAAATAGTTCGCATCACCTCGGCTGTCGGCAACGAGATCAGCACGCCGCTGCTCCTCAGCCTCCTTGTATTCTTGGTCCGTCCGACCCGCGCCAACATTCAATGTTTGCATATGGCGCTAGCCTTTCGCTTTCGTAATTCCCGTCAGGCCGACTTTCTTTCCATGCTCGCGAATCTCAGCCACAATGTCGAGCGCGAGAGCAAGCGCGCGGCGCCCATCGTCGAGCGGCACCACCGGCGCTGAGCGCTGCCGCACCGCATGCAGGAACGACTTCAACTCCGCATGCAAAGGCTCCTCCGAGGTAACCGGTGGCTTGGCCATCTTAATCTGCGGATTCACGGTAGGGGCGCCCGGCGCGCCATCGGCCCCGACCGTGAACACCAGCACTTCTTGCCTTCCATAGTCGACCGAAACGTACTGCTGCGGCTGAAAGAAGCGCAGCTTGCGCACACGCTCGGTGGAAACGCGGCTGGCGGTGAAGTTGGCCACGCACCCCGATTCAAACTCCAGCCGCACATTCGCGATGTCGACTTTGCCGGAAAGAATCGGCAAGCCGACCGCGCGCACTTCTTTCACCGGAGAATTCGCGAACGAGAGCACGATATCCAGATCGTGAATCATCAGATCAAGCACCACGTCAACATCAAGCGAGCGCGGCGTGAAGACGCTGAGCCGGTGTACTTCGAAAAACATCGGTTGGGTAAGCAGCGGGATCGTGGCTCGCACCGCGGGGTTGAATCGCTCAAGGTGTCCAGCTTGAGCAATGCGCTTATGCGTGGCCGCCAACTGCACCAGCTCGTTCGCCTCAGCCAGCGAAGCGGCGACCGGCTTCTCAATAAGAACGTCAACGCCCGCTTCCATCAGATCGCGGGCCACTTCCAGATGATGGACGGTCGGCGACGCCACCGACGCCGCCCGCACTTCGCTGTGCGTGGTCAGCATCTGCGCGACTGAGCCAAAAGCGCGGCAGCCGAACTCGCGCGCCACTGCGTCGGCGCGATCCAGATTAGGATCGACTACGCCCACCAGCCGAACCGGTTCGCCCTGCTGCTCCAGTTCCTGATAGACCCGCGCATGATTGCGTCCGAAGACGCCCACCCCCACCACCGCGACGGAAATCGGATTCTCAGCTTGCAGGAAGGAACTCTCGCCTGGCTGGTTGCCAGCAGGAACAACAAATTGTAAACGTAAAGCCAGGAAAGAGCATCTGGAATAGATTATGTAACCTGTTGCCTTCGAGATCCGCGAAAGGAGCGCCATCTCACCTCATGCGAACCATAGCGCTGCTCACCGTTTCCAACATCTTCATGACCTTCGCCTGGTATGGCCACCTGAAATATCGTGACGTCCCGCTGTTCAAAGTGATTGTGATCAGCTGGATGATTGCCTTCTTTGAATATTGCTTCCAGGTGCCGGCCAACCGCATTGGCTCCTACGAGTTCAGCGCGGCGCAACTCAAGACCATCCAGGAAGTCATCACGCTGGTCGTGTTCTCAGTCTTCTCCGTGCTCTATCTGAAGCAGCCGGTGCGCTGGAACCACGCCGTCGGATTCGCCATGATCGTGGCCGCGGTAGGAGTGATATTCAAGCAGTGGTAACCCGGAAACTGTCCTTTCATAAAATCGGTTCCGGAAGGGCACGGCTTCAGTTCTTAGCCTGCCCTGAGCAAGCGAAGCGCGCCGAAGGGTGCCGTCCAGAGCCGACAAAGACAAGGGCTTTAGCCCCTGAGGGATACTTTCTTCAGGATCGCAATCTGCCCGGCGTGGTAGAGCGCGTGTTGCGCCACTCCGTGCAGCATGAAGTAGAAATCGTATCTCTTGCCGGGAACGCGCTCGCGCAGGCGAGAATCGGGCAAGGCTTCAACTGTCTTTATCAGCACATCGTGCGTGTGCTTCGCATGAGCGATGGCCGCGCGCCACGTCGTTTGAGTAGGGTGGGGAACGACGGGAAAATTCGCAGTGCCCGTGAGCTGGACTTTCTCCCCGCCCAGCCGGAGGCTGGCAGCATTGTCCCAGGCGGAGACATGCAGCACCAGCTCCCAGATGCTGTGAACATCAGACCAAGGCTGAGCCGCGGCCGTGGCAGCATCCATGTCCTGCAGCAGTTCAAGCAGAGCCGGACCATGCCACGCATCGCCTTCAAATGCGCGGCGAAGCTGCTCTGCGATCAGGGCAGATTCAGAACTTGGGGAGTTCATAACCTTTAGCTTCCTTCCTCGAAGCATTAGTCAGCAGATTCGTCATGAGTCGGCTCAGGCCGCATCAGCTACCATCGCGATCCCCGCAGCATTCGCCGCGTAGAGAACCTTCTCTCCATCCAGCAGCAAACACTTCCCAGCATCCAGCGCAAGGCAAGTCGCGCCTGCCGCCTGCATCACTTCGATCGTCTTCACCCCGATTACCGGCACGTCGAACCGCATATCCTGATTGGGCTTCGCGATCTTCACCACGGTGAGGGCACGGCTAAGCGTGGAAGCATCTCCACGAAGCGAGCCCATAATATGCCCGGCACGCTCGATGGTCGCGTCGGTGCCCTCCATGGCTTCAACCGCCACGCAAGCCGATTCCGCAATTACAACCGTCTGCCCGATATCATACTGCGCCAGCTGCCGCGCCACGGCGCGTCCATAGTCGACGTTCTTGCGTTCCTGTTCCGTCGGTGCTCGGCGCGTGAGCACTCCGGACTTCACCAGCAACGGCTCCAGCAGCCCGGTCGAACTCTCCAGCGTAATGCCCTCGTCAGCCAGAACCTTGGCCACCGCTCCGAGCAGGCTGTCAGTATTGCGCGTGGTAAGCGAGAGCAAAAGCTTGGCCAGCCGCCAATCCGGCCGGATAGCAGAAAAAATCTGCTTATGCTTCACCTGCCCAGCCATGATGGCTCGCTGCACGCCTTCCTGCTGGAAAGTCTCAATCAGCTTTGACAGCTCGCCCAGAGACAGCCAGTGAACCGATGCTGCGCCTTTGTCCTCGATTTCAGGAAAAGTTTCTTCCTTGATCGCGACCACGACGACTTCGAGTCCTTGCGCCCGCGCCGCATCAAGCACCAGCAGCGGGAACTTGCCATTCCCAGCGATAAGCCCGATTTTTTCAGTTTGGGAGGGCATGACCGAGACCCCAGCAGAAAAGATGCGGAGCCAGTCTAGCACTCAGCCTTCATTGAATACCCCACTCTTCGCTGGTCAATAACGCTAACGCCTGTTACCGTCAATCATTGCCTTCCGCGACCCACGGCGTTATCATTAGTTCCTCACCGGTCGGTCGAATCTACCCCACAGAGACAATCTCATGCAGTGTTCCAGGACCGAGTTCCTAACAGCCATTGATGGTTGGCGTGACTCCTCTTGTGCAGTCCATCTGCATACGGATGAAATCAGCGGCGCTTTTGTCGTGACGTTTCGTTCATCGGAGGGCGGAGTCCTAGAGTTTTCGGCGCACCCACTCCTCCAGCCGCTCACGGTTGATTTGTCAAACGCCGATGAATTCGAGTTCGTCGTGCCAGAGCGCGAAATTGAAGGCACTGATTCAGAGCTAATGAAACGGGTCGCGGATGAAATCGTCTTGGCTCGTGTCGCAGGTAAGCTCGTCTTCAGCATGACACGATTGGTTGATCCCTTTGCAGGCAGGCTCGTCGGAATTCCTTCCAGACCAGCGCCAAAGAGCGACGCGGCGGCTGTGGAACCGCCGATCGAGCCTGAAGAGCATTAGCAAGTGGAGTCCAGACACAGGAATCAATCGACGTAACATCGCGATAGCCCGTTGAACGGATCCCTGCTTTCTCGATGGAAGGGGCAGCGGCTGACTCCTACTTGATCACTCCCCGCTCGCTAGCCTCAATAAAACGAATCAGCATATCCACATCTTCGCCGCGGTCAGATTCAGCTTTCAGCTTCTCCAGCGCCTGCGAAGTGTTCCTCTTCGAGGCCAGCAGAGTCTTGTAAGCATGATGAATCTTGCGGATGCGCTCCTTGGAAAAGCCGCGGCGTTCGAGGCCAACTTTATTCATCCCATATGCGTGGGTATCGCGCGCCGCCGAAGTCATCGAAAACGGCAGTACATCCTGCGTGATGGTCGTGCCGCCGCCAATGTAGGCATGAGCCCCGATGCGCACAAACTGATGCACCGGACAAAGCGCCCCCACCACCGCCCACTCCTCAACCGTCACATGTCCGCCCAGCGTCGCCCCGTTCACCAGCATGCAGTGGTCCCCGATCACGCTGTCGTGCCCGATATGCGCGTAGGCCATGATCAGCGTGTGGCTGCCGACGCGAGTCAGTCCGCCGCCTTTGACCGTGCCGCGGCTGATGGTGACGCACTCCCGGATCTCGTTGTGGTCGCCGATCTCCAGCCGCGTCGGTTCGCCCTCGTAGGAAATATCCTGGGGGTCCATGCCGACGGCGCAGAACGGAAAGAACGAGTTGTCCGCTCCGATCTTAGTCGGCCCTCCGAGAGCCACGTGCGACACCAGGCGGCAACCCTCGCCAAGTTCGACCTCGGCTCCGATTACGCAGTAAGGACCAACCGTGCACGACGCTGGCACCTTGGCCCGCGGATCAATGATCGCGGTAGGATGGACCGCCGTGGGATGAACTTTCATGATCGGGTCATTGCATCATCAAGGAATGGATTTCTCGCGTCGACTGCCGAACCCGGGTTCATTCCTCAGCGGCGCCGCTTCCATCAGCGCCGTCGCCGCGCCCGCGCGAGCTGTCTATCAGCTGGCACGACACGGTGGCTTCCGCCACGCGCTTGCCCTCAACAAATGCATCCCCGTGCATTCTCACGGCAATCATGCGCGGCACGGCTCGCCAGCCCATCACTTCCACTTCAATCCGCAACTGGTCGCCCGGGCTCACCGGACGGCGAAACTTAGCCCGCTCGATCCCGGTGAACACCATCACTTTGTCGGTACGGTCTTCCACTTCAGTAAGCAGGAGCGCGCCCCCAGCCTGCGCAATGGCCTCTACGATCAGCACTCCCGGCATAATGGGCAATCCCGGGAAATGTCCGTTGAAAAAAGGTTCGTTGATGGTGACGTTCTTGATCGCTACGATGCGCTCTTTGCGCTTCAGCTCCAGCACGCGGTCAATCAGCAGAAACGGATAACGGTGCGGCAGTATTTTCAGAATGTCATGAATGTCGAGCCCCGCCTTGGATGCGGCTGCGTCGGTCACAAGTGGAGTACTCTCAACCATAGTTCGCCCCAATCAGCCTGAAGATTATACTGTACCGCGTTGCGTGCGCGGCGGAGCATCCACTCCAGCCGGCGAAAGGAAATCGTGCCGGGCAGAAAAACAGCGAAATCAACCGCAGCTCCACCCCAGCCCGCGTGGGCCGATCGCCTGCGCTATTTCTCGGAACGTCAAGCCGAGATGGTCGACACGATTCGTAATCTAGTCGAAATCGAATCTCCCAGCGACAACAAGCCAGCCGTTGATCGCATCGCAGCCTTCCTAGCTCCGAAGTTCGAAGCCCTGGGCGGACGGACCCGTCTCCATCGCAGTCACGACTTCGGCGACAGTTTGCAGATCGACTTCGACACGCCTTCTCGTGAAGCAGCCAATCGCCGGCCAGTTCTGCTGCTCGGACACTACGATACGGTCTATCCCCTGGGCACTCTGGCCAGCATGCCCTGCGGAATCGAGAATGGCCACTTGCGCGGACCGGGGGTACTCGACATGAAGTCGGGTATCGCGCTCATGCTCCATGCCATCGCAGCGCTGCAGGCATGGCACGGCCAACTGCCGCGGCCGGTCACGGTTTTCCTGGTTTCCGATGAAGAAGTGGGCAGCTATTCGTCGCGAAAGATCACCGAGACCTTAGCGAAAGAATCCGCCGGAGTGCTTGTGCTCGAACCTGCCGCCGGTCTTCGCGGCGCCGTTAAAACCGCGCGCAAGGGCGTCGGCGAATACACGCTGCGCGTGAAAGGCGTGGCTGCACACGCCGGACTCGATCCCGGCAAAGGACACAGCGCCATCCTCGAGCTGTCCCGCCAGATCGCAGTGCTCGCGAAGCTGAACAATCTGAGTCGAGGCATCTCAGTAAACCCAGGCGTGATTCAAGGCGGAACCCGCACCAACGTGGTCGCGGCCGAGGCGACCGTCGGCATCGATGTCCGCATCAAGAGCGCGAAACAAGCTGCCGGGCTCGATCGTAAGCTGCGCTCCCTCAAGCCATTCGACAAGCATTGCAAACTCGAGATGACGGGCAGCATCAACCGCCTCCCGATGGAGCGAACCACTGGAGTAGCGGCCCTGTGCAAGAAAGCCCAAGAGATTGCCCTCCAGGTGGGATGGAAGCTCGAAGAAGCCGCCGTAGGCGGCGGCTCCGACGGCAACTTCACCGCCGGCATGGGCATCCCCACCCTCGACGGCTTAGGGGGCGTAGGCGATGGCGCACACGCAGTCCACGAATTCATCGTAATTTCCGAGTTGCCGCGCCGAGCGCTGCTTCTCGCCGGAATGATCGAGAGCGCGTGATCGTTGGCGACTGAGATGATCAAGTTCATGGTTGTCCTCTACCGGCGTCCGGATTTCACTCCCGAACACTTCCGGCGGCACCTGCAAGAGGTTCACGGGCCTTTGGCGCAGAATCTGCCGGGCCTGAGAAAGTACGTGCAGAACATCGTCTGCAGCGATCCCAAGCGCAAGTCACCTGCGTGGGACGCCGTGGTCGAGCTCTACTTTGACGATTGGTCGAGCATGGAGGCGGCGTGGGCCGGTCCGCAAGGTGCGGCTTCAGATGCAGACCTGCCCGCGTTTGCTGATTTAACTCGCACCACCTGGTCAGTCGTCGACGAGGTCACTATTGTGGGACGAGGATGAGAAAGTAATCCATTTTGTCACCCTTCACAAAGTCATACCGCTCCAGCAACCGGTAACCAGCCTGCGCGGCCTCCCGAAGCACAACATCGCGCCCGACTCCATGGTCCTCACCATTTCCGTTGCGGTCTATGATTCCGACTTTGGCGCCGGAGCGCAGCGCCGCCCGCAGGTTTCGCAGAAGAGCAACCGGCTCCGCGACTTCGTGATACGTCTTCAGCAGCAGGACGGCGTCAACCGCACCCGCGGGAAGCAGAGGGTCGTCGGCTTTACCGAGGATGGTCTTCACATTGTGCAACTTCTCCTTCTGAGCCCGGTCCTCGACATAGCGGATCGATTCCGGATTGATGTCCACCGCATAAACCACGCCGCCGGCGCCTACACGCCGCGCCGCTCGCACCGTGAACCAGCCGGATCCGGCGCCAATGTCAGCTACGCTCTTGCCGGGAGTAATACCCAGAAGGTCCATGACGCGATTCACTTGCAGACGCTCGTCCCGCCCAGGCGAATCGAAAATCGAGAGATCGCCCGTGTAGGGCTCGCTCGTCTTACGATGTTCGGCCGGCACAGCGGCAGGTGCTTGACGCGATCCTTGCGCGGAAACGCAGGAGAAGCTCTGGCCCGAAACGACTAGGGCCAGCATGAGAACGCAACGCTTGAGCATCACCGTGAACCTCCGGAAACTGATCTATCAAGGATAGACTTCAACATGACATCTAGGTGAGCACCTGCCGCCCGCCCCTTCTTTGACTCCGCACATGAGGTAGCCTAGAATTTTCTCAGCGACCTCAGCTGGCTTGCGCAGCGCCCGCTGACAGCGTCCACGACGGAGGAGTTATGGGTGAGTTGTCGCCCTTGCATTGGCTGTTAGTGATAGCCATCGCGCTTCTGCTTTTCGGCACCAGCAAGTTCACGGCTGTCGGCAAAGGTATCGGCGAAGGCATCCGCAACTTCAAGTCCGCGATGAAAGAAGGGGAAGAGCCGAAGAAAGAAAAAGAGGAAGAAAAAAAGTCCTAGCTTACCCCGCAAAACATAAAAGCTAAGTGCGTGTCGTTCAGAGAACTCCCCGCTCCCGCAGCATCCGATACACCAGCGCCACCGGCAACCCCACAACATTGCTGTAATCCCCTTCGATCCGCGGGATCCACCGCGAGGCGATGCCCTGAATCGCATAAGCCCCGGCCTTATCCATCGGCTCGCCGGTCACGACGTAATCGTGGATTTCATCGTCAGACAATTCGCAAAAGGTCACAAGCGTAGTTTCGGAAGCGGCCACCAGGTCGGCTTCACTGGCCACTGACCCCTGAGCACTGACCACCGGGCTCACCAAGCACACTCCCGTGATCACCGCGTGCGTGCGCCCCGACAACATTCGCAACATGCGGGCAGCATCATCCGCGTCGCGAGGTTTCCCCAGGATGGCGTCATCGACGACGACGATCGTGTCCGCGCCGAGGACACAATCCCGCGGCCGGCTTTGTGAAACCGCCAGTGCTTTCCCGCGCGCAAGCCGCTCGGCGCAACCTCGCGGTGATTCATCGGCAAGCGGGCTTTCATCGATGTCAGCGGGCTGCACGGTGAAAGGAATTCCGGCGATGCGCAGTAACTCCTGGCGGCGTGGCGAGGCGGAGGCAAGGACAATCATGCGATCTGAATTCTAGTCGATCCAGTTCTGATAGGAATCGAGAACTGCTCTACGAACTGAGAGCTGCTCTCCCCGCCTGCTAAAATGAAAGATTAGCCCACAGCCTATGGACGCCGCTTTCCTCCGCAACTTTGCCATCATCGCGCATATTGACCACGGTAAATCCACGCTGGCGGACCGCCTCCTGGAGCTGACCGGATCGCTCACCGCGCGCGAGATGCAGGCCCAGGTCCTCGACTCCATGGACCTCGAGCGCGAGCGCGGCATCACCATCAAGGCCCATGCCGTCCGCATGATGTACACCGCCCACGACGGCCACACTTACCAGCTCAATCTGATCGACACTCCCGGTCACGTCGACTTTTCCTACGAGGTCTCACGCTCGCTGGCCTCCTGCGAAGGCGCGCTGTTAATCGTCGACGCCTCCCAGGGCGTGGAAGCCCAAACCCTCGCCAACGCCTACCTCGCGATCAACAACGGCCTCGAGATCGTCCCCGTCATCAACAAAATCGATCTGCAAAGCGCAGACATCCCCCGCACCAAAGAAATGATCGAAAGCGCCGTCGGCCTCGACGCTTCCGACGCCGTCCTCATCAGCGCCAAGACCGGCCAGGGCGTCCCCGACGTGCTCGAAGCCATTGTGAAGCGCGTTCCGCCGCCCAAAGGCACTCCTGACGGCCGGCTCCAGGCGCTCGTCTTCGACTCGTGGTTCGACGCCTATCGCGGTGTGGTCATCCTCACCCGCGTTTTCCAGGGCACGCTGCGCAAGGGCCAGAGGATTCGGCTGTGGTCAAACGGCACCACCTTCGACGCCGAAACTCTCGGCGTGCAATGTCCCAAGCCGGTGGAAATCGACGAACTCAAAGCCGGCGAGGTCGGGTTCCTCATCGCCAACATCAAGAATGTCGCCGACACAAAAATCGGCGACACCATTACCGACGATGCTAACCCCGCCTTCGACGCCCTCCCCGGCTTTGAAGAAATCAAGCCCATGGTCTTCGCCGGTCTCTACACCGTCGACGCTCACGAGCACACCCGTCTGCGCGAAGCACTCGAGAAACTGCGCCTCAACGATTCATCGTTCTTCTTCGAACCGGAAAGTTCAGTAGCTCTGGGTTTCGGCTTCCGGTGCGGCTTCCTCGGCCTGCTCCATATGGAGATCATTCAGGAGCGCCTGGAGCGCGAGTTCGCTCTCGAACTCATCACCACCGCACCCGGCGTGCGCTACAAAATCACCAAGACCGACGGCGTGATGATTGAAGTCGACAATCCCTCGCGCTGGCCCGATCCCAGCGAGATCGCCAAGGTCGAAGAGCCCGTAATTCTGGCAACTATACTGACCAACGAAGAATACGTCGGCGGGATCCTGAAGCTCGTCGAAGACAAGCGCGGCAAGCAGAAGACCTTCGAGTACGTCAGCTCCTCGCGGGTGATGTTGCACTATGAGTTACCTCTGAATGAAATCGTGCTCGATTTCTACGATCGCCTGAAATCTGTCTCCCGCGGCTACGCGTCGCTCGACTATCACCTCGCCGACTATTGGGAGTCGCCCATGGTCAAGCTCGACATCCTGGTGGCAGGCGAACCAGTGGACG
>Ga0209624_10000395_pt1 | contig 38480 bp, 34 predicted proteins | sample JacPinW_OM2H0_O1_FD_188565 | JGI IMG/M metagenome (GOLD analysis project Ga0209624, IMG submission 188565) | Forest soil microbial communities from Algoma, Ontario, Canada - Jack Pine, Ontario site 1_JW_OM2H0_O1 (SPAdes) (version 2) | ecosystem: Environmental > Terrestrial > Soil > Boreal...
CCGCTGGCCGAAAATCCTACAACACTAGTCAATTCATTGCAGTGATTACAATCACACCTTAAAACCCAAGCGAGCGGTCTCACTTAATTACCCCGCGCTCCGAAGACTCAATAAACCGGATCAGCATCTCCACATCCTCGCCGCGATCCGATTCCGACTTCAGCTTCTCCAGCGCCTGTGACGTATTCATCTTCGAAGCCAGCAGAATCTTGTAGGCATGATGAATTTTCGCAATGCGTTCTTTTGTGAATCCGCGCCGCTGTAACCCGACTTTGTTCATCAGGTACGCGTGCGTCTCGCGCGCGGCCGAGGTCATCGAGAACGGCAGCACATCCTGCGTGATCGTCGTCCCACCGCCGACGTACGAATGCGCCCCGATCCGCACGAACTGATGCACCGGGCACAGGGCTCCCACTACAGCGTATTCCTCTACAGTGACGTGCCCGCCCAGCGTCGCTCCATTCACCAGCATTGCGTGGTCGCCGATCTCGCAGTCGTGACCAATGTGCGTGTAAGCCATGATCAGCAGATGGCTCCCAACTTTGGTGAGCCCGCCGCCTTTGACCGTGCCCCGATTGATGGTCACGCATTCGCGGATCTCGTTGTGGTCGCCAATCTCCAGACGCGTCGGTTCGCCCTTGTAAGTAATGTCCTGCGGAGCCATGCCGATTGCCGCAAACGGAAAGAACGTATTATCGCGACCGATCTTTGTTGGCCCCTCGATCGCCACGTGTGAGATGAGCCGGCAATTCTCACCCAACTCGACACCGGCCGAAATCACGCAATACGGACCGACCCTGCACGAAGCAGGAATCTTCGCACTGGGATCGACAATAGCCGTGGGATGTACGTGCATGATCGGTGAGAGGCGCCGAGAAGAATCAGAAGCTCAAAAAGAAATTTCCCTCTCTGGTCTCCTGTGCCCCCTGTGGTGAAAAGTTTAGATGTCGATAGCTTCGCAAGTCGATCAGGATTCGGAGTCAGCGTTGCCGCCGCCATTCGATGCGCGCCCGCGCGAACTGTCGATCAGTTGGCACGACACAATTGCTTCGGCCACCTTCTTGCCGGCGACAAACGCGTAGCCTTGCATCTTCGCAGCTGTCATGCCCGGCACCTCGCGCCATCCCTTCAACTCGACTTCGAGCCGCAACTGGTCACCAGGGCTGACGGGACGACGGAATTTTGCTCGCTCAATTCCCGTGAACACCATGACCTTATCGCTGCGGTCTTGTACTTCAGTCAACAATAGTGCTCCGCCAGCCTGCGCGATCGCCTCTACGATCAGCACTCCCGGCATGATAGGCAACCCAGGAAAATGCCCGTTAAAGAAAGGCTCGTTGATCGTGACGTTCTTGATGGCAACGATCCGCTCCTTGCGCTTCAGTTCAAGCACGCGGTCGATCAGTAGCAAGGGATACCGGTGTGGCAGAATCTTCAGAATGTCGTGGATGTCGAGCGCGGCCTTCGACTCGTTAGGCGAAGACTCCGGCACAGGGTTGCTCTCAGTCATGGTTCGTCTCAAACGGCTTGAAGATTATACTGTACGGCGTTAGCCCCACTTCTGGCCGATGTTGCCAGAAGTGGGGATTTTGCTAGAGGGATCATGTCAAAAAAGAATCCAGCGCGGACCACGAATCCTGCCACCGCATTGTGGTCTGAGCGTCTCCATTATTTCGAAGAGCGCCGCGATGCTCTTGTACAAACCATCCGGGAGTTCGTCGAGATCGAATCGCCCAGCGATAATAAGGAAGCCGCAGATCGTATGGGGGCGTTCCTCGCGGGAATTTTCGAACCTCTGGGCGGGCGCGCGCAGTTCCACCGCACCAACGAGTTCGCGGACAATCTGCAGATCGATTTCCCCGGACGCGAGAGCGCCAAGCCGGTTCTGTTGCTCGGACACTTCGACACCGTCTATCCTCTGGGCACGCTCGCCAACATGCCCTGCAAAATCGCTGATGGCCGTCTCCACGGCCCGGGCGTACTCGACATGAAATCCGGCATCGCTCTGATGCTCTTCGCCATCAAGGGGCTGCAGGCCTGGCACGGAACTTTACTGCGACCGGTGACTGTTTTTCTCGTCTCCGACGAGGAAGTCGGCAGCAGTTCCTCGCGCAAAGTTACCGAGGCGCTCGCGCGCCAATCCGCCGCTGTACTCGTTCTCGAACCTGCCGCCGGTTTGCGCGGAGCGGTCAAGACGGCACGCAAAGGCGTCGGCGACTACACGCTCACCGTGAAAGGCGTCGCTGCTCATGCCGGACTCGATCCCGGCAAAGGACACAGCGCCATCCTCGAATTAGCACGCCAGATCACCGCCGTCTCGAAGCTGAATAGCCTGAAGCAAGGCCTGACGCTCAACCCCGGCATAATTCGCGGAGGAACGCGCACCAATGTGGTCGCAGCTGAGGCTAGTGTCGAAATCGATGTCCGTATCAAGCAGGCAAAGCAAGCGGCCGCACTTGATCGAAAGATGCGCTCACTGAAACCATTCGACAAACATTGCAAGCTCATGATCGAGGGCGGCATCAACCGCATGCCCATGGAGCGCACCGCTGGCGTCGCTGCGCTGTACAAAAAAGCGCAAACAATCGCAGATCATATCAATTGGAAGCTTGAAGAAGCCTCCGTCGGCGGTGGTTCTGACGGAAACTTCACCGCCGGTATCGGCATTCCCACACTCGATGGATTAGGCGGCACTGGAGAAGGCGCACACGCCGTTCACGAGAACATTCTGATCTCGGAACTCCCGCGTCGCGCTCTTCTCTTAGCCGGAATGATCGAGAGCTCGTGAGCTGATCTGGCCCATGTGGGAACAGCGGCCATCGGCTGTCCGGCGCCCAGGCGTTCGGGCTGCAGAAGGGCGAAAAAAACCGTGCTGAAATTTATGGTGGTCCTATATCGTCGCTCTGATTTAACTCCATCCCAGTTTCGTCAGCATCTGCGAGACGTTCACGCTCCGCTCGCCAGGAATCTGCCGGGCCTGCGCGCATACAAACAAAATCATGTTGTTCCCGATCCCAAGCGCAATCCAGGATGGGACGCGATCGTCGAACTTTATTTTGATGATTGGGACACGATGGAAGCAGCCTGGGCAAGCCGGCAAGGCGCAGCCTCCGATGCCGATCTCCCGTCGTTCGTCGATCTGACTCGCACAACCTGGTCGGTCGTGGAAGAAATCAATCTGCTGCCGTGAACACCAGGAAGTAATCCATCTTGTCGCCCTTCACGAAGTCATAGCTTCCCGCGAGCCGATAGCCTGACTCTTTCGCCTCGCGAATCACAACCTCGCTCCCGACTCCGTGATCCTGCCCATTGCCGTTTCGATCGATGACGCCAATCTTCGCTCCCGGACGCAATGCCGGTCTCAGATTTCGCAGCAACTCTATTGGGTGTGCTACCTCGTGATAAGTCTTCAGCAGCAGCACGGCATCCACTGCCTTCTCTGGCAGACGCGGATCGTCGGGCGTGCTCAAAATCGTCTTCACATTCTGCAGGTGCTCTTTTTGCGCACGATCTTCTACATACTTCGTCGCGCCTGGGTTGATATCAACTGCATACACTGAACCCGAATCGCCGATACGCTTCGCCGCGCGCACCGTGAACCATCCCGAACCGGCGCCAATATCGGCTACCGATTTGCCGCTTGTGATGCCGAGCAAATCCATCACCCGGTTGATCTGCAAACGCTCATCGCGCCCCGGAGACTCAAAAATCGAGAGGTCTCCCGTATAAGGTTCGCTGGTCTTGCGCTGCTCGCCGGAGGACACCGCCGAGTTCTGCGCCCACAGCCGGGATCCGCTCGGAGCGAGACAGAAAGAAACGGAGAAAAAGCAGACAGCAAGAAGGAGACCGCGAAGTTTCAACATGATGAGCCCACCTCAAGAAGAGCAGCTACGTTGTTGCAATAGACTTCCCGACGTAACGTTCGTAACCAAGCTCTTGGCGCTTAAGATGCCGCTTTTTTGACTCTGCGCACCAGCTAGCCTAGAATTTTTACAGGCGAAGTAAATCCCTCCGGATACGCTCTGCCACAGTCTGAGGAGGTTTTCCATGGAAGGCAAAATCGGTCTCACTGAGATCGTCTTCATCATAGCCATCGCGCTGCTCCTCTTCGGACCAAGCAAGTTCGCTTCTCTCGGCAAAGGACTCGGTGAGGGCATTCGAAATTTCAAAGCGTCGATGAAAGACGGCGAAGAGAAGAAAGACGAAACGACTCCTACGGAAGAGAAGAAGTCCTAGCCTCGCCCGCTTAATCGTCCTGCCGAATATCTCCTACGCGCCCATTCGTTCTCGCAGCATCCGGTAAACCAGCGCTACCGGTAATCCGACAACATTGCTGTAGTCGCCCTCGATCCGCGGAATCCACCGGGACGCGATTCCCTGAATCGCATAGGCCCCGGCCTTATCCATAGGCTCGCCGGTCGCAACATAATCACGAATGTCCTTCTCCGATAGTTGATCAAAAGTTACGAGCGTAGTTTCGAAAGCTGTTCTCACACTCTCCGATGGGATGACGCCCGAAGGTGCCCCACTTCTGGCCGCATTTGGCAGACGTGCGGATTTTCTCTCCGGCTGAACCGCGGTCTCGTCGGAAGGAGCTGAACCCACGAGGCACGCTCCAGTAATCACTTGATGCTGCCTTCCCGAAAGCATCCTCAACATGCGCGCCGCGTCATCCGTATCCACAGGTTTGCCGAGCATCGCGTCATCGACCACGACGATCGTGTCCGCGCCCAACACTAAATCCTGCGGACGGCTCTTCCAAACTGTGATCGCCTTCTCGCGCGCCAGTCGCTCCGCGCAAGCCCGTGGACGCTCACCCTCGATCGGCGTCTCATCAACATTCGCGGGCTCTACTGCAAACGAAATGCCCGCATTCCGCAGAAGTTCCTGTCGTCGCGGCGAAGCTGAAGCCAGAATGAGCATGAGAGGTCTGATTTTACCGGAAGGCGTAATACGCTAAGCGTGGATCAGCTCGATCCGGTTTCCAAACGGATCGGAGATGTGGCAGCGCTGGATTCCGGGAATGTTTTCGTCGTCCCGAACGGGAACGCCCGCTGCGCACAAGCGTGCCGTGATCCCTTCGTAGTCCGCGCAGCGCAATGCCGGATGAGCCTTCTTCGCCGGACGGAAGTCGGCCTCGACTCCAAGATGAATTTGAACCGCGCCGCTCGCAAACCAACATCCGCCGCGCTTCGCCAGTTCGACCGGCTTGGGCAATTCGTTCATCCCCAGCAGATCACGGTAAAAGCGTCGTGCGGCTTCTTCCTCGCCTGCAGGCATGGCAAGCTGCACATGATCGATCGCAAGGAATGGAGAATCAGCCACTCCTGACTCTGTCACTACCGAACTCCCACCAGTCCGCGCACCGATTCAATCAGCTGGGCCGAATCATAACCAACTCCATCCTTAAAGACCGTCTCCACGTTTTCGATGTCTTCAATCTTCTTCGATGGATCGCCTTTGATTATCACCAAGTCCGCCTTTTTCCCGGCCGCGATCGTCCCGATGCGGTCCAGCTCCCCCAGATATTGAGCTCCGTTAAACGTTGCAATGTGAATCGCTTCAATCGGCGTGAATCCCGCTTCAACCAGCAACTCAAGTTCGCGCTGATCGCCAAAGCCGGGCAAATCGCCGCCCATGCCGGTCGGATCTTCTCCCGCTAAAAGCAGCCCTCCCGCCTTCACGAAAGCCCGCTCGAACTCTTTTTCCTGCTCGAACGCCAGTGCCCACGGCGCCGGGCGAAGCTCTTCCGTCTTCCGATCCCGCCGCGGCAGGTCAAACCGCACTCGCGCTTCGAGAAACTGGTTTTGCGCTTCGACTGACATCGCGTCGAGAACGCGTCTCTGCAATGGAGCTTTGTCCGGTGCGAATGGCTCAAACACCGGCAGCGTCGAAGTCACCGCGACGTGATGCGCTACCAAGTAGTGGATCGTCTCTTGGATGGGAGCGTCCGTCACCCGCATCTTCACCAGTTCCTTCGTGAAGGCTTCTTCGTCAGGACATTGGTCCAGCTTCTTGCCGGAAAAGAATTCTGTATCCACGATCAGCCCGTGTTCGAGATCGTCGATGCCGAGGTCTACGGCCTCTTTGAAGCCGATCGAGCACAAATGACCCGTCACTTTCAGCCCTCGCCGATGCGCCTCGTCGATCGCTGCTTTCAGCGTTCCACGCGAGATGAAGTTATACGCTTTGAAATTGTCGACTCCGCGATCCGCCCAGAAATTCACGGCCGCCAGCGCTTCAGCTGAATCGCTCAGCGCGGTCATCTGCGGAGCCCAGCTGCCGGGTCCCTCCAGGTAGGGACCGGTCACGTGCATTCGCGGCCCAGCGACTTTTCCATCGTCAATCTGCTTCTTGAGTGCAAGGTCCATGTACGGCTCAATGCTACCCGCCGTCCGAGCCGTCGTCACGCCGCCGGCAAGGTACAGCCGTGGAAAGCTGATCGGCATCTCGTGAAAAATAGCATCCCCTGCTGGATAGAACATGTGCTCATGCATCCCAACGAGCCCCGGGATTACGCTGTATCCATGCAGATCCAGCACCTGCGCGTCCTTCAAAATGCTCGCCGTAGAGGAATCACCCACCGACTCGATCTTCCCCTTGCTGAGAACGATCGTCTGGTCCTCGCGTGCAGCCGCCCCAGTTCCGTCGATCACGCGCACGTGAGTCAACGCAATCACCGGTGCATCGACCTTGACGAAAGCCTGTACGCCGGGAGACAGCGTTTGTCCCGCGGATAGCAATCGGAAAGCGATCAGGAACAGAAAAGCGGCAGAAGTCTTTCGCATGGTCACCTCTCTAACTCAGATGAACGACATCGGGAGAACAGGATTCTATCGGAGAAAATTCAACGCCGCATCCCTCGTCGGAAGCTTTTCTTCGCTCCAAATCAACGTAATTGAGCACTAGCAGCTGAAAACTGAGAACTGCATCGCCCTGTTAGAATCAAAGATTAGCCATTCATCCATGGACGCCGCATACATCCGCAACTTCGCGATCATCGCGCACATCGACCACGGCAAATCCACGCTCGCCGACCGCCTGCTGGAGCTCACCGGATCCCTGACCGCGCGCGAAATGCAAGCCCAAGTCCTTGACTCCATGGACCTCGAGCGCGAGCGCGGCATCACCATCAAGGCTCACGCCGTCCGCATGATGTACACCGCCGAAGACGGCCAGACATACCAACTCAACCTGATCGACACTCCGGGCCACGTGGATTTTTCGTACGAGGTTTCTCGCTCGCTAGCTTCGTGTGAAGGCGCGTTGCTCGTCGTCGATGCCTCCCAAGGCGTCGAAGCCCAGACGCTCGCCAACTCCTATCTCGCAATCAATCACGGGCTCGAGATCATTCCCGTGATCAACAAGATCGATCTCCAGAGTGCCGACATCCCTCGCACCAAGGAAATGATCGAGAGCGCCGTTGGGCTGGATGCGACTGATGCCGTCTTGATCAGCGCCAAGACTGGACAAGGCGTTCCCGACGTGCTCGAAGCGATCGTGAAACGCGTTCCGCCGCCTAAAGGTTCTCCAGATAACCGGCTCCAGGCCTTGGTCTTCGACTCGTGGTTCGACGCCTACCGCGGCGTGATCGTGCTCGCCCGTGTTTTTCAGGGAACCTTGCGCAAGAGGCAAAGAATTCGTCTGATGTGGAACGGAACCACGTTCGATGCGGAAACTCTCGGCGTGCTGACTCCTAAGCCTGTCGAGATTGATCAACTTGTCGCTGGTGAAGTCGGATTCCTCGTCGCCAACATCAAGAACGTCGCCGACACGAAAATCGGCGATACCATCACCGACGACACCAATCCGGCCATCGAGCCTCTGCCCGGCTTCGAAGAAATCAAGCCCATGGTCTTCGCAGGACTCTACACGGTCGACGCCCACGAGCACACGCAACTGCGCGAAGCTCTCGAGAAACTTCGTCTGAATGATTCTTCGTTCTTTTTTGAGCCTGAAAGCTCAGCGGCTCTTGGCTTCGGCTTTCGGTGCGGCTTCCTTGGCCTGCTGCACATGGAAATCATTCAGGAGCGCCTAGAACGCGAATTCAATCTTGACCTCATCACCACGGCGCCGGGCGTCCGTTACAAGATATATAAGACGGACGGCGAGATGCTCGAAATCGATAATCCTTCCCGCTGGCTCGACCCCAGCGAGATCGACAAGATCGAAGAGCCGGTGATTCTCGCTACGATTCTCACTAACGAAGAATATGTTGGCGGAATCCTCGCTCTCGTTGAAGAAAAGCGGGGCAAGCAAAAGACCTTCGAATATGTAAGCTCCTCGCGCGTGATGCTTCACTACGAATTGCCGCTGAACGAAATCGTTCTCGATTTCTACGATCGGCTCAAGTCCGTCTCGCGCGGCTATGCTTCTCTGGACTATCATCTCGCCGGTTACTGGGAGTCGCCGATGGTGAAGCTCGATATCCTGGTCGCGGGCGAACCTGTCGATGCGCTTTCCATCATCGTGCATCGCGACTTCGCCTACGAGCGCGGCAAGGCGTTGGTCTCGAAGATGAGGGAGCTCATCCCTCGCCAAATGTTCGAGGTACCCATTCAGGCTTCGATCGGTGCCAAGATCATTGCCCGTGAAACCGTCCACGCCATGCGCAAGAACGTCCTCGCCAAATGCTACGGCGGTGACATCTCGCGCAAGCGCAAATTGCTGGAAAAACAAAAAGAAGGCAAGAAGCGTATGAAGCGCATTGGCCGCGTCGATATCCCTCAGGAAGCCTTCCTCGCAGTCCTCAAAGTCGGAGAGAGCAGCAGCTAACAGGGCCGCGCTCGCTATCCGTGCGGCATCCTGTCGCTACACCTTCAATTCCAAAACCAGGCTTCCACCAAGAATCAGCGTGAACATTCCGATCCGCGTCGAAGCGATACAATTACCGGCATTCTCCGTGCATCGAGGAAGCCGTGAACTACGTACTCCGCAAGGTAGCTCCGTTTGTTTTGGCAAGCATTGTCTGCGTCTCCGCCTTCCGACCGCAGGCCCAGTCGTCCCGTGATGCCCATCCGTCCGTCGCCGACTGGCCCTACTACGGTCACGATCCTGGCGGCACGCGCTATTCCCCGCTTTCTCAAATCAATCGCACCAATGTCGCTAATCTGAAAGTCGCATGGACATTTCATGTCAGCGACATCTCCGACGGCAGTGGCCACAAAAAACGTAGCGGCCTCGAAACCACTCCGATCCTTGTTGACGGAACGCTCTACCTGACCAGCGGCTTCAATCGCGTCTTCGCGGTCGATCCGGAAACTGGTAAGCAGCGGTGGGTCTACGATCCGATGACGGAAACCGCCGGAGATTACGGAGACGGCCTGATCAATCGCGGCGTCGCCGCCTGGCTCGATTCGGCGCGAGCGAAAGGAAAACCGTGTCGTCGCCGGATTTTCGAAACCACGCTGGACGCCCGCCTCATTGCGCTCGATGCACTCACTGGCGAGCCCTGCCGTGACTTCGGCAACCACGGACAAGTCAGCCTTCGCGACGTCGCCCGCTACATTCCCGGGCAATATCACATGACGTCTCCCCCGGCGATCATCGACGACGTCGTCGTGGTTGGCTCCGCCATCGATGACAACTCGCGCGTCGACATGCCAAGCGGGGTTGTTCGCGGCTTCGACGCCCGCACCGGCGCACTCCGTTGGAAATGGGAGCCGCTTCCTCCGAATGATTCTGAATCATCACCGACGACGTCTGGAAAAACATGGCGTACCGGTGGCGGCAATGCGTGGACCGTGATGGTGGTCGATCCCGAGCGCGATCTCGTGTTCGTTCCTACGGGCAGTGCGAGTCCGGATTATTACGGTGGCCTGCGTCCCGGCGACAACAAGTGGGCCGACTCCGTCGTAGCACTTCGCGGCAAAACCGGGGAGTTTGTCTGGGGATTTCAACTCGTGCACCATGATCTCTGGGACTACGACACCGCCTCGCCCCCGCTCCTGACGAATCTTCAGCATGACGGGAAAACGGTGCCAGTGGTGATTCAGGGCAACAAGACTGGATTCCTCTACGTCTTGAATCGCGAGACGGGCGTGCCGGTTTTTCCCGTGGAAGAGCGGCCCGTGCCGCAGAGTGACATTCCCGGAGAAGTGACCGCGCCCACGCAGCCTTTTCCCTTGGCGCCGCCTGCTCTTGTTCCACAAAAGCTTTCCGTCGACGATGCCTGGGGCATCACGCGCGAAGATCGTGAAGTGTGCCGCGAGAGGCTGGCAAGTTTGCGCAACGACGGTTTATTCACGCCCCCGAGCTTACAGGGCACGCTGTCTGTGCCCGGAAACGTTGGTGGCATGAATTGGAGCGGTTATGCCTACGACGAACAAAACGGCCTGCTCGTCGTGAACACAAACAATCTGCCGGCTCGCATGGGACTGATCCCAGCGGACAAATATTGGGACGCAGTCGATCACAACACGCAGGATGCCGACTATACGCAGCAGGCCGGCGGACCCTATGGGCTCTTCCGCACTTTCATTTTCGCGAAAGCTCATCATTTGCCATGCGCTCCGCCACCGTGGGGAACGTTAGCGGCTGTGGACATGAGATCTGGCACCATTCGTTGGCAGGTGCCGCTCGGCTCTCTCGCGCCCGCCAAGCCTGTCGTACCACTCGGGGCGCCCAGCCTCGGTGGCCCTATCGTCACAGCTGGAGGATTGGTCTTTATCGCCGGAACTTTGGTCGATCCGTCCCTGCGTGCGTTTGACATAGAGACCGGGAAAGAACTTTGGAAGACCCAGCTACCGACGAGCGGAGGGGCAACTCCGATGACCTATCAAGTCCGAAAAGGTGGAAAGCAGTTTCTCGTGATAGCTGCCGGCGGCCATAGGGGCGTTACCGAGGAGCCACAGAACGACTCCATCGTGGCGTTCACTTTGCCCTAGCGAACCTCCGCCTCCGGGGGACCGAAATGACAAATAACGCTGAAAAAGGAATTACAAAAAGTGATGGTCAGAATCAGGGTTTCCGCTTTGAGAAGGACTGGCCAGTTCAAGAAAAGCCGCTAAAATCGCACCTAAAACTAAAGTCCCACTCCCCCAAAATGTGCAAATCTCAAATCCGGAACGAAGGTCACTTACCTTGCGAGCCGCAAATGTTAATCCCGGATGAATTGCATAACTGGTTACTATTCAGAGCTTTATGTGTGAGGAGGATGATTTCTCGGAACCGACCGCTCGGTCTTTGCTCTTAGGATTCCTGAACAACGTTTTCAATTCCACAAGCTTTTCCACAGGCTGGCGCCGCATTTCGCTGGTTTCTGCAAGCTTAAGCCTCTACAGCACTTACCGTATCTCAACTACAGTCATTCCTGTATTCGTCATGTCTACTCTTCGGGCGCCGAGCCCCCCTCGGCCAGCGATTCAAATCGAGTACAATGCTTCAAAAATGCCATCCGAATTCGTCCAATCGGACCGTTTCTCTGTTTGGCAATAATGATCTCCGCCCGCCCCTGCAGCTCCGGATCATCCTGCTTGTAAACTTCCTCGCGAAAGATAAACATCACCAGATCGGCGTCCTGCTCAATCGATCCCGACTCGCGCAAATCAGCCAGCTGCGGACGATGATCTCCACCCCGGCTTTCCGGAGCGCGACTCAACTGCGACAACGCGATCACCGGTACGCTGAGCTCTTTCGCAAGAGCCTTCAGGCCGCGCGAGATCGCCGAAACTTCCTGTGTACGGTTTTCAAAACGCTTGCCGCCGCCCGACATGAGTTGCAAATAGTCGACGATGAGCAAATCCAACCTGCCCTGCGCCTGCTTCAGTCGACGCGCCTTCGCCCGCATCTCGCTCAATGAAATGCCCGGCGTGTCATCGATGAAAATAGGAGCGTGCGCCAGCTGCTCCATTGCCCGTACAACTTTCTTGGTGTCGTCCTGCCACAGCGAACCGGTGCGCATCTTGTGGGCATCTACTCTCGCCTGCGAACACAGCAAGCGCATAAGCAGAGCCTCGCGCGACATTTCCAGCGAGAACACTCCGACGACTCCCTGGTCTTCGATCGACGCATTCTCCGCGATATTCATCACGAATGCTGTTTTGCCCATAGAAGGGCGCGCTGCAATGATCACCAGATCAGATTTCTGCAGTCCCGAAGTCATCTCATCCAGGTCGGTGTAGTGCGTTGCAAGCCCGGTTATCCGTTGCCCGCGCTGCAGCAGGGCGTCCACCGATCCGAATGTTTCGCGGACGATCTCCTGCACGCCCATGAAGCCGCGCCCGATCCTCTTCTCCGACAGCTGAAAGATTGCAGCTTCGGTATCGCTCAGCACATCCTCGGCCGAGTCCGACTGGTCGCTCGCCCGTGCAATCGCCGTGCTCGCGGTTGAGATCACGCCGCGCAGCAAGGCCTTGTCGCGCACAATCTTGACGTAGTGCTCGATGCTCGGACGCTCTGGCACGCCCTCGACCAGGCTCGACACGTATGCCACATCGCCAATCGGTTGCAGATCCTTGTGCCGGTCGAGTTCCTCGATCAGCGTGATCATGTCGATCGGGCGCGAAGACTCCGCGAGATCGACCATCCGGGAATAAATTCGCCGATGCGAATCGAGCGAGAAGTCCTCAATTCGCAGATGCTCCGCAGCCTGGTTGTACGCAAAGTTGTCGAGCAGGATCGCGCCCAGAATCGAGCGCTCCGCCTCAACATTCGCCGGAAGCGTGCTAATCGTGTAGTCGGAAGTAGCCATTGGCAGTTCTGGACCTGGAATTAATTATGCACGAGGCGAATGGAAATCGAAACCTGGAAATTCCGCCACCAACCGATCGCCCGTTCGGGCATGTATCGTGCCCCGCATCAAACATTGGAGTACTCTTCGGCGAATGTGCGGCGAAAGACTGTGCAGAAGTTGTGGACCATTTTCTTTTCCTGTGGAAGCTGCGAGAAAAACAGTCCGATACTTCGCCGCGAATCCCAACCCGCGCAATTTTCTGAGAGTTAGCGACGGCATTGACGAAGCATCGTTCCCTGATTTTCAATGAGACACCCTCCCATGCCCGCCCCTGCCGCAAACTCAGCAATATCCTCCGAACCGGCTGCTCTGATCCGCCCTTTCATGCCGGAATTGGACACACTACGCGGCATAGCCGTGCTGGGAGTGCTGCTGCTCCATGCCTTCTTTTGGCAATACGCGGGATATTCCTTTGGATCGTTGGCCAAAGCATTTCTCCGCGCGACTCAACCCGGAGGATACGGAGTCAATCTGTTCTTCGTCCTTTCGGGCTTTCTCATCACAGGTATCCTGCTGGACTCCAAAAGCCGCGACCATTATTACCGCCGCTTCTACACGCGCCGTGCCTTGAGAATCCTGCCCGCGTACTACGGTCTGTTGATACTTCTGCTGTTGCTGCGCAGTTCGTCCGCCGCATTCGTCGGCCTCAGCTTTGTCTATCTGGCGAACATGACCGATTTCTTTGGCATCGCGTGTGACTACGGACCGCTCTGGTCGCTGGCCGTGGAGGAGCACTTCTACATTCTTTGGCCGGCGGTGGTTCGCAGACTGACGCTGCGATGCCTCGCATGGGTTTCAGCTTCGCTTGTGATCCTTATCCCTGCGTTGCGCGCGACCTCATTCGCAATGGGACACAAAGCTGGGTTGGATTGGTATACCTGGTTCGCCGCCGATGGTTTAGCCGCGGGCAGTCTGCTCGCAATCCTTCTCCGCAGCGCCGTGACCAGAAAACAAGTCTGGACTCTGTGCGGCGCGCTTCTCGGCTCATCGGTAATTGCCGGAATCGTCGGAGCGCCTTTTGGAATCGCTACTCGCAACCGCCTATTGGGAGCGGGGCTACAATGGACGACCATTCACATCTTTTGCGCCGGCATTCTTCTGCTATTCCTGCTGGCCGGGACAAGCTCAGCGCGACGCTACGTGAATCTCCCCGTCCTTCGCTTCTTCGGATATCTCAGCTATGGTCTTTATCTCTACCACATGCTCGCGTTTCGCATGTATGACCGCATCTGCCGCAATTATTTCCCGCAGCTCATTCCCTCCAACGGCCACTTCAAGCTCGTCTTGCTGAGATTCGTTCTGGCTGGAGGCGGCGCCCTCGCGATCGCCTATTTGTCACGAAGATTCTTCGAAGAGCGCTTCTTGCGGATGAAGGATTCTCTGCTGCCGCAGCCTGCAAAACCGATCGTGGTCCCGAGCACAACCGTTGACACGCAAGTGGCGTAGATCTGCTAGATCGCAATCGCCAGAAATCAAATTCCCACCCAAAAATAGAATGCGGCTCAGGCCAGCCACCCGAGCCGCATCATGCGTGGATTCCTGATCTGCCTCATCACCGCGCGAACGCGGTGCAATGATCGCTTCAGCCCGACAGCGCTCGAAAGCGGTGCCGCGTTGGCCGAAGCCTTTTGCCGATTCGTCATCTTGCGATCACGAATCTACAACGGCTACGGTGGCCAGCGGCGTTTCCTGCTCCTAAAAGCAGGACGGGGAGGAGGCCGCAACGCCCGGGCAACCAGTCGCACTCGCGCGCGTTTCTGGAAGTTTTCCCCACGGCAATTCACTTTCGAGAATCACCGGCTGCCACTGGCTCTGCCGCGATCATCCGGCAAGCTCAGGAACTCTCACGTTTCGCTGAACCCACTTTCATCCAGATTGTTGCGATGGGCAATACAAAATCATGCTCCGCTTGTGAAGAACCTGTGGACGATGCGACTTCCCTGTGGAAGGCCGAGGAAAACTAAGAATTGCATATGTGGGGACGGGCGCATTCGGCCCAGGAAGTGATCGAAACAGAAAGGCTCAGCGGGATCGTAGACGCCGGTCGTTAGCGGCCGACTACAGCGGAGGCCGTCTGAAGAACCCGTGCAGCGGCGTTCAGAGGCGAGGCCTTGATGATCTTATAGTTCCTATACTCGATCGAAAGGGTGGCCTGGCCGCCCAAACGGATTTCGCTCTGCGTGCGATTCTCTTCCGGCAGCCAAAAATCATCTACCTTCACGTATTTATGATTAATCTCCGTCTTCTTGATCCAAAACGACGGATTCTTACCCGGTTCCGCTTCGATGCGGACCACGGCAAAATCCTTGGCATCCACCCACACTTTTCCCAGATAAAGGAATTTGTTCTTGGTCTTGGGGGCAAGGTTTAGTACATACTGTCCACCGTCCGGGGTGGTCTCATATCCGGCGAGTTTAAATTCGTAATTCTCGCTCGTGAGCGCCGTCTTATTCTGGTTCTCAGCCTTGGCAGCTTCTTTTTCTCCCTCCAGCAGTTTCTTGAAAACGTGCTCAAGGATGAACTTCGACCCAGTCTGCGAGACCACTTTGAATTCCTTGGAATCGGGAGCGTGGTAATTGAGCTTCACCACCATCTCGGCGTCGTGGCTGCCGGGAAAACCGCGATATTGCATCCGGTAGGTGCGTTCTCCCTCAAACTGCTTAAGGGCCGCCGCCCGCTGAGCATTCCTGCTTTCAAGGTTCTTGACCACCTGTTCCAATCGCAATGGAGGAGTCGTACGGATTCCCGTCGCCTCCTGCTGGCCCCAGGCGGCGAGCGAAGCTCCCATCAGCCCCAGCACAACCAGTATTGTTGGATGGATCGGCCTGCAATCATTTGCGCTGAGTTGAATCCTACAGAACTGCATTGAGGTGTCCCCACAACCCAGTTTACGGCAGTTCGCCGGCGCATCCTGATGTATTTCTTTTTCGCCGGACAGCTCTTAAATGCTTGTTCTAAGAGGCATTTGGCACACAGCGGAACAGAACTGCCAGCGCCGCATAACGCGAGCAAAATGAATAAGAACCAAACTCCCCCACAATGCGAGGGCTCTTGTGGAGCGGACATTCCTGTCCGCTGCGTTTGGCTTTCTTCGTTGACGGAACGGACTCGGCTCTGCCGCGATCATTCGGCTAGGACGCCGGCAGTTGCGATCTTACATTCGAGGTAAGTTCGTTTCGACATGCCGGGCAAAGGGAATTCTCCCGGAGGTCGATCCACTCGACCGCGTGGGATGAGGCCATGACGCACCGGTAATCCTGGCAGTGGCGGAGATCGAGCGTGTGCCCGAGTTCGTGAACCGATTCCTTCAGAAGTCGCTTCCTCAACAGGGCATGGTCCCGCTCCAACCCGTAAAACTCCTGGCGTAGGCGGAACACGGACACCAGCGCGCATGGTCCGCCGATCTGCGCTTCTCCGAATACGTACTTCAGAATCGGAATGTAGAGATCGACATCGGCGATTGCGAGGAATCGCCAATCTCGCGGCCGCACCAGTCCTTGCACGCGTTGCAGCAGTTCGGAAGAATGAAACTGCTGCCGCTCCGGGTGATAAGCGGGAGTGGGATCCAGATCAAAGGGCAGGATGTCGCAGGCGACCGGAAGGTAACGTGGAATCGAGTCGCACAGGTCCTCAAGGACCGAGAGTTCGGTCGTGCCGATCCGAAGCAGGTGAACAACGTTCATGGATTCCCGCTTCCGACAATCCTAGTTTCTGCTGCTGACCGCAGCGCGGGTCCAGCCATAGCGTTTCAGTTTGTGATGAAGCGTTACGCGATCGATATCGAGAACGTCAGCCGCGCGACTTTGATTGCCTCCACATTCTTCCAGCACTTGCAGGATGTGAGCGCGCTCGATTTCATCTAAACTCTTCCCCGCGCTGGCCACCGAGGGTTGTTGTTTGAAGATGAAGTCCGATTCGAGAAGTTCTGGCTCCTGCGCGACGACCATAGCCCTCTCGACTGCGTTCTCAAGTTCTCGCACATTTCCCATCCATGGCTGCTGTTGTAGCTGCTGCACCGCTCCTGGAGCAATGCGAGTGATGTGTTTATTCATCGCTGTAGCGAACTTCCGGACGAAGTGTTCGATGAGCAGAGGAATGTCCTCCCGCCGGTCGCGCAAGGGCGGCAGTTCGATGTGAAATACGTTGAGGCGATAAAAAAGGTCTGGCCGGAACGTTCCCTCTTCGATCATCATTTCAAGATACTTGTTGGTGGCGGCGACGCAGCGAAAATCGACTTTAATCACCTGATTTCCGCCAACGCGCGTGATCTCCCTCTCTTGCAGTACACGCAGCAGATCCGTTTGCGTTTTCAGGCTAATGTCGCCAATTTCATCGAGGAAAACCGTGCCGCCCTCAGCGATCTCGAACTTACCTTTCTTTCTGTACTGGGCTCCGGTGAAGGCGCCTTTCTCGTGACCAAATAACTCGCTCTCGAGCAGAGTTTCGGTCAACGCGCCGCAGTGGATGGCCACTAGCGGATGGAAACGCCGCATGCTTGCAGCATGTATCGCACGGACAACGAGTTCCTTGCCGGTCCCACTCTCGCCTGTGATCAAGACATTGGCGTCGGTAGGCCCGACGGTATCGATGGCCTCGCACACTTTGCGCATCGCCGGACTGTTTCCGATCAGATCGCCGGGGCGTGTAGCTTCGGCCACGGTTTCGCGAAGCCGAACGTTCTCTTGTTCCGCGCGGCGGTGAGCCAGGGCCTTTTTCACCAAATGAGCGAGCTCGTCCGGATCCAGCGGCTTGCTCACATAATCGTAAGCGCCGTTCTTCAGCGCCGTGACGGCAGTTTCGACGGAGGCGTAACCCGTCATCATGATGACGATCAGGGTGGGATCCAATTCGTGCAGCCGACGTTGCAATTCGATGCCGTCGGTGCCGCGCATCTTAATGTCGAGAAGCGCCAGGTCCCACTTGTTTTCAGCCATGCGAGTCAGGGCGTCGCTCGCGTTTTCCGCGGTGCCAATTTCATACCCCTCTTCGCGGAACCATTTTCCAAGAGAATCGCGGACGCTCAGTTCATCGTCGACGATCAGCAACTTGCGTTGTGTTTCCACGTGTTCATCCCCTCCCGCTGGCTGCGGCTGCGACTTCGCCGGTCGGGGAAGGATCGTGTTGTTTGGTGCTCCCCTCCCAGGGCAAAGTCAAGGTGAAAGTCGTGCCGCGGCCAACCTCGGATTGCACTTCGATGCTTCCGTGATGGCGTTCCAGAATGTTTTGGCTGATGGCAAGGCCGAGCCCGACACCGCGTCCGGTTTCCTTAGTGGTCAGGAAGGGCTCGAAAATTCGAGGCAGGATATCCGCCGGAATGCCTGCGCCGTCGTCCCGAACGACAACTCGTAGGCTGCTGTCTTCGCTATTGCAGCTCGTCGTCAGCCATAGATTTCCCCCTTGCGGCATCGCATCGATGGCATTCATGATCAGCGCGAGCAATACCTGTTCAATTTGGGCACCGTCACAATGAACCGGAGGCAAGTCGGGGTCGAGTTTCGGTTGAACCTGAATCCCGGCAAGGTCGAACTGGTGCTGGACCAGGCGCAGCGACCGGTCGATCACCTGGTTCAAGTTCGTGGGTTGCAGATTCATAGGGGTGGTTCGGGAGAACGTGAGCAAGTTCTTCACCAGATCGCCGCAGCGGCGGCTCTCGGATGCGATGAGATCAAGTGATTCGTAGATCTCGCCTCGCCGGCTCATCCCGGCGTCGTCATGCTGTACCCACTTGCGCAACAATTTTGCGTAAGTCAGGATGCCCGAGAGAGGATTGTTGATCTCGTGCGCCAGTACGGCCGCCATCTTCCCAATCGACGCCATTTTTTCGGTGTGCAGAGCGTGCTCGTGCGCGCGCTTAAGCTCGCGGGTCTTCTGCTCGACACGTTGCTCCAGGGTTTGGGTCCATAGAACGTTCTCGTTGTGCTCCGTTGCCAATTCGTGGCTCATGCCGTTGAAAGAACTCGCGAGTTTGCCGATCTCATCTCTGGAATGAACTTCGATTTGATAGCCCAGATCGCCAGCCGCTAGATGGTCCGTGCCATGCTGCAGCGCTTTTACGGGCCTGCCCACGACTCGCCACACAACGAACCAGCTCAGCACCGCGATCAATAAGAGAGCACAAGAGGTGTAGACAACCATACGGCGCGTACTTTCGGCGAGTTGCACGTCAGCCTTGGCGAGGGAGAGATTAGTGTCGAGCACTCCCAAAATTTTTTGTTCCGCGGGATGCGCATGACAGGCAGCGTTCGAGCAGCTCGGCTGATTTTCGATGGGGGTGATGATGCCCAGAATGCGGGTTCCCGCGGCATTGCGGTAAATGCGAAACCGGTCCGGGCGATTCACGCGCGCGAGAGGCTGCGACTGCGAGTGGCATGCGTAACAGGCCTCGGCAGTCTTGTCGACAACGTGATTCTCTTCCGCGTCGTCTGTTGTGTATGTGATACGGCCTTCCTGGTCAAAGATCCGTATCTTCTCCATGCCTGGCTCGGCAGCCATGGTTTGGATCGAGCGATAAAGGCCTTCGCGATCGTTCCGCAACATGTAGTCCGTAGTGCCATGCTTGATGACGTCGCTGATACGCTCGGCGCTGAGGAGTGTGTTTTGCTCGAGATGCTGCCGGTGCAGGCGGACGTTGAGGTATCCCAGCGGTGCGAAGATCAACACCATCGCCCCTAGCAGAAGAATGTTCAGTTTGGCGCTGAGGCTGTGCGTCAGTCTTAACCAGCCACCGCGATTGGGGTCAGTCTCCCGCATGTTCCAGCACCGGCGAACCCACCGGAGCATCCGACTCAGATTCTTGCAATTGCTCCGGAATCACTTCTTCTCGAGGAAAGATCGGCAGATACTTCACCGCCAGTCCAAACAGGGCGAAGCCGATAGCGATGATCATTCCGGTCACCGCGAGTTCCGTCCATTTGGGGAAGTAGCGCACGCCGGTGGACCCTTCGAAGCCCGTGATGCTGACATTCATCCGGTTCGTGATGAAGCCGAGCACAACGAGGACGGCGGCGAAGTAAAGCCCGTTGGGGCTCGATCGCACCCGCCGTTGCATGAGTAAGAGCAATGGAAGAATGATGGCCAACGAAATCTCGAGCCAGAAAAGGTAAGTCTCATATCCCGGATGGAACGCGAGTTTGAGCGCTCCTCGGTTTGCCAGATCCTCGAATCGCAAAATGCCATACACGCCGAGCACGACCACGAGCACCCTGCCGAGTTCCTGAAGGACCGGCAATTCCAGATGTACGCCGAAGTGCTTGGAACTCATTGATGATTCGAAGATCGTCATTGCCAGTCCTACGGCGATCGCGGACAGGAAGAAAAATACCGGCAACAGCGGGCTATACCAGAAGGGGTGCAGCTTTTCGGGAACGATCAGGTACAGCGTGCCGAGTGAGGATTGGTGCAGCGTGGACAGGATCACGCCCAGAATGACCAGAGGGATGAGTATCCGGCGAACAAACTTCAGCGGCTTTTCCAGCTTGAAATGCTCAAGCACGATCGGCGAGAACTCGAGCGCGAGCACCGAAGTGTAGAGCATCACGCAATACGCCACTTCAAACATCACCGAGTGCGGATTACGCATGATCAGCGGGTGCCATATGTTGTAAGGCTTGCCAAGGTCATACATCAGCGCCGCGCATACCAGGATGTAGCCGAGAAACGCGGTGAGAATCGTCGGCCGGATGATCGAATGCAGCCGCTTGATGTTAAGGATGTGTACGGCCGCCGTAAGAGTGAAGCCGCCTGCCGCCAGCATCACGCCGCAAAGGACGTCGAAGCTGATCCAGATGCCCCAGGGGAACTGATCGGAGAGGTGAGTCGAAGCGCCGAGGCCCTGCGTAAATCGGATGAATGTGGCGTAAAGACCGCCGGCCATCAGCAGAAGGAAGACCAGCTTCCAAAAAGTGAGACGAAACGCTGAATTGCGGGCCATTATCGCTTGCCTCCGTTCTTCTTGTCGGTCTTGGCTTCGCGAGCTTCTGCGAGTGCCACTTCTTCGCGACGGTGCGTGATCCACCAGACGCCGCCCAAGACCATTCCGCCCAGGGGAACGAAGTCGGGAATGTGGGATAGAACGCGATAGGTCAGCATTGGCATCGGATCTTTGGAAATATCTGTGCGGTAGCCGAAGGTCTCGAACGGAACTGCAGACAGCAGGAGCACAGACGTGCCGCCTACTTCTTCGAGGCCGTAAATGTGATCGACATATTTGCCGGGGTTATCGTGGATGCGCTGTCGGGCCTCGGCGACCAGGTCGTCGCGTTCTCCGAATTTGGTGGCACCCGTAGGACAGATCTCCGCGCACGCGGTCTGCTTTCCCTGGGCAACCCGGTCGGGACACATCACGCACTTCTGAACTTTGGGAAACAATTTCCCCCATTCGTATTTCGGGACGCTGAAAGGACAAGCCACCATGCAGTAGCGGCATCCCATGCACCTCGACGGGTCGTACGTGACTGGCCCCATCGCGGTCTTCTTAAGGGCGCCGACAGGGCATACTGAAGCGCACGACGGGTCTTCGCAATTCATGCAGAGCCGGCGCATGAATTTATCTCCGCGAGTGAGCACGCACGTCAGTTTGTGTGCAGATTGATATTCTTCGCCAGCGATGCCGTCGTCGTAAGAAAGATCATTTTGCGCGGCGCATGCCTGCTCACACTGCTTGCAGCCGATGCAGACCGTCGAGTCATATAAGAGTGCTTTGCTCATGAGATGTTCCTCCGGACGCGGCTCTCGAAGCGGACGAAGCCATCCGGAACGTCCTTTCGATCGACGCCTGAGCTGAATGAGGAAATAGGGAGCGATTACCGGCGTAACCGCAGACGGGAATCGGACCGGATACAAGCTGCTTACCTCCTCAGAGCAGAGGCTGTCGCGAAACTCAGCAGCTTCAGACAGCTAAGATTCTCATCAATAAGGAACTACTCAGCCGTGATCGGTGTCACCGTTGCGCGTGATGTTGGTCAACAGGCTTCAGCAACAGTCGGTAGCGGCCTTCATCAGTTGTTTTTCACATCAGAAGACTGATGCTATTCGCATCATCGACTCTATTTGCGCCAACTCATTGAGGTCTCAGGATTTGGTATGTGCTTCCAGGTTGTTCACGGCTGAGACTTCGTTCGTCGTGTTGCAATCTTCATCGAAATCGGCTGCTGTGTTTCTCCACACTGATCGTCCGCGCTGAATCTCTCGTTTTTGCTATCTCCATCACAGCAGAAGAGATACCGGTCCAACTCGGCGAGCCGCTTGCTCTCAATTCGTGTTTGGTCAGGCGATTGCCTTTAGCAATGGTGCGAGTGGCCAGAAAGTAAAAAGGCACTCCAGGCGAGGTGGGTTATGACAGTCGTCATGGTTCTATTAACGTTCGCAATCTTCTTACTCATTGATTATGTTCGCGGTCAGAAACTAGCGAAGCAACCCGTACTTCAAGTTGCTCGCCATGAAAACCGGTCTCGCGTTGTTCCGGCGATGGTCGCCGGCTTCCAGGTTCCCGAGAACGTTCGCTATCACGCCGGACATACCTGGGCGCTGAGCGAGAGCACGGAAATGGTGCGTGTGGGCATGGATGATTTCGCCTCGAAGCTCATCGGAAAGATTGAGAACATCACGTTGCCGCAACGTGGCCGCTGGGTCCGCCAGGGCCAGAAGATTTGGACGATTTTCCGCGACGGCAAGTCCGTCGACATGGTTTCGCCGATCGAAGGCACCATCACCGATATCAACGAAGCTGTGGTGAAAAATCCAGAACTCGCGCGCAAAGATCCCTATGGCGAAGGCTGGCTGGTGACGGTGCAGGCTCCCGATTCGAAGATCAACTTCCGCAATCTGCTCGGCGGCACGCTGGCGCGGCTCTGGACGGAATCCTGCGCATTGCAACTGCGCAACAAGGTGCCGATGCTGGCCGGCGCACTCGCGCAGGACGGAGGCATAGCAGTCGATGATTTGACGGCGCACATGCCCGACGAAGACTGGGCCACTCTTACAAAAGAATTCTTCCTTTCCTGACTACGGTCGGGGTGGGGTCGAAACCTCGCTTGAACATTTGGCCGCCCGGGATCTCCCGAGCGGCCTTCTTGCATTCTTGGCGAAATTCGTTAATCCGAGAGGGCTTGCTCAGGAACAGGGCGTGAGAAGGAACGAAGAATCAAGATTCCGACTACAACAGCCGAACTGAGCAGGACGACTCGCAGATATTGGGCGGCGGGAATCGCCGGATCTCCGAAGATCGTTCGCAGCAGGCCGAAGGTTGCGCTGCTTGTGCAGAGCGCGAAGTAAATACGCTCTCGCGCGCATCGAGAAATGCTGACGAGCCAAGCCAGTATCGACGCGACAATCATGTAGATCGCGATCAGGACGACATCTCCAGTCGGAATCGAACCGTGCAGGACCCCAAATTTCGGACTCATGAAGCCGTGCCCAGCCACCCCAAGGAATACAAACGAGTGAATGAGGGCAACTAGCGCGCGTTTTCGATTGTTGAGCACCCCAAAATCGTTCATAGAAGATGATCGAGTTTCGCAGATTTCTCGCGAATTCAGGTGTGACCGCCTTTACCGGAACTTGTGATTTCAATCACAAAACTTGCGATCGTCTATCTGGAAACCGTCCAACTTTCGGTGATACTCTTGCGGGCCATGACGAACCGAATGCCGCTTGCGATATTGCTTTGTTGCTCTGCGCTGCTTGTGTCCAAGGTCAGTTCCCAGACTGCGCCCGTTTCATCGCATCCCATCGTTCTGCACGCCGCTCGTCTGCTCGATGTGAAGAACGGAAAGATGGTAAAGCCGGGAGAAGTCCTGGTGCAGGGAGAGCGCATCGTTGAAGTTGGTTCGACCGTGAAACGGCCGGCTGGGGCCGAGATTATGGATATTGGCGATCGCACACTGCTTCCCGGCCTGATCGATGCGCACATCCATCTTTTTCTTCACCCGGGGGCGGAGGATTTGCAAACGGTGCAGGAGTCCGTTCCGCAGCGGACGATCACAGCTACCCTCGCCGCGCGCGACGACCTGATGGCGGGATTCACGGCGGAGCGTGACATGGGGACGGAAGGCGCGGGGTCCGCCGATACTGCGGTCCGCAATGCGATCAACGCAGGATTGATTCCCGGGCCGCGCTTGCGCATCAGCGGCAACGCGATAAATATTCTTGGCGGCCACGAAGATGCCATCGGATATAACCCGGAGCAGCGTGTTCTCCCCAACGCGAACTACGCCAATAATGCGGACGAGTTAGTCGCGGTCATGCGGCAGCAATTCAAGGAAGGTGCGGACTTCATCAAGATTTACGAGACGGGCGCGGACTCGCTGAAAGATGGCGCGCTTTCCACTCCGTATCAATACACCGAGACTCAACTGGAAGCGGCGGTGAAGGAAGCGGCGCGCCTCGGCAAGCACGTCGCAGTTCACGCTACCGGGGAGCCGGGAACGTTGTATGCCGCGCAGGCAGGAGTCGTCTCCATCGATCACGCGGATCAGTTGAGCGATGAGACGATGCGCCTGATGAAAGAGAAGAAAATCTTCGCTGTTCCGACCTTCACCATCTTCGAATATTTCGCCGAGCACGCAGCCACGCCCGGGCAGAGCGTGCATGAACATCAGGTCCTTGATCTGAAGGTGCAGGAGTTCAAGAAACAACTCGCGGCTGCGATTCCAATGGCCGTCGGGTCAGACGTCGGGCCATTTCCTCACGGCACACAAGCGCGCGAGTTGGTCCTGATGGTCAAATACGGCATGTCTCCCTTGGCGGCGTTGCAAGCCGACTTGCTGAACGGAGCGAAACTGCTCGGCTGGAGCGGAGAGATTGGTTCGCTTGAGCCGGGCTACCTAGCGGATGTGATCGCAGTGACGGGCGACCCGCTCGAAGACATTTCAGTCGTCGGAAATGTCGGCTTCGTTATGAAGGGCGGCATTGTTTATAAGAAGTGAAAACTGCGGGTCAGCAGAAAAGATACCGGCAGCGACCTGCAAAGTTGTGCACAGTTGCTGGCGGTGTTTGCGAAAACAAAATGTAAGCATTTAGTTCTCAATGAGTTGTCGCGATTCTAATGTACGCTTCGTGGACGCCTGATTGCCCCTCCCCAAGTGCCCTGCTACATGCGGGCACTTATGACCTTCCAACCTTCGTCTAAGATTCTTCGATTTTGCTCTCTGGCGCTTCTGGCAAGTGGAATCCTCAGTCACTCCTTGTTCGCTCAGGGCCCGCTTCCTGATTCTCCTAATCTCTCTGCCGAGCCTGCTGCGCCTGTGGTTCTGACGCCCTCGTTCACGGAAACTCAGCACCGGTTCTGGGACCGGCAAAATCAGGCACTCTTCGCCGCGACGGTTGTGCTGAATAGCGCAGATTTCGCGGTTACTCGCGCGAACCTGCAGAGCGGAGGCCAGGAACTGAATCCGGTGGTACGCATATTTGGCCGTTCCACGACTGGCCTGGCAGTGAATTTCGTGGGAGAAACGGCAGGCGTCATCGGCATCAGCTATTTCTTTCATAAGACCGGTCATCACCAACTGGAACGCGCCGTCTCTGTTGTGAATCTTGGAGGCTCAGCTTTTGCTGTGGGCTACGGACTCTCGCATCGTTAAAAACTAACCGGCCTCAGCTTCGCAAAACGCGATCGCCACGCTCCGCTCCTAGTCCGTCGACAACCCACCGCTGCTCCCAATACCCGTTTGCTTTCGGCAAGTCGAGCAACTTGCTAGTATTACCTCTACTGCGCTAGCCGTAGCGCGCACGCTCGGAGCTCACCCGTCATGAAAATAGCCAATGATGTCACTGAGTTAATTGGGCACACCCCCCTGGTTCGGTTGAATAAGGTCACTCAGGGTTGCGTCGCCGAAGTCGTGGCGAAACTTGAAAGCCAGAATCCTCTCGCCAGCGTGAAGGACCGCATCGGGGTCAGCATGATTCTCGAGGCCGAGCGCGCCGGAAAGATTCAGCCCGGCAAAACCGTGCTGGTCGAACCCACGAGCGGTAACACTGGAATCGGCCTGGCATTCGTCGCCGCGGTGAAAGGCTACAAACTGATCCTGACGATGCCCGAGACCATGAGTCTTGAGCGGCGCGTCTTGTTGCTGGCATTCGGTGCGGAGATTGTTCTGACTCCGGGGCCGCGCGGCATGACGGGCGCGATTCTGAAGGCAAAAGAAATTCTCGCGAGAAATCCGAACGGCTATATGCTGCAGCAATTCGACAATCCCGCGAATCCGAAGATTCACTTCGAGACGACAGGCCCTGAGATCTGGAACGACACCGATGGTCGCGTCGATATTTTGGTTTCCGGTGTCGGCACGGGTGGCACGATCACTGGTATTTCCGAGTACATTAAGCCGAAGAAGCCATCGTTCAAAGCCGTGGCCGTAGAACCGGCTGACAGTCCGGTGCTTTCTGGCGGAAAGCCGTCACCACACAAGATTCAGGGAATTGGCGCGGGATTCGTTCCCAGCATTCTTCGCCGCGATTACATCGATGAAGTCATAACCGTGACCAATGATGAAGCAATCGCGATGGCGCGGCGGCTCCCTCTCGACGAAGGATTATTCGTCGGCATCTCTTCCGGAGCCGCGGTCGTTGCGGCCCTGAATGTGGCGCGCCGCGCAGAGAATGCCGGCAAGCTAATCGTCGTGATCCTGCCATCGTTCGGCGAGCGCTATCTCAGCACCGTCTTGTTCCAGGAACTGCGCGAGAAGGCCTTGCAGATTCCGACGGCCGAGCTGCCGGCTTGATCTAACTCCATGCCGCACCTGTTGTCGCTAATTCGCGAAGACGTGGCCAACGTGATGGAACACGATCCCGCAGCCAAGTCCCGCCTTGAAGTTTATCTCTGCTATTCGGGCCTGCATGCCGTCTGGTTCTATCGCATCAATCACTGGTTCTGGAATCATCGTGTCTTTCTTCCGGCGAGGTGGCTGTCCCAGGTCGCGCGTTGGCTGACGGGAATCGAAATTCATCCCGGAGCCAAGATCGGCCGCCGCTTCTTCATCGATCACGGAATGGGCATCGTAATAGGCGAAACATCGACCGTTGGCGATGATGTGACTCTGTACCAGGGGGTGACCTTGGGAGGCACGGGCAAAGAGCACGGCAAGCGTCATCCCACTATCGAAGACAGTGTTGTCGTTGGCAGTGGCGCCAAAATTCTGGGCAATATTACCGTCGGGAAAAATTCGCGCATCGGCGCGGGTTCGGTCGTTCTGCGCAATGTCCCTGACAATTCTACGGTGGTCGGAGTGCCCGGTCACATCATCTTTCGCGAAGGCAAGCGCGTCGTGATTACTGACCCTAAGCAGATCAACGACCCGCTTTCAGAAGCTCTGGCAGCTGTCGCGGCCGAAGTGCACAAACTCCGCGAACGGGTGCAGCAGTTGGAGGGTCCCGGAACTACTGGTGAGCCGCTTTCCGCCTCCCTGCAGCGCATCATGGAAGACGTCGACTACCAGATATAAGCGTTCTTCTTATGTTTGAGTCGAAGGCGCAGTGACCGTACCGCGCGTCATGGTGCCATCGAGCATGCGCCAGATACCAAGCGGATTCCCATTCTTCAACTCATCGGGAAGAGCGCTGTCCGGAAAGCCCTGGTAGCAAACGAGCCGCCCGAAGCGAAAGATGGCCTGACTTCCCACCGAGGTCGACCGCCCATCCGAAGTGGACGGATATGGGCCCCCATGCACCATCGCGTGCGTTACCTCGACTCCAGTCGGAAATCCGTTGAACAACAAGCGTCCGGCTTTTCTTTCAAGAATCGCAATCAGATCGGCGAAGTCATTCAGGTCTTTCTCAGTTCCCTGGATCGTCGCCGTAAGATGCCCATCGAGCGACCGGGCAATCGCCAGAACTTGCTCACGGTTCGAGTGATGTACGAGGAGAGTCGTTGGCCCGAAAATCTCGTCGTCAAAATCAGACTTAAGAAACGATGCCGCGTCGGTTTCAAACAACGCCGAGTTCGCAGTGAATCCCGTAGCAGCGCGTGACCCTTCCGCAAGCAACTTTGCGCCAGTTGCAGCCTTGCGATTGGTGACCGCCGAATCGTAGGAAGACGAAATCCCGCGCGTTAGCAGATGAAACGAAGGAGAAGCGGTTATGAGTTCACTCAACTTTCGGGCGAATGTATCCGAGTCACCGCCCTTCGGCACAAAGACCATGCCAGGCTTAGTGCAGAATTGTCCGCCTCCCAGTGTGAACGATGAGTGCAGTCCCGCGGCGATGGCCTCGCCTCTTTCTCGCAAAGCGCCCGGAAGAATGAATACCGGATTTGTGCTGCCCATCTCCGCAAAGAAGGGAATCGGTTCCGGACGCGCCGCCGCAAGATCCATCAAGGCTCGCCCTGCACGGTGCGATCCGGTAAAGCCGCCTGCCTTGATGAGCGGATGTTTCACGAGGTCAGTACCTACCCGGGTACCTGCATCGAACAGGAGCGAAAATACTCCCTCGGGTAGTCCGCACTCGCGAACGCTCTTCTGAATCGCACGGCCGACCAACTCGCTTGTACCGGGATGAGCTGGATGTGCCTTGACGATCACGGTGTTTCCGGCAGCCAGGGCGGATGCTGTGTCACCTCCAGCAACTGAAAAGGCCAAGGGAAAATTACTGGCCCCGAACACAACGACAGGCCCGAGTGGCCGCAGCATCGAACGAATGTCGGGTTTCGGAAGCGGCTTGCGTTCGGGATCAGCCCGGTCAACGCGCGCGTTTACCCACGATCCCTCTTCTGCAACTTGCGCGAACAGACGAAGCTGTCCGCAGGTGCGCGCCGTTTCCGATTGCAATCGCGCAGCTGGCAGCGCCGTTTCTGTCCCAGCGCGCTCTATCAGATATGTTGCAATTGCCTCAATGTTCGCGGCGATCTTGCGCAAGAACGCGCCGCGCTCGCTTCCTGAAGTCTGCCGGTATTTATCGAAAGCGTCCTCGGCCAGGCGAGCCGCTGCTTCAATTTCGTCTGCGCTCGCAGACGTGAATCCCGGCTGTAAGTCCAGGCCGGTTGTTGGATCGACTGCATAGAAAACGTCGCCCGCGCCAGCGCCTTCGCGAAAACCTATCAGCGATCGCCCTGACAGTTCTAATTTGGATGCCTGCATTTATTTTCCAATCATCGACGCGTAATTACCCACCAGCTGAGGCCGGCGCTGCAATGCGTCGCGGATAATCTTCTGGTTCTGTTCAAGTTCGTCGCCCGTCAACTCCAAACGAGGAGGTCGTACCCGCATATTTCCGATTCCTGCCTCTGCCTGCACTAATTTGATCAGCTGAACAAAATTTGGAACCGTATCCATGCGAAGCAATGGTAAAAACCACCGATACAACTCAAACACTTTCTCGCCCTTGACGCCGCGGTTGAACAAATCAACCGATTCGCGGGGCAGGGCATTTGCCAATCCAGCGATCCACCCCGTAGCTCCCACTCGAACGGCTTCAAGAACGGCGTCGTCCACTCCGACGCAGATCGCGAGCCGATGGTCGAGCAATGCTCGAATGGCCGAGACGCGTCGAACGTCCGCGCTCGATTCCTTCACCGCCTCCAGATTCTTGTTCTCGGCTGCCAGTTCCTGAATCTGCTCCGGAAGAAAATCGGTTCCGTAAGCGATAGGATTGTTGTAGAGCATGCAGGGAAGAGACGTTGCCGAAATCACGGCGGTCACGTGCGCCTTCATCTCGCGCCAGTTGCCTTGATACACATATGGCGGCAGCACCATGAGCCCGTCGCATCCTGCGTCCGCAGCCATTTTCGCCAACGCCACAGCTTCGGCGGTCGAAAGCGCAGAGATCGCCCCGACTGCCCGGCCTCGCCCATGAACTGCTTTCACGCAGGCACGCAAAATCTCTCGCTTCTCATCGAACGACAGGGTTGCGCCTTCGCCTAACGAGCCCAGCGCGACGACCCCCGTGCAGCCGTTCTCCAATAGCCATTGGCAATGCTTGCCAACGAAGCTGTGGTCAACACTGAGATCTTCGTTGAAGCAAGTCGTGATGGCGGGCATCACACCCTTCCAGTTCATGCTGTACCTCCTGACATCGCACTCTCCGCCGCTTCGTTCGTGTGCACTACGGTTGCTGACAGACTGTCGATGCGCGCCGGAAAGATCGGCGGTCTTATCGAGTCTGAGTTCCAGCCGAAAATAAACTGTGTCGCAGGCCGGCAAACTCTACCCTGACAGGGCCCCATCCCGCATCGCGTTTGCAATTTCGCGGTCCGCCACGATGTGTACTCCTGCAAGCGCGAATAAACAATATCTTCGCATCGGCAAATGATGGTTTCGCCAGCCGCCAGATGCTTCAATTCGGATCGCAACCGGAAAGTTCGATCCAGCAGTTTTGCGAACCGCTTAGCTCTGCGCCGCTTGCCAGACATGGATTGTGCCTTGGCAAATTCGCCCGCAGCCGCGAGTCCGGCAATCTGCCCTTCAACCAGCGCCTGCTCCAGTCCTCCGATGCTCGTCGGCTCCCCCGCGCAGAAGATTCCATCGACCGAGGTCCGTTGCATTTCGTCCACCTGCACGAAGCCGTCGGTGATCTGGCATCCGACCAATAGCGGGAGTTCGATATTTGGAACCAAGTGAAATCCGCACGCCAGATAATTGCACGCGAAACTTTCCATCTTGCCGCGCTGCGATATCGTCACCGACTCCAGTTGAGGTCTGCCATGAGCCGCAATGGGCCACGCACTCGCTTCGAATGGAGTGCCGGTGAGTTCTCTCTTCAACTGTAACGCTTGGGCAATCTTTCCGGGATAGGCCGCCACCGCAGCGCCGAATTTTGCCAGGCTAGTCCACGATGCTTGCTCGCAAATCCTCAGGATCGTAGCTCCCCTTTTCCGCAGATATGCAGCTACCGCCGGCAATAGTGGACCGGTTCCCGCAACGATCACGCTTTTCCCTCGAATCGGTAACCCGGCTTTGACCATCGCCTGCAATCCACCTGCACCCATCACGTTCGGCAGCGTCCAGCCAGGAAATGGCAGGAATCGCTCGCGCGCGCCTGTCGCGAGAATCAATTTTGCATAACGCAATTCGCGAAGACCGCTCTCATCCTCTGCTAACAGCACGCCGGGCTCGGGCTGATCGAAAACTCTCATTCCGGACAATTTCGTCACTGCCGAACTCGACAACAAACTGCCCCATTTCGCAGCATCGGCGCTAGCTCCGCCTTCGAGCGATTCTCTCCAAATCTGCCCACCGAATGCAGGATTGTCGTCGACGATTCCGACTCGAACTCCGCATTCCGCTGCCCTTGCGGCGGCTGCTAGGCCTGCCGGTCCTCCGCCGACTACAAGAACGTCGAACTTTTTCTCAGAGCTGTTACTCATCCGTTCTGACGTCCATACCAGGTTGGCAAACGATCTGGCAGCTTCGGCAGTGCGGACGACCATTGATCGCGATCCGGCACTCAAAGCAGATCCCCATACCGCACAATGGTCCTCGCGGCTCGCCGGTTACAGAGTTTCGACATGCCTGCCCAGACATCGTCATTGCGATGGCAACGGTCGCACCCGCTGGCACCGAGATCACAACACCATTCACCGTCAATGTGATTTCGCTAGGCATGAATCGATTCTTTCGCAGCGCGCGAGGGCAGATACGGTTCGATCGGAATCTCGGGAGTCGCCCCTGTAACCTGATCCACAAGAATTTTCGCTGTTGCTAATGAGGTCGTGATCCCGAGCCCCTCATGTCCCGTCGCCAGGAATAGAGACTTGTCTCCCGGCCACGGACCAATTAGCGGCAACTTGTCTGGCGTTGCCGCACGAAAGCCGGTCCAGGTTCGAACCGCAGACATCGTCCCAATCCCCGGCATGTATTGCTGCGCACGTTGCAGCATTCGCGTCAAAATGTCGTGGTCCACTTCTTTATGTTCTGCGCCGTACTGTCGCGACGAGCCAATCAGGATTTGTCCCGTTCTCCGTGGCTGTACGTTGAATGCTACCGAATCGCCCGTGACCGAGTGCGCGCTCTTCAGGTATCCCAGTTCGACTAATTGGTGCCGCAAGAATCCTGGATAGCGGTCCGTAATGACGAGATGCCCCTTGCGCTTCTTGATCTCGACTCCAGGAGTCAACTCTGCGGCCCAGGCTCCCGCCGCATTTACGATCCTGCCCGCCCGCAGCACTGATCCGTCCGAGAAACGCACTTGCCCGCGGCCGATTTCTTTGATCGTTCGGCCGAGATGAATCACCGTTCCGTATTTCTGACCGCGTTCGACCAGAAACCTCGCCGCGCACGGCGGGTAAACGACGGCATCTTCCGTAACCAGAAGACCGCCGACCATTCCAGTCCGAAGATTCGGCTCGAGCATCTTCAAGGCCCTGGCATCGAGCACGTCGGTCGGAACGGCTCTTGCTCCGTAATATTCGTGCTTGCGCAACACTTCAGCCATTTCTTCTTCGTCAGCGGCGACCCAGATCGTTCCGCATGGCTCGTACTCAACGTCCGGCGGCAACTCAGTTCGCAACGCTCGCCAAAGCTGCTGCGAATACCGCGTTAGGGCAAACTGGGCTTCGGAATCGTCCATGACAACGATATGGCCCATGCCGGCGGCGGTGGCCCCTCCACCGACAACGTCGCGCTCAACGATCGCAACACTCATCCCGCGACGTGCGAACTCGTCCGCGCAAGCCGCACCCACGATGCCGGATCCGATGATGATGACGTCGTAGGTTGCGCTGTGCATGCTCTGCAGTTGAACCTGATCGCCCTTCGTGAAGGTCGGCCTCCTTCGCGGTTGGCAGGGCGTCTTATCCGAGTTCGAACCCTCGCCAATTTGTTGATTAGTGTAGACAATATCCGGTAACGCTGCACTCGGGCGCAGGAGGAATCTCGATGTCACAATTTGGACGATGGTCCCGCAGGAATTTCTTGTCTGCCGCTGCGGGCGTAGCTGGCTCCGCATTTATTCCTGGGGCTTTGAGAGCCAACATCCTGCAAGACCCGGTGATTGATAGCGGCCGCCAAGGCGGCAAGCTCTCCCACGAGAAGGTGCCATGGAAAGTTCTTCCATTTCCTTTGACCCAAGTGCGTCTCGGAGACGGGCCCTGCAAGGTCGCAATGGAAGCCGATCGTCAATATCTTCATTCGCTTCCTCCCGACCGGTTGCTGCACACGTTCCGGATTAACGCCGGTCTGCCCACAAGTGCTCAACCGCTTGGAGGCTGGGAGGCTCCCGACTGCGAACTGCGCGGACACTATGCCGGTGGACATTATCTTTCTGCCTGTGCGCTCATGTACGCCTCTACCGGTGATGAAGATTTAAAGAAGAATGCTGCAACTGTTGTAGCTGAACTGGGAAAATGCCAGACTGCCATGAAGAGCGGGTATCTGAGCGCGTTCCCGGTCGAATTCTTCGATCGCCTGCGAGAACGCCAGCGTGTCTGGGCACCCTTTTACACAATCCACAAAATCATGGCCGGCCTGCTCGATATGTACGTGTACTGCGGCAACGAGCAGGCTCTCGACATAGCTCAGAAGATGGCCTCGTGGGTGGATCTCTACACTCAGCCGCTCAGCTACGAACACATGCAACGTGTGCTCGGGACGGAGTTCGGAGGCATGGGCGAAGTCCTATGCAATCTCTGCGCGGTCACAGGCAAGCAACACTATCTTGAGATCGCGCAGCGCTTCGACAAGAAAGCATTTCTTGATCCTCTTGCCGCTCACCGCGACGAACTCAAAGGCCTGCATGTGAACACGCACATCCCACAGGTGATTGCTGCAGCCCGTTATTACGAACTCACCGGCGACCGGCGCTATCGGGACATCGCTGAATATTTCTGGGAGGAAGTCGTCAGCGAGCGTTCTTATTGCACTGGTGGGACGAGCAACGGCGAATCCTGGAACACGGATCCTGGCAAGCTCTCCACCGAACTCGCTCCCGACACCACCGAGTGCTGCTGTGCCTACAACATGATGAAGTTGACCTGCCATTTATTTGGCTGGACAGCTGGCCCGCGACTCATGGACTACTACGAGCGCACTCTCTTCAACCACCGCCTCGGTACGATTAATCCTGAGGATGGCACGATGATGTATTACCTGCCGCTCGCCTCGGGATACTGGAAGACATTCGGCAAGCCGCTCGATGCATTCTGGTGCTGTACCGGAACCGGCTCCGAGGAATACGCGAAATTGGCCGACACGATTTACTTTCACGGTGACAACTCGCTCTTCGTAAATCTTTACATCGATTCAAATCTGGACTGGCGGGAAAAGGGGTTGCGCCTCAAGCAGGAAACCCGCTTCCCCGAAGAGCAGGGAACGACGATCATGATCTCCTCTGATCGGCCACAGCAACTCGCGATCAACCTACGCATTCCGTATTGGGCTCAAGGCGGCACCGTCAAAATTAACGGCACCGTCCTGCCCGCCTTTGCCAGCCCAAGTAGCTATCTCACTTTGGATCGAACTTGGAAGACCGGAGACAAAATTGAACTCAGTTTACCGATGGGGTTGCACGTCGATTCCATGCCTGACGACGAGACAATCCAGGCAGCAATGTATGGTCCCCTCGTTTTGGCCGGTCGATTCCAGGCCGTTACCAAGGACATGATGTTTAGTGGTGAGGGGCCGAAGCTCGGGACGCAGGTGAAAGTACCCGACATTACAGCGAATGCCACCCATCCATTGGCATGGATTGAGCCGGATCCGAAACGGGAGCTTACGTTCCGAGCAGTGGGCCAGCCAGAGGCGTTCGACCTGGTTCCTCTTTACAAGGTGATTCACGAGCGCTACGCGGTCTACTGGAAAGTAAAAACCTCTTAAAGTCTGAAGGACGCAGAGTAGTCCGCTGTATTCCCCTGTGTCGCCTGGTGGTGAAAGATCTTGAGGCGCGAAGTCTTTTGACAAAGGTACGCGCATCCGTTTAATGTTCCGTTGCGTAAACGTTTACGAGAAAGTTATATTCGTCGATTGAAATCTCGCGTTCAGGACCCGCATTTTCCCAATGCTGCTTAAGACGCTGCGCGAAGAGGTGCTGGAAGCAAATCTGGAACTCGTTCGGCGCGGCCTTGTCCTTTATACGTTCGGAAACGCCAGTGGAATCGACCGCGGTGAAGGACTCGTGGCCATTAAGCCAAGCGGTGTCCCCTACGAGGAACTGACCGCGGCCCACATGGTTATTTCCGATCTCAAAGGCACTATCGTCGAAGGCAACCTGCGGCCCTCCTCCGACCTTCCCACACACCTGGAGTTGTACCGGCAATTTCTCAACATCGGAGGAGTGGCGCACACGCATTCTGAATTTGCCACAGCCTGGGCGCAGGCGGAAAAGCCAATTCCCTGCTTTGGTACTACTCACGCGGATTATTTTCACGGACCGGTCCCGGTGACGGATCGCCTGCGTTCATCAGAAATTGAAGGCGACTACGAACTGGAAACTGGCAAAGCCATTTGCCGCACGTTCGCCAAGCAAGATCCTGAAGCTATTCCTGCAGTGCTCGTGGCTGGCCACGCTCCTTTTTGCTGGGGGCCAACTGCCGCTTCGGCCGCCCACAACGCGGTGATTCTGGAATACGTCGCAAAGATGGCTCTCCATACGCTATCCATCAATGGTGAATCCGGGCCCCTCGCGCGCGAACTTCACGACAAGCACTTTTTGCGCAAGCATGGTCGCAACGCCTACTACGGACAGGTCAAGACTCAATGAACCCTGCGCTCCTTCTTTTTAGTTCCTCCACCCTGGTGCATCTCTCGCCAGTCGATCTGGTCATCATCATTTTCTATTTTGCCTTGGTGCTGGCCATCGGTTTGTACTTGAAAGAGCAGGCGAACACCGGCGAAGACTTCTTCATGGCCGGACGCGAGATGACGGCGTGGGTCGCAGGTCTGGCCTTCCTCTCGGCGAACCTGGGATCGCTCGAACTCATGGGGTGGGCCGGTAATTCCTATAAGTACGGGATTCTCGCCGCACACTGGTATTGGATCGGCGCCATCCCCTCGATGTTGTTTCTGGCGCTGATCATGATGCCGTTTTATTACGTCTGTAAAACGCATTCGGTGCCGGGCTACCTGAAGTTGCGCTTCGGTCAAGACAGCCAGGCGCTCTCGTCAATTTCTTTTGCGCTGATGACGGTGTTGATGAGCGGCATCAATATGTACGCGATGGCCGTGGTCATGAAGGTCGTCCTGGGTTGGGATATCAACTTCAGCATTCTGGTCTCCTCGGTGACGGTGGCGATTTATGTCGCTCTCGGCGGACTGCGATCCGCGATCTTCAACGAAGTGTTGCAGTTCTTCCTGATCTGGGCAGGTGCACTACTAATACCGATTCTCGGCCTGATCGAAGCCGGCGGATGGGACGGAATGAAGGCCAAGATTCTGCAAAACCTTACTGAGCAGCACGCGGCGAATCCTGGCGCCTATACCCATCTTTGGTCGACACTCGGGAATTTCGGCGACAACCCAATGGGGATCAACTGGGCTGGCATCGTGTTCGGATTGGGTGCCGTCATCGCGATGGGCTATTGGACGACCGACTTCCTGGTCGTGCAGCGTGTTTTGTCAGCGAAGGATCTGCGCTCGGCGGAACTCGCGCCCATCATCGGCGCCGCGTTCAAGATGCTTGTTCCATTCATCGTCATCCTTCCTGGCCTTCTGGGTCTCGCGCTGCTGCGCGATCCGCACACCGGTAGCCTGCTGCACCTTGTGCCCGCTGACCTGGCTTGGTCGAAGGAGGGGCAGGCGCAGGGATTGCACGGATATGACGAAGTCTTGCCGCTGATGTTGGCTCGCTACTGCGGCCCCGGACTGCTCGGGCTTGGAATCACTGCCTTGATTGCGGGTTTCATGTCCGGCATGGCGGGAAACGTCAGCGCATTCACCACGGTTTGGACCTATGACATTTACGGCGCGCTGATCAACAAGAACGCCACCGATGAAGGCAAAGTCCGGATGGGCCGCTGGGTCACGGTGATTGGCGTTGGCATCAGTATCGGTACCGCTTACCTCGTGATGCACGCGCAGAGCATCATGGACTACGTTCAGGCGCTCTTCAGTTTCTTCATTGCGCCACTCTTCGGTACGGTCATCTTGGGCATGCTGTGGAAACGCGCGACGAAGGCCGGAGGCTTCTGGGGACTGCTGGCCGGCACATTATCGTCGGTCGGAATGTATGCGTGGGGGAAGCTGGATCCCTCCTCAGTTCGCTATCTTGCCCTCTCCGACAAGGCCCAGGATCAGGCGCAGAACATGTTTCGCGCGCTCTGGTGCTGGTTGATTTGCGTCATTGTCACCGTGGTCGTCAGCTTGATGACCAAACCGAAGTCCGACGAAGAGTTAAAAGATCTCGTTTATGGGCTGACGCCAATTCCGAAGCAAGCGCACGTCAGTTGGATCCAAAGCCCAATTTTTTGGGGCATCGTAGTCGCGATTGTGTTTCTGATACTGCAAGTCATTTTCTGGTAGGGGGAAACGATGAAATCCGGCGGATCACTGTCTATCTGGTTCTTTATCGGGATTTCTTTGGCGTTCAATGGAGCTGTAATCTGTGCCGCAGGAATCTACGAACTTATGTATCCCCCGGTAAACCAGGTTGTGCTCTATAACCTCCACGCCAACGTCTGGTGGGGAGCTGTGCTGCTGGTGTTGGGTTTATTTTTTAGCCTGCGTTTTTCCCCTGCGCGTGAACGTGCGCGCATGGCAGGGAACTCTTAATTGCAGTCGTTCATCGATAGATAAGGATTTATATGTCCGCAAAGAAAATGACGATGGGCGTCATCATCGGGAACCGTGGATTCTTTCCCGATCAGTTGGCGAAGTCCGGCCGCGAGGAGATGATTCGCGCGCTCAGCAAAGCAGGCATAGATGCGATCGTGCTCGGTCCGGAAGACAGCAAGCACGGAGCAGTTGAGACTCACGAAGAAGCCAAACGCTGCGCAGCCCTGTTTCAGAAACATCGCGACAAAATCGACGGGGTAATCGTTTCACTTCCAAACTTCGGCGACGAACGCGCCATCGCCGACACGATGCGCCTCTCCAAGCTCGACGTTCCCGTGCTTGTACAAGCGACTCCGGACGACGCGTCGAAGATGACGATCCTGCACCGCCGCGATAGCTTCTGCGGAAAAATGTCTGCCTGCAACAATCTCCGCCAGTACGGGATCCCTTATTCGCTGACGAAGCTGCACACCGTAGGCCCCGACTCAAAGGATTTTGAAGCTGATCTCGCTTGGTTTGCGGCGGTCTGCCGGGTCGCCAACGGGATGCGGAACCTGCGCGTCGGCAGCATCGGAGCTCGTCCCACTGCGTTCAACACTGTGCGCTACAGCGAGAAGTTGCTCGAAGCTTCTGGCATTTCAACGGAAACGCTCGACCTTTCCGAAGTTTTCGGCCGAATTGCGAAGCTGAAAGATGATCATGCGGGTGTGCAAGGCAAGCTGACAGAGATTCGAAAATATGTGACAACCAGCGGCGTTCCCGATGCGGCGTTGATCAAGATGGCGAAGCTCGGTTATGTCATCGACGACTGGATGAAGCAAACCGACGTCCGCATCAGTGCCGTGCAGTGCTGGACGTCGATGGAAGAATATTTCGGCGTCGTGCCATGCACCATCATGAGCATGATGAGCAACAATCTATTTCCCGCTGCCTGCGAAGTTGATGTCTGCGGCACGCTGAGCATGCATGCTCTCGCGCTCGCCTCCGAAACTCCGAGCGCGCTGCTCGATTGGAACAATAACTACGGCTCGGACCCGAATAAGTGCGTATGCTTCCACTGTTCTAATTTGCCCAAGCACTTCTTCAAAGAAGTGAAGATGGACTTTCAGCAGATTATC
>Ga0209624_10000396_pt1 | contig 38471 bp, 35 predicted proteins | sample JacPinW_OM2H0_O1_FD_188565 | JGI IMG/M metagenome (GOLD analysis project Ga0209624, IMG submission 188565) | Forest soil microbial communities from Algoma, Ontario, Canada - Jack Pine, Ontario site 1_JW_OM2H0_O1 (SPAdes) (version 2) | ecosystem: Environmental > Terrestrial > Soil > Boreal...
CGGCGCTGCGCCACGAGTTGATCGCGACACTCGACTCCCTACCCAAATCGCGCCGCCGCCTTTATCGTGATCCGGCCGGGCGCGAACGTGTCGCCTGGAGGAGGCGGGTTAATGGGGGCGCTGGCGAGCTTCGGCTGGGAATGGGGCTCAGCGCTGTTGCGTTGGCTCCATGTGACCGCCGCCATCGCCTGGATCGGCGGATCATTCTTCTTCATGCATCTCGACGCCAGCTTACGCAAGAAGGCGGGCGACGATCCGGCGCTCGCGGGAACATCCTGGCAGGTGCACGGCGGCGGGTTCTATCAGATGAACAAGTACCTGCTGGCGCCCGCCGCGCTGCCTGAGCATCTGATCTGGCACAAGTGGCAGTCCTATTGGACCTGGATGAGCGGCTTTGCCCTGTTATGCTGGGTCTATTATGGCCAATCGTCGCTCTTTCTGATTGACCCCGCGGTCATGGCCCTAGAGCCGTGGCAGGCGGCGCTGATCGGGATCGCCGCGCTGGCGCTTGGCTGGCTCGTCTACGATTTCCTGTGCCGCTCGCCGCTCGCCGCCAATGAGCCGCTGCTCGCGCTGGTCGGGTTCGGCTATGTCGTGGCGACGAGCTGGGTCTTCACCCTAGTCTTTTCCGGCCGCGGGGCGCTCATCCACACCGGCGCTCTCATGGCGACGATCATGACCGCCAATGTGTTCTTCATCATCATGCCCAACCAGCGCAAAAGCATCGCCGCGCTGCAAGCGGGGAAGAGGCCCGATCCGGCATGGGGCCAAAGTTCGAAGATTCGGTCGACGCACAACAATTACATCACCTTGCCGGTGCTGTTCCTGATGCTGTCGAACCACTATCCGTCGACCTTCTCCAACCCGCGCGCCATTCCCGCCATAGCCACCTGCATCATCGTCGCCGGCGCGATGGTGCGCTACTTCTATAACATCTGGCATCTGGACCACGACCGCGCCCCCTGGTGGGCGTGGGCCGCGGCCGCATTCGCCATCCTTTGCGCCTTTGGCGTCGCGGCGACCGCTTCGCCGGGCATGCGCTCGCTGATGCGGCTGGCCGCGCTGCCGACCGAGACGGCGAGCCTCGATCAGCCGAAAGCGCCGCAGGAAGTCGTCGATATCGTGCAGCTGCGCTGCATGATGTGCCACGCGCCCGAGCCGATGGAGGAGATCGGCGAAGCGCCGAAGGGCGTCGTTCTTGACACGCCCGAGCACATCGCCCGTTTCGCGCCCGCGATCCGCCAGCAGGCGGTTCTGACCCACGCGATGCCGCCAAACAATTTCAGCCAAATGACGAGCGAGGAGCGCAGGACTCTGGCGCGCTGGCTTGGAGTCGAGACCGCGCGGAATTGATCGGCGCCTGAAAACTCTAGATTATTGACACTCGAGGAGACGACCATGAGCAAGCGCTTTTTCGGCGATATCGGCCCCGTTCGTTTTGAGGGGCTGAAGAGCGATAACCCCTATGCCTACCGCCACTACGATCCGTCGCGCGTAGTCATGGGCAAGACGATGGCCGAGCATCTGCGTCCCGCCGTCTGCTACTGGCACAACTTCGCCTGGATGGGGACGGACATGTTCGGCGCCCCGACCTTCGAGCGCCCCTGGGACGGCGAGACGATGAAGGGCGCGCGCGCCAAGGCGGACGCGGCGTTCGAGATGTTCACGACCCTCGGCTTTCCGTTCTTCACCTTTCACGATCGCGATGTCGTTCCCGAGGGCGAGAGCCTCAAGGAGTTCGGCAAAAACCTCGCGGAGATGGCCGATCTCTTTGCCGAGAAGATGCAGAAGACGGGAACCAAGCTCCTGTGGGGCACCGCCAATCTGTTCAGCTATCCGCGCTATATGGGCGGCGCTGCGACCAATCCCGATCCGGACGTGTTCGCTTACGCAGCTGCGCAGGTGAAGAACGCGATCGATGCGACGCATAAGCTCGGCGGCGCCAATTACGTGCTGTGGGGCGGCCGCGAGGGTTACGAAACGCTGCTCAACACCGATCTACGACGCGAGCAGGATCAGCTCGGGCGCTTTCTATCCCTGGTCGTCGAGTACAAGCATAAGATCGGTTACAAGGGTGTGATCCTGGTCGAGCCGAAGCCACAGGAGCCGACGAAGCATCAGTACGATTTCGACGTCGCGACCGTATTTGGCTTCCTCCAGCGCTTCGGGCTTGAGCGGGAGGTCAAGCTCAACCTCGAAGTTGGCCATGCGGTGCTTGCGCACCATTCCTTCGAGCATGAAGTGGGGCTGGCGACCGCGCTCGGAATGTTAGGTTCGGTCGACGCCAACCGTAACGATTATCAATCCGGCTGGGACACCGACCAGTTCCCCAACAACGCAGCCGAACTCGTGCCGGCGCTCTATTTCATCTTGAAGTCAGGCGGAATCGCGCCGGGCGGCTTCAATTTCGACGCCAAGGTGCGCCGTCAGTCGATCGATCCGGCCGATCTCTTGCTCGGCCATATCGGCGGCATCGACGTCTGCGCTGCGGCGCTGGTCGCCGCCGCGAACATGATCGAGGACGGCAAGTTCGATGCGTTGCGCGCCGAGCGCTACGCCGGCTGGGATAAGCCAGAGGCCAAGGCGATGCTGGCGAAAGGCGCGACGCTCGAGTCGATTGCAGCGCGCGTCGCTAAAGAGAAGATCGAGCCCAAGCCAAAGTCGGGACGGCAGGAGTTTTACGAGAACCTGCTGAACCGCTATCTGTGAGGCACGGAGAGGCGCTATGCGGGGACGTCAGATGGGTCGGCGCTTTGCCGCGGTGGCGATCGTCGCTCTCGGCATAGGGGCGCGAGCGCAGGACGCCGCCGCCCGGCCGCTGGTCACCCGCGTTCATGGCATCGCGACGGGGATAGCGGCCTGCTGGCGTCCGCCGCATGATGACGATCAAGTTACCGTTCGCGCCAGCTTCACGCGGGAAGGCGCCGTCATCGGCGAGCCGAGGATCGTGTTCGTACAGTCGAGCGGCGGCCGCGCCGACGACGCCGCGCTTGCCGGTTCCATGAAGGCGGCCATACGCGACTGCACGCCGCTGCATTTCTCTGCTCGGCTTGGCTCGGCGATTGCGGGCCAGGTTCTGGACATCCGCTTCATTGGTCCCACCCGTGCGACTATTGTCGCCCCGCCTTGACAAACTTCCGCCCTCGCGTGGCGAGAGCGCGCGAGGTCGCGGGCGCATGGATAGGTAGTTCTACCTATTGCCAAGATTTGCTGGTGACTTGATCATGCACGCTGGATGAGAAGCCGCGTCGTCAAGCGGGATGATTTTTACAGAACCTATCCATTTCGGACTTGGTCGCGGGTCTAGCGCCAACATCGCTCCACACCCAATTCCTTAGAACCCGCTGACTGCTCAGAACGCAAATCGGGGAGGCGACAATGGGCACCGGACTTACCGCGCTCGGCGAGCAACAGGTCAATTTCAGCGAAAACGGCGGTACCGGTGGGGTGGCCGGAACGCAAGCCGATCCCGCCGTTACCGCCCTTTCCAATGGCGACTTCGTCGTCGTCTACGAAAATCCGCATTCGGGCGACAGTCTGCTGGCGCATTTCTTCGACGCGTTCGGAAATCCGATCGGTCCGCCGGTGTCGAGCGGGCTCCTGAACGGAGTCGTCGACGTTGATCCAGCCGCCCACGTTTCGGTCGATCCCGCAGTCGCCGCGACGCCCGACGGCGGTTTTCTCGTCGCCTACATCGACACCTCGATCATAGCCACAAACCCGGTGACGAAGGCCCCTTTCGAGGCCAACGGCATCGATGTTCGCCGCTACGACAACACCACGGGACTCAGCGCTTCCTTTGTCATCGACACCGGAGGCGGACCCGTCCACCCAGTGAACCCCGGTACGGTGGGCGACGTCGCCATCGCGGCGTTTGCGAATGGGACGAGCCTGGTTGCGTGGGATTTCGATTTCAACGCTGACCCTACGGACGACGATGTCTACTTCGCGTTTCTCAACTCAAGCGCCAGCGGATTTACCGCCATCAACGGGACTCCGCTCAATCAGCGCCCGTTGACTGATGCGAACGGCTTCGAAGGAGAGCCGAGCGTCGCAACCACGGGCAATCTCGGCGCAATCGTCTACGCTGACGATCCCGGACACAAACAAGGCGACCAGGATATTACGCTCGTCGCGTTCAATTCCTCGGGCACGCAGGTAGTGCCCCCGACCACGATTTTCGGCGCCTCCAGCTTGGACGTCTTTTCCCATCCCGACGTCGCGGCCCTGAGCGATGGACGTTTCATTATCGTGGCGCAAGACGACACGACGTCCGCCCTGGTTGCAAGCGTCTATGATCCCGTCACACATGCTGTGACCCCGCTGTTCACGGGCGTGCCCGGAACCAGCCCTCAAGTAGCCGGCGCGCCGGGCGGCGGGTTTGTGCTGTCGTTTGACGATTCGACCGGAAACATAACCGAGGTTCGCTACTGGCCGATCGGGCCCGTGCAGTCCGAAGTGTTCAATGAGGGTTTCGCTAACTCCTTTATGGTGGGAACTCAGGATCAGAACGCGGTCGCGGCCAACGCGAGCGGAACGGTTTTCTTCGCCTGGCAGGATGCCGGCTCAGGCAATCCAAACTCGACCGATGCCGACACGCGCATCGAAGCTCAAGCATTCCAAGTGTCCCGGCTTCCCCAGCCGGACTTTAATGGCGACCTCCATCCCGACATCTTGTGGCAGAATTCAATCGGTCAGGCTTCGGTCTGGGAGATGAACGTGACCAACGTGATCGGCGGCGGGGCGGTCAGCGCCAATCCCGGTCCTGCATGGAAGGCGATTGGAACCGGCGATTTCAACGGCGACGGTCTGGCGGACATCCTGTGGCAGAATACGAGCAGCGGGCAGGCCGCGATCTGGGACATGAACGGCAACAGCTTAGTTGGTGGCGGGCCAGTCAGCCCCAATCCCGGGCCGGCCTGGCAAGCGATCGGAACCGGCGATTTCAATAAGGACAGCCACTCCGACATCCTGTGGCAGAACACGAGCAGCGGCCAAGCCTCGATCTGGGAAATGAGCGGAAACACCTTGATCGGCGGTGGGCCGGTCAGCCCCAATCCCGGGCCGACTTGGAAAGCGGTCGGTACCGGAGATTTCAATGACGACGGTCATTCCGACATCCTTTTTCAGAACACCAGCAGCGGCCAAGTCTCGATCTGGGAAATGAACGGAAACACCTTAATTGGCGGCGGGCCCGTCAGCCCCAATCCCGGGCCTGCTTGGAAAGCGATCGGGACGGGCGATTTCAATGACGACGGTCATTCCGACATCCTTTTCCAGAACACGAGCAGCGGCCAGGTCTCGGTCTGGGAAATGAACGGAAACACCTTAATTGGCGGTGGGCCCGTCAGCCCCAATCCCGGGCCAAGCTGGCATGCGATCGGAACCGGCGACTTCAACGGCGATGGCTTCTCCGACATCGTTTTTCAAAACACGACTGGCCAAGCCTCCATCTGGGACATGAACGGCGCCGTTCTGGTCGGCGGCGGCGCCGTCAGTCCCAATCCTGGCAGCGCCTGGCGCTTAGTTTAGGCTGGGCGCGGCGATTGGGCTTGGTTTTGGCATTCGCTTAATCGGCTTTAGCTTGGCGGCGATCGTCGTCCGCCCTGATGAATATTAGGGCCGCGTCGCCGCGGCGTTCCAAAGAGCGTCTGGAAGAACGCCCGTGCTTAGACGGGCTAGGGAGCGCGGCTCAGTGACGCGGCAACCCAAATGCAATCTGCACGAATCGATTCACCCGATGTTCGCGTCTTGCGGTGATGCTTTGAGGGCCGGCGTCGCGAACAGGATGGCGCCGAGCGGAGGCGCAATGTTCGGGCGCGTTATTTTTGCCGTGATCCTTGGCGTCGCGGCGGCGTTGCTGGGTTCGTTCTCGCTGCTGGAGCGACTGTCCGCGCCGGCGTCTGTCATCGCCGGGCCCGATCCAGCCGCACAGGCCCCGGCCGGCTTGGCGGCCGAGGGGGGCCCGTCGGAGCCGCCGCGGCACGAATCCTCCGGCTATCGGGAGGCGTTGCTGGAAGCTGACCAGCGCGGGCAATATGCGGGCGAGGCGCTCATCAACGGACTGCCCGTGCATATGCTTGTCGATACGGGCGCGAGCGATGTCTTCGTCTCCGCTTCTACCGCTCATCGGCTTGGCCTCACGCCCTCGGGTGGGCGCAAGCGCGCGATCCAGACGGCGAACAGACAGTCGGCCGCTACGCCAGCGCTTCTAAGGCGCGTCAGCCTTGGCGGACTTTATATGAACGATGTGGAGGCCCTGGTTCTCGCGCCGGAGGCTGGCGAGATCAATCTGCTCGGGGAAAGCTTTCTCAAGCGCCTGGTCAGCGTCGAGCAGCGCAACGGGACGCTGATCTTACGGCAGTAGGCAAAGGGCTGTTCGGACCGAACGGCGCGTTCTCGGTCCGTAAATAACAATTGCCTATTGTATATTGAAGGTGATGCTGGATAGCGGCGATATTTCGCTTGCCCACTCCCTCGCGCAAGGGTCGGTCGGCCGGAAGGAAATGGCGCCGCAACCTATTGGAACCGCCGGAAACGCGGAAGGATTTGGCGCCCCTTCCGCGGGAGGACGCCGGGCCTCACGAGACCCGAATGAGCCGCGTCAGTTCGAACGGGATATCGTAGCCGTCCCAGATGAAATCGAAGTCGAGCGCCGTCCCGATCGGCGCCCAGCGCGATATCCCAGGGCCCGTCCGGGAGGCGGCGACCGCTTCGATCTCGCCGCGTTCCCAGCCGAAATAGGTGATCGTCTGGTCGCTCTCCCGGATGAAGCTCGCGACCTCGTCGAGCGAACGGACGAAGACAACGCCTAGAAATCCTCCGCCCACCCGCAGATCCTGCCGCTCCGGCGCGCTCGCCACGAAACTGGTCAGGTTCGTATTGTGCCAGTTAACGGATGAGGCGCGTCCGGTGCCCGCCGCGTAGAACGCGGCGGTCATCTTGCCGATCGCGTGGCCGACCCGGCCTGCGGGATCGTCCATCGTCCATTCGAGCGCTGATGCGTCAAGCAAGCGTCGGACCCCCGCGGAATGCGTTGCGGCTTCGCCGACGACATAAAGCGCGTGAGGCGACGAGCAGGCCATCTGGTCGAAGACAAACACGTCATTGTGGAGTTTCTTGGCGAGCGCCCGAAGGGCGGGCTCGTCCAGCTTGTCGAGTGCGGCGCCGTTGACCGTCGAAAACGAAAACCGGTCGCCAAACCAGATCGACTTTCCGCCGCTCCGCAAGGGCAGGGGGGCGAAGAGCGCGACCTTGGCGTCGCCACCCCAGACGACGCGCGCGTCACTGCGAGCGGAGATTTTGGCTCCAAGGTCGCCCTGCGAGGGGTAGTGGAGGAACAATTGCGACGTGTCTCCTTGAGCCGCGAGGCGGTCGAGAAAGAGATCGACGATCGCGCGCATTCGGGTGCTGATCTCCTGCGGCAGCCGCACGATATTGGCGTTGCCGGCCAGATAGGCGAGCGCCCACGAGTAGAGAAAGACTGTCTCGACATTCTGCGGCGGTAGATGAAAGACGAGGCCCCTCGGCCGCGCCAGCGTGTGCTGTGGGACGCGCGCCGCAAAACTCGCCGCGAGCTTGGCGAGCGCAGCGCGGCGGGTCCAGAAGGCGAAATGAGCAGCCGGGCCGGAGGCGGCTGATTGTCGCGAGCCAAGAAGGGCCTCAGCGACCCTCGCGACCAAATCGACACGCCCAGGCGCGAATGGCGCCGCGAGCTGTTGGCGGGCTACATCGAGCTTCGCCAGCAGCGCACGCTCGTCATCCTTGCTCTCATGCGCGCCGGCGCTGTAAGCGAGCACGTCGGTCATGATCGTGTCCTTGCTTTGCCGCTCACGCGGCGATCACGTCGCTGCAACCTCTGAGCTCAGTCTTCGGGGCGCGACCGGAAACCCTGATGGCCTTGCCGAAACGGCCGCCAGCTCCAGCGTCGATCGTCGCGACGACGCCCATGTCCTCGGTCAGCACGCTATGACCGGGATAGGATCGCGGCAGCAGCGAAACGACCTGGATAACGCCTTCTTCTCCAACCTCCACCGGCTCCCAGCTGTGCGGTCTCCGCACAATGATGTCGGTGAAATTGGGTGGATAGAGCAGTCCGTCCGGGCCTTCGATGAAGACGGACCCGATCTGCTCGACGAAACCATAGAAGTTGAAAATGTTCATCAGATTGAACCGGCGCTTAAGCGCGGACCGGAAGTCGGCGTTGGAGACCTTCTGCGCCTCGAGCTTTTTCCAACCGCCCGAATGGATGAGGATCGCGTTGGAAAGATCGACCTCGCCATCGGCGAAGGCTCGATAAAGCTTGTCCCAAACGAGAAAAGTGAAGCCGAAAATGAGAAACGGCGCGCGGCCATTCGCGCGAACAAAATTCGCAACAAGGTCCTTGTCCAAATCCAGTTGCGAGTCGAGGGCGAAGGCTGTTTTGGCGCCGAACTTCATCATGCCCAGCACGCCGCCGCCGCGGGCGGTAAGGTCCGTCGGCTTGATGACGTCCTTCGTGTCGATCGCGAGGAACGGCAGTCGGCGGCTGCCGAGGATGGGACGAAACGACGCCACCAGCGCTTCCGACTGACGTCGCGCCGTCTCATTGTCGATGATGATGCGGCTCGTTCGTTGTCCGGTGGTGCCGCTCGATCGCATGACTATTGCGGGAAGCGTAGTGCTCTTCAGTTCCATTTCCTTGAACAGGCTGACCGGCAGATAGGGAACCTCGGAAATTGAGCTATAGGTCCTTGGCCCGCCCCAGGCCGCGTCGAGGATTCGCGCATATTCGGGGCTCTTCTCATAGTGATAGCGCGTGAGCTCGTTGAGCCCTTCGAGCAGCAGCGGCGCCTTCTCAGACTGCCTCAGCGAATAAGGCGGCTGGTTAAGGAGGCGCTCAAACACTCACGAGATCCTTCAGTCGCGCATAATCGATTTTGCCGCTCGCGGCGCGTGGGATTTGCACGATCTTGCGCAGCGTGAAGCTTGAGGAGGGCACCTTGTAGGTGTTGGCGAGTTCGCGGACACGAGCCTTGAGCGCTATCTCCGATTCCTGCTCGTGGGCGACGGCGATTTTCTCTCCGAGATCGAGACAGGCGACCGGGCAGACAGCGAACAGCTCCTGTTCGATCTCGTCCAGCCCGAGGCGATATCCGGCGATCTTCGCGAAGCGCTTGGTGCGGCCGCTCAGGTAAAGAAATCCCTCGCCATCTAGTCGCCCAAGGTCGCCGGTTTCGAGGCGCCCCTGCATCTCATCGCCCTTGCCGACGTCGGCCCTCGACATCGCGTAGCCCAGCATGACGTTGGGACCTTCGTAGACCACCGTTCCGATGGTGTCTGGCGGCAGCGGTGAGCCCTGATCGTTGACGATCGACAATTTGCCGCCGGCGAGCGCCACACCAACCGACCCGGCTTTGCGAGAAAAATCCGAATGCTGCAAAGTCGCCATGCGCGGGGAAGCCTCAGTCTGGCCGTACATGACGAAAAATTGGCCGTCGCGCTCGGTCGCCAAGCCATGCATCTTCGTCTGAATGCGGAGATCGAGCGCGCCACCGGCTTGGGTGAACACTTTAACAGAATCTGGCGCCATGCCTAAGCCCAAGCGCGCAAGCGCGGCGTAATGAAAAGGGACGCCTGGGAAATGCGATCCGCCGGCATCGCCAATCTTGGACCAAAAACTCGGCGAGGTGATCGAGTCGTTAATGAGACAAATTCGTCCCCCGGCCGCCAGATGCGAGGTTACGACGGAAAGACCGTAGGAATAGTGCAGAGGCAGATGGGCGATGCCGACACTACGGTCGTCGATAGATAGAGCCTTGGCGATCTGACGGGCGTTGGCGACAACGGCGCCACGCGACAGCCGCACATATTTCCGGCTTCCGGTCGTCCCTGAAGTGGACAGAAGCAGCTGCAAGGCGGGGTCGACGGCGACGGATGAGCGCCCGTCGTCTCTCGTGATCCATTCAACGACGCCCGCGCGACAATCGAGCGATCCCGAGGTTCCGGTGATGTCTGCAACGGCGCCGAGTTTCTCACCAAAGCCGCGCGCCCCGAGAACAAGCTCCGGCTGATATGCCTGGATCAGCCCCGTCAGTACGCCTTCCGAGACCGAGGGATCGATCAGCGCAGTCGCGTGGCCAGCCGCGGCCGCGGCGAGCAGACCGATCAATGTTTCAGAATCGACGCCACAGAACAGAAAAACCAGACGCTTTCGCTCGGAGGCGATTTTCCTGCCGAGATCAAGGCTAGCGGCGCGAAGCTCCTCGCGCGTCAGCCAGATGCCGTTGCGGTCGTCACAGACCGTGGGCGACGCTTCAAGGGGTGCGATCAGCGGAAGCAGTCCGCCACAGGAGAAGTCCAAATCGTTCATCGCAATTGCGGAGGCGACTGACATATTGGCGCTTTTTCAACCCGCCTCATATGATGAGGCCGCCATCAACCCCGATGATCTGCCCAGTCACATAGGACGAAAGGTCGGAGGCGAGAAACAAGATCGTATTGGCGACGTCTTGCGAGGCGCCAACCCGACCCATCGCGATTTGCGCCTCCAGGCTCTTGCGTTTGTCGCCAGGGATGGCTTCGATCATCGAGGTTTGGATCAGTCCCGGCGCCACGGCGTTGACGCGGATGTTCATTGGCGCAAGTTCTTTAGCGGCCGAGAAAGTCGCGCCAAGGACGGCCGCCTTGGTCGCCGAATAGACAGTCTGACCGCTGTTTCCTCTTCTCCCGACGATCGACGAGATGTTGATGATCGATCCGCTCTTGCGCCGCGACATGAGGCGTGCGGCGAGCTGGGTGATCTTAATCAATCCGATGATGTTGACGTCAAACAGCTCCTGGATCTCGGCGTCCGAGATCATGCCGATCAGCTTGTCGCGAAGGATGCCGGCGTTATTGACCAGGATATCGAGGCGCTTGAGACGCATCGCGCTCTGTATGAGTGTGGTAGCCGTGGGGCTGTCCGCAACGGATCCGTAAACCGCCGTCACGCGGTCGGGATACGCCTTCTCCAATTCCGCGAAGCTCGCGGATGCTTCGTCGGAAGCGCGAGCGTTGAGCACGACGCTGCACCCTGCCTTGAGCAGGGTTTCGGCCGCCGCTCGTCCGATGCCGCGGGACGCGCCGGTGACGATGGCCACGCGGCCGCTTAGGTCGATGACAGTCATGACTTGTGCCTGCAGGTCAACCGACAAGTCGGCTTCAGGAAGCCGCTTTTTCGGGAGCCTTTTCGTCGGATACGGACGACGCCGTTCCGAAGTCCGCCCGGACCGTCCGATTAATAATGCCCAATCGGCCGGTTTGAATACCTTTCTCCATGATACGCGCGGGATTCCCCGCGACCAGGCAATTCGACGGCACGTCCTTCATCACCACGCTCGCCGCCGCGACCACGCAATTGTCGCCGACCCGGACCCCTGGCATAATAAGGCTGTTTGCGCCGATATTACATTCTTTGCCGATCCACGTATGCACGTGAAGGCCGCGTGGCGTGTCGTGCGTCAGAATGCAGGCGCCGAAATTGACCGCCGTACCTTCGCCGATGTGGATTCCACGCGGATAGCTCTTATCCAATCTGGCCGAAAAAGAGATCCGGCACTCGGGGCCGATGTCCATTCCCCACACCCGATTGAAATAAAGGCGACGCAATTCCCCGAACAAGGGGCGGAGTTCGCGGCGCACGACGGCCAGGACGCCGGTCGAGCGCAGGTCGGATAAGATCACGGTCGAACTCCATCAGCAAAAAGCGCCCCGAGCCCCGTGTTCGCGCTCGGTCACCGCCCCGTTCGTTTCGCCCCAGCACTATTGAGAGATGACTCATCCTAGGGGCGGCGATAAACCGGCTCGCTCCACCACCTTTAGCAGGACTACAGCCCAAGTTCTAACAGTTCGCGCATCAGGGTCAAGCGCCGCATGATTAGACGCAGGACGGCGTGGGGATTGAGTGTGCATTGCCCGGCCGCGCCGTGAACTCCGCGGTGCGCCCGCGCGCCGGTTGCTTCGGTCGTTCGGCTCCTCTAAGCCCCCGCGTCGGGCCTGGCCCCCCGCCGCGCCCTGCACGCCCATGGCTGAGGTCTCCTTGTTCCCCAAACCTGAGCCCAAACTCTCCCCCAATACCTACGCCTTTGAAGCGCAGCCAATGGTGAAACCGACCGGCTTTCGCGAATACGATGCGCGGTGGCTGTTCGAAAAAGAGATCAACCTCATGGGCGCGCAGGCGCTGGGCCTCGGTCTCGCGCGCCTACTCAGGGAGCTGGGCGTCCGCCCGGAAATCATCGTCGGCCACGACTTCCGCAGCTATTCGGCTTCGATCAAGCTGGCGCTGACTGCGGGACTGATGGCCGGCGGCGCCCATGTGCGCGACATCGGGCTCGCGCTGACGCCGATGGCCTATTTCGCCCAGTTCGCTCTGGATACGCCGGCGGTGGCGATGGTGACCGCCTCCCACAACGACAACGGCTGGACCGGGGTCAAGATGGGCGCGGCGAGGCCGGTAACCTTCGGGCCGGAGGAGATGGCGCGCCTGCGCGACATCGTCATCGCAGGCGACTATTGTCCGGAGGCGGGGGGCGGCTATGAGTTCGTGCCCGACTTCCCGGCCCGCTACATTGCCGATCTGACCAGCCGGCCGAAACTCCACCGCCGTCTCAAGGTTGTCGCGGCCTGCGGCAATGGGACCGCTGGGGCATTCGCCCCCAAGCTCTTGAGCGCGCTCGGCGTCGAGGTTGTTCCCCTCGACTGCGATCTCGACTTCACCTTCCCGCGCCACAATCCGAACCCCGAGGATATGCGGATGCTGCACGCGATGGCCGCGGCAGTGAAGGAGAGCGGCGCCGACATCGCGCTCGGCTTCGACGGCGACGGCGATCGCTGCGGAATCGTCGACAACGAGGGCAAGGAGATTTTCGCCGACAAGATCGGAGTCATGCTGGCGCGCGATCTGTCGACGCTCCACAAGGACGCAACCTTCGTCGTCGACGTCAAGTCGACCGGGCTGTTCGCGACCGATCCCAAGCTTCGCGCCAATGGCGTCAAGGTCGATTTCTGGAAGACCGGCCATTCGCACATCAAGCGGCGGGTCCGAGACCTCAACGCGCTCGCGGGCTTCGAGAAGTCGGGGCATTTCTTCTTCAACGCGCCGATCGGGCGGGGTTACGACGACGGGTTCGTCACCGCGATCGCCATCCTCGACATGCTGGACCGGAACCCGGGAAAGTCCATGGCCGACCTCTATCGCGATCTGCCGAAGACCTGGGGCTCGCCGACGATGTCGCCCCATTGCGCCGACGAGGTCAAATATGAAGTCGCCGACCGGGTTCTGGAGCGGCTCCAGGCGATGCAGGCGCGGGGCGAGCCGCTCACCGGGCAGCCCATTCGGGACCTCGTCACCGTCAACGGCGTCAGAGTCACGGTCGAGGACGGCACGTGGGGGCTCGTGCGCGCCTCGTCGAACAAGCCGGAGCTGGTGGTCGTCGTCGAGAGCCCGGCGTCGGAAGCGCGCATGCGCGCGATGTTCGAGGCGGTCGACCGGATCTTGCGCGAGAACCCCGAAGTCGGCGCCTATAACCAGACGATCTGATGGACGATGCCGCAAGCAGTCCTGCACATGTGCTGCCCGACCTCCTCCGGCCGGGTCTCAGAATCGTCTTCTGCGGCACCGCGGCGGGAAACGTCTCGGCGGCGCGCGGCGCCTATTACGCCCATCCGCAGAACCGGTTCTGGTCGGCGCTCCATGCCTTTGGGCTGACGCCGCGACAGCTGAGGCCGGAAGAGTATTCCGAATTGCCGCAATGTGGCCTGGGCCTCACCGATATAGCCAAGCACGTCAGCGGCATGGATCGCGAGCTGCCAGCCGGCGCGCTTGGCCCCGACGCCTGCGCTGCCCTCGAGGCGAGGATTACGGCAGCGGAGCCTGAGTGGCTCGCGTTCACGAGCCTCACCGCCGGGCGCCATTATCTCGGCCGGGCCGCCGGGTTCGGCGAGCAGGCCAAGCGCATCGGCCGAACCCGCCTGTGGCTCCTGCCTTCGCCCTCGCCGACCGCGGGCTGGAATTGGGAGAGCAACAAGCATTGGTGGCGAGGGCTCGCCGACGAGGCGAGCTTGGCCAAGCCCGCCGTCGGCCCGGCCTGATCCGAGGCGCACGACCGCGTTCGGCGGGGTCGGCCAAACAAATCCAAGCAAAACCAAACCCCACCAAATAAAACCAAGCAAAATAGCTTGGTTCTATTTGGTTTTATTCGTCCGAATCGGGACTTTTCAATGGGTTACAGCGAATCCAAATAAGAAAACTTTTCCCCCTTAGGGCCTGTTGCCGGATGTTCAGGGCAGATTGCTCAGCGCTTCCGTTCCTCTCTCGCCGTCGGGCGGCGGGCATCCGGCCATCACGAAAAGATATAACACAGCCTTCGGTTTTTGCCAAGCAATTGTGTGGCCCGTGCCTGCTAGACACGGGCCGCGGGTAAACCTGGATCCCGTACCACGAAACGTGGGGGCTGATTGAACAAGCGTTCCTTCGGTTTCGGCCCGGAACGGATCGACCTCAAACTCCCCTTGCTTACGGCTCGGCCTTCTCCGTTGCGGCACCCCGACTGACGCTGTGGGCGTCTCGCGCTAGCTCCGGCCCTACCTTTACCGGCGCTTCATAGGTCGTTCTACCTATTGCCAAGCTGTCTTGGTAAGTAAATCGTCCCGGCGCGGCCCTCGCAACTCAGTGTCGTCCGCGACGCGTATGGCAAAGGCCCAGCTCGAATTGCGTCTGACTACGCACACAGGCTGTCCGGCAACAATCGTTATTGGTGGACAAGCCGCGGAACATATTCATGGCGGCGCCAATGAACGGGTTTGGATCGCATTTTTTTTGCGTCCCCTTCTGATTAATCAATCCCAACGGATTCCGGCGTCGAAGGGAAGAGAAACACGGCGACAATCAATTGGGTGAACTCGGCCGGCGGCGATTTTGGCGTGGCTGCGAACTGGTCGACAGACTCGGTCCCGTTCCTGAACGACGATCTCACGGTTTCCGCGTTCGGCCAGTACCTTGTCACGATCAGCGACCATGATCAGGCGAATTCACTGACCTTCAATGCGCCCCAAGCCGCGCTCCAGGAAAACGCGGGCTCGCTGGCCTTGACGGGGACGCTCCTGGTCAACTCCGGTTTCCTGTCGCTCAATGAAGTGAACCGGATCGGCGCAGTCCGGGTAACGGGCGGCGTGCTCGCCTTCGGCAACACTGGCGCTTTGGGCGCCGGCACAGTCTCAATGCTGGGCGGCGAATTGCTCGCGACCGCCAATGAAACCCTCAGCAATGCGCTCAGCTTTTATCCGGGAACGTCTTCGACGATCGCTGCGGCGCATGGAAAGATGATGAAACCGCGTCGGACATCGACATCAGTCGCGGTGCAACGCTGGATTTCGGGAACGGCTTGGAAAGCGATCGGAACCGGCGACTTCAACGACGACGGTCATTCCGACATCCTGTTTCAAAACATGACGAGCGGCGAAGTTTCGATCTGGGAAATGAATGGGAACAATGTCACTGGCGGCAGGACCGTCATCACCGATCCCGGGTCGAGTTGGCGGGCTGTCGGAACCGGCGACTTCAACGGCGACGGCCATTCCGTCATTCTGTTTCAAAACACGAGCGGCCAAGCCGCGGTCTGGGAAATGAACGGAACCAGCCTGGTCGGCGGCGGGGCCGTCAGCCCCAATCCTGGGTCCGGTTGGCGGGCGGTCGCTTGATCTGACCCTGCGGGTCGAAGAAATACGCTTACGGTTTAGACAGGCCACCGCAAGGAGGCGCTAGGAGCCGATCGCTGTCGCCTCGAGCCTGGCGCTCATCCGCAGCGCGTCGTGGATGACGATCGCGCCTCGCCTGCGTTCGATCAGGCCCTCGCGCTCCATGGCGTTGATCTCGCGCGACACGGTTTCCCGCCGCGTATTGATGCGCGAAGCAAGCTCTGACTGGTTCGGCGGCGCGACGATGATGGCGCGCTTCGGATCCTCGCGATCGGGACGAGCGAGGCGCAGAAGCTCGGCGTGGACGCGGCTGCGAACGTCGAGCGCGCCAAGTTCGCCGACCCGGCGGGTCATCGCGCGATTGCGCGCGACCAGTGTTGCGACCACGGCTTCGCCGAGCGGGCGGTGTGTGAACATCGTGTCCACGAAGACCGGGCATGGCATTTTCGCCACCGTCGAATCATTGACTGCGAAGACGCTGAGCGAGCGGGGGCCACCGTCGAGAGCGGCCAGTTCGCCAAAGAACGAACCCGCTTCCATGTCGGAGAAAATAAGGTCCTGCCGCACCCCGTGAGACACCGCCCTCAGGCGTCCGGTCATGACGAAATAGACGTCGCGGTCATTGGCCGTTTGACCGAGGATCCACTGACCCGGCGCGGTCTTCAGCCAAGTGCAATGGCGATCGAGGACCCGACACAGTTCGGGATCGAGCGTTTTGAAACAGGGATGCGCCGAAAGGGAGTTTACTATCATCACGCCGCCGACGACTACAAGTAACGGTGGCGGACGCAGGCCCCTACGTCAAGCGGCTTTCCAGCGCTCCTGACGGCATTGGCCCTACATAAATGGGGAGGCCACTGCCACGATGGATTAGCTTGCAGTGTGACGGCGATCACAGCCAGAGCCCTCTCGGTCGTATATGTTTTGTTGGCGGGGTGTCCGGCCGCGCAAAACAATAGAGGGTGCGATTGCCCGAGGGCGATCTTTGACCCCGGGGTTACCATCCGCGTCACCGCGCCTAGGGGCTGGGCGCGAAGCGCGGCCCTCGCGCTGATCTCCCACAGCGCGGGGCGAAGAGCGCGGCGCCTGCGCTATTTCCGCGGGCTTGGGCGCCGCGCTCGCTAGTTTCAGTCCTCGCTTAATGGACGCTAAACTCCATGTGTACACGTCCATGGATGCGCTGGGAGCCTTGCGTGTCGTAGAAGCGCGTGCTCGGCGCTACGCTAACGCGCGTGCTCGGCGCTCCGCGGCTGTGCCCGTACCAAACCCGATTCGGCGCGGCGCGGCCGGGTTGCGGGCCGCCATGAAGCTGACCGACACCATTGGCCTTGGGTCCTTGCCGAGCGAGACAGGCATTATACGCCATCGGCTCGCGATATTGTGCGCATCTCGGGTCGTCTTGAGCTTGCGCGCTCCCGGCCCAGCCAAGAGCGGCAAGACAAAGAGCGATCGCGGCGCGGGCGGCCATGGCTTCAGCTCCTGAGCGTGGCGCCGGTCTTTTTCGAGACCTCGGCCACGATCTTGGATATTGCGGCATCGATCTCCGCCTCGGTCAGCGTACGCTCGCGCGGCTGCAGGGTCACGTGAATGGCGATCGACTTTGCGCCCTCGGCCATGCCTTGGCCACGATAAACGTCAAACACGCCGACTTTGGCGACGAGCGCGCGTTCGGCGCTCTCCGCCGCCTTGAGAATGTCGGCGGCGCTGACGGTTTCGCCGACGACGAAGGCAAGGTCCCGTTCGACCGGCATGAAGTCCGAGCGGATGAGCTTCGGCTTGGTCTTGGTCGGCTTCGCCTTCGGCGCCGGGATGGCGTCGAGCGTGATCTCAAAGGCGACGATCGGTCCTTCTGCATCGAGCGCCTCGCATGCGCTTGGGTGCAATTGTCCAAACCATCCGACGACCGTCTTCGGCCCGAACTGGAGCGTCGCCGCCCGGCCCGGATGCAGGAACGACGGCCCGCCGCTGACGACTTGCACCGCGCCCGGGTTCACGCCGAGAGCCGAGAGAAGCGCCATCACGTCGCGCTTGGCATCGAAAATGTCGACGAGCCCGCCGCCGCTCCAATTCCGGCCTTCCTCGCCAGCCTTGGCGCGGCCGCGCCGCAGTGCGGCGGCAGCGATGCGCTGGTCATTTTCGCCTGGGCCAAGAAAGACCTGCCCGACCTCGAACAGCGCGACGTCGCTCAAGCCACGGCGGGCGTTGCGTTCGGCGGCCATAACCAGGCCCGGAATGAGGCTCGGGCGCATGTCGGAAAGCTCGGCCGCCATTGGGTTCACGAGCGTGAGCGAGGGCGAGCCGCCGCCAAACAGCTCCGCCGTGGCTTTGGAGACGAAGGACCAGGTCACCGCCTCGCGTGAGCCGAGCGCGGCGAGCGTGCGCTTGGCGAGGCGTGTGCGCTTCTGCATGAGCGTCAACACCGGTCTCGGCACGCCGTCATCGAGCCGGGGCAGGGGAGCGGGCGGCGCGCGGTCGACGCCGGCGATGCGCAGGATCTGCTCCACGACGTCGGCCTTCACCTGGATGTCGGGGCGCCAGGAGGGGACAAGAACCCGCCGCCCGTCTTCGAGACCAAAGCCTAGGCGGCGCAAGATCGCTTCGCCTTCGTCACGCGGAATCTCGACGCCTAGCAGCCGCTTCACTTCGCTATATTGGAAGGGAACCGATCGGCGCGGCGTCGACGGATCGCCCGCCACGATCATGCGCGAAGGCTCGCCGCCGCAGATCGAAAGCACGAACTCGGTCGCGAGATCGCAGCCGGGGACGCAGAAGTCGGGATCGACGCCGCGCTCGAACCGATAGCGCGCGTCGGTCGTAATCCCGAGCTTCCGGCCTGTGTGGGCGGTCGTCGTCGGGTCCCAGAGCGCGCTCTCGATCAGAACGTCGCGCGTCGTCTCGTCACAGCCCGAGTGCTCGCCGCCCATGATTCCAGCAATCGACTCGACCCCATTCGCGTCGGCGATCGCCACCATGCTCTCGTCGAGCGCGTAGGTCTTGCCGTCGAGCGCCAATACGCTCTCGCCTGCGCGAGCCCGGCGGATTGTGAGATCGCCGGCGACCTTGGCGAAGTCGAATACGTGCAGCGGGCGGCCGCGATCGAAGGTGATGTAGTTGGTGATGTCGACGAGCGCGCTGATCGGCCTCAAGCCAATCGCTCTCAGCCGTTTCTGTATCCATTCGGGGGAGGGGCCGTTGGTGACCCCGCGGACAAGCCGCAAGGCGAACGCCGGGCAGAGATGAGCGTCGGCTAGAGCAAAATCGAGATGCACCCGGGTCGGGCAGTCGAACGCGCTGGTAAAGGTCTTGGGCGCCGGCGTCTTCACCCTTCCGAGCCCCGCTGCGGCGAGATCGCGGGCGATGCCGGCGACGCCAGTGGCGTCGGGACGGTTCGGGGTCACCGCGACGTCGAAGACGGGATCGTCGAGCCCGGCGAAGCGCGCGTAAGCCACGCCGACCGGCGCGTCGTCGGGCAATTCGATGATGCCATCGTGATCGTCGCCAAGCTCGAGCTCCGCCGCCGAGCACAACATGCCGTTCGACTCGACGCCCCGGATGACGCCCTTCGCCAGCGTCAGCTTCTTGCCCGGAATGTAGGTCCCAGCGGCTGAGAACACGCCCTTCATGCCGGTGCGCGCGTTGGGCGCGCCGCAGACGACCTGCACCTGGCCTTGGCCGGCGTCGACGATGCAGACTTTCAGCCGGTCGGCGTTGGGATGCTGCCTGGCCTCGATCACGGAAGCGACGACGAAGCCGTCATACTTGCGGGCCGGGTCCTCGACCGACTCGACCTCAAGTCCGACGCGCGTCAGTGTGTCGACGATCTCGGTGAGCGCAGCCGAGGTGTCGAGGTGGTCCTTTAGCCAGGAGAGGGTGAATTTCATCGCGGATCAGTTTGATTGCGCAAAACAAACGCGACGCTTCACGGCCGTGCTCATCCGCTCAATCCCCCGGCGAGCGTCGGGATGTCGAGCGGCTTGAAGCCATAGTGATTAATCCAGCGCAGGTCCGCGTCGAAAAAGTCGCGCAGATCAGGCAGGCCGTATTTGAGCATCGCTAGGCGATCGAGGCCAATCCCCCAGGCGAAACCCTGATAGACCTCGGGATCGATGCCGCAATTGGTCAGCACGTTGGGATGGACCATGCCGCAGCCGAGGATTTCGAGCCAATCCTCGCCTTCGCCGAAGCGGATTTCGTCGCCCGAGCGGCGGCACTGGATGTCGACCTCGAGCGAGGGCGACGTGAATGGAAAAAAGCTCGGGCGGAAGCGCATGCCAATGCGGGGCGCTTCGAAGAACGCCTTGCAGAATTCCTCCAACACCCACTTGAGGTTGGCGAGCGTCGCGCGATCGTCGACGACCAGACCCTCGATCTGGTGGAACATCGGCGTATGCGTCTGGTCGGCGTCGCGCCGATAGGTGCGTCCGGGGCAAATGATCCTGATCGGCGGCTTTTGCGTGAGCATCGTGCGCACCTGCACCGGGCTCGTGTGGGTGCGCAAAACTTTCCGCTCGCCCTTATCATCAGGCTCGAGAAAGAACGTGTCGTGCATCTCGCGCGCCGGATGGCCGGGCGGGAAGTTGAGCTTGGTGAAATTATAGTCGTCGCTTTCGATGTCCGGCCCTTCGGCGACGGCGAAGCCCATCTCGGCGAAAATGGCGGTGATCTCGTCCATCACCTGGCTGATCGGATGGATGCGCCCGGTCTCGACGCCGCTCAAGGGAACCGGCAGGGTCACATCGAGCGCCTCGCGCTTGAGCTGGGCCTCAAGTCCTGCGCGCTTGAGCAACGCGCGCCGCGCGGCGAGCGCTTCCGTGACCTGATCCTTCAGCGCATTGATCGCCGCGCCCTGCGTCTTCCGTTCGTCCGGCGCGAGCTTGCCGAGCGTCGCGAGGAGCGCCGAGATCGCTCCCTTCTTGCCCAACGCAGCGACGCGCGCCGCCTCGAGCGCGCTTTCATCCGGCGCGCTTTCAATCGCGGCCAGCGTCTCCCGTTCAAGGGCGGAAAGGTTCGACATTCCTCTAGGACTCCCCACGAGGCCGTTCGCTCGTCCTTCCCATCCGAAGGGAAGGATATTGGCCTCGCCTAAGCCCGTCCTCGCGATCGCGCGGGGAGGGGTGGGAAAGCCGCCTCAGGCGGCCTTCGGCAGTGAGCCTTTTGCTTGCTCGACGATCGCGGCGAACGCCGCTGGCTCGGAAATGGCGAGGTCGGACAGCACCTTGCGGTCGACTTCGATCCCCGCCGAGGCCAAGCCGGAGATAAACCGGCTGTAGGTCAGCCCATGCTCGCGCACCGCCGCGTTGATGCGCTGAATCCACAAAGCGCGAAACTCGCGCTTGCGATTCTTGCGGTCGCGATAGGCGTATTGCATCGACTTGTCGACCGCGGCCTTGGCGGCGCGGATGGTGTTCTTGCGCCGGCCAAAGAAGCCTTTGGCGGCTTTAAGCACCTTTTTGTGCTTGGCATGGGACGTTACGCCCCTTTTGACGCGCGACATGGTTCAAATCTCCGGGAAAAGGTTTAGCCGTTCGGCAGGAAGAATTTCTTGACCTTCTCGCCGTCGGTCTTGAACAGAACCGACGTGCCGCGCAGATCGCGGATCTGCTTGGGCGTGCGCTTGATCATGCCGTGCTGCTTGCCGCGCTGGGCGTAGACGACCTTGCCGGTCCCGGTAATTTTGAAGCGCTTTTTTGCGCCTGATTTGGTCTTCAACTTGGGCATTTGGCTCTCCTTAAGGCTTGACGCCCTTTTGAATTTGGCGGGGCGCGAAGCCCCGTTCGCATCGGAACGAGCGAAAAAAACCGCCACGGCAGCCCTTTCGGCCGGGCGGTTTCGATGGGGGGCTCATACGCGAAAGCAGGCGGGGATGCAAGCGCGAGCTGGAGGTTACCAACGCCCCGTATACTATTGAGGGGTACGCGACTCGAGGCGTCGAGACCTAAACTGACAGCCCGCGGCGGGTTGACGCGGGCAGGGGCCTCTCTTGAGCCTTCCGCGTCGCGCTACTTGACCGCAGTTGACGCTATTGGCGCAGGGCCGTTGGCTAGATTGTACGACTGCACGCCGGTCTGAGTCGACACGAAGTACAACCCAAACGCCAACATCCAGCCCATCAAAATCGTTACGAAAGCGATCGCGAGAGGACGTAGGTTCCGGTCGTCGATCATGCCGTCGTCGTACGGGTGGGGGGTCCTTAGATCTCGTGTCATCGCCTTATCTCCAGAGCCGCCGCCATTTCTGCGTCGCGCGACGCTCCATCTCAACGTACCATTTAACCACAACTCGCCCTAAGAGGATGTGACGCAGATCACACTGCGACAACCGCGCCGTGGCGGTGGCGTCGCCGGGTCTCATGGACTCGCGGGCGCCCGGCTAAAAGAGCAGCCGCAGCGGACATGCGGCTCCAAGGCGGCCTGCCGGAGCAGCTGAGAGCGCCGCGGATTCGCGTCGGCCGCGGGGGTGAGCGATTCCGGTCTGGGGGAAGCGATCTCAAGGGCTTAGGCGCATTTTTCTGTCCGGGGCAGCGGGGACGCTGACTGTGCAGTTCCGGCCAGAGCTCGGTCGCGGCCCGCATAGCCTAGGACCGTTGCCCCTATCCGGAATCGGAACGCTTTCCCCGGGCGTTCGGCTATGGCTCCTTCCGCGCGGGTGAGCTGACCCGATCGCAATTCGCGGGAATCTGGCCGGAAGATCCGACAATGTTCTCGGTTACGACCTCCGGTGGCCAGAAAACCCCGTTGCAACGACCATACCGGCTGCGGTAGGCTGCTCAAATCAGCGAGACGCGCGCTTTCGAGCCGACCGCGCGATGATCAATCGGGCCGCAGGTCGTCCGCAAATAATCCATAACCTGTTGCAGCAATGAGATTGCCTATGGAGAGGACTACTTTGGATCTCCCGGTCATGCCAAAGACATTGGCCAAGCCACAGGAAGGTCTCTTCGCCAGCCGCTGGGCGCTTTACATAGGCGTTGTTCTTCTCGCGGTGCTTGCTTCCTACGCCTATTGGCTGAAGACCAGGTCCATCTTCGCTTGCCAAGCTCATGGATACAGCGCAGATCGTTACCTTGCTTATTGTGGCGGCGGGAACTATGCCGATTTCGAGCACGGCGCCTTTTATTTCAACCTCGAACCTCCGGCGCTGGAGAATGCCCGCGACGCTGACGTGCTGGTTCTAGGCAACAGCCGCTTGCAGGTAGCGCTGTCCAACGATGCCACGGCCGATTGGTTTAAGAACGCGTCGGCGAAGTATTACCTCTTGGCGTTCAGCTACAATGAGAACATGAATTTCGCCGAGGAGCTTTTGCGCCGGGTGAATCCCCGCGCGAGCGTCTTCATCATCAATGTTGACGATTTTTTCGACCGAAGAGAGACCGCAGCGGCGAAGTCGATCCTGCGCGATCCCGACGCCCAAAGTCGATACCAATGGAAACATTTTTCGCAAGCGCTGCACCAACGGATTTGCGGAGCTTTCCCCGCGCTTTGCGGACAGAGGTTTGTCATCTTCCGATCGCGTGAAACGGGGGCCTATTACCGGATTCCTCACAACGAGCCGGTCTACCCACAGAACGCGGTCAGCTATAACCCGACGGTCGATCAGGCTGCGGTCAGCGACAGCGCCGCCCGCGCCATCGATTTTCTCAAGCAATTCGCCAAGGGGAGATGTGTGATCCTGACCAATACTCCTTATCCGGAAACGAAAATGGGCGAGGCGGCGGCGATCGCATCCGGCGCTGGCTTGCCGCTGGTGGCGCCCCAACTGGACGGCCTCAACACCTCAGACGGCTACCACCTCGACCGGCCGAGCGCCGATCGGTGGGCGCGAGCGTTTTTAGAAGCGGCGGGGCCAGAGATTCGCTCTTGTCTCGAGACGCATGGCGCGACCCACTCCTGAAGTTCGCTATTTCCACTCACCGCTCAACCGATCGGGTCGTTCCCATGCTGCAAGGCGCCTCCCCCCGAAGTCCGATCATGAGCTGGCTGCCGGTCGCAGGCGATTTCCGCGGCGATCTGCGCGCGGCGCTCGATCAGGCCAAGCCGATTGACGCACTTGACGGCCTCGCCGCGCTTGCCGCGCGACGGCTGGGTTTTCTGGAAACGGTGCAGCTCGATCGCGCGTTGGCGCGACTGGATTTGAAGGAAGCGCCGGGCTTCCAGCCGGTCCGGCTCGCCATCCTCGCGTCCTCGACCGTCGATCATCTCCCTCCCGCGATCCGGGTTGCGGGTTTACGGCGAAGGTTGCTGATCGAGGTCCATAGCGGAGCTTACGGGCAATACCGGCAGGATCTTCTGGATGCCGACTCGGCGCTGCACCGGTTCGCGCCCCAGGCGGCGCTGTTCTCGCTCTCTGCACGGGAAGTGATCGCAAGCATATCCCTCGCCGCCACGGCGGCCGAAGTCGACGAGACGATCGGGCGATTCATCGCCGAATTGCGCTTATTGTGGCGCAAGGCGCGCGAGATTGGCGCTGCAGTCATTCAACAGACCTTCATCGACGTGAGCGAGCCCCTGTTCGGCGGCTACGACCGAATTGTCCCGGGCGCGCCGAGCGCGGTCGTGGCCCGGCTCAACGGTCGGCTGACTGAAGCGGCGGCTGAGGACGAGGCGCTCCTGCTCGATGTCGCGCGGGCCAGCCAGCGGGATGGGATCGACGCCTGGTTCGACGTCGGGCGCTGGCTTCAAGGCAAGCTTGAAATCGCGCCGCAGGCGGCCCCCTTCTATGGCGATCTTGCCGCCCGCATTCTCGCCGCCCTGCGCGGCCTGTCGAAGAAGTGTCTGGTGCTCGATCTCGACAACACGCTATGGGGCGGCGTGATCGGGGACGACGGGCTTGAAGGCATCGTGCTGGGCGAGGGAAGCGCGGCCGGCGAAGCCCATCTCGCCTTGCAGCATTACGCCAAGCAACTCAAGGAGCGGGGCGTCATTCTCGCCGTCTGCTCCAAGAACGACGCCAAGATCGCCGAAGCCGCCTTTCGCGATCACCCCGAAATGGTTCTTCGCCGCGAGGATTTCGCCGCCTTCCAGGCCAATTGGGACGATAAGGCGCAAAACCTGAAAGTGATCGCGACTCGGCTCAACATCGGCATCGACAGCCTGGTGTTCGTGGACGACAATCCAATCGAGCGGGCTCGCATCCGTCAGAGCCTGCCGATGGTCTCGGTGCCGGAACTGCCAGACGACGCTGCGCATTACGTTCGCTGCCTGGCGGACGCAGGTTATTTCGAAGCGGTCGCCTTCACCGCCGACGATCGCAGCAGGGCCGAACAATACGCCGCTAACGCCGAGCGCGAGGCTTTGCTCGGATCGGCGGAAAGCATCGACGACTTCCTCCGCGGGCTCGACATGACCGCAGTCTATGGCCCGTTCACCGCCGTCGATCACGCCCGCGTCGTCCAGCTCATCAACAAGACCAATCAATTCAACACCACCACCCGCCGCTATGCGAGTGAAGAGGTTTCGCAGATCATGGATGATCCCAACTCCTTGACCCTGCAATTCCGCCTCCTGGATCGCCTGGGCGACAACGGGCTCATCAGCACGATGATCCTGCGCCCGACGCCTGCAGAGGACGACGTGCTCGAAATCGAGAACTGGGTGATGAGCTGCCGGGTGTTCGGCCGGGAGCTTGAATTCGAAGCGATGAATATCGCCGTCGAGGCTGCGCGGGAGCGCGGCGCGCGGGTGCTGGTCGCAGAATACATCCCGACGCCCAAGAACGACGTGATCAGCAAGCTTTACCCGAGCCTCGGCTTCACCGAGGTCGGTCGAACGGCGCCGGCCAATGGGGCGACGCGCTGGCGCCTCGATCTCGCCGACTACGTCGCCCGGAATACTCACATCATTGGGCAAGAGCAGCAGGATGACCGATCAAGAGATACTCGCCAAATTCACCCGCATTCTTCGCGATCTGCTGCTCGACGACTCGATCGAGTTGACGATGGAAACGCGGCGTGAGGACGTGCCCAACTGGGATTCGTTCAACTACATCAACTTCATCGTCGCGGTCGAAATTGAATTCGGCGTGAAGTTCAAGGTCGCCGACATCGAGTCCTTTCCGAACGTCGGCGCGATCGTCAAAGAGACGACGAAAATGCTGGCTTAAGCCTCGACTTAAAGGTCAGCGTGTGAGCTTCCAGTCGGATTCGAGCCTTGCTCGCCGTCTCGTTCGGCCAGTTCCAGCTCGGCTGGAGCGGGCATGACGAACGAGATGTGCTTAGCCAGCCGAACCTTCATCGAGGCCGACCAGATCCAGTTTGCCGAGGTTTCGGGCGATCGCAATCCGATGCACCTCGACGCCGTCAAGGCGCGCCGCACCCAGGCGGGCCTGCCAGTGGCGCACGGCGTCCATTTGGTGCTTTGGGCGCTCGATGCGGCGGTGCGGAAGGATGTGGCGCGTTCGCCGATGCTGCGCTTGAGGGCGAACTTCAAGCGGTTTGTCGCATTAGGCGAAACGGTGGCGCTGATGCTCGCCAAGCAAACTGAGGCGAACGTGCAGCTGCACTTCGTGGTCGCAGGACTGACGGTGGCCCAGATCAGCCTCGACTTCGGTTCGCCCGTCCGTACGAGCGAGCCGATCCTCGGCGAGGATGTTCCCGCCCCGGCGACGCCCCGCGATCTGACGCTGGAAGAGATGGAAGGATTGTCGGGCCGGCTATCTTTCGTCAGCTCCCCCGACACGGTCGCCGCGATGTTCCCAGCGGCCTCCGGTTGGCTCGGCTCGCGCCGGGTCGCCGCGTTGGCCGCCACCTCCCTGTTGGTTGGCATGGTGTGCCCTGGGCTGCACTCCATCTATGGCGACTTGACGGTCGAGGCTTGTAACGAACAAGACCCTCAGGATCGGCTAGGCTTCCAGGTGGTCTCGACCGAACCGCGGTTTCGTCTGGTGCGCATGGCCATCGAGGGCGGCGGCTTGGCTGGTTCGATCAAGACCGCCGCACGCATGCCGCCCGCCGCTCAGGCGTCGTCCAGCGAGCTGAGCGGCGCGGTCGAGCCAGGCGAGTTCGCGGGCAGCACGGCTTTGGTGGTGGGCGGCTCGCGGGGATTGGGTGAAGTGACCGCCAAACTTCTGGCGGCGGGCGGTGCGCAGGTCATCATCACCTACCGCGTCGGGAGCGCGGACGCTGACGCGGTCGCGCTGGACATTCGCGCTGCAGGCGGGAGGTGCGAAACGCTGGCCTATGACACTGGTCGCCCGGCCGGGGCGCAATTGGCCAGCCTGGAGCGCGCGCCGACGCATGCCTACTACTTCGCCACGCCGACGATCTTCCGTGCGCAATCGGCTTTGTTTGAACGGGCGCGGCTGGACGCGTTCCTCGACGTCTACGTCGATGGATTCGCGCGGCTGGCGGAGGCGCTGCGGGCGGCGCGCAGCGACGTTTCGCTTTTCTATCCGTCATCGGTCTATGTCGAAGAGCGGCCGCGCGGCATGATTGAATACGCCATGGCCAAGGCCGCCGGCGAGACGCTGTGCAGCGAAATGAACCTGGCATGGGCGCCGCTACGCGTCGCCGTCGGCCGCCTGCCGCGCTTGCCGACCGATCAGACTGCCTCGGTCATAGAGACAAAGTTCCCCTCGCCCGTCGCCTGTTTGCTGCCGTTCGTGCGGGCAACGCAATCCTGGCCGCGGCGGGCGAAGAAAGAGATTCCCCAATAGCAGCCACCGGGTTCATATCGGACCGAGCGGCCGGCCGAGGTCGGCATGTTGGTTTCAGATTTCCTTACTAGGACAGGCGCCAATGTTGTTCAATTCGCAGGAATTCCTGTTCGTTTTTCTCCCCGTTACGCTTCTTGGATTTTACTTGCTTGGCCCGATTGCTCGGCAATGGGCGATCCTGTGGCTGATCGTGATGTCCCTGCTGTTTTACGGCTGGTGGCGGCCAGTCAACATCCTCATCATCGGGCCCTCGATCCTCATCAATTTCGCCTTGGCGGCGTACCTGCTCAGGCTGAGCCAGCGGGGCGACCAACCCGGTCTCTCGCGCGCGGTGCTGCTTGTCGGCATCCTCTTCAACGTCCTCTTCCTCGGCTTCTTCAAGTATGCGGATTTCGTCTACGGCACGATCAATGACGTGTTCGGCGCCAATTTCATTCTGCTGCACGTCATCCTGCCGCTTGGCATCTCGTTCATCACCTTCCAGAAGATCGCGTTTCTGATCGACGTCCAGGCCGGACGGGTGAAGGCCTTCACGTTTCGCGAATATTGCACCTTCGTTCTCTTCTTTCCGCAGCTCGTCGCCGGGCCGATCGTCCATTATCGGGAAATGATGCCGCAGTTTGCGGCCGCCACCTGCCGGTTCGACAAGGAGAACTTCGCGGTCGGGCTAACGCTGCTGTTCTTCGGCCTGTTCAAGAAGGGGGTGCTCGCCGATAACATCGCGCCGCTGGTGACGCCGATCTACGAGCATTCCGCCGCCGCAGGCCACACCCCCTTCTTGCTGGCGTGGTTGGCGGCGCTCGGGTTCACATTGCAGCTCTATTTCGACTTTTCGGGCTATACCGACATGGCCCTCGGGCTCGGCCGGTTCTTCGGCATCAAGCTGCCGCCGAACTTCAACTCGCCGCTCAAGGCGTCGAGCATCATCGAATTCTGGCTCCGCTGGCATATGACGCTAACGCGCTTCCTCACCGCATACCTCTACAATCCTTTAGTGTTGTGGATGACGAGGCGCCGGGCGATCAAGGGGCGCCCCGGATTCGGCGGCCGCAACCCGTCGGTCGGCGCCTTTGTTTCGCTGCTGATGGTTCCTCTGATCACGACCATGTTCATATCCGGGCTTTGGCACGGGGCCGGTTATGGATTCGTCATCTGGGGCCTCATCCACGGTGCCTATCTCGTCATCAATCATGGCTGGCGAGTTTATGCTGCGCACCGGTGGCGGGACCGGGCGACCTACGCCCGGTTCATGAAGCCCGTGGGGTTCGTCCTGACATTCGTCGCCGTCACGATCGCGATGGTCTTCTTTCGCGCGACGACAGTGAGATCGGCGGTCGACCTGGTTAAAGGCGCCTTTGGACTGAATGGGATCTCGATGCCGCACGGCGCTGCGGCGATCGCCGCGACCTATGGGACCGACATCAAGCACGCCGCGATGTGGGTGGCGGTCCTGCTGTTCATCGCTCTCGTTTGTCCCAACACGCTGCAAATTCTTGCTCCCTACGAACCAGCTTTAGGTGTGAAGCCGGCCTCGACGGCGCCAATCATCGGAAGATTCAGCATTCCGGCATGGGGTCCTTCGCTGCCGTGGGCAGTGGCGATATCGGTCATCACCGCGGTCGCGATCTTTTCCACGGGCGGCCCGAGCGAGTTCCTCTACTGGCAGTTCTAGCGCTTCCTGATCGCGCTCATAGGTAGAGGGGCGTCGGGGCCTCAGGGCTTTGCGGCGCCGCTGTCGAGGCCCAGCACGACGATTTTCCCGGTCACCACTTCGGTTGGCCAAGCAAGGCCGGTGAGGCCGGTGGTGACCGCGATCTTTTCGCCCCCGTCGGCGCGATAGGCGATGACGCCGCCGCCGATCCCTCCGCCGATCTTCTGACCCCAGAGCTTGTCGCCGGTCGCAGCGTCGAGCGCATAGAAATTGCCGCCCACATCGCCGACGAACACCAAGCCTCCCGCTGTCGGCGTCACGCCGCCCACGATCGGGTAGTTGGACTTCAGCCTCCATTTCCAGACGCCGGTGTCTGCGTCGACGGCGTAGACCCAGCCGGCCCAGAAATTCTCCTGGCGGCCGAACAAATTAAACGGGTTGCGCATCGCGTTGCCGAACCAGGCGCCGCCCGTCGGGGCGTCCTGGAGTTGCTCGTCGGTCTGCCGTTTCACCGTCGTGCACCAATCGACCTCGCCGATGATGATGAGGTTCGTGTCGGGATCATAGGCTGGGCCGTTCCACTCAGAACCGCCTGATGCGCCAGGGCAGAAATGCACCGCCTTGTCAGGCGCAAACGGCGCGCCGACATTCTCGATCTTGGTCACCGGCGTGCGATAAAGAACGGCGCCCTCGGCGAGGTCGACGCCATAAAGGTGACCGTCCTTGGGCGCGACCGAGAGCAACCGCTTGCCGCCAGCCGTGTTGATCAAAGCGGGGGCGCTGGCCACGTCCCAGTCATGCCAGTCCCTGGGCACGAGCTTGAAGTGGCGCTTATAGGCGCCGGTCATGGCGTCGAGCACGACGACCGAGTCGGTGTAAAGATCCTCGCCCTCGCGCACGCTGACCGCGTAAGCCGGCGAGGGATTGCCGACGGGCACGTACAATTCGCCAGCCGCCGGGTCGAGCGTGTATGAGGTCCAGGTCGCGCCGCCGCTGATCGGGAATCCGGCTGCGTTGCCCCAAGTCGACGCATCAAGCGGCGAGGCGCCTTGCGGCCCCCGGGGCCGATCGCCCTCGGTCTTGGGAACAAGGTAGAACTCCCACGCGATTTTGCCGGTTTTGGCGTCAAGCGCATACATTCGCCCCTTGCCGCCCTTGGCGTCGCCGCCCGCGTCGCCGATGAAAACCAGTCCGTTCCACGCGATCGGAGCAGCAGCGACGAACTCACCTTTGCCCTCGTTTACGATGGTCGTTTGCCAGATTGGCTTGCCGGCCTTGAAGTCATAGGCCAGCACCCGCCCATCCTGGGATCCGCGAAACAGCATCCCGTCCAAGTAGGCCGCCCCTCGCATGGCGGTAAGGATGGAGGCTGGGAGATCCTCCCGGGTGCGCCAATTCTCCTCACAAGTGGCCGGGTTGATCGAGAAAATGTCGGTCAGCGTCGTGCCGATCAGCGCCCCGTTGACCATGATAAGGCCGGCCTCGAAGCTGGTGTATTGTTTGGTGTCGTAAGTGCATAGGATCTTGAGCGCGCCGACGGTCTTGGCGTTGATCTCCGCGAGCGGCGAAAAGCGCTCTGAAGTGAGCGTCCTGTTGTAGCTTGGCCAGTCGTCGCCGGCGGCGTTCGGCGCGGCCGCGGTCGAATGCGCCGGCGTCGCCGCAGCGTCCTTGTAAGCAGGGTTTTGTTCCGTCGTTGTCGCGCCCGGAGGCGCTCCCCACGAGCGGACAGCGTTGCGCGTCAGAGCGGCGAATAGCGACATCTGGACCGGGTAGACGCGGTATAGAATGCGCCCCGCCGCCGCGCCCGCGGCAAGGATTGCGAGGGCGACGATCACGCCGATAAGCAGGCGTCTCCTCATTTAGCTTGGCCCACACTGCTAGCTTCGGTGATGACGACCACCTTCCCCTTAATGCGTTGCGTCATAACGTCATCCCTTCAGTTGTTCGTCTTGGCGCGATTTCCGCGGCCGATCAGCTGTTTCGATCTTCTCGGGGCAGCGTTCCCCTGTACAGTGATCTTCGACGCGGCGCTCACTCTAATCTTGCGCGTCTGCATTTGGTTCTGTCCTTGTTCAGGGAAATCGCGGGCGTAATCATGAGAGCGATCGACCGCGAAGGACGCCGCGCAGCGCGCAAAGCGCCGCGCCGACCAAAATCCTGTCGTTCGACGTGGGACCTCAGCCCCGGTACTGCTCGTCGCTGACCTTCTCCATCCAGTCGACCGCCTTGCCGTCGAGCCTTTCCTGGATGGCGATATGGCTCATCGCCGTCGTCGGCGCCGCCCCGTGCCAATGCTTCTCCCCCGGCGCAAAGGAGACGACGTCGCCGGGCCGGATCTCCTCGATCGGGCCGCCCTCGCGCTGTGCCCGGCCGCAGCCGGTCATGACGATCAGGGTCTGGCCGAGCGGGTGAGTGTGCCAGGCGGTGCGCGCGCCAGGCTCGAAGGTGACGAGAGCGCCGGCGACGCGGGCTGGATCAGGCGGACTCAACAGCGGGTCGATCCGGACAGCGCCGGTAAACCACTCCCCCGGCCCCTTGCCGGACGGCTGCGAGCCGCTTCGCTTGATCTCCATCACCCGCTCCTTTGGCCGCAAGCTCGCGGCGCTCCCGCTCGTCGTGGCGCGTGATTTAGTCGCCCGCGCCGTTCATGACCAGCGGCATTGGCGGTCACGAGCTGCCGCGCTGTGACCGTAAGCCATCGATCAGGAGGTCGATGAGGCGCCGTGCGCTCGCCTCCCAGTCCGGCGCCGAGTTGACATAGGCGAAGCCGACGAGCGCGCGCAGGAGGTCGGCGGAGTCGGCGTTGTGACGGATGTCACCGCTTGCGCGCGCCTGTTCGACCAGCAGCGCCATCGCCTCGGTGATGCGTGTGCTCGAGTCCGCATAGAGCGCCGACCCGCCGCCGACCAACGATTTGAGGGCGGGCGCGATGACCTTCTTGGCGGCGATATAATCAATGAAGAGCCGCATCCAGGCGCGAAGCGCCTCAGCCGGCGACAGGGCATCAATGAGTCGCGGCGCCGCGTCGGCCAACTGCTGGACCTCGCGGCGATAGACCGCCTCGACCACCGCTTCCCGGGTTGGGAAGTGGCGGTAAAGCGTGCCGATACCCACGCCCGCCCGTCTAGCGATCTCGTCGAGACTCGCCTCCGCCCCGACTTCCCCGAACGCCGCCTTCGCCGCCTCAAGCAGGCCGTCGCGGTTGCGCTGGGCGTCGGCGCGGGGCTTGCGACTGCCGCGCAGCACTTGTGGAGCGCCCGCCGCTTTCCCACCGCCCGCGCGGCGGGAGCGACTCGTAACTTCGGCGCTCAAATTTTTTCTTTCCTCTTGTTAAACGGAGGGGTCCTCCGTATATCGAGCGGAGGCGCCCTCCGTTTATTCCTGCTCCGCCCCCCTGGCAACCCTCCGCCGCGGGGCGAAGCGGCGACAAACCTCATTTATCCAATCGGGAGACGATCATGGCGAAACCCTTCGGCGCGGAATCCACGACCGACGAGGTGCTAGAGGGCGTAAGCTTGACCGGCAAGCGTGTGCTGGTGACGGGCGTGTCGGCCGGCCTCGGCGTCGAGACGGCGCGCGCGCTCGTAGCGCATGGCGCTGAAGTGCTCGGCGCCGCGCGCGATCTTGCAAAGGCGACCGAGGCGACCGCGCCGATGCGGGCGGGCGCCGCCAACGGCGGTAGCCTTGAGCTAGTCCAGCTCGACCTGGCGTCGCTTGCGAGCGTCCGCGCTCGCGCTGACGCGCTCGTCGCCAGCGGCAAGCCGTTCGATCTCGTGATTTGCAACGCGGGCGTCATGGCGACGCCATCCGGCAAGACCGCAGACGGGTTCGAGACGCAATTCGGCACCAACCATCTCGGCCATTTCGTGCTGGTCAACCGGATCGCATCGCTCATGAAGCCGGGGGCACGGCTGATCAATCTCTCCTCGGCCGGCCATCAGATTTCCGACGTTGATCTCGACGATCCAAATTTCGAGCGCTCGCCCTACAACGCATGGGCGGGCTACGGCCGCTCGAAGACCGCCAACATCCTGTTCGCGGTCGAGTTCGACCGCCGCCACAAGGATCGTGGAACCCGCGCCGCGGCCCTCCATCCCGGCGCCATTCATACCGAGCTCAGCCGCTACCTGAGCGACGAGGCGCGGCGGGAGCTGACCGAAATCATGACGCAGGTCGCGCGCCTGCCTGGCGCGAAGCCGATCGTCTACAAGTCGGTCCAGCAGGGAGCGGCGACGTCGGTCTGGGCCGCGGCGGTTGCGAAGGCTGACGCGGTCGGCGGACGCTATTGTGAGGATTGTCACGTCGCCGACGTCATCGACGCGCCCGGCTTCACCTTTGGCGGCGTGCGCCCCTATGCGCTTAACCCTGAGACGGCGAAGGCGCTGTGGGCGAAGAGCGAGGAAATGGTCGGCGAGCGCTTCGCCTGAGCCGACGCCGAAAGCTTGCGAATCGCTTCAGCTGCCACAGCTGGCCGCCGAGCGACCTAACATCCAGGAGATGCCCATGCCTGCACTCGATCAGACCACTGCAACAAGGACTTTTGGCGCGACATCGACCACTGGCGAAGTGCTCGAGGGCGTGAACTTAAGCGGCAAACGTGTGCTGGTGACGGGCGTGTCAGCCGGCCTCGGCGTGGAAACGGCGCGCGCGCTCGCCGCTCATGGCGCTGACGTGGTCGGCGCGGGTCGCGATCTGAGCAAGGCCAAAGCGGCCACCGCGGGCTTCCGAGCGGGCGGCGCGAACAGCGGCGGATTTGAGCTCGTCGAGCTTGACCTTGCGTCGCTGGACAGCGTCCGCGCCTGCGCCAATGCGCTCGTCGACAACGGCAAGCCGTTCGACCTCGTCATCGCGAACGCTGGTGTCATGGCCTGCCCATATGGCAAGACCGCAGATGGGTTCGAGACCCAGTTCGGCGCCAACCACCTCGGCCATTTCGTGCTGGTCAACCGCATCGCTTCGCTCATGAAGCCGGGCTCGCGGCTGGTCAATCTGTCTTCCGCCGGCCACCGCTATTCCGACGTCGACCTTGACGATCCGAACTTCGAGCGCACGCCGTACGATCCATGGGTCGCCTACGGCCGGTCGAAGACCGCCAACATCCTGTTCGCCGTCGAGTTCGATCGCCGCCACAAGGGGGACGGGATCCGCGCGACCGCCGTCCATCCCGGCGGCATCGAGACCGAGCTCGCCCGCCACCTCGTCGAGGGGGGGATCAGGCAGCGCCTCGAGCACATCAACGCGCAGGCGCGCGCCGCCGGCGAGCCGGAAATCAAGCTCAAGACGGTTCCGCAGGGCGCGGCGACCACCGTCTGGGCGGGCGTCGTCGCGGCGGCCGATGAGGTCGGCGGCCGTTATTGCGAGGACTGCCACGTGGCGGAGATCGACCCCGATTCGGCCAAGCGCGCCGGCGTCAAGCCTTATGCGCTCAACCCCGAGACAGCCAAGGCGCTATGGGCGAAGAGCGAAGAGATGGTCGGCGAGCGGTTCTGAACGGCATAGGGCGTCGAGAGACGCCCGTCCTTTCGGTCGGACTATGGCGAAAGCGCCGCCAGCCCTCACTGGCCCATCTTCGCTTTCATCGCCTGCAGCGCCTTGCCGCAGCCGATGCTCACCTCTTCCTTGTGCGCTTTCAGGCAGCCGATGATGCGTCCGCCGCCCGGCTGCACGCCTGGACAAAGCCGCTCGAAATCCGCCTTGCAATATTTCATCGCCGCGGCCTGCTGGGCGAACGCGGTCGGCGCGGCGGACACGAGAGCCGCGAGCGACAACGTCGAGGCGATTGCAAAATGACGAATGCGCATGTTTCCCTCCCTTTGCCGCTTAACAGCGGACTCAAGACCGCCGCCAAATAGGACGCGGGCGATCGGGCGGTCAAACGAAAAACTGCCGACGACTGGACAAAAGTCTTATTCGCGGGGACAGGCGCCGCCTCCCACGCCCTAGCTTCCGCCAGCTCCAGGCTTTAAGACCGCGCGCCTGGCCAGAAGGAAGTTGCCTTGAACGCCCCTCAAGCCGCTCACGACAAGCGGCCCGTGTTCACGCACGGGTCGTTGATGCGCCACGTCGCGGTGATGACCGCGACCGGCGCCATCGGCTTGATGGCGGTGTTCGTCGTCGATCTGCTGTCGCTGTTCTGGGTGTCGAAGCTCGGCGATCAGGCGTTCAAGGCCGCCGTCGGTTATGTCGGCTTGATGACGTTCTTCGTCATGTCGATCAACATCGGGCTGACCATCGCGGCCTCGGCCATGGTCTCGCGCGCGCTCGGCGCGGGCGACCGGCCACGCGCACGGCGCCTCGCTGCCTCCTCGCTCATCATCACCGCCGTCTTCTCCACCGTGATGGCGGCGGCAATGTTCCTGTTGCGCGATTGGATCCTGACTACGGTTTTGCACGGCCACGGCGAATCGGCGGAGGTCGCCTCGAAATTCATCGCCATCAGCATTCCAGCGAATGTGCCGCTCGCAGTCGGCATGACGTTTGCGGGGATCTTACGGGCCGTCGGCGATGCGCGCCGGGCGATGTACGTGACGCTGTCGGCAGGGATCGCAACGGCTTTTCTCGATCCGCTGCTCATTTTCGGCCTTGGGCTCGGAGTGTACGGCGCGGCCTGGGCGACGGTCCTCTCGCGCCTGATCCTGCTTGGCGTTGGCTGGCTTGGCGCAGTTGGCGTGCATGATCTCGTCGCCTGGCCGAAGCTCAACGCCGCGCGCGCCGACTTCGGCCCGATCATGGCGATCGGATTTCCGGCGATCATGGCCAACATGGCGGCGCCAGTCAGCTCGGCCTATACGCTGCGGATCTTCTCCGATTTCGGCGAGCCGGCGATAGCCGCGTCAGCGGTGATCGATCGCGTGACGCCGGTGGCGTTCGGGGTTGTCTTCGCCCTCACCGCGTCGGTCGGGCCGATCATCGGCCAGAACTATGGCGCGAGACTGATGCATAGAGTGCAGCGGACGCTGACCGATTCCTTCATCCTGTCGATTGGCTACGTTCTCTTCGCCTGGGCGGTTCTTGCTCTGGCCGAGCCGGCGCTTATCGCCGCATTCGAGGCCAAGGGGGAGAGCGCGCAATATCTCGCGTTCTACTGTCGATACGGAGTCGTTGCTTGGATCTTTCTCGCGTGCTTGTTCGTGGCCAACGTATCGTTCAACAATCTCGGCTTTCCGGTGTTGTCGATGGCCTTCAACTGGGCGCGCGCGACCTTGGGGACGATTCCGTTCGTCACCGTCGGCGCCCGTTATGGAGGCGTGCAGGGCGGCATGTTGGGCTTCGCGCTTGGAGCCGCCGTGTTCGGCTTGATCGCCGTCGCGACGGCTTATGTGGTGACGTGGCGGCTGGCGAAGGCGATAGAGGGCGGCGGGCGCGCTAGCTTGCGGGCGCCGGCGGCGATCGAGGGGCAAGGCGCCAAAGCGCCCTGAGGCAGGCCGGCCCCCTTACGGAAACGCGGAGGCGATACGGGTGAAGCTTGAGCTAAGTTGGGTCCCCGCGGCCCCGACTGCGGTCACGATCACGATCGCGATGAGCGAAGCTATGAGCGCATACTCGATCGCCGTCACTCCCTTGCGGCAGAGCATGAACCGGCGCAACAGCTTGGTCATGACGGGTGTTCCCTGAAACTCCACCGCATCAGGCCCGAAACTTCCTAACATTGGATGAGGCGGAACGAAGACTCTTGGGTTTCGGGCGGGTGCCTGCCGCAACGGTTAAGGCGGTGCGAAGGCTGGCTGCGTTTCTGTTCCTTTCCCAACGCCCTTTGCATTGTCGGGGCGGCGCGACTATCTAGCCGGTTCGCCGGTTGACCGGCCGCTGGGGTGAGCGCCTTTATGGCTCGCGATGTCGTCGATAGTGAAGTTGTTGAATCGCGTGACGCGCTCGTCGCCTGGCTCGAGGCGGGATGCAAGCCGACAGGCTCATTCAGGGTCGGCACCGAGCACGAGAAAATTCCGTTCTATCGCGCCGATCATTCTCCCGTCCCCTATGGGGGTGAGCGGGGTATTCGAGCGCTGCTCGAAGGCATGCGCGCCCATCTCGGCTGGGACGGCATTGAGGATCGCGAAAACCTGATCGGCCTTTATGACGTCAACGGCGAGGGCGCCATCTCGCTCGAGCCGGGAGGACAATTTGAGCTATCCGGCGCGCCCCTCTTTGACGCGCACGCGACCGCCGCCGAACTCGATCGTCATCTCGCCGCTTGTCGCAAAGTGGCCGAGCCGCTCGGCATTGGCTTTCTGACGCTGGGCATGAGCCCCAAATGGTCGCTGACCGAGACGCCGGTCATGCCCAAGAGCCGCTACGCAATTATGGCCCGATATATGCCGAAGGTCGGAACCCGCGGCCTCGACATGATGTTTCGCACCGCGACCGTGCAGGCCAATCTCGACTTCGCGAGCGAACAGGACATGGTGGCCAAACTGCGCGTGGGCCTCGCGCTGCAGCCGGCGATGACCGCCTTGTTCGCCAACTCGCCGTTCACCGACGGCAAGCTCAATGGACTTCTGACCGCTCGCTCGGAGATCTGGCGTCACACCGATCCGGCGCGCACCGGCATGCTCGCCTTCGCCTTCGAGCCCGGCATGGGCTTTGAACGCTACGTCGACTACGCGCTCGACGTGCCGCTTTATTTCGTGAAGCGGGGCGACCATTATCAAGATGTGGCGGGAGCGAGCTTTCGCGACCTGCTCGCGGGCCGGCTCAAGGAGGCGCCCGGCGAGCGCGCTACGCTCGCCGATTGGGCAAACCACCTGTCGTCGATCTTCCCCGAGGTGCGGCTCAAGCGCTTCCTCGAAATGCGCGGCGCCGACGTCGGGCCGCCGGAGCGCATCGTCGCCCTCTCGGCGTTGATGGCTGGCCTCTATTACGATCCTGGCGCGCTTCAGGCGGCCGAAGCGCTGACCCAAGCCTGGACCGCCGAGGATCGGCAGAAGCTGCGCGACGACGCGCCGCTGCTTGGGCTCGCCGCCGAGATCCGCGGCCGGGACCTGCGTTCGGTCGCGATGGACATGCTAGCGATTGCCCATAGCGGCCTCAAACGGCGCGCCCGCCTCAACGCGAAGGGCGAGGACGAGACGATTTTCCTTCGTCCCCTCGAGGCGATTGCGGAGAGCGGCCGCGAGCCGGCGCGGCATTGGATCGAGCGCTATGAAGGTCCCTGGAGCCGTTCGGTCGAGCAGGCGTTTGACGAGGCGGCGTTCTCGGCTGTGGTGACGATTTAACTATTTGAGCCAGATGGCGATAGCGGCGAGTTTGACGAAACCCATGAAGTTGGCGAGCAGTTTGTCGTAGCGTGTGGCGACGCGGCGGAACTGTTTGAGCTTGTAGAAGAAGCGCTCGATGATGTTGCGCTCCTTGTAGAGCTCGGCGTCATAGGGACGCTTGAAGGTGCGGTTCCGCTTGGGCGGAATAACAGGCTGGGCGCCGCTTTGGGCGATCTTGGCGCACAAGTGATCGGCGTCGTAGC
>Ga0209624_10000397_pt1 | contig 38440 bp, 30 predicted proteins | sample JacPinW_OM2H0_O1_FD_188565 | JGI IMG/M metagenome (GOLD analysis project Ga0209624, IMG submission 188565) | Forest soil microbial communities from Algoma, Ontario, Canada - Jack Pine, Ontario site 1_JW_OM2H0_O1 (SPAdes) (version 2) | ecosystem: Environmental > Terrestrial > Soil > Boreal...
GGGGGAAGGTTCAGCGCGGAAACACTGGGCGCTTCACCGGTGCAGTTGGGCTTGCAGGTGGAAGACGTCGATTCTTTCGCGGCGCGGGCCGTGGCCGCCGGATTGAAAACGATTTTGCCGATCAAAGATCAGTTCTACGGCCGCCGTGAGGGCAGCTTTGTTGATCCTTTCGGCTATACCTGGAACATTTCCACGGTGAAGGAAGAAATGTCGGTGGAAGAGATGCACCGCCGCATGAAGGGGATGACAAGCGGGCCCGAGGGCGGCGCGAAGGATGAGGTGAAGGTGGACCCGGTTCCGCGGGGCTTCCACACGGTGACGCCTTACATGGTCGCGGAGGATGGAGACGCGATTCTCGCGTTTGCGAAAAACGCGTTCGGAGCGGAACAGCTTCTTCGCGCGATTGGAGGAGCCGGAGCAATTCACGGGGAGACTCGGATCGGCGACACCACGCTGATGATGGGCGGCGGGATTCCGGGCAAGCCTTTTAGCGGGAAAGCGAACGCGACGGCTTTGCACATTTATGTGGAGGACACGGACGCGGCTTACCAGAGAGCTTTACGGGCGGGTGCGACTTCTGTCGGCGAACCCCAGGACCACGAGTACGGCGAGCGTGGCGCGAGCGTGAAGGATCCATTCGGCAACCTTTGGTATATCGCGACTCACAAGGGCGAAAGCTATATGCCGAAGGGGCTGCACAACGTGAATGTGTATATGCATCCGCTCCGGGCAGAACCGGTGATTGGCTTCCTGAAGCGCGCTTTCGGCGCGCGGGAGATTGCGAAGTACGCTTCGCCGGACGGCGTGGTTCATCATGCCGAGATTCTTGTGGGCGATTCGGTGGTTGAAATGGGCGAGGCGCACGGGCCGTATCAGCCTATGCAATCTATGTTCTATATGTACGTGCCGGACTGCGATGCGGTTTACCGGCGGGCGCTGGCGGCGGGCGCGAAGTCGTTGCAGGAGCCGGCGGACCAGTATTACGGTGACCGCACAGCAGCAGTGAACGATGCGTTCGGCAATCAGTGGTATATCGCTACGCACATCAAGGATGTGGCGATGTAGGAGTCGTTCCGAGGCGGAGGGCGGGTGGACATTCCCGCCTTCTTCTTCTTATCTTAGTTCCCGCCGACTTCCCGCCGACGGTTTGACCCTCCCGAATCCCTCCAATAAACTGAAAGATTCAGTACCCCTGCAGGTTCCAACTTATGGCAGACAGCATTCATGTGAAGCTTCCGGATGGGAGTGTTAAGGATGTTCCCAAGGGTACGACTGCGCTTGATATTGCGAAGTCAATCAGTCCGCGGCTGGCGGATTCGGCTTTGGCGGCCAAGACTAACGGCGATCTGATCGACCTGACCCGTCCGCTTGAAAAAGATACCGACCTTCGTTTGTTGACCGAGAAAGATCCGGAGGCGCTCGACGTTTATCGGCATTCGTCTGCTCACTTGCTGGCCGCGGCGGTGCTGGAACTTTTTCCGGAGACCAAGCTGGGGCATGGTCCGGCCACGGAGAGCGGATTCTTTTACGACTTTTACCGGCCTACCGCTTTTACTCCGGAGGATCTCGAAAAGATCGAGAAGAAGATGCAGGAGTTGGTGCAGCAGAACATCCCTTATGCGCGCGAGTTTCTGCCGCGCGATCAGGGGCTGGCGGAGTTCAAGAAGGAAGGCGACTTCATGAAGTGCCATTTCATCGAGCAATTCACCAAGCCCGATGAAAAGATTTCGATCTACCGCACGGGGAAGTTCGTCGATTTCTGCCGCGGGCCGCACATTCCTTCGACTGGGAAGATCAAGGCGTTCAAGCTGCTTAACATTGCGGGCGCTTACTGGCTGGGGGACGAGAAGAATCCTCAATTGCAGCGCATTTACGGGACCTCGTTTTTTTCGAAGAAGGATCTCGACGCCCACATGCAGCAGGTGGAGGAGGCGAAGAAGCGCGATCATCGCGTGCTGGGGCAGCAGCTTGATCTGTTTTCGATTCAGGAATTGGCGGGGCCGGGGCTGATTTTCTGGCATCCCAAGGGCGGGGTCATCCGCAAACAGATGGAGGACTGGATGCGCGAGGAGTACTTGAAGCGCGGCTACTCGCTCGTCTATACGCCACATGTGGCGCGGCGGCAGTTGTTCTTTACCTCGGGCCACGAAGGTTATTACGCGCAGAACATGTTTGACGCCATGGAACTCGACGATGCCGAGTACCGGCTGAAGCCGATGAATTGTCCGGGGCACATTTTGATTTATAAGGATTCGCTGAAGTCGTATCGCGATTTGCCGGTTCGCCTGGGCGAGCTGGGGACGGTTTATCGCTACGAGCGTTCCGGAGTGATGCATGGACTATTGCGCGTGCGCGGGTTTACGCAGGATGACGCGCACATCTTCTGTACTCCGGAGCAGATTGAGGATGAGATTGCCAGCTGTCTCGACTTTGCTCTTGATGTGCTGAAGGATTTTGGCTTTGACCAATTCCAAACTGAGCTTTCCACCTGGAATCCGGACGACCGGAAGAACTTCGTTGGCAGCGAGGGGCAGTGGATCCACGCCACCCAATCGCTCGAGAAGGTTCTGAAACGCAAGAATGTTGAGTACAAGACCATTCCGGGCGAGGCGGCGTTTTACGGGCCGAAGATTGACATCAAGCTGGTAGATGCGATCGGGCGGTTGTGGCAGCTTTCGACGGTGCAGTTCGACTTCAACCTACCGCAGCGCTTCGGCTTGGAGTATGTCGCCGAGGATGGTTGTCGCAAACAGCCGGTGATGGTGCATCGCGCGCTGTATGGGTCGGTCGAGCGATTTTTTGGAGTGCTAATTGAGCACTACGCCGGAGCGTTTCCAGTGTGGCTGTCACCGGTGCAGGTGGCGATGATCCCGATCAGCGAGCGGCATGTGGAGTATGCGAAGAAGGTGGCGGATCAGCTTAAGGCCATCGGAGTGCGCGTGGAGGTGGATGCGCGAAACGAGAAGATGAATGCGAAGATTCGCGAGCATGCTATGCAGAAGGTGCCGTTCTTACTCGTTGTTGGGGACAAAGAGGCTGAGGCTGGGAAGGTGAATGTTCGCACTCGCGGTAAAGAGAAGACCGAGGACATGGCGGCGGGAGAGTTTGTGGAGAAGATTCGGAAGCTGATTGTGGAAAAGGGTGTGGGGCTGTAACAGTGCGTGTGGCGGAAGGGGGCCGCTTTGTTCACATTTTTGGGCGCATTTACAGACCCCGACCCGACCGTCGCGCAGCGATTCCTGCAGCGTTGGCCTGACGTAGATATTGTGGAGATCCATAACCCATTTCGTGGGCTGGCTGTAAGATTCCAGCGGCCCTCCTATGACCCCTCGGAAGAAGACTTGCCTGAGCCAATCAGCACCGGGGTGCGGGAGATCTCGCGACAGACTCCTGGCGTGCGCTTCGTCTTGCTACGCACGGAGTGTTGGGGCGGGAGTTGTTGCAACTGGGGCCAGTTCATCGTCAACGGCGCAGTGGTTGTGAATGAGCCTTGCGTTCAGGTCAAAGATATTAATAACCTGGAGCCCGACGGGGTGCTTAGGAAGCTTATAGGATATTTCGACGTGGACATCGGTCCCTCAGAAATCTTCGAGCCGCTAGCCGGCGGTTTTCCCTGGAACTCGGTCAGAGAAGAGAACTGATCTCCATCTCCTTGCGCAGTACGGTCGCAGGCGCTGTCCCTACATGTTCTTCGGTTGTACGATGGGTTCGTGCATCCTCTTGCGCAGCATGTGCTCGCCCGTGTTCGTCAGGACGAATTACTCACGCCCGGAGATCGCATCGCTGTGGCTGTTTCCGGCGGGATTGATTCGGTAGCGCTATTGCGCCTGCTTCTGGAATTACGGCTCGAGCTCGGAATCGTCCTCTCTGTTGTTCATTTCAATCATGGGTTGCGTGGGGCGGAGTCTGGTGCGGATCAGGTGTTTGTTGCTGGGCTGGCTTGCGAGCATGGGTTGGAGTTTTATGCTGCCAGTGGGGATGTCGCTCAGCTTGCTTCTGAAGAGCACCCTGGTTTGGAGGCTGCTGCCCGGGAATTGCGGTATGGATTTTTTCGTTCGCTTCTGGGGTCGGATGAAGTAGATGAGATCGAGCCCGCCTTCCCTCAGGGGCTAAAGCCCGAATCTTCAGGCCAGCTTGACGGCACGGCTGAAGCCGTGCCCCTCCCGAGCCCTACCCCTCCACACATTCTGGACAAGATCGCGACCGGGCACACGCTGGATGATCAGGCTGAGACTGTGCTGATGCGGGTGATTCGCGGGACGGGGCTGCGGGGGTTGGGGGGGATTTATCCGCGCATTCTGGTGGAGCGTGAAGATGAGGACGGTCACGGGGAGATCGTGCGGCCGCTGCTGGGGATTCGGCGACAGGAGTTGGAGCAGTATCTGGTCGATCTGAAGCAGCCTTGGCGGGAGGACTCGACTAATGCCGATTCGAAGTTCACTCGCAATCGGGTGCGTCGGCTGGTGCTGCCGTTGCTGGAAGGGGAGTTCAATCCTGCGGTGGTCGAGAGTCTGGCCGAGCTGGCCGAGATTGCGCGTGACGAAGAAGATTACTGGGAGAATGAAATCTCAGGCTGGCGGGGGACGGTGGTGCAGTGGTCGCAGCCGGAGTGGACGCGCGGGCTGCCGGGGTTTGAGGGTTCGCAGGCTCTGGTGCAGATCCAAGCTTCCCAGTCCGCACTGAGTCCCGAATTACTCGAACGGCTTGAGCAGGCTGGTCCGGCGATCATGAATGCATCGGTGAGCCGGCCGTGGTTGCTGACTGAGCCGCGGGCCGTGCAGCGAAGAGTGGTAAAGGCGATCGGGGAGGAAGCGGGGATTCCGCTGGAGTTCAAGCACGTCGAGGAGATTCTACGGTTCGCGGGCGAGGAGGGTCCGTCGGGGAAGGAATTGTCTTTGCCTTTGGGGTGGAAACTTCTGCGTGAGCCGGAGGCCGTGGTTTTTGTTACCCCTGACTTGCGGCGTCAGGAGCGGATTCCGGACTACGAGTATGCATTGGCGGTGCCGGGACGCGCTCTTGTGGCGGAGCTTGGTGTAGTAATCGAAGCGTTGCTGGTCACTGCTCAGGTAACTCCGGAGATGGCTCCGGAGGCGCGGGTTGCAGAGTATAATCCGCAGGAACTTCTTCGGGCAGAGTTATTGCCAGGGCGGTTGACGGTGCGGAACTGGCGTCCGGGAGACCGGTTCTGGCCTGCGCATACGAAGTCGGCGAAGAAGATCAAAGAACTACTGCAGGAGCGGCATGTAGCCCAGCCTGGGCGCAGGCTTTGGCCGGTAGCCGTGAGCGGAGACGAGATTGTATGGATGCGCGGCTTTCCTGTTCCTGCCAGACTGCGCGCCGAAGCTGGGCAGGGAGCTGTGCTGATCCGGGAGACGCCGTGGGCGGTTGAGGAGCAGGCGATCTAGAGTCTGGTTTTGATTAGTACGAGTCGTGGTAGAGGATCGGGAGGCACGCCGTTTCATGAATGCGTTGAAAGCCGCGCCGCTGCGCCAGGTGATTGGGGCTGAGCAGATCCAGAAGCGGGTGAAGGAACTGGCTCGTCACATCTCCGATGACTACCAGGGACAGACGATCCAGGCGCTGGCTGTGCTGGAGAATGCGTTCATGTTCATGGCCGACCTGGTGCGGGCGTTGGAAGTGCCGGTGGTGTGCCAGTTCATCAAACCCAAATACAGCAAGCAGCCGAGCAAACAGGAGGGCGCCGAGGCGGGAGAGGTGGTGGAGATCTTCTTCAGCCATGCTCCGGATATTCGGGGCCAGCATATCCTGTTGGTCGAGGGGGTCGTGCATTCCGGCGTGACCAGCGAATTTCTGATGAGCGACTTGCGGGCGCGCGGCGCAGCTTCGGTAAAGCTGGTGACGCTGCTGGACCGGCAGTCGGCCCGCCGTGTGGCCCTGCAGCCTGACTACTTCGGCTTTCTGGTGGATGAGACTTTTCTGGTAGGTTATGGGCTGGGAGCGGTGGAGCAGACGAACCGGAACATCCCCTACCTGGCTGCAAGCCCAGTCCCGCAGATGACTTAAGTCATCCTAGCGACGGCGCGCCTTTTTCTCTGGGAAAATGTAGAATAGTGGCTTGGGGAATTGCCCTATCCAAATTGGCCGAACGGCATCTAACTTAGTGGTAGAAGCCTCGGGTTCTTTGGTTGAGTACTGGGCCCCGGTTTCTTCAGGAGCTTCTTGGTGAATTCAACAGTAAAAACCGTACTTTTCTGGGTAGGGATTGGGGTGTCTGCCCTTGTGTTGTGGACCGTAATTCAGCAGGGCCGCAACGGGCAGAAGGACGCGGACGTCAACTTCTCCCAATTCATGAGTGATGTGGATCAGGGCAAGGTGCATGATGTCACGGTGGACGGGCAGCAGGTGCACGGGAAACTCACCGACGGCTCCGCCTTCCATACCGTGGCGCCGGCAGCTTATCCCGACATGATCAAGTCACTGCGCGACAAGAATGTCGTGGTGATCATTAAAGACGTCAACGGCGGAAGCTGGCCGTTGCAGTTGTTGGGGACCTGGGCTCCGCTGATTCTGCTGGGTGCGCTGTGGTTTTTCATGATCCGGCAGATGCAGACGGGCGGCAACAAGGCGCTGTCGTTTGGCAAGAGCCGGGCGCGGCTGCTCTCGATGCAGCAGAAAAAAGTCACGTTCAAGGACGTGGCTGGGGTGGAAGAAGCCAAGGAAGAGCTGCGCGAGATTATCGAATTCCTGCGCGAGGCGCAGAAGTTTCAGAAACTTGGCGGCAGGATTCCCAAGGGAGTGCTGTTGGTTGGACCTCCGGGAACCGGCAAGACGCTTTTGGCTCGAGCCGTTGCCGGAGAAGCGAACGTTCCTTTCTTTTCGATCTCCGGTTCGGATTTTGTGGAGATGTTTGTGGGTGTTGGCGCCAGCCGGGTGCGCGACCTGTTCGAGCAGGGTAAAAAGAATGCTCCGTGCATCATCTTCATTGACGAGATTGATGCGGTTGGACGTCATCGCGGGGCTGGTCTCGGCGGCGGTCACGACGAGCGCGAGCAGACTTTGAACCAGCTGCTGGTCGAGATGGACGGGTTCGAGTCGAATGAGGGCGTGATTCTCATGGCGGCTACGAACCGGCCGGATGTGCTGGATCCGGCGCTGCTGCGGCCGGGACGCTTTGACCGACGGGTGGTGGTGAGCCGTCCCGATGTGCGCGGGCGGGAAGAAATTCTCCGCGTGCATACCCGCAAAATCCCTCTTGCAGAGGATGTCGATCTCTCAGTGCTGGCTCGCGGGACACCGGGATTTTCCGGCGCAGACCTGGCCAACATGGTGAACGAAGCGGCGCTGGCTGCGGCACGGCAGAACCGAAAAGCTGTGCTGATGTTCGATTTTGAAGTGGCTAAAGACAAAGTCCTGATGGGCGTGGAACGCAAGTCGCTCATCTTATCCGACGAGGAAAAGAAAGTTACTGCGTACCACGAAGCTGGGCACGCGTTGGTGGCGGCCAAGCTGCCGGGCTCGGATCCGGTGCACAAGGTCACGATTATTCCGCGGGGAATGGCGTTGGGCGTGACCATGCAGTTGCCGATCGATGACCGGCACAACTATACCCGGGAATATTTGAAGACCGACCTGGCAATTCTGATGGGCGGGCGGTTGGCTGAAGAACTGTTCCTCAACCAGATGAGCACGGGTGCAGGAAACGACATTGAGCGAGCCACGGAAATGGCGCGCAAGATGGTTTGCGAGTGGGGCATGAGTGATCTTGGTCCGCTGACCTTCGGCAAGAAGGAAGAGCAAATCTTCCTGGGCCGCGAGATCAGCCAGCACCGCGACTACAGCGAAGACACCGCCATCAAGATCGACGGCGAGGTCCGCAAGCTGGTGAATCAGGGTTATGAAACGGCGAAGAGCATTCTCGAAGGCAACCGCGACACGCTGCAGAAGATTGCGGCGGCTTTGCTGGAGCGGGAGGTGCTGGATGCTTCCGAAGTGCTGCTTCTTGTGGACGGTAAGGAACTGCCTCCGATGAAGTCGCCTTCGAAGCCGGATGACGGCGTGCAGCAGGTCTTGAAGCCGGAGCCGGGACGCGGGATCGTGAAGGGCGGAGAGAGTCCGGCACGGGCCTGAAGTCAGTCCTCAGTAGTCAGTTCTCAGCCTTAAGGGCGGCCTTGTGGCCGCCCTTATTTTTGCACGGAATTATCCGTTTACGATTTTCATCATGTGTTCGGGATAGCGCTCGCCCGCGACTGCGCCGGTGGGAAAGATTTCTTCGATGCGCCGCAGGTCTTCTTTCGTAAGCTTCAGTTCGATTGCCGCGACGTTCTCTTCCAGGTATTTGCGGCGCTTCGTGCCGGGGATGGGGACGATGTTCTTGCCTTGTGCGAGCACCCACGCCAGCGCTAGTTGGGACGGCTTGCAGCCTTTTTCCTTCGCGATTTCCTCGATCCCGCGCACGAGGTCGAGATTTCTCTGGAAGTTTTCGCCTTGAAAGCGCGGGGAGAACCGGCGGTAGTCATCGGTTGGAAAGTCCTCGAAGCGCTTGAACTGTCCGGTGAGAAAGCCCCGTCCGAGTGGGCTGTAGGCGACGAAGGCTATGCCGAGTTCGCGGCAGAGGGCCAGGAGTTCGTCTTCCGGGTCGCGGCTCCAGAGTGAGTATTCGGTTTGCAGCGCGGTGATGGGGTGAATCTTCGCGGCTCGGCGCAGAGTTTGCGGGGAGGCTTCGGAGAGACCGATGTGGCGGATCTTGCCTTCCTGCACGAGCTGTGCCATAGCCCGGACGGTTTCTTCAATGGGTGTCGCGGGATCGACCCGATGCTGGTAGTAGAGATCGATGGTGTCAACGCCCAGGCGGCGGAGACTGGCTTCGCAGGAGCGGCGGACATAGTCGGGTTTGCCGCTGACGCCGCGCTTTGTGGGGTCCGCTGGATCACGGACGATGCCGAATTTCGTGGCCAGCACGACATCATCGCGCTTGCCTTTGATCGCGCGGCCGACCAGTTCTTCATTTATGAATGGACCATACACGTCCGCGGTGTCGAGAAAGTTGATGCCGAGTTCGAGGGCGCGGTGAATGGTGGCGATGGATTCATCGTCATCGCGGGGGCCGTAAAACTCCGACATGCCCATGCAGCCGAGGCCGAGGGCTGAAACTTTGAGGCCGCTGCGTCCAAGTTCGCGAAATTGCATGATGGCTCCTGGCAAAGACAAAATTAGCGGATACCGCTCCGCTCCATTAAGAGATGCCGCAACCCGGGCCTTCGATGGTGGGAATTCGTGAGTCGTGCGATGCGGCTGCGCATCTTTCATCTGTTGGAAATCCTTGTTCTGATCGGCGAAATCCATGAGTCAAGTGCCTGTCTGGTTTGAGCGGAAGTTCGAATTTTCGTTTCCGGTGGAGCTGTCTCCGAATTTGCTGGTACGTCTGCGCGGCACTCCGGCCCGGCTTGAAGAGATGCTGCGCGGGCGTTCTCATAAAATCCTGGTCGAGAAGCCGCAAGAAAAGTGGTCAGCACAGGAACACGCCGGGCACATGCTTGACCTCGAACCACTGTGGCTGGCGCGGGTGGGCGACTATGAGGCGGGAAGCACCCAACTCACCGTGGCGGACCTGACGAACCGGAAGACCGACGAAGCTAAGCACAATGCGCGACCGTTGGAAGGAATCCTGAAGGGGTTCCGCGCTGCAAGAGTTGAACTACTGAAGCGCGCCGAAGAAGTGAATCCCATGCTATTTGCGCGAGCCATTCCGCACCCGCGCCTCAAGACGCCGATGCGACTGGTGGATCATTTGTATTTCGTCGCCGAACACGACGACCACCATCTGGCGCGAATCTGGGAACTGATTACCGGATCATGATCAGAGGCTTAGTGCGGGGCACCACTTCCCCGATCTGCACTGCCGGCACGTTTGCCGCGTTGAGCGAATGGGCGAGGCGCGCCGAGTCCTCGGATGCGACCGAAATCAGCAGGCCGCCAGCGGTCTGAGGATCGAAGAGAAGTGTTCGCAGATCCTGGGGAACTCCATCGTCGTAACCCACCATACATTCGGCGAAGTCGCGGTTGTTGTTGAGGCCGCCGGGAATGTGGGCGGCGCGAATGCATTCGAGCGCACCCGGAAGGGCTGGAATACTATTCGCGTGGAGACTGAAGGATACATCTGAGGCCAACGCCATCTCGCGGGCGTGGCCTATCAGACCGAAGCCGGTGACGTCGGTCATGGAGTGGGTGCGGAACTCCCCTTGCCGGATTACATCCGCCGCTTTCTTATTCAACGTGGTCATCGACTCGATTGCGGCATCAATCCATGCGGGCTGCGCTTTGCCTTTTTTTATCGCGGTGGAAATCACACCTGTGCCCAGTGCTTTGGTGAAGATGAGCGCGTCACCCGGCTTGGCGCCAGTGTTGGCAAGAACTTTTTTCGGATTGATGAGTCCGGTGACGGCGTAGCCGAACTTGGTTTCCTCGTCGCGGATGCTGTGGCCGCCGATTACGGTGCATCCGGCTTCGATCATCTTCGAGAGGCCACCCGCCAGGATGCGCTCAAGAATCTCCAGGTCAGCTTTCTCGGGGAAGCAGACCAAAGCCAGCGAGGTTATCGGACGGCCTCCCATGGCGTAGACATCGCTCAACGCATTGGTCGCTGCGATCTGGCCGAAGACGTATGGATCGTCTACGACCGGTGTGAAAAAATCTACTGTTTGCACGAGCGCCTGATCAGGCGCGATTTGATACACTCCGGCGTCGTCGGCGTGGTCGAAGCCGACTAGAACGTTGGGGTCGTGTTGCCGGGCTAATTTCCCAAGCACCGTGTCCAGCGCCGCTGGACTCAGCTTGGAAGCTCAACCCGCGGCTTTTACCGACTCCGTCAGGCGGAATGGCTTTGTTTCGGCCATGGAGTCATTGTAAACGGGTTGCGAGAGGCGGTCCGTGCTTGGTGGCTAAAGCCCCGATTGATTTGCATGCGTTAGGCGGCGCTGAAGCGCAGCTCTTCCACGTCATTGCACACTTCATCGTGAATGCGCGCTACTTCAAAACGACATCGGTGACCTGGATCTCGGGATACTGGCGGTTCCACTGCGCCGAGATGCTTTCGAAGGTTAGGCGGAAGGTCTTGCTTTGGCCGGGGCCTAGAGGGGAGACGCTGAAATCGACTGCTTCGGGATAGGGGCCAGTGGTTTTCAGAACTTGCATGGGGATGTCTTCACGCTGCGCGAGTTGTCCCAGTTCGTCTTTGAATAGGACTTGAACGATCACATGGGTGACGGTCTTGTTGCCTGCGTTGGTGAGGGTTCCGTCGACGTAGCTGACGGTGGCTCCGACAAAGTTTTCGGCAGCGCTCATTTTGAAATCGGAGAGCTTAAGGCTGGTGGCGTAGGGAGGCGGTCCGGACGTAGCTTTGGGCTGGTTGCGAAGAAGAAACGCGAAGATGACAGCAATCGCGATGACAACCGCGACAGCAATGGCGATGGTGCGCCGGCTGGAATCAGGCTCTTCGGCTACCGGAGTTGGCTGAATCAGGCCACCCATGGGCTCGATTGTACTCTGGAGGCTAGTTGCTGGTGTGTGAGTTGCCACTTTTGAAGAACGCGGCTAGGAAGAGCAGACCGAAGAGTACGTCGATGCCGCCAAGTGCGAGATCTTGCGGGTGCAGACGATTCTGCAGGTAGAGGACAAGCAGGGTCGCGCCGTAGCCGAACTTTTCGAGCACGGCGGGAATCATCATCGGGCGGAGGCGCACTGGGTCTAGCGCGATCACGAAGAATGCCGCCTGGAAGGTCAGGCCCACGCTGACGAAGCCGTAGTAGAACGCCGGGTGAGTGATTGGCGGCGGATCATTGCGGCCGATCATGTCGAAGATGAAGTACAGGGGCGTGAGAATCACGACGCCCCAGATGCTAGCGATCCAGAATACGACCTTAGCGAATTTCATGTTCCGCCTACACCAGTCGCGATTATTCGCCGCCGACGGTGAGGCCGTCAATGCGCAGGGTTGGCGAGGCCACCGAGCCGCGGAACTCGAGATCACTTGCGATCTCGGAGATGTTGAAGAACATTTCTTTCAGGTTTCCGGCGACCGTGATTTCTTCGACTGGGTAGGCGAACTCTCCGCCGGAGATCCATAATCCTGAGGCACCGCGGGAGTAGTCGCCAGTCACGAGGTTCGCACCGTGGCCGAGAAACTCAGTGACGTAGAGACCTTCCTTGATTTCGGATATCAATTGCTTCGGCGTTCTTTGTCCGGGCTGCAGGAAGTAGTTGCCGGGGCCGATGCCCGGCGTGCCGGCTAGTCCGCGCGAGGCGTTGCCGGTGGTTACGAGTTTCAGTTTCTTCGCGGTGTACGTATTCAATAGATAAGAATTCAGCACGCCGTTTTCGACGACCACCGTGCGGCGTGTGGGGATGCCTTCGCCATCGAAGGGGCTGGTGCCGAAGCCGCCGGGGATGGTGCCGTCATCGATAATGGTGACGTTGTCGCCGGCGATTTTCTGTCCCAGCTTGCCGGCTAGAAACGATGCGCCGCGGTAAACCGAGTCGCCGTTCACGCCTTCGAATATGTGTTCGAGGATTGATGTGGCAACCATGGGATCGAAGATGATCGGCACTTGCGCAGTCTTGGCTTTGCGCGCGCCCAGGCGGCGGAGAGTGCGTTCGGCTGCCACCTTGCCGACCTGCTCCGGGGATTCGAGCTTAGACAGCATGCGGGCGACTGAATACCAATAATCGCGCTGCATGGCGCCATCTTCGGTCTGCGCGATGGGAACCGCTGACACCGAGCAGTACGACCGGCGGTATTCGCCGACGAAGCCGTGCGAGTTGGCTAGAACTTTGTGGCCGGTGGCGGCGTCGAATGATCCGCCTTCGGAGTTTTTGATGCGGGGGTCGAAGTCGAGTGCGGCTTTTTCGGCGCGGCGGGCGTAGTCGATGCGATCGGGGCCGGGCAGGGAATAAACGTCTTCGTGATAAAGGTCGAGGTCGCCGGTTAGCGAGCCTAGCTGAGAAGCATCGGGGATTCCGCCGAACGGGTCTTCTGAAGTGATCTTTGAAAGCTCCAGCGCGGATTTGACCATGCGGTCGAGGGCTGCAGTTGAGAAGTCGCTCGAGTAGGTGCTGGCGGCGCGCTGGCCGTTGAAGACGCGCACGCCGATGGAGCGCGACCCGGATTCTTTGAGAGTTTCGACCTGGCCTAGGCGGACTAGCGTAGAGAATTCGTCGCCTTCGCGGACTACGCATTCTGCGGCGGTGGCGCCGCCGTTCATGGCGCGGCGGACGATGTCCTGGGCTAGGGAGTGTAGGTCCGTTTCAGGCTTCGCACTTTTCGTTTCCAGTTCGGTTGAGGGCATGAACTCTTATTATCCCAGTAAATGCCTTGGTTTTCCTAGGATGGGTTTCGAATTCACCCCGGCCGGGCAGCCGTTTCCCGGATCGATTGCGTGTAATGCAGTTATGCATTACAATAGAAGAACGAGGAACGTGGCATGACCACCTTGACCGTGACTGCGCGTGGGCAAGTTACATTTCGGAAGAAGGTGTTACAACATCTCGGCATCAAGCCCGGGGAAAAGATTGCCTTGGATTTGCTCCCCGATGGCCGGGGTGTGATTCGCGCAGCTAAGGCTGCCGGAACAATTGACGCCTTTCTCGGCCTGCTTGCGGGCACGACGAAGAAAGTCGCGACTATCGAAGAAATCAATGAAGCCGCCGCCCGCGGCTGGGCCGGCAAGAAATGAAGGTGACGCCCGACACGAACGTCCTGGTCCGGGGCGTCGTTCACGACGACGAGGAACAAGCGAAACTCGCTGACACTCTATTACGCAGGGCTGAAGTGATTGCGATTACGGTTCCATGCTTGTGCGAGCTAGTGTGGGTGCTGCGCAGTATTTATGGCTTCAAGCGGTCGGATGCGGCCGCTGCCATCCGGGCGCTGCTTGTTGCCCGGAACGTCGAAACCAACCGCCCGACGGTTGAGGCAGGATTGGGCATGCTCGATGCCGGTGGAGACTTCGCCGACGGCGTGATTGCTTACGAGGGGAGTTGGTTAGGGGCGGAGACGTTTGTTTCGTTCGATAAGAAGGCGGTGGAGATGCTTGCGGCGCAGGGGGTATCGGCGCGGTTGCTTTAGAAGCAGGGAATGCCTGCCAGCGCCGGAGGTCGCAGCGCCGAGCCTTCTTACTCACCCTCGAGTGTGGCCGCATCTAGCGTACCGCTTAGCATCGCCAGTATATCCCTGCTGAATCTTCCCAACGGCTCGTACGTAGTCACGATTTCGAGCTGCGCGATTCTTTGCGATTCAGGCCGCGTCTCACCCCAGTCCGGTGTGGCCATGCGGACCTGTATTCCGATATATCCCCTCCGATTCACGGGATAAGCATCGATTCCGACATGCTCCTGCGAGGGTTGACCCCGCGATTCCGCGAAACCACCGGTTAGAGAGCAGGGCTGGTCTTTGGGGAGTGGGTATTGCGACAATGCCACCGCGAAGCGTTTTATCTCGTCTTTATTGAAATAGGCGTGGCTTTGGCCTGAATATCCGTCTACTTCTGCCTCAACGTCAAGCTCTCCTGTCCCACGCCGTCGTCGCTGAACCCTAAGGTGAGAAACCTGTGCCGCATCGGCACATATTACTGCATGAAGCCGCCAGGATCCTTCTTGGCGGTGCCACCGACGGTCAGGCGATCGATCTTGATGGTCGGAATGCCGACGCCGACCGGGACCGCCTGTCCATCTTTGCCGCAGGTGCCGACGCCTTCGTCTAGTTTCAGATCGTTGCCTACCATCGAGACTCGCGTCAGAACGTCGGGGCCGTTGCCGATCAGGGTTGCGCCTTTGATGGGGGCGGTGATCTGGCCATTTTCGATCATGTAGGCTTCCGAGGCTCCGAAGACGAACTTGCCATTGGTGATGTCGACCTGGCCTCCGCCGAAGTTGACGGCGTAGATGCCTCGCTTGACTGAGCGAATAATGTCTTCGGGATTATCCTGGCCTGCGAGCATGTAGGTGTTGGTCATGCGCGGCATGGGAATGTGTTCGTAGCTTTCGCGGCGTCCGTTGCCGGTGTCGGCGATGCCCATCAGACGCGCCGAGAGCTTGTCGCTCAAATATCCCTTCAGAATTCCTTTTTCGATCAAGACGGTTTCCTGCGTGGGTTCGCCTTCGTCGTCTACGTTCAAAGACCCGCGGCGCCAAGGCATGGTGCCGTTGTCGATCACCGTGCAGCCTTCGCTGGCTACGCGTTTGCCGATGAGACCGGCGAAGGCAGAAGTTTTCTTGCGATTGAAATCAGCTTCCAGACCGTGACCGACCGCTTCGTGAAGCAGGACTCCGGGCCATCCGGGACCGAGGACGACTTCCATTTCGCCTGCGGGAGCTTCGCGTGCGTCGAGTTGGAGGATTGCCTGACGCGCTGCTTCCTTGGCGAAGAATTCGGGATTCTTGTCTCCGAAGAAGAAGTCGAGGGCGACGCGTCCGCCGCCGCCGGAACCGCCGCGAGCTGAATTGTTTTCGGTTTTGGCGATACAAGACACATTCATGCGGGCCAGCGGTTGGGAATCTTCGGCGAAGGTTCCGTCCGAAGCGACAACCAGAATGTTTCTCAATTCGTCGGCGTAGCTGGCGCGGACTTCCTGGATGCGTGGATCGTAGGCACGCGCAGCCTTGTCGGCGCGCATTACAAGCTCAACTTTGGCGGTGATCTCGGCATCGACTGAGGGCAGCGTCACGGGATACAGGCTGCGAGCCGCGGTCTGCTGGAAGCCGGCCACCGGCGTCTTCGCGGGAGCGCTGGCGATGAGGGCCGCTGTGCGGGCGGCGTGCAGGATGCGGCTAGCGGAAAGATCGTCGGTATAGGCATAGCCCGTGCGCTCGCCCGAAACCACGCGCACGCCGCAACCGGCGGAGATGCCTTGCGAGGCCGACTTGACCATCGACTCGTCCACCATCAGCGACGTGGAGGAGAGATATTCAAAATAAAGATCGGCATAGTCGCCGCCGGCCGAAAGGGCGGCCGCCAGGTAATGTTCGAGATCGTTTTCCGTGACCCCGTAGTGGTCGAAAAAGAAACGTTGCTTATCTGCGAGAGAAGGTTTGATCAAGCTTTTATCCACTGAAATTAGATGCCGCCGGGCTGCGGGCAGACTCAGTTGGGCGGGACTTACCAGTCAACTCAGTCATTATCCCACATGGAGCGGAAGCGGGCGGTCGGAACATCCACAGGGGAATTGTGACGATGGTCACATGTCACAGACAGGGGACATGCGCGGGCTAGAGAATGTAACAGGGATAACTTCAAATGCCGACGGTGACGCCGCAAGCTCTGACTCGTACGGTGCAGGACTTTCTCAGTGAGGCTGCGGGTGCGGTAGTGCTGGAAAACGGGGCCGTGGCTTTTGATCTGGCTCAATCCAAGTATGCGATTTCGGGGGAGCACAACCGATGCCTGCTGCATCTGTGGTCGGCGGAGCGGAACTCTGTGCGGCGGGTACTGGAAGCTGAAGTGAAGAATGGCACGCTGCGTCTGGCGGTGCAGCGGTTGGGACAGGCGCGTCCATCGAGGCTGGAGATTTGCCGCGAACGCGATCGCCGGTCGCCTACGGCTCGACGAGCATGCCGCGCCGCTTACCAGCACAAGCTGCGGAGGACTTTGGAACGGCATTTCCCTGAGTTCAAAATCGCGCGGCTGACGACGGGCGCGGACCTGGAGAAATCCTTTGGGCCGATCTATGCGCGCGGGCTTTTGCGGCAAGGACGCACGGCGTTTGCTGTGCTGGGGGTGAATGCAAAGGAGACGCAGTCCTCCATCGATGCGGCGCTGACGTTCGGCATTCTGTGGCTTGATGTTTGCCGCCGGGCACAGGCTCGAGATGTGCTGGTGGAAGGCTTGAAAATGTTCGTTCCTGCGGGCTGCTCAGCGCTGTTACGGGAGCGGATGGCGAACCTGAACCGGGATGCCGCCAAATGGCAACTATTCGAACTGGACGAACGGCACGACGCGCTGGTCGAAGTCGACTGCGCGGATCGCGGCAACGTGGCGACACGGCTGGTGCACGCCGCCGATGAGCAGGCGGCACGGCAGCGCTTTAGGGAGTCGATTGCGCGAGTACGGGAGGTTCTGCCGAATTGCGAAGTCGCGGTGCTGTCGGCGGCAGAGATTGCTTTTCGCTGGCGCGGACTGGAGTTTGCGCAGGCACGGCTCGCGAGTATTCCGGGATCGTTTCAAAGCACGGAGGAAGTCGTTTTTGGCGTGGGCGCGGAGGAGCGGGTTCTGGAAGCACATAACGAAGAGGCATTCACGGAACTGGCGCACGGTTTGCGTGATACTCGTCATCCTTATGGACCGCGTCAACATCCCTTGTGGCGGCTGCGTCCGGAGAGATGGCTGGAGTCGCTGGTCGTCGGCGACGTGAGCGTGGTGGATGGGCGCCTGGAGCCGTCGTGCCGGTATTCGCAAGTTCCCGCGTTTTCCGCGGCCGACCGGGCCATGATCGATGTGCTCACGACCACGCCAAGCGGGCGGCTGGCGGTGGTGGAATTGAAGGCTGATGAGGATATCCACCTGCCGCTGCAGGGGCTGGATTATTGGTCGCGAGTGGAATGGCATCATTCACGCGGCGAGTTTCCTCGCTTCGGATATTTTGAAGGCCGCGAGTTGTCGACCGAGAAGCCGCTGCTGTTTCTGGTGGCTCCAGCGTTGCACGTGCATCCGGCTACTGACACGCTGCTGCGCTACATTTCGCCTGAGATTGAGTGGGAGTTTGTGGGGATTGACGAGCGTTGGCGGGAGGGAGTAAAAGTCGTGTTCCGGAAGCGGCCGGAGCGGAGCCCTAGACGTGGATCCGAATTGCTCAATCGCGCCGCAGGTTGAATGTCTTGGCAAGTGCTGCCGTGCAACCGCCAATGTTCATCGGGTTTTCTCTGCTTGCTGCTACCGGTCCTTCCGTTTCGCGATTTCCGAATCCCGAGTAGGCGGCATACATTCTTCTACTGAGGCCCAAAGGCTCCAGTCCCCATTCTTGGACTCCTATTTTCGTAACGCCTTTCAAAAAGCTCTCAACAAGACAGCCAATCTGCGTTAAGATGCCGCGGTTGTTGACCGGCGGTTACATCAATTGGAAAAAACAATAAGAAAAACAACGACAAGAAAACAACGAGCTAAGAAAAACAACGAAAGGATAAGAAAAATGAGAAACACTCCCCTATTACCCAGACTGGTTGCGCTTGTCTGCGCGGCCGCGTTCATGTTGATCACAATCCCAGGACAAGCCCAGCCCCAGTCCCTGCTGACGCGTCATGTCCGCGATGCGGTTGTCAATGGGCAGGCGCAGTTGGTCGGGAAACTCCCGCCAAGCCAGACCCTGCTCTTCGATATTGTTCTTCCGCTTCGCGATCGTGCCAGTTTGCAAAATTTTGTGCAGGAAGTCCAATCCCCCGCAAGCCCCTCTTACCACAAGTTCCTCACGCCGCAGGAGTTTACCGCAAGGTTCGGCCCCAGCCAGGAAGATTGGGAGGCCCTGGTCGCTTTCGCGAAGGCGAGCGGCTTTGAGATCATCAGCGGAACCCGCGAGGAAAGAGATCTAAGGCTCAGCGGCAGTGTGGCGAACATCGAGAAGGCCTTCCATGTGACCATGGGTACCTATCGGGACCTCACTGAAGACCGCACCTTCTTTGCCGTGGACCGCGAGCCCACCGTTGACCTTCCCTTCCAGATTTGGCACATCACTGGCTTGGACAACGATTCCAAGCCGCATCCCATGTATGTAAAGAAGAGCGACTACGCGAAGGCCCATGGGATCGATGCTAAGAAGGTTGTGTCTCATGCCACGACCGGCTCCGGTCCTTCGGCTTCCTTTTTGGGCAGCGACATGCGCGCGGCCTACTATGGCGGAACGGCGCTTACCGGCACTGGCCAGACGATCGGCCTGTTCGAATTCCTGGGCACGGATTTGGCCGATTTGACCACGTACTACAAGAACGTGGGGCAAACCGAACCTTACACTCCCACTCTCATCTCAACGGGCGGGTATAGCACGAGCTGCACCGCGAGCAGCGGATGCGATGACACCGAGCAGACCCTCGACATGACGCAAGCGATGGGCATGGCCCCGGGCTCCACCATGCTCTATATGTACGTTTGCGGCAACGCCTCGAATATCAGTGATACTGCCTGCATCAGCGCGATGGTTTCGACTGCGTCGGCTCCGTTATCCAAACAGATCAGTTGCTCGTGGGGCTGGACACCTGCGGACCCGAGCACTCTGGATCCGTACTTTGAACAGATGGCGTCGCAGGGCCAGAACTTTTTTGCCGCGTCGGGCGACAGTTCGGCCTGGTCTGCGTCGAATGAGGCCTGGCCAGCCGACGATGCGCATGTCGTTTCGGTCGGCGGCACGGACTTAACAACCTCCAGCGCGGCTGGCCCATGGAAATCGGAAACCGCGTGGGCAGACAGCGGCGGCGGAATCTCGCCGGATTCCATCCCGATCCCCTCCTGGCAGCAGTTGTCGGGCGTCATTACGTCGTCCAACCGCGGATCCACGACTCTACGGAATGGCCCAGACGTGTCGGCGAACGCGAACTTTACCTTTTACGTGTGCGCCGACCAAACCACCTGCACGGCTAACGACTACGGTGGAACCAGCTTTGCCGCCCCCATGTGGGCCGGCTACCTGGCTCTGGCCAACGAACAAGCAGCGACCAACGGGGACACGATCGGCTTCATCGATCCAATCCTCTACCCGGCGGCTCTGACCTCAAGCTATGGCAGCTATTTCCATGACATCACGAGCGGCAGTTGCGGCACCTATTCGGGAATCACCGGCTACGATCTGTGCACCGGCTGGGGCAGCCCGAATACGACCGGGATCATCAACTTGTTGGCTGGATCTGCGACGCCGAGCTTTACGCTGTCGGCTTCGCCGAGCAGCCTGTCTGTTACCCAAGGCAACAGCGGCACCAGCACCATCACTGTGACCGATGCGGGCGGGTTCAGCGGCAGCGTGACCCTGGCTGCGTCCGGCCTGCCTAGCGGTGTGACTGCGGCGTTCGGCACGAACCCGACAACTGGGACCAGCGTGCTGACGCTGACGGCGAGCTCCACGGCGACTACCGGGACGTCTACGGTGACCATCACCGGGACCTCGGGCAGCCTGACTGCAACTACTACCATTGCCCTCACAGTGAGTGCGACGGCGACGCCAAACTTCACCATCGGTGCTTCGCCAACATCCGTGACCGTTACCCAAGGCGCCAACGGAACGAGCACCATTACTATCACCAGCACGGGCGGCTTCAACTCTGCAACCACGTTGAGCGCAACCGGCCTGCCCGCGGGCGTTACGGCGGCGTTCTCGACTAACCCGGTGACTCCGCCGGCGAATGGCAGCGCGACCTCGACTCTCACGCTAACCGCTTCCGCAAGCGCCACGGTTGGCGCGGCTACGGTGACGATCACCGGAACCTCGGGATCGACCAGTCATAGCACCACGATTGCACTCACAGTGAATGCTTCTTCGGGGACGAAGAACTTCACTCTGTCGCTGTCGCCTTCTTCTTTCACGGTCGATGAGCGCGGCAGCGTGTCGACCACTCTCACTGTTACCAGCGTGAATGGATTTAATTCTGCTGTCTCATTGAGCGTGAGCGGATTCCCCAGTGGCGTATCGGCGACGGCCTCGGCCAACCCCGTCACGCCTCCGGCAAATGGCAGCGTAAACGTAACCATCAGGTGGAGCGCTTCCCGACGCGCGCCAACCGGAACCTCAACCATCGAGCTGATCGGCACTTCCGGATCACTCACGAACGAGACGCCCGTCACCATAACGGTAGCGCCTTGAACTGATCATGAAGAGCTGATTAGTTTGGCAAAGCAATCGAGCCGGCCCGAAAGGGCCGGCTCGTTTTTTGAACGGTACTCGATTGGCTCAGTGTCAGCCCTTCCACGCTCCCAGTAAACGCCGCACATTGACTAACTGACCCAGGTGGTAGGCGTTGTGATCGGCTAGCAGCAAGGCCTCACGCAGAATAGTCTGGCCGTCGCCCCACGGGATGCGGGCATAGAGGTCAGTCTTTGGATTTGCAACTAGAGCCTGCATGGATTTCAGATCCTTGCGGAATTGCTGAACGCTCTTGTTCCACGCGGCTGCGCTCGGCGGAGCTTCCGTCTTCGGCCAATACCCCTTGGGCCATTCGGGAGACGTGTGCTTGGAGTTGCGGCTGAACTCGAGGATGTCCCACTGCGCGAGGCGAAGATGATCGACGAGCATCCAGGCGGAGTGCGGCAGGCCGTTGGGCTCGGCACTACGCAGATCCTCCGGCCAGTTTTTCACGACGTCGTCAAAGCGGGCGTGGGCGCCGCCGCCGTTGAGAAGATAGAGCAGATGCTCGCGGAGTTGTTTGCTGTTTGGGTCTTGGGTCGCCATTTCGTCCCTTCCTGAGGGAAATTCTTTCACCACAGAGGCACAGAGTGAAACCGAAATCTGCAAAACCTAGGTCCAAGAATTTCTCCGTGTCACTGTGCCTCTGTGGTGAACGCGCTTCATTGATCAACCTCTGGGACTTCGCCTCTGAACACGCGGCCGATGCCGCGCACGATGCGGCGCATGGGAAATACAGCTTTGTCATCGGCAAGAAATATTTCGCCGACGCGGTGGCCGCGGTAGTACCAGCGCTTGACGAGCGCGAGATGCTCCATGGTTTCGAGCGCGGGACGCGCCTTTGCGGGCGCGAACGAGTCGAGAACAGCCTGCACTCGCGACTCCATGGATTGCGACTTTGTGTGCTCGGCGGCCTGGATCGAGAACACCGCCGGTCCTGAGATTGCTCCGCCGTCTACACGGAAAAGGATGACCGAGTCGGTCGCGTGACAGGGCTGAACGATCATTGCCGCAAAACGGTCGAGGCGGCGGACTATCTCGGGAAATTGGTTAACCGTGGGTGTCAGCTTTTCCAGGCGGACGTGAATGGCGGCAGCGTTTTCAAATTCCAAATTGGCCGATGCGCTGTCGCGCTGCGCGGAAAACTCGCGAGCTAGAGACTCCCCACCGGAATCGAAATAGGCTTGCACGCGGTTCACTTCAAATGAATATTCCTCGTCGGTGCAGCCCTTGAAGCAGGGGGCAAGGCACATCTTCATTTCGGAATAGATGCAGCCTGGGAATTTGGGATCGGGGTGCAGATCGTCGACGCAGCGGCGCATCTTGAAGAAGTCGAGCGAGTCGTTCATGAACTTCTCAGCTGCGGTGCGGGATTGGAACGGTCCGTAATAGAGGGCGCGGCCTTTGAGGCGTCCCAGGCGCGTGGTGATGGAGGCGCGGGGATATTGGTTTTCTAGATGCAACTTGACCAGCGGCGCAAAGCGGAAGCGCATGCGTTTGGCGTAGTTTTTGGGGAAGGTTTCGCGCAGGATTCGGTAGAGCAGGAAACCGGATTCGAAGTCGGAGCCGGTCGGCGCGTATTCGATGGAGCGGACGCGATCGCGCAGATTTAATTTCTTTGTGCGTTCTTCGACCGGGCCCAGCAGGCGTTCCAGACGACGACGGAGATTTGCCGTCTTGCTGACGTAAGGTTCAGCCTGGGTGTTTTTGCCGCGAAGCAGAAATACGGCTGGCGCAGCGGGGACAGCGGCGAATACTTCGGCGTCACGTTCGGGGGCGAATTCCAGGCGCTCAGTGAGCACGAACTCATTCTAGTTCGGAATGTACCGCGCAAGGCACCGAAACGCAGAGAACTCAGCGATGCAACGATCGCTCGGCAATCTCGCGCACGCGCGCCATGGTGACTCCGGAGCGTTGTTCGATTGCGAGAGGATGGTCCGTCGGTTCCAAAAGAAGAGATGGACGCTGGCCGATGTCCTTGCTGTGAACGTTCGTTTTCAAGTTCAAAGTATCGGGATACAAATCGATCGAGCTGCTCAGCCAGCCAAAGTACGGGGGTTCGTCAAGCAATTTGGGGTCGTGCCAGAGGTGGACCATCCTGTCGAAGTTGCTCTTGCTCAGGGAAGTCCAAACGCCCCAGCGGAAGCGTTCGTCGCGCCCGATCACGGGAACCTCGATTAGGCCTCGAACGAAGAAATCCTTTTTCTTAATTACACAGAAGTCAGAATTGAGAAAGGAATCGGCGTCGGCCCGTAAATTTTCAGACCAATAGTATGGCGCGTCATAGGCGTAGTCGAGTGGAAGTCCGTCGTGCCACTTTCCACAGGTATGACATTGAAATCCTTCTAATTCGGTCACTGGCCTATTTTCGGCGGTCCGTTGAGAGTTGGCAACTGACAACCTGGATCGCCTTGCTCACATTCCCCCGTGGAACCGTCCGAAATAGTGGGCAAGGTTTAGCGACATGATCAAGATGCCTGCCCCGAGGACGAGTACGTGCGAGGTCTTGCGCAGATCGAAGCTGCCGACACGACAGACGAGCAGATAACCTACGGCGAGATTGAACAGGCCCCACACGACGTTGGCTGTCGAGGACGACAATCCCACGCCGAGCGGCGACGCGAAGGGGCTCTGGAAGGCATGCCCGGAAATCCCATTGCCGAGATGAGGCAAAGCGTTCGCAAGGAATATGCCTCCAAAGAAGTAGGCTAAATAGTGGTACCAGCGCATGGTTGCTCCTCCCACCAAAAGATCGTTCTCAAGGAAGACCGTGTCGCGGCAGATCCGGAGTGAAGACTCAGCGGAAGCTGGCGTTGCGCAATTTCTGACGGAAGTCTTCGCCTTCCATCTTGATGATGCGGCACATTTCGTGCAGCCGGGAGCGCATGCGCTCTCCAATGCGGTCGCCGAGGGTTTCGGCGCGCGTGGCGGCGCGGGCCGGGGAAACGGAGCCATTTGTGCCCGCTGGGGGTTGATCTTCGAAATTTGTGGTGATGATCGTGGTGCGATTGTCGTTGTAACGGGTGTTGAGGATTAAGCTGACTGTGTCCCAAACCCATTCGGTCGGCTTCACCGCGCCCAGTTCGTCGAGAACGAGGACGTCAGTTTCAAAGACGGGACGAAGAACATCCAACTCGGTGGTTTGAACCGCGGCATTGTACGAGTTCTGGATTTGTTTCAGCAGTTCGCGATAGTCGTAGAACAGGCAAGGAATGCCTTTGAGGATGAGTTCCTTCGTGATCCCAACTGCGAGATGAGTCTTACCGGTGCCGATCTGGCCGATGATCAGAAGGCCCGTGCCATCGCGAGGATCGTACTCCTGGGCAAACCGCGTGGCGGAGAGTTGGGCAAACGCGAGTGAGGGATGGGCGCCCGGGAAGTCCGTAGTGTAGCTCGCGAGTTCACAATGCTCGTACCGCCTCGGGATGCGCGCCGCAGCCAGCAGAGCCTGACCCCGCGCTCGGAGTTGGCAGTCGCAACGTGTGACTCGGCGGTCACTATTAGCACTCTTGTCCTTATTATTATTATTATTACTCTTGTCTTTCAGTGCGTTGGGGCTGGCGGGAAGTGTCTTCCAGCCCGTCCCTGCGCACAGCGGGCAAACCTCCGCTTGTGCTTTGGTGAACTTTAACCCCGCGTCCTCGATGCTTCTCAAATCTGCCATCTCGATTCTTCTCTGCTTAAACTGTATCAGTTGACTCTGCGCCTGAAGGGCGGCTTCCGGCAAGTGCGAAACCGGAGATGTCTGTGTACAACCTGTGAAGGGGTGAGCGGTGTTGTGGAGCGCTGAGGAAAACTGCTCCCGACGTGCGTTTTGCAGGCCTGTGCAGGGCTGGTGTACCGGTTTTCCACTGCCGCTCCGGCCCCAAAACCCGCCCCCTCAGCCCCATTCCGGGACCTGGGGGTGCGAAACAGGCTTCGGGCGCGGATTTTCACAGTTGACATTCTCTGCGGAGAGAGGAGAATACGACCCGTCAGGTTTCCCAACTCAGCCACGAACTTTTGTCCTCCCGGTGTGTGCTGGGAATGAACGAGACCTGCGAGGAGAAACTATGAATAAAGCCGATCTGGTTGACAAGATCGCAGGCGCTTGCGAGATCAGCAAAGCGCAGGCTGCGACTGCGGTGGATACCGCTGTGAGCAGCATTACTGGTGCTTTACGGAAAGGGGATCGAGTGGCTTTGATCGGTTTCGGCACTTTCTCGGTCTCGCAGAGAAAGGCCCGGAACGGACGCAATCCGCAAACCGGCGCAACTATTAAAATCGCAGCCCGTAAGGTCGCGAAGTTTACTCCTGGGGCTGAACTGAAGAAAACTGTCAACAAGAAGTAGCGAAAACAGACGTCGCGAAAACAAAAGTCTTTGATTCTACGAAGACGGCAGGGGGTCGGCCCTGCCGTCTTCGCTGTTTGGCAACGCCGATCCTGATTGGCCATCTGCGGCTACAATGGCTGAAGCATGATTGCCCACCTGCGCGGAAAACTGCTGAGCAAGCATCCCAATCAAATCGTGGTGGAGACGTCCGGCGTCGGCTATGAAGTGAATATCAGCGTGCCGACGTTTTCTGAACTGCCCGCCAACGGCTCTGAAGTTGCCCTTCACATCCACACCCACGTGCGCGAGGACTTGATTGCGCTCTACGGATTTCTCCGTCCTGCCGAGAAGCAATTGTTCGAGAAGTTGATGACGGTGAGCGGCATCGGGGCGAAGCTGGCCATCACGATTCTGAGCGGAATGGCGGCGGACGAAATGGCGCGCGCGATCCGGGGTAACGACGTGGCTCGCCTGACCAGGATTCCGGGAATCGGCAAGAAGACCGCCGAACGCATGGTGTTGGAACTGCGGGACAAGTTGCCAGCTGCCGCAGGAACTTCCGCGCCGAGCACGCCGGCGATAAGCCCGACGGAAGAAGATGTTCTTTCTGCGCTGGTCAACCTGGGCTACCAGCGGGCCGCGGTCGAGAAGGCATTGGCGAGCGTGGTCAAGAACCGCGTGGGCAAGGGCGAGACGATGGCATCATTCGATGCCCTATTTCGCGAAGCGCTGGCCAGCCTGTCGAAATAGTCGTCGAGCCAGGACTTTCCAGACAATTTTGTAAGCTCCAACAGGCGCCTAGTCCAGCCTTAGCCCCCTTCACTCGAAGTGACCCGAATCGCAGGTTCGACCCCGTTTGATTACAGAAAACCATATTGTTATTCAACAAAGCGGAGCGTTTCCCTGCGACAACTGGCGTAAGTCAAACAAACATAACAGTTTCAAACAGCATGCTGTTTGGAACCACAGTTGCAGTTAGTGGGCCCGCCGTAGGTCTCATACTCGTCAGGCAATCTTTTCGGTTCGGTCAGTCGTAAATTCAATCTCTCGGTTCTAGGAGGAAGCGATGCACATTCGCAGCTTCAAGCTGGCTCTGGTTCTCGTAGTGGTGCTCTGTTTGGGCGGTGCGCTGCCCGTGTGGTCACAATCTGCCTCGTCGGGTACAGTTTCTGGCTCAGTGACTGACCCGTCGAATGCGGTGGTGGCGGGCGCCGCGATTTCGCTGACCGATAGCGCGACCAATATCTCGCGAACGGCTACCTCCAACTCGACGGGGCGGTACTTCTTTGCGGACGTTACCCCGGGCACCTACAGTCTCAGTGTCACCAAGGCTGGATTCGCCACCACGAAGACCGAGAACCAGATCGTACAGGTCGGAGTGAACCTCACCGTCAATTTGTCTCTGCAGGTGGGCGGCGCGAATGTGGTGGTCGAGGTCTCGTCCGTCGGCAACGAGTTGCAGACCATGAATGCCACGGTCGGCAATACGATTAACAGTGTCACCATCGATAACCTGCCCAGCCTCGGTCGCGACGTCAGCACGTTCGTCGAATTGCAGCCGGGCGTAGGTCCGGACGGCAGCGTTGGCGGCGCAGTTCTCGACCAGAACTATTTCTCGCTGGACGGTGGCAATAACACCAACGACATGGACGGCAGCATGAACGTCTACACCGCCAGCTATGCTGGCGATCCGACTGGCGGCGTGGCCACGCAGAATAACCTGGGAGCCGGGTCGGGCGGCCCGACGGGCGTAATCCCAACTCCGCAAGATAGCGTCGAGGAATTCAAGGTAAATTCTGCCGGCCAGACGGCAGATTTCAATAGCTCCGCCGGCGCCGAAGTAAAGATCGTGACCAAGCGCGGAACCAACGCCTGGCATGGCACAGGTTACGAATACTATAAAGATAACAACTGGTCATCCCAGAGTTGGGAAAACAACTACGACAACCTTCTGCAGCCCGGATCCGCGCCACTTCCCAGCTTCCATTACAACCGGTACGGCGGGGCGATTGGCGGCCCGATCATCCCGAAAGAAATTCTCGGCGGGAAGACATATTTCTTCTTCAATTACGAGGGGTTCAATTTCCCTCAATCGATCACCGTCCACAGAAACGTGCCATCGCCAACTTTGATGGCGGGCGAGATTATTGACCCTGTGACGAACGCTACTTACCAGCTTGCAGCTATTGATCCGCTGGGAAAGGGCCTCAATCCCCTGGTTTCACAGATATGGAGCCAATACGAGCCAGTGTCGAATGGTGCCTGCGCTCAATCATACTGCGATGGCGTCAATATTCAGGGATTCGTGGGCAACATTAACACCCCAACCACCAGCAAGTTCGTAGCTAGCCGTTTGGACCACGATTTTTCGCCCAAGTGGCACTTCAACGCAACCTACCATTTCTACAAACTGACGGACACCACGACTGACCAGATCGACATCGGCGGTTTTTTCCCCGGCGACACGAAGGGCGTGGCGGCTTCCCTGTCCAAGGATCCGGCGCAGCCCCAAATGTGGGCGGTTGGTCTGACCACCAACATCACTTCTAATACGACGAACGACTTCCATTACAGCTTCCTGCGCAACTTTTGGCAGTGGATCCGGCAGGGAGATATCCCGCAAGCGGCCGGCTTGGGTGGAGCGCTCGAGATTATGAGCGGCCAGAACGCCACCCAGGATCTCGGCCCCTTTAACGTAAACACTCAGCAGACCCGCACGCGTTATTGGGATGGTCACGATCAAATGGTTCGTGACGACATTTCCAACCTGAGGGGCAACCACCTGCTCCAGTTTGGCGGTACGTATCAGCACAACTGGAACCAGCATCAACGCACCGATAATGGCGGCGGAATCAACTACGCTCCGGTTTATGAGCTTGGCTTAGGATCCAGTGGATCGGGACTTGCAAGCTCGTCAGATTTCTCGAACTTTGCTCCTTGCAGCAACATAAATCCTGCTACTGCGAGCCCCGACATTTCCAACTGTCCGGCCTTGGTAACGGCGGCGCTGGGGATCATTTCTCTCTCACAGGTGGCCTATACCCGTGCCGGCGCAAGCCTGAGTTTGAATCCTGCGCTGACACCGGCGGAAGACACGCTCACAGTTCCTTATTACAACGTCTATTTCAGCGATACCTGGCACATGAAGCCAACGTTCACCCTGACCTACGGCTTGGGCTGGACCCTGGAACAGCCTCCCACGGAAGCGACGGGCAAACAAGATGTGCTGGTGGATGCGAGCGACACGCCCATTTCAATGACTTCCTACTTGGCCCAGCGCAAAGCCGCGGCGCTGATTGGCCAGGTCTACAATCCCGAACTCGGTTTTGCCTTGGTGCATAACGTTGGAGACGGGGGCTATAAGGCTTATGACTCGTACTACGGCGAATTCAGTCCACGTATTGCCGTGGCTTGGAGTCCGCACTTCGACGCTGACTCCACCATGGGCAAAATCTTCGGCCACGAAGATACGGTCATCCGTGGCGGCTATGGCCGCGTCTATGGCCGCCTGAACGGTGTGGATCAGGCGCTGGTGCCATTGCTCGGCATAGGCCCCATCCAACCGGTGCAGTGCTTCAACAACCTCAACAATGGTACTTGCGCTGGATCGTCGGTCACGCCTTCGAATGCGTTCCGGATCGGAGCTACAGAAAATGGCCTGATCGCGCCGCTCCAGACTTCCCCGAATCTGATACCCACTGCGACTCTACCTCAACCTATTTATCCTGGGTTTGGTGGCCAGGGGCCGGGCAGCGCCAGCGAAGCCTTGGACCCGCATTTCCGGCCCAACGTGAGTGATGCGTTCAACCTCACTATTCAACGCCAGTTGACCCGCCGGGTCACGCTGGAGTTGGGCTATATCGGGCGCAGAATCACACATGAGTATCAACCGATAAACCTTAACGCGGTTCCTTACATGATGACGTTGGGCGGGCAGCAGTTTAAGCAAGCCTATGCCAATGTGGTAATGCAATACTGCGGAGGCATAGCGGGACTGGCTGGCGGTGGTTGCGCCAAGACCGCGGGCACCGTCAGCGACCAACCGTTCTTCGAAACCGCTCTCGGCGGCAAGACGTCTGCCTATTGCGCTGCGTTCACGAGCTGCACTCAGGCTGTGGTATCCAATGAGGGCGGCAACCTCGCCCTCGCTCAAGTATGGAGCATCTGGAGCGACTTGGATAACGGTCCAATGCAGGCTCTCCCCGCCAACGGGGGCCCGGTCGGGGGTCAAGGTGGCGTCCTGACCGGATACACGATGATGAACACGGGGCCGAATCCCCAGGTGTCGTCGGGAATTGCGTCTAACGGCAGCATAGGCTACGGCAACTACAACGCCGGCTTCGCCTCGCTGAAGATGGCTGACTGGAGAGGTTTGACGCTGCAGTCGAACTTCACCTGGTCCAAGGCGTTGGGCACCGGGGCTCTGGTCCAGGCTTCCAGCGAGTACACTCCGGACGATCCCTTCAATTTGGGGACGACCTACGGCTACCAAAACTATCAGCGCAAGTTCGTCTACAACGCGTTCTTCGTGTACCAGCTACCCTTCTACAAGGGCCAGTCTGGCATGATGGGACGGGTGCTCGGCGGTTGGTCAGTGGCGTCCGTGTTCACTGCCGGCTCTCCTTCTCCGATCGAGCTATATACTACGACCGGAGATGGCCAGGAGTACGGAGCAGGGGACAATATCAACTTCTTCGGCAACGAAAACGCGGTTCAGATTGCTCCCATTGCGCACGGTCACGCCTATTACAACAGCCCCTCGAACGGCTTGCCGGTCAACATGTTTAAGGCGGGCGTAGCTGCCGCAGCCGACTTCCGTAATCCGATTCTGGGTATAGATAACAAGGACGGCGGCGACGGGAATATCTTTGGCCTGCCGTACTGGAATCTGGACCTCAGCATCAGGAAGAACATCAGGGTTGCGGAAGGCATCAGCATGGAACTGCAAGGCGTGTTTGCTGATGTTCTTAACCATAACCAGTTCCTCGATCCGGTGGCCGGGGCTGCCTCGGGGCTCTTTAATCCTGGCGGTTTCGGCGCTCTGAATAACGGCTCAGCGCAGGAGCAAGCCGGCGGCGACCGTCAGATCGAGATCGGCGTTCGTGTTCGCTTCTAAACTCAAAGCACTTTCGCAGTTTCTTTCCGGCCGCACCTACCAAGGTGCGGCCGTTGTTTTTTCGGCGATTGTCGGGCCCGTGTTTGCGGAGCGCTACTCTCATTTTCCGATGCAGAAGGTGCTGAAGATCAGGTTGAGGATGTCGTCGGTGGTGGTGGCGCCGGTGACCGCGTCGAGAGTCCGGAGCGCGTTGTAGAGATCGAGCAGAAGCATTTCGTGAGGTATTCTCGCAGGCACCGCGTTGCTGGCGGCCTTGAGCGCGGCGAGTGACTCTTGCACGAGGCCCTGATGCCGGACACTGGTCAGGAAGCCGGCTTCGGCTTGCGCTCCGGTTTCGCCGCCGATGTGGCGCAGAATCTCGGCGCGCAGTTCGGCGATGCCCTCGCCGGTGAGAGCGGAGGCATAGATCAACGGCTGGGAGATCGATGGCTGGGAGATCAACGGCTGGGAGCGGAGGGCGATTCCCAAGTCGCACTTGTTGGCAACTACGATGGCCGGGCGGCCTTCGGCGTGTTGCAGCAACTCGGCGTCCTCAGAGTTCGCCGCTTGCGACGCGTCGAGCACGACCAGCACCAGGTCGGCGTCCGCCAGCGCTTCCATGGATTTACTGATCCCGATGGATTCGGCTTCATCAAGGGCCTGCCGGATTCCGGCTGTGTCGACAAGTTGAATTGGAATGCCGCCGATGGCAACGGTTTCGCTGACCAGGTCGCGTGTGGTGCCGGGCGTCGCTGTGACGATGGCGCGTTCGCGCTCGACCAGGCGGTTGAACAGGCTTGATTTGCCGACGTTCGGGCGGCCGACGATCGCGAGGGTGAGTCCCTGGTGCACGATCTTGCCATAGGCGAAGGTGGCGGCTAACTGCTCCAGCGGCTCGCGAACTGCGGCGATGCGTTCCAGGATAGCCGGGTCAGGCAGAACAGAGACGTCGTCTTCGGCGAAGTCGATGCCAGCCTCAAGGACGGCGATCAGCTCGACCAGCTTCTGTTTGACAGGCTGCAATCGCTTCGAGAGAGCGCCTTCGAGCTGTTGGGCAGCGATCTTAGCCTGATAAAGAGTTTGGGAGTCGATCAGGTCGCGGACCGCCTCGGCCTGGGTGAGATCGATGCGGCCGTTGAGGAAGGCGCGCATGGTGAACTCTCCGGGCTCGGCGAGGCGGGCGCCGGCGGCGACGCAGAGCTCGACAATGTGCCGGAGCACGACGGGAGAGCCGTGGGCGGCGATCTCGACGATGTCGTCAGTTGTATAGGAATGAGGCTTGGCGAAGTAAGTGACGACGACTTCGTCGATGCGGACGGCAAGAGCCGACCTTCGCTCGGCTGTCCCCACATGTTTCTGGGATGGTTCGATAAGCTCGCCGAAGGTTGCTCGCCCCGGCTCCAGATCATGTTTCAGGTGAAGCATTGGGGTAGCGATCTCGCGTGCGGCTGGTCCCGCAAGGCGCACCACGCCAATGCCACCCCGCCCAGGCGGCGTCGCGATGGCGACGATCGTGTCGTCGAGGTTCACGGGGCGATTGTAGCGGTTAAACTAGGCGAACAACCAGCGGCCGAGTCGAGGAAACTCAATTTGCGGCCAGACCAATGAAGAAAGAAGGTCAAGCATTGTCAGTCGCCGACGAACTGCTGCAAGCCAACGAGGAATTTGTAAGAAACTTCAACCTGGGAGATCTAGCCGTCCGCCCGAGGCGGCATTTGGCTGTCCTGGCCTGCATGGATTCCAGAATCCTGTTTGAGCGCTGCCTGGGGTTGCACCCTGGCGATGCGCACATGATCCGCAATGCGGGCGGGATTGCCACCGAGGACGCGATACGTTCCCTGATTGTTTCGCACCATCTTCTGGATACGCAGGAGTTCATCATCATCAACCATACAGACTGCGGATTGCTGAAGGTGCGGGAAGATGAACTTAAGAAGAAGCTGTCAGAGAAAATGGGAACATCCGCCGGGGCGCCGGCGCACTTCTACGCGTTTGACGATCTGGAAGAGAACGTCCGGCAGCAGGTGCGTCAGGTGAAGTCGCACCCGTGGATTCCGAAGCATATTCCAGTGCGAGGGTTTGTTTACGACGTGAAAACCGGAGCACTAACCGAAGTCGAAGAGATCTGAAGCTATTTGACCTAGCGCGCCGCCTTTTCAATCTCCGCCTTTAGCTGTTCATAGCTCAGCGCTCCGGGATGATACATCGCAACCTTGCCTGCGCGGTCGAGCAGGACGAGCGTAGGCGTCGTCGAGGCGCCGTACACATCGAAGTTGTACTTGCTAATGGGAACGGGCATGTCCAGCAGTCCGCCGTAGAAGCGGTGGCGGACGGCATCGATGTAAGCGAGTTCATCGCTGGGTGCGGCGTCCTCGACTTGCGCGGTATAGCCGTAGAGCCGGGTGGGACCGATGACAGTCAATCCCTTGGGCGCAAACTCCGTTCGCAGTTGAGTGATGATGGGAGCTTCGGCCTTGCAGTCGCCGCACCAGTGGGCCCAGAAGAAAAGCAGCACGGGTGAGCCTTTCACCTGAGCCAGCACCGGTGGTTTTGAGCCGAGAAACTGCTCCTCGCGTAACGCAGGCGCTAGTTTTCCTTCGAAGGAAAGCAGGTTCAGGTTCTTCTGCAGGCGGGCGCGAATCGAGGTGCTCCCATAAGTACGGAGGGCGGTCTGCAGAACTGCGACTGCCTGAATACGCTGGCCCTGAGCTGCCAGCGTCTGCGCCTGGACTTCGATGGCTGCGCCCAAGGCCAGCGGCAAGTGTGGTTCGGCATCGAGCGGACGCTGCTTGAGTTGATCCTGCACGAGAGCGCTGGTTTGTTTGGCGTAGGCGGCTGCGTGATCGTATTCGTGAGCGTTGAGGGCAGTGCGTGCCATCCAGGAGTAGGCCTCGGCATATTCAGGCGTGACGCCTTTGCTGGCGCGGTAGGAATTAAGGTAGGAATCGGCTGCGCTGAAATTATTCTGTGCCAGGACAGTGCGCACGTCTTCTACGATCCCCGCCCAGGCCGGAGTCGCGAGCGTGATCAAAATCAAAAGCTTGCGGAAATGCATGTTCTTAATCATCTACCCCCGATCGTTAGACCCCGATTATCTCCTTCGGTGATCCATCTCTGATCATGTATCTTTTGCCGGCCGGTTGGCAAATCGCGGCGGCCGAGCGCGCGCGTCGGCATGTCTGTAAGCTATTGATGCATAGGTACTTAACGGTGTAACCCGCGAAATATTGTGGATTTTTGGTGGTCCTTCCCTTACAATTTAATTGCGTTTGATCTTTAGATTTCTTTCGCAGTATCCAGTTTCTCCGCCAACCAGCGCGTGACCTGCCTGCAGAAGAAGCCTTCCAAAGTTTCAGCGCTACATCAACGAAAAAGGAACAAAGCAACACCATGGAAACAGGAACAGTGAAGTGGTTTAACGACGCCAAGGGTTACGGTTTCATCAGCCGCCAGAACGGTGAGGATGTATTCGTGCATTTCTCCGCCATTCAGGCGAGCGGCTTCCGCAGCCTTCAGGAAGGTCAGCAGGTGCAGTTTGACGTGGTCAAAGGCCCCAAGGGCTGGCAAGCCGAGAACGTGAAGGGTGCATAAACCACTTCGCTAACAATCCGGAAAGAGGGCGGCCAGAGATGGCCGCCTTTTTTGATTCTGTACCTATTACTCATTGCCGCTGCTCGCGCATCAGCACGACATCGGCATCGGTGTGACCCTGCACCAGCGCCAGCTTGCTCCCATCGAAGGACCAGTGGAAGTCGTAGATCTGTTCAGACTTGAACGAGGTGAGCTGTTTTCCCGGCGAACCATCCAGAGGTTGTTGCCACAAGTTCTCGACGCCCTTCTCGCGGAAGGCGTAAACCAGCGCCTTGCCGTCGGGCGTGTACCGGACCACCCCCCCCGTAGTCTTGTCGCACTTGAGCAACGTGCGAACTTTACCCGTGTCGGCTTCGACCACCGCCAGTCTTTCCTCATGACCGCTCGCGTGATCGATGGTCTCAAACGCAAGCGTGCTGCCGTCGGGGGAAATACCGAACTGGTACGCGAGCAAGTCGGTGACCTGCTGCGACGCCCCGCCATCCATGGGAACCCGCATCACATGTCTGGCAATGGTGTCGAGGTAATAAACCCATCGCCCATCCGGAGAACACACGGGCCACGCGGCGGGTTTCCCATTCGAAAGTTGCTTGCGGCTTCCACCGCCGGCATCTGCGCGCCAGATGTCCCGGCTGCCGTTGGCCGCATGCATGTAGTGATCAAAGACAAGATAGCGGCCATCGGAGCATGCCGAGGGATCGCCACTGGATGAGTCTGTCTCAGTGGGGAACGCACCCTTGACCCCCGAGTCCGGGTTGATCCAATTCAGAGTGCCGTCCTTGTCGTAGACCAGCCGGCCATCGAGCGTCCAGGTGAAGTTGGTACCAACGTTCGCGGGACCAATCTGCCGTGCTTCACTGCTTTCAGGCGTCCCTGATACGACCGAAAGGTTCCAATGGCTTTCTTCAAGCACGGTTGCCAGCACCTGGCCGTTTGAGCCCACGCTCAGGGAGGAATAGCGGTTGGCATCGCGCGTAACCGGACTCAGCTTTCCTTCCGGGTAGGAGACGAAGACGATTTGTGATCGTGTGAAATTCGAAGGAGAACCAACATCCAGAAGCAGCAGGCCGTGGCCATCTGGCATCCAGGCAGGCGAGTAGAGACCGTCGGCGGAACTCAGGAACAAATGTTGCTGACCGGTTCTTACGTCCAAAGCCGTCAATCCGCTAACGGCATTGCCGCGCGCTACGCCGCACAGAATCGTCTTGCCGTCAGGCGACCACGCGGGATCGAAAAGTCCCTGGCTGCTCGGACCGCTGGCCAGCACGGTCTCTTGGCCATTATCGACGGAGCGCACGATCAGCCGGAACTTGCCTGGGTCCGGATTGTCGTAGCGCAGGAAGGCGAACTTCCCGCCGTCCGGGGAAAATGTGACCCCCGAATCCACGTCCTCCGCCAATTTCTCAGGCGTACCGCCCAGCAGCGGCGAGCGATACAGAAATTTAAGGGCCGGCGTTCCCGGATCGCTGCGCACAAAATACAAATAATTGCCGTCGGGCGAGAAGCTCAGGGCGTCTTGCCCGTACCAGACATCAGCTGGAGGCTGCACTTGCGTCATGCTGTTGGTGGGAACATTGCGCAGCCAGAGGCTGGCCAGTCCGTTGTCGCTCTTGGCTCTCACCAGACTCAGGATGTACTTGCCGTCGGGTGAGATCACCGCATATACCGCATCGCCGGTCTCCGTCACCTTGGTGACCGAGAAGTTCGCGAAAGGCTGCGCATGATTGCGTGAGATCAGCGAATAGACGCCAAAGCCGGCAGCAAGCAAAACGATGAGGGCGACGAAGGCGGTCACGCCAGTCCCGATCTTGTGCCGACCCGCCGCTGCCACTACGGCGGAGGTTTGACTGGCAGTCTGCGAAGATCCAGGCACGAGTGACGCGTTGCTCGCGGCAGCGGATCCCGACGAACTTGCACTGGCGGCTGCGGGAATCGATGCCGACGTCGAGGATGGCGCTGCTCCCTGCTTGCGACCGGACTCCGTATCGCGCTTCAGCCGCTTCAGGTCGCCGCGCAGGTCGGCGGCTGACTGGTAGCGCAGGTCGCGGTCCTTCTCGAGGGCCTTCGCGATGATCTCGTCGAGCTTCGGTGGTAACCCGGCATTCAGCTGCAACGCTGAAACGGGATCGAGTTCAAGAATGGCGTGGAACACCACCGCCGAGGTATTGCCGGTAAAAGGCAAGCGCCCGGTTGCCATCTGGTAGATCACCGCACCCAGCGAGAACAGGTCGGTCCGCGGATCGAGTTCGAAGCCGCGCGCCTGCTCCGGAGACATGTAGGCGATGGTGCCGACGGTCGCACCGGGGCTGGTCAGGTGCGCAGGATTGGGATCGTCCTGTGTGGCTCCGATGGTTTCCGTCGCCGTCTCAGGATGCGCGAGCTTGGCCAGGCCGAAATCGAGCACCTTCACTGGTCCACGCTTGGTGACAAAAATATTCGCCGGCTTGATGTCGCGATGAATGATGCCTTTAGCATGGGCGGCATCGAGTGCATCGGCCAGCTGAATACCCCATTCCAGCAGGCGATCCAGCGGCAGCCCTCCGGGGCCCAGGCGACGATCCAGGGTGTCGCCCTCCAGCAACTCCATGGCGATAAACGACTGGTCGCCTGCCTTCTCGACCGCATAAATCGTGCAGATGTTGGGATGGTTCAGAGCTGAGGCGGTACGGGCCTCAAGCAGGAAGCGGTCCAGGGCATTCTGATCGCGAGAAGTCTGCGGGGGCAGGAACTTGAGTGCAACCCGGCGTCCCAGATCGAGGTCCTGGGCTTCGTAAACAATCCCCATCCCGCCGCTGCCGAGCTGGCCGGTGATGCAGTAATGCGAGATGGTCTGGCCGATCATGGCAAATACCTGCAGGAGTTCATCTTAGGAGGGATGCGGAAGGCAGTCAAACGCAAGAACAGTGGTCTGTGATCAGTGTCCAGTGGTCAGTAGACCCCATGCGAACTTTACTAGCCACTGAACACTGCCCCCTGGCCACTTTAACTTTACAGCTATGCGGAGGCTTGCTCGGCTGCGGTCACGGAATCGAAGAAGCGGAAGAACTGTTCGACCCGAGTGACGCCGAGCGCGTCGTGGATGCGCTTGCAGACACCTACCAGCGCGAGACTTCGCCCGCCCTTCTGGCGGGTGACGTACGCCCCTACGAGAGCCCCGATTCCTGCAGAATCCACATAGGGGACGTTGGTGAAATCAATGATCAGCGCGCGGGAGGTGTCGGCACGCACCATGGCCTGGAACTCGAACATCGTGGGCATGACCAGTGCTCCGTTAAGGCGGAGAATGCGCTGTCCTTGCTGGGTTCCCGGCTGGTCTTCAATGCGAAGGGACTCTGACGGCATGGGGGAAATATTAACGTGTGCGTAACAACAGATTGTTAACGCAACGTTAATTTCGGCAGTCCTGGCTAGCCTGGCCTTCTAGATGGCTGCGGCCTGTTCGCGGCGGCGGGCCTGGATTTCAATGAAAACGTTTACCAAGGACACCGCGGCCGGAGTCACTCCGGGGATGCGCGAGGCCTGGGCTAGAGTGCGCGGCTGCACATGGATGAGTTTTTCCTGCATCTCGCGCGAGAGTCCGCTGACCGAGCGATAGTCGAACCAGCCGGGGATCGACCGCTGCTCTGACTTCTTCATCCGCTCCATGGCGCGCTGCTGTTGCAGCAGGTAGCCTTCGTATTTGATTTCGGTTTCCACCGACTTGAGTTCGTTGCGGACTTCGGAAGAAAGCATGGCTGCGGATTCGCGCGGATTCGCGCGGATTTCTTCTCTTCCTCTTTCGAAGAACGCAGGCTCTAGCTCACGAAGAATTGGCGCCAACCGCTCGATGACGATCTCGGGGCGCTTCAGCAACTGGGCACAGGTCTGGCCAATTGCCGAACTCCAGTCGCGAGCTAGTTCGGTTGCGCTGCTGGCGACAGCAGGTTCCTCCTCGCTGCGCTCCTTGGAATGACAAGGGGCGGTGGTGGAACGACAAGTGGAGATCGCGTCGAGCATTTCAGGGGTCAGCCTTGTACGTTCCAGCAGCTTCTTGATTCCTTCTAAACGTTGTTGCTTGCTCTGAAAATCATTCCAGGCTTCTTCCGCGATCAAGCCCACGCGGCGGCCGTGCGGGGTGAGCCGTCGATCGGCATTGTCGATGCGGAGGTGAAGGCGGAATTCTGCCCGCGAGGTGAACATTCTGTAAGGCTCGTTCGTCCCCTTGGAGATAAGGTCGTCGATCAGGATCGCGGTATAGGCTTCGGTGCGGTCGAGGATCAGCGGGGGCTGGGCCTTGACCTGCAGCGCCGCGTTGATGCCCGCCATCAGGCCCTGGCAGGCTGCTTCCTCATAGCCAGACGTGCCGTTGATCTGGCCGGCCAGAAACAAGCTGCCAATCTTCTTCGTTTCCAAAGTCCGCTGCAGTTCCGTGGGATCAATCGAGTCGTACTCGATCGCATAGCCGGGACGCAGCATCTCAGCGGTCTCGAGGCCGGGGATCGACTTCAAGATCGCGAGTTGGACGTCCACCGGAAGCGAGGTACTCATGCCGTTGACGTAGATTTCGTGCGTGTTCAGGCCCTCGGGTTCGAGATAGAGCTGGTGCGTCTCCTTGTCAGGAAACTTGACGATCTTGT
>Ga0209624_10000398_pt1 | contig 38423 bp, 32 predicted proteins | sample JacPinW_OM2H0_O1_FD_188565 | JGI IMG/M metagenome (GOLD analysis project Ga0209624, IMG submission 188565) | Forest soil microbial communities from Algoma, Ontario, Canada - Jack Pine, Ontario site 1_JW_OM2H0_O1 (SPAdes) (version 2) | ecosystem: Environmental > Terrestrial > Soil > Boreal...
CTTCGCGCGGCGGCGCCGCCGCGGCGCGCCAGGCCGCCTTTGACGGCGTATCCGCACCTGGCGCGATGCGCAGACGTGAAAACGACACCGACACCGATACCGAAGCCGAAGTGCCGGGCCCGGCGCGCACGATCGCCATCAATCAGGATGCCCTGCGCGCGGCGGGCCTGCTGCCTCCGCCGCACCAGGAGCGCGAACTGGCGCAGCAATACCGCCAGATCAAGCGACCCCTGATCAACCGCGCACTCGGCCGCGGCGTGGAGGCTCTGCCACACGGTAATCTGATGATGATCGCAAGTGCGATGCCCGGCGAGGGCAAGACCTTCATGTCGTTGAATCTCGCCCTAAGCATGCGCCTGGAAGAGGATGTGACCGTGTTGCTCGTCGACGGCGATGTCGTCAACCCGCGCGTGAGCCAGGTGCTGGGCGCGCAAACCGAGTTCGGGTTGCTCGATATCATCAAGGATCCGAGCCTGTCGGTGTCGTCCCTCATTATGCCGACAGATGTGCCCGGTCTGACTTTTCTTCCCGCAGGTCGAGCGGATGACAACGCGACGGAGCTGCTCGCCAGCGCGCGCATGCAACAGGTGATGACGCAGCTGGCCGCCCAGGACCCCACGCGAATGGTATTGTTCGATTCGGCGCCGCTGCTGCTGACGACCGAGTCCCAGGCGCTTGCACAGATCGCCGGCCAGATCCTAATCGTCGTGCGCGCCGACCAGACGCCGCAGCACATGGTTCTCGAGGCCATTGATACAATCGCGGAAGAAAAACCGATCTCGCTTGTGCTGAACCAGAGTGTGCGGGGACCGCCTGGTTACTACTACCAGTACGGCAACACCGCTGGGCCGCGCGAGAAGAGCAGCGGCGCCTGACCCGCTGAAGGGGCGTAGCTATGAAGGGGCGATGCAAAACGCGCGCGCTCGGAATTTCGCTGGCGCTGCTGGTGCCGCCGGCCTTCGCGCAGGTCGGCCCGGTAACCAGCCAGACTCTGTTCTTCGATCAGGCCTCCAACGCTCATCAGGGCAATTACGTCGAAGTCGAGGCCGGCCTGATCTACAACGACAATGTCGAACTTGTGCGCGGGGGACCGTCGGATACTCTAGCTATGCTCGGTCTGGTGGCTGACGATTCGTACATCGGGCCGCGCCTGGATTACCGCCTCGACTCCGACCTCGCGCTGATCAAGTACCTGCATTCGGAGTTTCAGACGCAACCGTTCGGCTACGCCGACGGCTCCGGGGACATAAAAATCGTGCCGGGCCTGTTGGCCTGGACTGCCCGGGACACCTACAACCAGGCAGTACTGAACCCGAGCGCGCCGATCACGCCGGATAATCTCGAGGCCATCAACTACCTCACCACTGGTCCGCGCCTGACGCTGCGGCCGACGCTGCGCACCACGGTGACCGTGGATGCCTTCTACTCGATCGTAGATAGCAACTCCAAATCGCCGCTGTACGTGAATATCAACGATCACAGCTACGGGGGCGATCTCATCATCAGCCGCGCCTTCACGAATACCACCGGCGCCTACCTGTCGGGAACCAGCGAGAAGGTCGAGTTTGCCGACACCACGATCAACACCGACTTCCGCGAAGACATGATCATCGCCGGTCTCAAGTTCACGGATGCACGTACCGATGCAGATCTCTCCGCCGGTTACACCGAGCTGCACGAAACCACGCTGCAGAGCGTCGAGGGTATCCTCGGCACCCTCGAGCGCCCACAAAATCAGGCACCCAGCGGGGTGAACTGGAGGGTCGATCTGTCCCGACTGATTACCCCTAGCCAGCGTGTCTCGGTGCACGCGCTCCAGGAGATCACCGACGCGGCCAACCTGTTCCGCCTGAACATCGACCAGCCGGTGCCCACCACCGCCCCCAATCGCGTGGTGAATGGACAGCCCTTCACGGACCGCGAGTACGGGCTGACCTGGCGCTTCCAAGCGAGCCGAACCTCCTTCGAGATCGATGCTTTGGACATCAGTCAGCGCTACGAGGCTACGCCCGTCGACAATCGCGACTCGAAGATCGTGAGCGCCTTGTTCTCGCGGCAGCTGAGTGCGGTACTTAACTGGGACATCGGTGGCAATTATGAGCACGATGATTACACCGTCGGCGGCGCGCTCAATACGATCAATTTCCTCACCAGCCTGCGCTGGAAGGTCGGCCAACGGGTCGGCCTGCGTTTGGTCTACTCGCACTATGAGCTTTCCCCCCATGCCTACGGGGACAATCAGGTGGGCTTGATCGTGTCCTATTCGCTCCCGGTGCCGGGGGCCGGTGCGCCGCGCGGCGCCACCACCTCGCCATTGGGACCGTACGGACTGCAGCCAACCTCCCCGATGAGCCCGCAGCTGCTGTACCCGCAGTGAAACCGTGCGGCGAACCATCTCATGCACGATTCACTTGAGCTCGTGTTCTGGGCGTGTCTGCTGTGCGGGTTGTACCCGTACGCCGGCTATCCGCTTTGCATCGCGCTGCTGAGCGTGGTTCGAGCGCGCCCGGTGCGCGGCAGCCCGGTCACGCCCAGCGTCACGGTCGTGATCTCCGCCTACAACGAGGCCTCGCACATTGCGGCGACCGTCAGCAACAAGCTGCAGCAGGATTACCCTGCCGCCCTGCTCGATGTGATGGTCGTTTCCGATGGTTCGACCGATGGGAGCGATGCAATCCTGCAGCGACTTGCCGCGCAGGAACCGCGGCTTAGCTTCTTGCGCCAGGAGCCGCGCGCCGGCAAGACGGCCGCTCTCAACGGTCTGGTTGAGCGGGCGCGCGGGGAAATCGTGGTGTTCGCGGACGCCAACTCCATGTATCGGCCGGACACCGTGCGCCGCCTGGTTACCGCGTTCGCCGATCCGCAGGTCGGGTATGCATTCGGGCGGATGCTGTATGTGGACCCGCACGGCTCGCTGGTCGGTGACGGTTGCACCGCTTACATGCGTTACGAAAACAAGCTGCGGTCGTTCGAGTCAGTTGTCGGCTCGGTCGTCGGCTCCGACGGCGGGGTCGATGCGATCAGGCGCTCGCTGTACCGGCCCATGCGCTCCGATCAGCTTCCCGACTTCGTGCTGCCGCTGTCGGTGGTGGAGCAGGACTACCGGGCGGTGTACGTGCCTGCAGCGGTGCTGGAGGAGGAGACGCTGTCGAGCGAGTCGGCCGAGTACCGCATGCGCGTGCGGGTGGCGCTGCGCGCCTTCTGGGCGCTGTGGGACAAGCGCACGCTGCTGAATCCCCTGCGCTACCCGCTCTTTAGCTGGCAGCTGGCTTCGCACAAGCTGCTGCGCTACCTGAGCTTCGCGCCACTGGCGGTGGCGGCGGCGCTCAACTGGTTGCTCGTGCAGCAGGGCGTGGTCTACCTCGCGCTTGCCGCGGGCCAATGCCTGGCCGCGTTACTCGTGCTGGTGGCGTTGTTGGGCCCGAAGCGTGTGCGCACCGGTTCACTGACGCGCTACTGCTACTATTTCCTGCTGCTGAACTTGGCCTCTGCGGTGGCTTTCGGCCGCTTTTTGCGGGGTGACAAGCAGGTGTTATGGCAGCCGCGCGCGGGGTAAAGCGATGCCGCTGATGAGCGCGCTGTCGCGGCACGTGTTCCACCCGTTATGGGATCTGAAGGATCGCAGCCACAGGCTGCGCGACCTGCGCGCACTCGAGCGCTCGCAATGGCTGCCGCAGGAGAGCCTGCGCGAGCGCCAGCGGCAGCGACTCGGGCTGATACTGCGTTACGCCGCCGCGCACTCTGCCTATTATGCGCGGCTGTTCCGCGCGCAGCGCTTTGATCCGGAGGAATTTAGCCTCGAGGCGTTTACGGCACTGCCGCTGTTGACCAAGGCCATTATCCGCAGCTCGACTGATGAGATGCTGTCGGATGAGTTCGCGCGCAGCGCGCTCGGCGAGCACCGAACCGGCGGCTCGACGGGGGTGGCGCTCACGACCTACTTTGATCAGGACTGGCTCGAGTTGCGCGCGGCCGATGCGCTGCGCGCGGATCAGTGGGCAGGGTGCTTCCATGGCATGAAGATCGCCTCGTTGTGGGGCAACCCGCAACTGCCGAAAACGCTGAAAGGCCGTCTGCGCGCGAAGCTGATCGACCGCTTTCTCTACCTCGACACCATCAACCTCAACGACCGCTCGATCGGGCAATTCATCGACAGCTGGCGGCGCGAACGCCCCGAGATACTGTTCGGCCACGCACATTCGCTCTATATCCTCGCGCGCTACCTGCAAGACAAGCGCGTGAGCGATCTGCGACCGCACGGCATCATCTCCACCTCGATGATGCTGCTGGCGAATGAGCGCGAGGTGATCGAGAACGTCTTTGGCTGCAAGGTCACGGATCGATACGGCTCCGAGGAGGTGGCGCTGATTGCCTGCGAATGCGAGCAGCACCGAGGGCTGCACCTCAACATCGAACACCTGTACATCGAGTTCCTGCGAGAGGATGGCTCGGCGGCATCGCCTGGGGAGGAGGGGGCGATCGTGATCAGCGATCTGTTCAACCGCGGCATGCCTTTTATCCGCTATCGTATCGAGGACGTCGGGGTGCCCTCGGACCGCAGCTGTCCATGCGGGCGTGGGCTGCCGCTCATGGAGCGGGTCATCGGCCGCGTGGCCGACTATCTCAAGCGCCGCGACGGCTCGTTGGTGGCGGGCGTGTCCTTGGTGGAGCGTACCCTGACTGCCATCCCGGGTCTGGAGCAGCTGCAGGTGGTGCAACCCTCAGCTGACGAAATCGTGCTCAACGTCGTGCGTGCGCCTGATTTCAGCGCCGGCACAGAGCAGTCTCTGCTGGCAGAGTTTCGCACCGTGTTTGGTCCCGGGATCAACGTCAGCGCACGGTATCTTGAGCGCATCCCGCAGGAGCGCTCCGGCAAGTACCGTTTCTCGATCTGTAGGATCTGACATGTCCGTGGGCGCCGAGAGCGACCTGGTTTCCGTCGTCATCGCCAGCTACAACATGGGCCAGTACCTGCCGCGCGCGGTGCACTCGGCGCTCGCCCAGTCGTATCCGAACGTCGAGGTGCAGATCGTAGATGACGGCTCGACCGATGACACTCCTGCGATCGTGCGACAGTGGCAGGGTGATGCGCGCGTGCGCGTGCAGCGCCAGCCCAACGGCGGGCAGGCGCGCGCGAGAAACCAGGGCGTCGCGCTGTCGCACGGGCGGTTTGTGGCATTCCTCGATGCGGACGATGAATGGCTCCCCGACAAGCTGACGCGGCAGATGCCGCTGTTTGATGCTCGTCCGGAACTCGGGGTGGTGTACTCGGACTTCGAACGCATGGATGCCGAGGGGCGGCCGCTGCCGAAGGGCCCCTTCACGATGTACCGCGGCCGGGTAAGTGGGCCGCTGTTGATCGATAACTTCGTCAGCTTTCAGACCGCCGTGGTGCGTCGCGAATGCATGGAGCGGTATGGCGCATTCGATGAGTCGGTGCGCATGGGGGATGACTACGAGCTGTTCCTGCGTCTGTCAGCTCATTGCGAATTTGACTTCATACCAGAGGTCACCGTGCGCTACCGCGTCTGGTCCGGGCAGATGTCGAAGAACTACCGCAGGCGCTACGAGTCCGGCATCCGGACCATGCAGGCCTTCCTTGCCCGCAACCCCCGGCTGGTCAAGCCCGCGGTGATCCGCACCGCGTGGGCCCACACCTACACCGGACGCGGCGACTGCATCTTGTGGCACGAGCATCGCTGGCGCGCTGCGCTTGGGGACTACCTGCGCGCGCTGTCTTTTCACCCGGGCTATTGGCCCGCCTGGCGTGCGATCCTGCGTTCGCTGCTTACCCATCGGGCGCCACGGTAGTGGCTGGCAACGCCGGACGGTCAGCGTGCAGGAACCACCGGGTAGTCCGTGCGGTTTACATATCCGTCGGACCCGCTGTGGGAGATCGGGCGTGCCGGGACACCTCCGACACTGGTATGCGGCGCAACATCGTTCATCACAACCGCGTTCGCTCCCACCAAGGCGTGATTCCCGATCTGCATCCGCCCGATGATTTTGGCGCCCGGCGCGATGAACACGTTGTTGCCGATGATCGGGCAGCCGGCCCGGTCGCCGTGGTTCAGCTGCCCGAGTGTCACGCCATGCGAGATGTTGCAGTTGTCGCCGATGACCACTCCCTCGTTCACGAAAATACCGCCGAAGTGGCCGATGTAGAACCCGCTGCCGATACGCGCATCCCGCGAGATGTCGATTCCAAAGCGGATCGTGTAGTGGTGCAGCAGCAGCACGACGGCCTGGCGCGCGCCCAGGCTGCGCCAGCGCTTATCGCAAGACCAGGCATAGAGTCGCAGCAGCACCGTGTAACGGAACCCCGGAGCGGAGAAAAAGAACTCCCAGAACGTCCCGGTGCCAGACTTCCCTGCATACCGCCACAAATCCGAGGTAATGAGTCCCCGGCATCTCTGCCAGGTCATGAGCGCACGTCCGTCAAGTTCTGACCCAATGCGGATTCTTCATCTTGTCCACAGCGAGGGCATCTATGGTGCGGAGCGTATTCTATTGTATCTCGCGCGCGAGCAGCAGCGGTCGGGTCTGCAGCCTGCGCTAGGCAGTATCCGCGACCCTGGGACCGGACAAACCCCGTTCGAGGCACTGGCAGGGTCGTGGGGGCTGCCGGTGGTTCCGATACGGGTTGCGCCACGCCCCACCCCCGGAGTGATCCGCGAGCTGTTGCGGGTCGTCCGTGGGGTGGCACCCCACGTGCTGCACTCGCACGGTTACAAGCCGAACATCCTGCTCGGACCCCTGCCACGGCGCACGCGGGGCCCGATGCTTACCACTCTGCACGGTTGGACGGGGGCGCGGGCGTTCAGCGCACTGTGGCTGTACGAGTGGCTCGACCGACTGGCGCTACGGCGGATTGACTCAGTCGTGGTCGTCACACCGAGCATGCTGCAGCTGCCTGCACTGCGCGCGCTGCCCCGGCGGCAGGTGATTGAGAACGGCATCCCGCCGCTGGCCGAGCGCCTGAGCGACCTCGCAGCCGCCGGTGCCGGCGCACTTCCCGATGAACTGGTCGATTTCACCCTCCGCGCCCCGACCATGGTGGCTATCGGTCGACTGTCGCCCGAGAAGGGATTCCTGCTGTTGCTCGAGGCGTTTGCGCGGGCGCGCGCCGAAGGCGACGGCGAACAGCAACTTCTCATCGTTGGCGATGGAGCCTTGCGCGCACTGCTGGCGCGACGCATTGCCGAGCTCGGCCTGTCGGGCAGCGTGCGGCTCGCCGGTTATGTCGAGGCAGCGGACAGGCTGCTGCAGCATGCCTGCGGTTTTGTGATGAGTTCGCTGACCGAAGGGATGCCCTTGGTGTTGCTGGAAGCCATGCAGTGGCGTGTGCCGATCCTCGCCACCTCGGTTGGCGCCATCCCGGACCTGCTCGAGCGAGGCAGACGCGGATTGTTGGTTCCGCCGGGTGATGTGGCAGCGCTCACCGCAGGGCTGCTGCGCATGTGGCACACGCCCGCTCCACGGCCATGCGCCGACGCCGGTCAGCCGGCAGCTGAGCCGTACGGCAGTTCGCAGATGGCGCAGCGATACCTCGACGTATACCGTGCGCTTAGTGAACCACGATCGTGAATCTTGTGGCGAAGCGCGGCACACTGCGTGAACGCGGCGGCGCCGGAAGCCTGCGTGACATAATACACATATGAGAATTGCCGTCCGCAGGACATCCGCCGCCGTAAAGGAACAGGGCGCTCGCAACGTCGCCTTCGTGCTGTTCTGCGCGTTCACCATCAGCTACTTCCTGCATTTCACCAGACGCTGGGCGCCGCTGGGCACGATCCACCTCGATCTGTTGCTTGCCTTGGCGACGGTCATCGCCAGCGCACTCGCCGCGCGCAAGGGCGCGGTTGGCAGGAGGGGCAGCCCGCCGCCCCGGGAGCAAATGGATCCCGTGACCGTGCGGCTGTGGATCCTCGTGGGCTACATACTCGTGACCATCCCGCTCGTTGAGTGGCCGGGCAGCGTCCTTGTCAATATGGAGTCGTTCGCGAAATCGATCAGCCTTTACTTCCTGGTGCTGGCCATCGTGGATACGACGCGCAAGCTCAGGTGGCTGCTGGGCATCTATGTTTTTACGCAGGCCTACCGCGTGCTCGAGCCGCTCGTCATGCACCTTAAGTCGGGTTACTGGGGCTCGAGCACCTCGATCGGCAACTGGGAGGTCATGGATCGGCTCTCAGGCGCACCGTCGGACATCATTAATCCGAACGGACTTGCGTTCGTCATCATCCTAACGCTGCCCATGCTGCATTTCCTGGTTCGTCCGGACACGGCGCTGCGACGGGTGGTCTGGGTCGCGATCGCCGCTGCGATGTGCTATGCGCTCGTGCTGAGCGCATCGCGGTCGGGCTTTCTCGCCTTCCTGTTCCTGTGCCTGTTCGTTATCTGGCGCAGCAAGCATCGCGTGACGTTGCTGGCCGCGACCGTGGTGGTGAGCATCGTGGCGGTGTCGTTGATGACGGGCCTGCAAAAGGGACGTTACCTCTCGATCGTGTCCAGCAACGCCCCAGGAGCGGCCACTGCTCAGGAGCGCATCGAGGGCGTGAAAGGGGATTTCAAGGTGTCGCTGCGCCGGCCGTTCTTCGGGCACGGCCTGGGCACCTCGCGCGAGGCCAACGTGCACTTCCGTAACGTGGATCTGCCTTCGCACAATCTGTACACCGAGGCGGCCGAGGAGCTTGGCTACATCGGGCTGGCGCTGCTGCTGGCACTGATCTGGAGCTTCGTGCGCGCCTGTCGGATCGCACAGCAGGTGACCAGTGCCGCCGGGACGGAGAATGAGCGACTGCGATTCCTGCACAGCGTCGCAAGTTCGCTGGTGGTGGTGGTGGCCGTCGACCTGTTCTTCAGCTTCGCCGCATATGGGTTGTCCGAGCCGTACTGGTATTTCTACGGCGGACTGACGGTAGTCACGGCGCGTCTGGCCATTAAACTTGCGCCGGCCGCCGCCCGCGAGAACGCCGCGGCCCTGGCCGCGCGCGCCAGCCGCAGTTTTCGCGGGCGTCCGCGCGGCGCTGCCGTGGCGGGCGGTCGCATGCTTGCTGCGGCGCGCATCGGTCGCACCACTCCACGGAACCGGAGTTAGACGACATGTGCGGCATCTGCGGCTTCGTCTCGTTTGCCGGCTGGCCCGGCAGCATGCTGCAGGCGATGAACGACGTTCTCGTGCGTCGCGGCCCGGACGGCGAGGGGTCATTGCTTGCCGGCGGCGTCGGCCTGGCAATGCGCCGGCTCGCGATCATCGACGTCGCCGGCGGCGCTCAGCCCGTCTACAACGAGGACCGCTCGGTCGCCGCGGTGTACAACGGCGAGATCTACAACTTTAAGGCGCTGCGGGCGGCACTGATTGCCCGTGGCCACCAGTTCCGTACGCAATCCGATACCGAAGTGATCGTGCACCTCTACGAGGAGCACGGTGCGGAGCTCGTTCGCGAGCTCGAGGGCATGTTCGCGTTCGCGTTGTGGGATGCACGCAAGGAAACGCTGCTGCTGGCGCGTGACCGGCTGGGAATCAAGCCCTTGTTCATAGCCCGTCTTGCCGGCGGGATATTGTTCGGCTCGGAAATGAAGTCACTCCTGGCGTCCGGGCTGGTGCCGCCGCAGATCGACTGGCAGGCGGTGGACGAGTTCCTGGCGTACACGTTCATCCCGGCGCCGCGGACCATCTACCGCGACATCAGAAAAATTCTGCCCGGCACGACCGTTAGCATCGGGCCGCGCGGGGAGATGAGTGAGCGGCCCTTCTGGCAGGTGCCCGACGCGCAAACTGTGCCGCGAACGCAGGCCGAATGGGTAGCCCGCGTGGACAGCTCGCTGCAGCGCGCGGTCGAGTCGCATCTCGTTAGCGATGTGCCGATTGGCGCATTTTTGTCAGGCGGCATCGACAGCGGTTTGATGGTGGCGATGATGGCTGCGGCGAGCGAGCGGCCGGTCGAGACGTTCACCGTCGGATTTGCTCAGTCGGGGCCTGCATTTATCGATGAGCGCGTATACGCACGCATGATTGCCAAGCGCTATCGCCTCAATCACCACGAGATCAACGTCGAGCCCCATGTCGCGGACATCATCGGCGACATCGTCACGGCGTTCGATGAGCCGTTTTCCGATGATTCCGTCATTCCAAGCTACTACGTCAGTCAGGAGGCGCGGCGCTTCGTCAAGGTGGCGCTGACCGGCCTCGGCGGCGATGAACTGTTTGGCGGTTACCGCCGGCATCTCGGGGTGCGCGTCGGTGACCATTATGGTCGCGTGCCCGGCTGGTTGCGCGAGCGAGTCTTGGACCCGCTCATTCGTCGGCTTCCCGAACCTAAGAGTTCCGCGGACGTGATCGATCACTTGAAGCGATTCTCGCGCTCTTCCTCGCAGCCGCCGTCAATGCGTTATCAGGATTCGATGACCAGCTTGCCGGCAGCCGAGCGCTCGCGACTGTACCTGAAGGAGGTGGCGGCCCATATCAATCTCGCCGCGACCGCGGCGACACTCACAGACACCTTCGACGGCTTTCAACACGGGACCAGCGTCGACCGCGCGCTGAAAACTGACCTGCGCTGCTACCTGCCGGATGACATCCTCACGCTTACCGACCGACTGAGCATGTGGCATTCACTCGAGCTGCGCGTACCGTACCTCGACCACCGCCTCGTGGAGGAGGTGATGACGATTCCGTCGCGCCTGAAGATCCGCGGCCTGAATCAGAAGCACATCCTCAAGCAGGTCGCCGCGCGCTGGCTGCCGCAGGCGGTGATCAGGCACCGCAAGCAGGGCTTTGAGGCACCCATGGGGCGTTGGCTGCGCGGGCCGCTCAGGGCCCTTCTGCAGGACACCCTGACGCAGGCCGCGGTGGCCGACTGCGGGGTTTTCGACTGGGCGCAGATCGAGCGCCTGCGCAGCGAGCACCTTTGCGGAGCACGCAAGCACAGCAAGCTGCTGTTCTCCATGCTGATGTTCCAGCTCTGGTGGGACACACGGCACAAGGCGACCAGCATCGCCGCGGGAACGACGCATCGAGCCGCTACGTTTGCCGCATGAAGGATGCACTGGCGCTGACATGGTTCGAGCACCGGCGCACGAGCGGCTTGTGCGCGGGCCTCGGCCTTGAGCTCGCAGTACTCGAAACGGGGCGCCGCGGCGTCCTGCGCTACCTTCTGCTGGGCCTGCGCACCATCACGCTGTTACTGCGACGCCGCCCGGCCGTCCTGCTGGTGCAGAATCCGTCGCTGATTCTCGGCGCATTGTCGGTGGGGCTGCGGCCGGTGCTCGGCTACCGGCTAATCGTGGATGCTCATAACGAAGCCGTGCTGCCGTTCATCAACCGGCAGAGTTGGGTACGGCGGCTGTCGCGTTGGGTCGTACGCAAGGCCGATCTGACTATCGTCAGCAATCGGCAGCTCGCGGCAGCCGTCGAGCAGCACGGCGGTCGGCCGTTCACGCTTGCGGATCGCCTGCCGGTGGCTCCGATGCTCTCCACGCGAAACCTTGCGGGCCATTTCAATGTCGTGCTGATCGCAACCTTTGCTGCTGATGAACCGGTTGAAGCGGTGTTGGCTGCCGTGCGGGGGACGGAGATCGATCTGTACGTCACCGGAAACTGGCGCAAGCTTGACCCCGCTACCGCTCAGGCGGTTCCGGCCAACGTGCACTTTACCGGCTTCCTCGCTGAGGAGGAGTACTGGAGGCTGCTGCAGTCCGCGGACGCAGTGGTTGACCTCACGCTCATGGACAATTGTCTGGTGTGCGGCGCCTACGAGGGGTTGGCCGCCACAAAGCCGATGCTGCTGTCGAACAACACCGCCAGTGTGGAATTGTTCGGTGACAGCGCGCTGTACACCGACAACACGGCGCCGGATATCCGTCGTTCGCTCGAGCGTCTGAGACTCGAGCGCCTACGCCTGCAGACCGCCGCAGTCGTCAAGCGGGCGGAACTGTCGGCGGCCTGGACGACCCGGGCTGGCGTGCTTGCCGAGGTATTGCGGCAGTATCAGACGGGTGTGCAGCCCGAGAGCGTCGTTTGAGCGCGGCGCTCGACAAACAGGCAACCGCATCAGACGGCGCGCTGCGCCCGCTTGCCGTGCGGCTCGTTTGGGGGCTGCTCGCTGTGGCGGCGTGCCTGTGCGCAGCCGAGGTGGCGGCGCGACTCGATGACTCGATGTTTCACTCGGTTCCATTCTTCGCCAATCCCCAGTACGAGGATCTCATCATGCGGGATTGGTTCGGCCGCCGCGGCCGGCCGCATGCTCAATTCCGAAACTGGAAGTTAAACAGTCTTGGGTTCCGCGGGCCGGAAATCGCACTGGATCCCAGGCAGGGATGTACGCGAGTCGTTGTCATGGGTGCATCGGAGACCTTCGGCTACTACGAGTCTCCGGAGCATAACTATTCAAGCCAGCTCGCCGACAGGCTTGCCACGCAAGGTTGTGTGGAGATCGTGAATACCGCGGTCATTGGCATGACGCTGGGCAGCATGCGCCCGTACTGGACCTACTGGGTGTCAAGACTGCACCCGGCCGTTGTGCTCATCTATCCCTCGCCGCTCTTCTACCTGACGGCGTCGCAAGCTTCGGCGCCGGCTTCGCGCGACAGGCCGCCGCTGCCCGCCGCTGCGGTCTCCCCGCCGCTTGCGGGGGCAGGCCAGCTTGCGCCAGAAGCCACGCCGGTTCATCCGTTCGAATCGAGGTTCATCAAGCGGCTGCGCGGCGTCGCCAGCAGCGTCATACCGCGCTGGGTCTCCATGTACCAAAATGAACGGGAGGTTCGCGCCGAGCTTGCGGCGCAACCGGCGGCCCCGGAGCTTCGCTCGCCGCCGCCGCGGGCGCTTGCGAACTTCCGCGACGACCTGACGGGACTGGTCGATTTGATACGCGCTTCCGGCGCGCGGGTGATTCTGCTCACTCACGCACAGCGGGCGAGTCTGCCGATTGAGCCGCGCGTGTTGCCGGATCTTTGGGAGATGCGCATCTGGGCCCCGAACACGGCGTTGCCGGTGTTCGTCGAGTTTGACCGCGCCGGCAACGAGATCGTCAGGGAAGCGGCCCGCCAGGAGTCCGTGCAGCTGATCGATGCGGCTGCGGTGCTCAATGGCTGCTTCGATTGCTTCGCCGACCTCAATCACTTCGATGACCGAGGCGCGCAACTCATGGCGAGCCTCATCTCGCAGCAGCTGCGCGTCACCGGGCCCTGACGAGCGAATTCACGGTGCTGTTCAACAGCTTCATATTCATCTTCGGCTTTCTGCCGGTAACGTACGCGGTGTTCTGGTTGTTGCGCTCGGCCAGGCACCGCTATATGTGGCTTGCGCTGACCGGCTACGTGTTTTACGGCTACTGGGACGCGCGCTTCTGCCTTTTGATGGCGTTTTCAACGCTGGTGAGTTATTGCGCGGGGCTCGCGTTTCTCAGCTACCAGCAGCCGCGCATCCGCAGGCTGGCTCTCGTTGTTCCGGTCTGTGTGGACCTGGCCCTGCTTGGCTTTTTTAAGTACGCAGGCTTTGTAATGCGATCGGGCCAGTGGCTGGCCGACAGTTTCGGCGTCAGCGCGCACTTTCCGGTCTTTGACATCGTTCTGCCGGTGGGCATCTCCTTCTACACCTTTCACACGATTACCTACATCGTCGACTCCTACCGCGGCGTGATCCGGCCTACCCGGAATCTGTTCGAGTTCAGCGCCTATGTCTCCTTGTTCTCGCAACTGATTGCCGGGCCCATCGTCCGCTTCCGGCAGATCGAGGCGGATCTGGAGGGATTGGGCAGCGCACAGCGCGGGCGCTGGCTGTTGCTCGGGATCAGCTTCTTTGTGATCGGCCTGGTCGAGAAAGTCCTGGTCGCCGACAGCCTTGCCGCCTTCGTCGACCCGGCGTTCCGCAACTACGCCACGCTTTCCACGCTGGGAGCATGGCAGACCATGCTTGCGTACTCCTTCCAGCTCTATTTTGACTTTTGCGGCTACAGTGACATGGCCGTCGGGCTCGGCTTCCTGTTCGGACTACGAATCCCACAGAACTTCAATTCGCCCTACAAGGCCGTAAACCCGTCGGATTTCTGGCGGCGCTGGCACATCTCCCTGTCAAGCTGCCTGCGCGACTACCTCTACATTCCCTTCGGAGGCAACCGCTACGGGGTGCTGGCGACTTACCGCAATCTGATGCTGACCATGTTGATCGGAGGCCTGTGGCACGGGGGCAACTGGACATTCGTGGTGTGGGGTGGCTTGCACGGGGTGCTGCTCTGTCTTTACCGCATGGTCCCGCGCATCTGGGATGCGCTGCCGCGCTTGGGCGGTCAGGCACTGATGTTCGTGCTGGTGCTCATAGGCTGGGTATTTTTTCGTGCACCCAGCTTTGCCGTGGCGGGCTCGCTGCTGCGCACGATGTTCACAGGTGTGGCCGGGCCGGTCCTGGACAATTCGTCCGTGCTTGCGGCATTGCTTCTGCTCGCCGGATATTGGGCCATGGTCGGCCGCAACGCCTTCGAGTTCAACGAGGAGCGTACCTGGACGCGCAGCTACCAAATCGCAATGGCCGCCGCGTTCGGCGCCTGCCTAGCGGTGATGGCCGGCGGCCGTAACTCGCCTTTCCTGTATTTCCAGTTCTAGTGCACCGCTACGGCCGCACCACAACGGCCGAGGGTGGGCGGGGCGCCGCCGGGCCTCCCGCCGTGACCGCGAGCCCCTTGGCGCTGGGGGTTCCGGTCGCATCCACCACGAACAGGTACGCCGTCTCTCCCTGGTTGAACTGCCCCAAATTCACCGTAGCGCTGATCGAACCGTCGCTCCACGTGCTGGGGATCTGATTTTCGATGATGGTCGCCTGAGTCAGTACCGGCTTGTTCGCTAACACGACCCGCTGCAGGGAGGTGTCGATGTAGGCGTCAGCGTAGTATCGCCAGTTGCTCGGAACCTCCACACGCGCATATCCGCCGATGGCTATGCTGCGTCTGTCTCCGCTGTACCGGTCGGTGGGACCCTGGTAGTTCATTACCTTGTGACCGTTCTCCCACACCATCACGTAGCCGTCGAGCTGATCGGTCACCTTGATGGCAGTCTCGACTTTCGACCACTTGCCACCCATGGGGTCTACCGCCATGCCCCACCAATTACTGCTTCCGGCCGCATCGGTCGGAATCATCAGCGACTTACCGTCGTCGTTGATGGCCCATTGCGTCGCGCTGTCGCTTGTGCTGCCGGGGTGGGGAGGGCCGTAGCAGACGTACCAGTTGCTCTGTGCGTAGGGCTCGTTGGCTGCCGAGTAGTCGAACGTTTTGAAGTTATTGTCGCCGCCAAACTTCCAGTCATTGTCGGCGCGCTGGTACCAACTTGCGTAGATGTAGAACGGGAAAGGCTGCAGCGTGATGTTCTTGAAAACCATCACGTCATAACCGGAGTAGGCGCCTTGGTTGGTCGCGTGAGCTCCTGCTATGTATCGGCTGTCATGACTGTGCGGAGGTGCGATGCCGCGTATCGGGTCGAAGTAGCTGGTGTTGTAACCCGGAACGAGGTTCGGCCACGCCCCATCCCAAGTGCTCAGCAGATTGCTGCCGGTCGCGTCGTCCCAGACCAGCGGCGCAGCCGTCGCTTTGGTACCAAAACCGCTCCCGCTGATCGTGATCGCTGCCTTGTGATCCAGCGCGCCGCTGACGCCGCTTACGACGGGGACAGCCAGCAAAGGGCCAGCCCCCGCCAGCAATGCGAGTCCCGCCACCGATCTCAGCACGTCGCTAAAGCGTGCCCGCGGCGTCCGTGAAGTGTGGTTCTGCATGAGTTCAAACTCCATTTTTCGAAGACTCGTTTTGCGCCAGCGGCTTCGCTGCACCGAGCGAAGACTATGTACAAGATCCGTGCCGCCGGGACATCGGTTACGCTCCTGCTTAAGTACCTGTTTAGGCAAGAGTTTTACTTCGCTCACCGACGCAGCTTCCGCGCCTCGTCGTCGCAGACCGACACCGCCGGATGCCGCGTTTCAGTCGCCATTCGGATGTCCTTGTATTTGCCTGCAAATCGCTTAACTCAGCGCGTCGCAGGGAAACGACAATGTGGACGCGACGGGCGCGGCGATGAAGTTGGAATCGAAAGCACGCGACTGGCTCGTCGAACAACTGCCCGAAGTCTAACCCCCGACCGCAGCCAGTACAGGGCCTCGCTTCACATAAAACCGATCTCGCACATCACTCGCGCTGCAGCGCGCGCACTGCCGTCGGCGCGCAGGGCCCACGACAGGGGGTGCGCCTGCCAGGAGCGGCTAGAAGGAGCCTGCGGGCCTACCTTGTGATTTTCACAAGGGTATACCAGGCCCAGTTCCCCAATGGCGGGATCGCGCGAAGTAGAAATCTATCGACACGATGCAGCCCTGCGCTCAATGCCGGGAAGATGCGCATGCCTGCGGGCAGGTAGGTGAGGGCAATGGCACCGAGTGCCGTCAGATAGAACTCCCGGTGCTCGAACGAGCCGAAGGACGCGAGCAGCGACGGCAGCTGACTCAGAGTAAGCGGCTGCTCGTCGGGCGTTCGGAACTGCGGTGTCAGTTTCCGATAGACCTGGATCAGGGGGTTGGTCGCCAGAGGCTCAGCGAACCAGGCGACGCCGCCTGGTTTCAGTACGCGGTGCAGTTCCGCGAGCGCTTTCGCCAGGTCCAGGTGGTGAATGATTGCAAAGCCCACAGCGACATCAAAGAACGCGGTCGGGTACGACAGCCGCTCCGCGGGCATTACTTCAATCGAGCAGCGGTCGAGCAGCTGTGCTGCGGCAAGGGTCTGTCGGGTGGTCTCGGCGGCCTGCGTCGAGATGTCGAAGGCGCACACCGTTCCACCCGCGCGTGCCAAGTCGCTCGTGAGCCAGCCTTCACCGCATCCGTACTCAAGCACACGCTTGCCGTGCAGATCGCCAATCGCGTCGCGCATCTGCGTGTAAACATATTGAGTCGGTACGGCCCGATAATGACGCGGATAGAGGTCGCCGCCACCGTACTTGCTGTCGTGAAACTGCGCCTCGCGGCCAAGACGGGCTTCCAATGGATCCTGGCTCATGAACCTGTCCGAAATGTAGCGAGGCGTCTCAGAGTATCGCAGTGATTGCTATGGGCGGACGGGCAGCTTCACATAACCATGACCGATAAACAATCGTAGCAATATAGATGGCGGCCATCAGGAAGATGTGAGTCGCGCGGAACGCGGGCGGCGTCACGTGTCCCGCGCGACCGCGGGGGCACCAGAGGCGCGTCACGCGCATTCGCCGGCAAAGAGGCGGATCTGCTCAGCGGACGCAAGTGAACAGGCGCCCCTTGCTCCGGACATCGGCCCTATCGCAGGCGCAGACCGCATCGTTCCGATATGCGGCCGTTCGTCCGGACAGCACGGGCAAACCGCGACTGGATATACTCGTCGCGGCGTGGGGACATGTGGGCTCCCGCGCTGATTGGACTGTGGTGTCGGATCGGATCGAGATTCTCTTCCTGATTGACTATTTTCAGCGCATTGGGGGCACTGAGAAGCATCTCGCGCAGCTGATCTGCGGACTGCCCGACAGGTTCCACTGCTCCGTGGTGGCGTTCGATCTCGGCGCAAACCCGCTCGTGGACGATCTGCGCGCGCGCGGCGTTGCCGTGGTGCACTTACCGGTAGGACGCGAGTATGTTCCCAACGCTGCGCTGCAGGCGTGGCGACTGTCGAGAATGATTCGCCGCAACCGCTACGACATCGTCCAGACCTTTCACCAGAAGGCCGATACCTACGGTGCCTTAGTCGCATGGCTATCAGGCGCAAGGCATCTCGTGTCGAGCAAGCGTGATACAGGAGATCTGCGCAAGCCCCTTCACGTCTTTCTCAACCGCCGCCTGAAGTGGCTGTTTGAGGCGTTCATCATGGTCGCCGAGGCGGTGCGAGTTGCAGTGATGGCCAACGATCGTCTGCCCGCTTCGCGTGTCACGATCATCTACAATGGGGTCGATCTTAAGCGCTTCGCGGTTCCTTCCATCGAGCAAAGGAACGAGGCGCGCAAGCGCTTTGGCTTTGCCGCGGAGGATTTTGTGGTGGGAATGATTGCCGCGTTTCGTCCCGAGAAGGACCACGGCGCGTTCTTCGAAGCGCTGTCGCAGGCAGCTGGCGCAATCCCGTCGCTCAAGGTTCTGGTGGTTGGCGAAGGACCGCTACTGAGTCATTTCCGCCAGCGCATCGCCGCCACGGCGCTGGGCTCGCGCACGCTGTTCACCGGAGAAGTCGCAGATGTGCTGCCGTGTCTTTGGAGTATGGACGTCGGCTGCCTCACGCCGAGTGGCAACGAAGGCTTCTCCAACGCGGTTGTCGAGCAGATGGCGGTCGGTTTGCCGATGATTGTGACCGACGTCGGCGGTAATGCAGAAGCGGTGGCCGACGGAGTTAATGGCTACGTCGTGCAACCGCAGGATATTCCGGCGCTGGCACGCGCCGTAGTTACGTTGTATGTGGATCCGGCTCGTACCATCGCGATGGCGCGGGCATCACGCCAGCGTGCCGAGGAGAGATTTTCGTTGGAGAGGATGTGTTCAGGCCATGCGCGCCTGTACCTGTCCCTGTGCCGCCGCGACGAGGGGTTGCCGGGCCGTGGGCACTGACAAGGATTCGGGCGCAGACCCGCGCATGCATTCGAACGAGGGGTTTTACTGTGAGGTGACCGGGTTCGAGGGGTTTGAGCCGGAGATCCTGCGGCTGCGAAATGCCAATCGCGAGCACCCGGAAACTCTCGAGTACCTGCGCTGGCGTTATCAGGTGTTGCCCGATGCTCCGCAGACCAGGGTCTTCTGGCTGCTCACGCCTGACGGACAGCGCGTGGGCATGGGATCGGCGGTGTTCCGCCCGTACTGGATCGACCGAACACGCACGCAGATCGCGGTGCTCGGCGATATTTCGCTCGACGTTCCCTGGCGGGGCCGTGGACTGGGTCTGCAGCTCATGCGTTTCATGACCTCCTGGCTTGACCAGCACTTCCCCGGGCGAGCGGCGTTCGTCATTCCGACCGAGGCTGCGCAGCGCTCGCTGACCGCGGCCGGGTGGGTGACGCTCGGGGGGCTGGTTCCGCACGTCTACCTGCTGGACACCACGCGTTACGTGCGTGCGCTGGTGCGCAGCGGCTGGCTGGCGGCACATATCGCCCGGCCGGTGCGCGCTATCGCGCGACTGCTGGCGCGCCGGCACGTGCCGCGCGGCGGGGTATTACGCGTGACGGAGGTTCTTGAGGAGTCGTTGCTGGAGTTCGCGGCTGCGCCGCCAACCATCGCGGGCGCAATGCATGACATCGGGCCGGACACGCTGCGATGGCGCTACGCGCAGCACCCGCATACGCGATTCAGTTTTGCAACGTTCAGCCGGGCGGGGCAGGTCCGAGGGCTGCTGGTGTTTGCCGAGGATACCCTGGATCAGAGCTACTCCATCTACGACTTCGCGGCGCTGAGTGCCGCGGACCTGCGGGCGATGCTCGCACTGTGCATTCTGCGCGGCCTCGCCACGCCAGAGTGCACCGCGCTGCGGATTCAGCTCGGCGAGCGTCACCCAGACGCCGCGTGTTTCCGGGGTGTGGGGTTCATCGCGCGCCACGCCGACACCGTTTTCCAGGTTCACTCGAATGATGGCACGGCCGAGCGTCTCGTATGGCATGTCACTCCGGGTGACAAGGACACCTGATGCCCGCCGTCTCACCAGCGGGGCTGGCACCGTGAGCGCACTTAGCGTGCGCAGCTGGAGCACGGAGGAGTGGCTGCGCAGCGAGTCAACCTGGAGCGCACTGCTCGCAGAATCCGGCGCAGATCCGCTCTTCATGTCTTGGGAATGGCTGACGCACTGGTGGCAATGCTACGGGGGCACGCTCGGGCGAGCTCCGCACATCCTGGCGTTCTACCGAGGGGCCGACCTGGTGGGGCTTGCGCCCCTCTACCGTCGCTTGGTCATCCGCGGCGGTGTAGTGCTTGCGCGCTCGGTGCAGGTTATAGGGCTTGCCTGGCGCGATCCTGAACCGCTGATCTCCGAGTACCTCGACGTCATAGCGCTGCCCACCGAGCTGAACACCGTACGCATCGCTTGCGTGCGGGTTCTGCTGGAGGAGCATACCTGGACTGAACTGGTGATCGGCTTTACCGCGGCCGGCGAGCAGTGGCGCGATGCGTTTACGCGCCGCGTACCTGCCAGAGGCTACTATGTGCGCGATCTGGATCACGTTGTCAGCTATCAGGCGGACCTGGGCAGCGGCTTTCCTGCCTACCTGCGCGAGCTGGGACAGTCAACCCGCCGCAGCATCTGGAACCTGCGTCGCCGCCTCGCCGAGCAAGGTGAGGTGAGATTTGAATCTCTCGCCGCTGGCGAGATTGACGGCGGCTTCGGCGACCTCAACCGGCTGCACTTGCTTCGGTGGAGGAAGCCGGCCTTCACCGGCCAGCGTCTGGCGTTTCACACCACTCTTGCGGCCCGGCTGGCGTGCCGGGGAGAACTGGCGCTATCGCGGCTGCGTGTCGGGGGCAAGGTCGTATCCGTGCTGTACGACGTGCGCAAGGGCGCGCGCCAATACAACGTGAAGATGGGATTCGATCCGGGCTTCAGCAGCCGCCTCTCGCTCGGCCTCATTCATCTGGGTTACGCGATGGAGGCGGCCGCCGGGCGCGGCGTTGTCGTATACGACTTTCTTGCCGGCCTTGGGCAGACCAGCGACTATAAACGCTACCTGAGTCAGGCGCGCAGGCAGCTGAGCTGCGTGCAAATGCTGCGAGGCCGCCTTCTGCCGTCGCTGTATCGGTGGCGCGATCGGGCACGCTAGGCAGCGCGCGTGACTGTCATCCGGCAGAAGTTCTGAATACCGGCTGTGCGTGGACATGCAGGCTCTCAAGCCATACATTCGAAGTACGGTGGTCATTTCTGCCGACATCGGAGCGAGTCACTCCGCTAACCCATGATCGAGGCGCACCCGAAAACCAAACAGAGCCGCGCGATGGGACGTCGTTGACGGTGAGAGACTCAGTTGCGCAGCGCTCAGGTGACCGTGTGTTGACGTTCACCTCGGAACTCAATGACTACACCGCGTGTTTCCACGCGGCGCTGCGGCGATCCGGGCTTGAAGTGCACAAGGCGAAATGGTCCGGCCGCTGGCTGTACCGAAACGTCCGATCCGGTGACGTCATCAGCCTTGACTGGCCTTCGTTACTGTTTTACCACCCAGAATCACGGCTCAAAACCTGGGTGAGCCTGTTGCGCTTCCTCGTCTTGATGTTGGCGCTGCGTCTTCGCGGAGCGAAGATCATCTGGACGGCCCACAATCTGTACCCTCACGATGGTGGCCGGCGGGCGCTGGCGCAGCGCCTCGGCCGGTACATTGTCGTCAGGCTCGCATCCTGCGTCGGTGTGCACGGCCAAAGCTCCGCCGAAGTGGTCCAGCATGAGTTTGGAATCACGCCTTCCAAATTCGTGCTGCTGGAGCATGGCAACTGGGTGGGCTTCTATGCGAACACCGTCACGCGCCAGGAGGCGCGCAGCCGATTGAACATTCCGCAGGACGCGTATGTGTTCCTATTCATTGGCTTATGCAAACCTTACAAGAATCTTGAGTACCTTGTGCGCAGCCACCAGGCCCTGCAGGACGACTCATTGCTGTGGATTGTCGGCCAATTTCAATCGCAGGCTTATTATCGGCGGGTCGCACAGGCCGCCCGGTCCGCCGTCGGCGACCGAACTACCATCCGCGACGAATTCGTCGCCTCCGATGAGCTGCAGCTGTATCTCAACGCCTGTGATGCGGTCGTACTTCCCTACCGGGACATCCTGACTTCGGGTGCGGCGATGCTGGCGCTCAGCTTCGGTCGACCCGTGGTGGCGCCGCGGCTGGGGACGCTTGAGCAGCTGGTGACTGATGACTGCGGAGTTTTATACGATCCTGCAACGGTCGGGGCATTGCAGGCTGCCATGTGTGCTGCACGCGGCCGGCGCTTTTACCCGCAGAGGATCATCGATCGCGCCCTGCAATTCTCCTGGGATCGATCGGCGGAAGCGTTCGCCAAGAAGGTCTCGGGGATTCGCTGAGGCGCCGCTGAGCCAGAGAGTGCGCGAGGCGTCGGCCGCAGCGTGTGGCCTGCCTCGTGTTGCAGGCGGTCGCAGCTGAACCGCTCAAGTCATGCCGCGGCTCGCCGTTTGCCGCGGATTCTATGAACCGCCGCCTGAGCCTGAGAACCCTCGTAGTGTTTCCAGAACAAGCGCGTCATCTTCACGCGCCAGCGACGCACGCGCCAGAACGTCGGCCAGATAGCGCGTGCCGCGGCGAACTCGACCTGTTCCCATCGTTGCGGCTTAGGGAAGTATTGGGCTAACCAGTCATTCACCTTAAGGTCCATGACCAGGTGAGTGCGCGGTTCGTCTCCGTCGTTCCTGACGTAGTGGCGCTTCGAGAAATTCACGTAATATAGATGCCCTGCCTGCATCTTGATCTTCTCGCCGCCGACAAAAAAGGTGACCCGGTCGTTCGTCACGATCGGGACATGCAGACGAACTTGCCGGAACGCCAGGCATCCGACCTCCGCACCGATGTCGTAGTGCATGTTGATTACCATGCCCGGGGCAAGCCGCATGATGCGCATGCGTCCCTGCGGGCACTCTAGCTGGTCCATCAGCTCACGAAAGTAAGGGAGCTGATCAACATACGGCGTCCGACGATAGTCAGAAAAATCCCACGACGGAAATTGGGCTTGCGGACCGGACACGTCGCCGTTCTTGCTCTTGAGCAGAATCGCCCGCCAGCCTTGCGAAAGGGCGTGGTCGTAGTGCGAGAGCCACGCCTCGGAATTCTGAAAGCGCTCCAGATCCGCTTTCATCCTTTCCACGTCGAAGCGGATAGGGAAACCATCGGTAAGATCGAGCCAAGTTCTCATTATTTACTCCCCCGCCGTGATTCACCCGACCGCTTGGTGGCATCACGGCCTACGGAAGATTATCAAAGACTCCGCGCAGAGGCACGGCGCACGGACTCTCCGGGAGGGGGACTACCAGCAGGGCATGCAGATTCCGGCGTTCCTGCCAGAAGACCCGAGAATCTACCCATGCGCATTCCGGCCATCTTGTATATTGTCAGTCTCGCCGCCCGCCGGCGGCGATCGGCCCCAGGGAACGTGCGCAAGCAAGGTGAGCAGATGGCGTCTGGAAGCGCCCGACCATGACGCTAGAGGGCGCCGAGCCGCGACCCGCGCCGCGCATCGGTGTCGTGATTCCATATTTCCAGCGGGATGCGGGGCTGCTTAGGAGGGCTCTAACCTCAGTTGCCGCGCAGGAGCACAGTCCCGTTCAAGTCGTAGTAGTCGACGACGGCTCGCCGCGGGCCGCTGCCGAGGAAATCACTCCGACGCTACATAATGCACTGCCCGGCTTGACCGTCATCCGCCAGGCCAACCAGGGTGTCGCTGCTGCCAGGAATAGAGCTCTCGATGCACTCACGGCCGACGTGTCGGCGGTTGCCCTACTGGACAGCGATGACTACTGGGAGGCTTCCCATCTGCGCCACGCGGCGACCGCCCTATCGCGCGGCGCCGACTTTTTCTTCTCGAATTCCAGGACCGAAGGAGACACGACGGCCTGGTTTGACCAGCAGCCGCGCCGTTACCTTCTTTCCGAGTCCCAGCCGGTCGAGGGAGCGCCCGGCATCTTGCAATGGTGCAAAGGTGTACCCGCGTTATTTGGCAATGCATGCCCTTTCGCGACCGCTACGGTTGTATTCAGGCGCGCCATAATGCCGGAGCTCCGTTTCTCGGTGAAGTTCCGCCGGGCGGGTGAAGATCACGTCGCTTTCTGGGAGCTGCTTGTGCGCTCATCCGTCATCATGTTTTGCACGCGGCCAACCCTCGTATACGGAAGCGCAGGGCTAGGCACCTGGCGGAACGCGACACATGGGTCCGTCGCGCATCTTGTCAGGCTCGCCGATGAGATTCGTCTGCGTCGACATGTGATCGGCAGTTACCCAGTGAGAGCGAGCGATCGGCGACTGATGCAGCTTGCGATCGCTGAGCGACGATCCACGGCGCTTAACTCCGCGTTGCATTTATTGAAACGAAGAAGAAGAGGCGCTTTCAACGAGATTCTCTACCTGCTCCGCTCCGACCCGATGTGCGCGCTGTTCTGGTGCGTCGATCTGCCGAAGCTCGTGTACCGCAAGATTCGTGCCCGGCGCATCATTACAAGTTGAGCGAGCTCAAGCGCGGTGATGAAAGGTAGGCGATGACGTCCGCGGACTCGGAACCACGAGCCGGACCACGCATCGGTGTCGTAATTCCGTATTTCCAACGGGACGCCGGCTTGCTGCAGCGGGCGCTAAGTTCCGTGGCGGCTCAGGAATACCGCCCGGCTCAGGTTGTCGTCGTTGACGACGGTTCCCCGCGAGCCGCGGCTGACGAGATCCCGGCCGCCCTGTACGAGGCGCTACCCGCATTGACCGTCATTCGCCAGGAAAACCAGGGGGTCGCTGCCGCCAGGAATGCAGCTCTCGATGCGATCGCCGAAGACATATCGGCGGTTGCCCTGCTGGACAGCGATGACTGCTGGGAGCCCTCGCACCTGCGCAACGCGGCGACGGCGCTATCACGGGGGGCCGATTTTTTCTTCTCGAACTCTCGGACCGAAGGAGAGAGCACTGACTACTTCCATGCCCACTCGCGCCGCGACGTTCTTTACAACTCCCAGCCGGTTGAGGGGGCGCCTGGTATCCTGCGCTGGACGGCGGGCGTATCCGCGCTATTTGGTGCCGGGTGTGCATTCGCCACCGCTACGGTGGTATTCAGGCGCGCGGTCATGCCGGAGCTTCGCTTCTCGACTAAGTTCCGCCGCGCCGGCGAGGATCAGCTCGCGTTCTGGGAGCTGCTTGTGCGCTCATCCGTCATCATGTTTTGCACACGGCCAACCCTGGTCTACGGCAGCGCAGGACTTGGCACCTGGCGCAACGCGACACGCGGTTCGGTGTCGCATCTTGTCAGGCTGGCCGACGAGATCCGCTTACGCCGACAGGTGATCGCCAGTTATCCACTAAGCCCCGATGATCGGCAGCTGATGTTGCGGGCCATCGCCGAGCGACGGGTCACAGCGCTTTACTCCGCATTGCACCTGTTGAAGTTACGGCGCAACACTTTCAAGGAGGTCCTCTACCTGTTCCGGTCCGATCCGATGTGCGCGCTATCCTGGTGCGTCGATCTGCCGAAACTGCTGTACCGGAGAATTCGAAACGTACCGACCACACCTTGACCAAACCGGCGAGTGCGCCAGTTCGTAGTGGCGATCGCGGTTTGAGTTCACCGTTGCGCCGGGCGCGCGAGTGCGGCGAGCGGCAAAGCATCCGCCTCGGAGACCTGTACTCTGATTTGCCTGCCGCCGCTGTTCCGGCGTCGGGCTGAGTCCGGATTTTGGTATCATGAAATTCAGGTAGATGCGCAATGCGTGAATGGTTTTCCGAAGTCTGGCAGTCCCGGGAAATACTGTATTTCCTGGCCTGGCGTGACGTGAAGGTACGCTACAAGCAGGCGACACTGGGCGTGGCGTGGGCTGTCCTGCAGCCGTTCCTGACAATGGTCGTCTTTGCCTTCTTCTTCGGGAGGTTGGCGCGAATTCCGAGCGAGGGGGTGCCGTACCCACTGTTTTCGTACTCGGCGCTGGTGCTGTGGACATACTTCGCGGTCACGCTTGCGGGGGTCGGTAACAGTCTGATCGCCAATTCCGATCTGATCACCAAGATCTACTTTCCGCGCGTGCTGTTGCCGGCGGCTGCCGCCTTTGGAGGGCTGCTCGATCTGCTCGTCAGTTCCGTGTTCCTTATCGGAATGCTGTTTTACTACCACATCACTCCGAGTTGGACGATGCTGCTCGCCCCCATTTTTGTCGCTCAGACCGTGCTGTTGGTCCTTGGGGTAGGCATGCTGCTGGCAGCGCTGAACGTGCGCTACCGTGACGTCAAGTACACCATTCCGTTCGTGACGCAAATCGGTCTGTATGTGACGCCGGTGATTTACCCGGTGAGCTTCCTGCCGGAGCGTTTCCATGCCGTGCTGGCTTTGAATCCGATGACCGGCGTGATCGAGGGGTTCCGCGCCTGCCTGTTTCGGGGCAGCAACGTCGGTTGGCAGGTGTTGGGTTGCTCGTGGGCGGTGACGCTGTTGCTACTGTTGCTCGGCAGCTGGCACTTCAGAAGCACCGAGCGCGTTTTTGCCGATATTGTCTGAGGCCACCCATCTGTCATGACTGAATCTGTCACGGTCGAACACCTCTCCAAGAGCTACAAGCTTGGGGCCCTGAGACAGGAGACCCAGTTGCGTGATCAGCTCGTGCGTGTGCTACGACAGCCGTTCCGCAGGCGAGCGCCGACGCAAATACTTTGGGCGCTGCGTGATGTCTCCTTCACGGTGCAGGAGGGGGAGGTGGTCGGCATCATCGGCCGCAACGGCGCCGGCAAGAGCACGCTCCTCAAGGTACTTTCGAAAATCACCCATCCGACATCTGGCAGGGTGCGTGCGCGCGGGCGCGTTGCAGCGCTGCTGGAGGTTGGCGCCGGCTTTCACGAGGAGCTCACCGGGCGCGAGAACATCTTTCTGAACGGCTCCGTGATGGGCATGAAAAAAAAGGAGGTTGACGCAAAGCTCGAGGCGATCGTGGAGTTCTCCGGTCTGGCGCGTTTCCTCGACACGCCCATCAAGCGCTATTCGAGCGGTATGCGCTCACGGCTTGGCTTCGCGGTGGCCGCGCACCTGGATCCGGATGTACTGATCGTCGATGAGGTGCTGGCGGTTGGCGATGCGGCATTCCAGAAGAAATGCGTCAGGGCCATGCAGGATCTGCGCAGTGGCGGACGTACCGTGCTGTTCGTCTCGCACAACATGGCCGCCGTTGAGAATCTGTGCTCGCGCGGCATATGGATCTCTGACGGCAGCGTGCGGCTCGACGGCCCCACCCACGCGGTCATAGAGGCGTACATGGCGACCTTCGCGTCCGCTGGCGCTGGCGCCAACGAGTTCGCGGCGGTGGAGGGTCGGCGTGGCAGCGGCGAGATTCGCTATACGCGCGTGGAATACCTTTCGGAGCACGGGGAGTTGCAACCGGTCATCCGGGCGGGCAAGCGCATTGTATTTCGCCTTCACTACCGCGCGAACGAGACCATCGAGCGGGCGACTTTTGCGTTCAATATCTCTACCGAGCTTGGCACGCTGGTCACCGAATTCAGCACCTGGCTGCACGGGCTCGATCTGCCGCAGATCCCGGCGGGAACCGGCTACGTCGATCTGGAGGTGGATGCGCTCAACCTTCTGCCCGGGCGCTACCAGCTCTCGCTGTGGATAAATGCCGGCGGCAGCCCGCGCGCGGCTGACTCGCTGGAGAACGCGCTGCAACTGGATGTCGAGGAGACGCCGATCTACGGGTCGAGCCGCCTGATCGACAATCGCTACGGGAGCGTTTTCTTTCCTCAGCGCTGGCACTTCGGTGGCATCGGCAGCGGCGTGGCTGCGGACGTGAGTTCAGCCGTCAAGCGTTCGAAGGCGTAGCCGGCGCCGCTAAAGCTGGGCCGGGCACGCCGCGGCACCAGGATCGTCGCTTCCGGGCGGCCGTTGTGCACCGATAGGGCCGCCTCACGTTGGCAACTGTGACCATGTTCACAGTGCCGGCTGCCCCGCTCTTTACACTGTCGTGTAAAGTGCCGGCCTCCCGGGCCCTAGAGCGAGCGTCAGACGGTCTTCATGCGGATCCGCGTTTTTGGACAGGTTTTGCCGGTATCGATCGCGGTTCTCGCGGTCATCGAGGGCGTGTTTGCCTTCTTCGCGCTCTATACGGCCGTACTGATCCGATTTGACACCCCGATCCGTCACCTGCACCTGCTGGAGCTGGAACTGGGCCCGGTGTGGCCGCGCGGGTTGCTGTTCAGCGCCATTGTGGTGACCTGCCTGCTCGCTTTCGGGCTGTATAGCGGACGCCAGCGCGCGCAACTCGCCGGCGTTTTCGTGCGCCTGGTGGCCGCATTGGCCATCACCTCCGGGGCCCTCGCAGCGCTGTTTTATCTCGTCCCGCGTTTGCACTTATTTCGGGGCGTTTCAGCGCTGGCGGTGTTCCTCACCGGCTGCGGCGTACTCGCCTCGCGAGTGGTGTTTACGCGCGTGGTCGATCAGGACCTGTTCAAGCGCCGCGTGCTGGTGTACGGGGCCGGTACCTCGGCCCGCTCGATTGCGAACCTGCGCCGCTCGGCTGACCGCCGCGGCTTTCTGCTCGTCGGGTTTGTCCAGCCAGCGGGCGAGGACACCTCGATCGCCTCGGAGCGACTGCTCGATCCGGCCGGAGACCTGTGCGCATTGTGCGACCGGCTCGGCATTACCGAGGTCGTCGTGGCGATGGATGACCGAAGGCGCGGTTTCCCGATCCGCGACCTTCTTGAGTGCCGCCTGGCCGGAATCGACGTCACCGAACTACTCACCTTCCTTGAGCGCGAGACGGGGCGCGTGCGCATCGATGTCCTCAATCCGAGCTGGATGATCTTCGGGCAGGGCTTCCGGCGCGATCCGCTGCGACTGTTTTCCTCGCGCACCCTGGATGTACTTGCCAGCATCGGAGTGTTGGCGGTCTCCGCGCCGTTCATGCTCCTCACCGTGATTGCGATCAAGCTGGAGGACGGCTTGCGCGCGCCAGCGCTGTACAGCCAGCAGCGGGTCGGCCTCGGAGGACGTCCGTTCCGCCTGATCAAGTTTCGCAGCATGCGCCAGGACGCGGAGCTGAACGGCGCGCAGTGGGCGCGTCGCGAGGATCCGCGCGTGACGCGGGTCGGGGGCGTGATTCGCAAGCTGCGAATCGATGAGCTGCCGCAGATCATCAATGTGCTGCGCGGGCACATGAGCTTCGTCGGTCCGCGCCCCGAGCGGCCGGAGTTCGTGGCAGAACTGTCGGAGAAGATCCCGTACTACGTGCAGCGCCACTGCGTGAAGCCGGGGATCACCGGCTGGGCGCAGCTGTGCTATCCGTACGGCTCTTCCGAGCAGGATGCGCTCGAGAAGCTGCAGTACGATCTGTATTACATCAAGAACAACAACCTGTTGTTTGATCTTGCGATCCTCGTACAGACCGCCGAAGTGGTTCTGCTTGGGAAGGGAGCTCGCTGATGGCCACCTCGACGCAGCGTCGGAAACTTCTGATCCTCGAGAGTGATCGCGCCCTGCGCCGTGAACTCGAGGCGGTGTTTTCCGATCTGGAGGTGACCAGCTGCGAGGCCTCGGATCAGACGCTGGCGACAGTGCGCCGCACCGAGCCCGACGTGGTGCTCTTTGACCTGGGCCTCGCGCGCGAGCCGTCGGTGGCTGCGCAGAGCCTCGAGCTGTTGCGCCAGATCCTCAATATCTCACCCGACACCAAGATCATCGCCATGACCGAGCACGACGCGCGCGAGCTGGCGGTCGCGGCGGTTGGTCTCGGAGCGGCTGATTTTTATCACAAGCCGCTCGACGCCGGGGTGCTGTCGATCGTCGTGCGCCGCGCGCTGCGCATCCGCGAGCTCGAGGAAGAGAACTGGAGGTTGCGCGAGCGCACCGGCGCCATGGCGCTCGAGGGCATCATCGGGGTTAGCGACGGCATGCGCAGCCTGTGCCGCGCAATCGAGAAGGTGGCGCCCACCAACGCGACGGTGCTGCTGCTCGGCGACAGCGGTACCGGCAAGGAGCTGCTGGCGCGCGCGGTGCACCGCCTGTCGGGACGCTCGCACAAACCGTTCGTCGCCATCAACTGCGCGGCCATCCCCGACACGCTGCTCGAGAGTGAGCTATTCGGCTACGAGAAGGGCGCCTTTACCGGTGCCGCCAAGCGCACGGCCGGCAAGCTCGAGGCCGCCGACGGTGGCACCGTGTTCCTCGATGAGATCGGTGAGATGCCAGCATCCTTGCAGGCAAAGCTGCTGCGCGTAGTGGCGGAGCGCACCGTCGAGCGCATCGGCGGGCGCGTGCTGCTGTCGCTCGACCTGCGCATCGTCTGCGCCACCAACCGCAATCTCGACCTGTTGATCGGCAGCGGGGGATTTCGCGATGACCTTTACTACCGTATCAGCGAGGTGACCATTCGCGTGCCGCCGTTGCGGGATCGCCAGGGCGACAGCCTGCTGATCGCGCAGTTCCTGCTGCAGCAGATTTCCGAGCGCTTTGGTAAGCCCACCCGTGGGCTCGCCCCGGATGCCATCCGTGCCATCCAGGCCTATCGCTGGCCCGGCAACGTGCGCGAACTTGAGAACCGCATCAAGACAGCGGTGATTATGGCGGAAGGGGTGGTCGTCACGGCAGCCGACCTCGGACTTGAGGATCCAGGCGACGATCCTGAATACTTGAATCTGCGCGTCGCGCGCCAGCGCGCCGAAGCCCAGGCCGTCAGACAGTCGCTCGCGGTCGCCAAGGGCAACCTGTCGCGCGCCTCGGAACTGTTGGGAGTCACCCGCCCGACGCTCTACGACCTGCTCGGTAAGCACAGCATCGATGCCGCGCAGTTTGGCCGGCATCCGCCAAGCGCTGCCAGTGACGCCCCGGTGTCCCCCGAGGCGCCCGCCGCCGACGTCGGGAGCTGATCGCGTGGCTCGCGCCGTCGCGCCCGCCAATGTGTGCCGCGCGCAGCAACTCGTGCAGATCCGCAGCCGCGGACCATCCGCTACGGTCCAGACCGTCTGAGCGATCCAGCAGGACAAGCCTCCATGCCGAGTATCGAGGCAAGCGGACCAAGCCAGCGGCAGCCCCCGCGCCGCGAGAAGCGCTTGAGATTCCTGGACGGACTGCGCGGCATTGCCGCAACGCTCGTCCTGCTCTATCACTTGGTGGGCCGCACCCGGATTGCGGCGCTGACCGATCGTGGCTATCTCGGCGTGGCGATTTTCTTCGTGCTTTCCGGATTCGTGATCACTTCCGTGCTGGCCGGGCGCCGCATGAGCCTGGGATTCCTCGGACGGTTTGCACTGCGCCGGATGATTCGCCTGGACTTGCCTTATTGGGTCAACATCGTCGTCGTGCTGCTGATGATGGGGATCGCTGCAAAATTGGGCGTGCCGAAGAACTCGATCAGCGTGGCACAGGTTGCCGCGCATCTGGTCTACCTGCAGACGTTACTGGGATATCCGGAAATCAGTTCGGTCTACTGGACACTGTGTCTTGAAGTGCAGTTCTACCTGACGCTGATCCTGCTCCTGTGGGGTGCGCAGAGGATCGGTGTACGCCGCTCGTATTTTCTGCTGGGCTTCATGATCCTGATGGGTGCTTCTGCAGTGTTGAACACGAGCTGGATCCACACCCCCGATGGCCTGATGTTCCCGTATTGGTGGGCTTTTGCCCTGGGAGCGCTGTGCTATTGGACGGTGGCCGGGGAGGCCTCGGTGCTCTACCTGGCCGTCGGCTGTGTGGTGCTGGCAGGCTCCGCTTTCGCACCGCACGGGGATTGGAGAGTGACAGCGACCGTGACGGCCGCCCTGATATACCTCGCCTGGCGTCGCAACGCGATGGATGCCTGGCTTACCGATCGGGTCTCCCAGTTCCTCGGCAGAACCTCCTACAGTTTGTATCTGTTTCATCCTGTGGTGGGCTGGAGTGCCCAATCGCTGGCGCTGCGTTACGTCAATCAATGGCTCGCACTGGCCGCGGGAATTTCAGCGAGCCTCGTTGCCTCCTGGATCGCGTATCGGCTCATCGAACGGCCCAGCATCAACCTGAGCCATCGGGTGAGCCTGGCTCCCAAAAACGCGCAGGCCTGCGCTAGCGCTGCTTGAATTCCTCGGGCGTCAGCTGATGCCGCGCGAGCAGCTTGTAGAAGTCGGTGCGGTTGCGTCGTGCCAGACGCGCCGCCTGGCTCACGTTGCCGCCGGTGATCTGCAAGATCTGTGACAGGTAGCTGCGCGTGAATTCATCGCGCGCCTCATCGAAGGAGGGCAAACGTCCGGGCGTACCGCCAAGGGACTGCTGCACGAGCTCCACCGGAATGATCGGCGTCTGCGACAGCGCGACGTTCTGGCGCACGACGTTGTGCAGCTGGCGGATATTCCCTGGCCAGTCGGCGGTCGCGAGCAGCTCCACCGCTTCGGGCGCGTAGATCTTGCGCACGCCGCTTTCCTTGGCGATCTGCGCCAGGAAATGCGCGACCAGGAGCGGGATGTCCTCGCGGCGCCGGTTGAGCGAGGGCATCTCGATGTGTACCACGTTCAGGCGGTAGTACAGATCCTCACGGAACTGGCCGGCCGCCATGAGCTGCTGCAAGTCGCGGTGCGTGGCTGAGATTACCCGCACGTTCACCGGGATGGCATCGGTGCTGCCCACCGGGCGGATGACGTTCTCCTGCAGCACGCGCAGCAGCTTCACCTGCAGCCGCATCGGCATGTCGCCAATCTCATCGAGCATGAGCGTACCGCCGTCGGCGGCCATGAACAGGCCGCGGTGCGCACGCGTGGCGCCGGTGAAGGAACCCTTCTCGTGGCCAAACAGCTCCGACTCCAGCAGGTTCTCTGCCATCGCGCTGCAGTTGATGGCGACAAAGGGTTTGTTACGCCGCGGGCTGCCGCGGTGGATGGCGCGCGCCAGCAGCTCCTTGCCGGTACCGCTTTCGCCGGTGATGAGCACCCGCGCATCGGTTCCCGCGACCATGTGAGCCTGGGCGAGCTTCTCCTCCATGCTGGCGCTACGCGTGACGATCTCGGCGCGCCAGTCCTCATCCGATGCTCCGAAGCCTGAGATGCGCAGCGCCTTCTGTACCTGGTCGAGCAGCTCCTGCTTGTCCACCGGCTTGGTGAGGAAGCCGAACGCGCCCATCTGCGTGGCCTGTACCGCATCCGGAATCGTGCCGTGGGCGGTGAGGATGATGACTTTCAGGCCCGGCCAGCGGTTCTGCAGCTCCTTGAGAAGGCCGATGCCGTCCATCTGGTCCATGCGCAGGTCGGTGATGACCAGGTCGGGCCTGAAACGGCTCGATGCAGCAAGGGCCTGCGCGGCACTTTCCACCGCTTCCACGTCGTAACTCTCAGCGCGCAGGCGGATGGTCAACAGGCGCAGCAATCCGGGGTCGTCGTCGACCACCAGAATGCGTGCCTTGCGTTTGCCAGGCTGGTTCAAGATGGTGTCCTTGTTACTGAGATGACTTAGATTGCTTAGCATTTACCTTCCGGTGCTGTCGGGTTTGCGTTCATTCATCGAACGCTCAATGTTGGCAATGGCATCGAGCTTCGCACGTGCCTCCTCAAGTTCCCGGCGCAGGCGCGCGTTCTCTTCAACCTCCGCCTGCAGTCGGTGACTGGCAGTGGCCATGCGCTCATGATCTGCACGCACCGCCTCCGCTTGGAGCCTGCGATTTTCTGACTCCAGCGTCAAATGGTCGTCAATTTGCGAAAGTTCCAGAAAGGCGAGTGCCCGCTCCCCGGGCAGCAGCATCTCGGGGTTCGCCATGAGCTCGCGCAGCAGCTCCTGGGCGCGCGGCTGGTCGGTGGCCGGATGGCCGGCCGTGCCCAGGATGAGTGCCAGTTTCAGCTCGTGGCTCGGGGTGGGTGCCGTGTCATAGGCGTGCTGCGCGCTGACCACGATCTCCGCCTGCTCGGAAGCGGGGCCTTCCACCAGCCTCTGCAGCAGCTGCAGGTACTCGGCGAGCAGGGCCGAGGTGGCCGCGGCAGGGTCGACCGCTGCTGCGGGCGCCGGGGTACGCTGACCTGAAACGGCCGTACAGCCGCCCAGTGCCAGCAGAGCCAACATCGCGTACAGGGGGGGCGCCAGGCCGGCGCGGCCGGTACGCGCCGCCTGGGTGCGGGCTGGGAGCTCGTCAGGCTGCATGCGCATGCGCATTGGTGTCGGAGCTGACGGGGCCCTCGCCGATCGCCCGCATCGGCATCGCAATGCGGAAATGCGCCCCGGGAAACTGCCCATCCACAATCTGTATGGTGCCGCCGTGTGCCGCGACAAACTCAAGCACCACCGACAGCCCGATCCCGGTGCCCTTCACGGCGGTGCTCTTAGCCGCCCGGCCGGTATAGAAGGCCTCGAACACGTGCCCACGGTCTTCCACCGGGATGCCGGGGCCGCTGTCGGCCACATCGAGTACCAGTTGCGGGCCGGCTGCACGGGCCTGCAGGTGGATGGTGCCACCCTTGGGCGAGTACTTGACCGCGTTTGACAGCAGGTTCTCGAGGATCAGCCGGATCTTGCCGCGATCGGCGACCAGGGTCACATCGTCCACGCGTACATCCAGCCGCACGCGCTGCGACAGAAGAGTCAGCTGCTGGTTTTCCAGCACCTGCTTGACCAGCGGACGCAGTCTGAATTCAGTGGCTTCGAGGCCGACGCTGGAGGTCTGCCAGGCACTGAAGGACAGCAGATTCTCGATCATGCGCTGCAGCTTGATGCCGTTCTCTCGCAGGATTGCCGCCACCTCGCGCTGGTTGGAATCGAGCTCGCCCACCGCCCCGTCCATCAGAAGTTCCGTGCCTTCCCTGATGTTAGCGAGCGGTGTCTTGAGCTCGTGCGACATGTGTCGCAGGAAACGATTGCGCTCGTGCGCCAGCTCGAGCAGACGCTGGCGCAGCCACTCGAGCTGCCCGCCGAGACGCTCAAGATCATGGGGTCCGGCGACGGCGATGGGGTTGGTGAAGGTACCCTGTCCGAGTTCGCTGATCGCGCGGTCGAGTTGGCGCAGCGGACGCCCGACACCGACGGTCAGTACGAAGACGGCGACGACCGCCAGCGGCAACAGCAGCGCTGCTTGCCACAGCAGGCGCTTGCGCGCCTCGATCGTGCGCTCCTCGAGAGCTGCGACCTCCGCGTCCACGTGCGCATTGCTCTGTTGCCCCACCTGCTCCGCGAGCGCTGACAGCTGACCGAATCGACCCGACAGCGCCGAGGCAGCCGCCGCATCACTGCTGACCGGGGCGCTCATCACCGTCGCCCGGATGCTGCCTTGCAGCTGCCCGAACTCCAGCAGCGTGCGGCGCGCCTCATCACCGGTCGCGAGGCGCCGCAGCTGCTCGCGCGTGGTACTCAGGCCCTCGTCCTGGGTGCGGTACTGGTCGCGAAGCTTCGGGTCGTTCAGCACTTCGAACACCTGGGCGGTGCGCTCCAGCGTTGCCAGCTGACCGAACAGCGCCTGGCTGGCGCGTGCGCCGGTGACGCCTTGGATGACGATTTTCTGACCGGTATCCGCGAGATCGCGGATCTGCAGCACGGCCGTCAGAATCGCCACCAGCAGCGGTACGGCCATCAGCGCCAGCCCTACCAGCATCAATCCACTCAAAGACTTGGGTCGCCCCCACCGCATGAAGCGCCATTCTACCTAGCGAAGCGCTGACGTGCCGTGAGATGCAGCGCGGATGGCAGGATTTACCACGGGTCACGTAACAGCCGCTGCTCCCAGGTGTAGGCCGTGCGCACGATGGTGTCGAGGTCATCGAGCCGCGGTTGCCAGCCGAGCTGCGAGCGAATGCGCTCCGCGCGTGCCACCAGCGCCGGAGGATCTCCCGCGCGGCGCTGCTCCTCGCGCACCTTCAGCCGCTTACCCGACACGCGCTCGACGCTCGCGAGGACCTGCCGGACGCTGTAACCGTGACCATAGCCGACGTTTAGCGTGGTGGAGGGGCCGCCGCCACGCAGATAAGTGAGGGCATCCAGGTGGGCCGCCGCCAGATCCTCCACGTGGATGTAGTCGCGCACGCCCGTCCCGTCCGGGGTTGGCAGATCGGTGCCGAAGATGGCGACCTCGGCGCGCTTGCCCACTGCTGCCTCGCAGGCCACCTTGACGAGCAGCGTCGCGTTGGGGGTCGCCTGACCGATACGACCCCCGCTGTCGGAGCCGGCCACGTTGAAGTAGCGCAGCGCAGCGTAGGTGAGGGGCGAGGCCTGCGCCAGCCCCGCCAGCATCCATTCCGACATGAGTTTGGAGGTGCCGTAGGGATTGATGGGAGCGGTCGGGGTGTCTTCGGCGGCCTCGCCGCTGGCTGGCATGCCATACACCGCGGCGGTGGAGGAGAACACGAAGTGACGCACGTTCGCCGCGACACAGCACTCCAGCAGCGCGCGGGTCGCACACGTGTTGTTGCCGTAGTACTTCAGCGGGTCGCTGACCGACTCGGGCACGATGGTATAGGCGGCAAAATGCATCACGGTGTCGACCTCATGCTCCCTGAGTACCCGCATCACCGTGTCCCGATCGCCGACCTGCCCGACCACGAGCGGGGTGTCGAGCACGGCCTGGCGGAAGCCGCGCGACAGATCATCGAGGATCACCACCCGCTCGCCGCGCGCGCGCAACTGCAGCGCCGTATGACTGCCGATGTAGCCGGCGCCGCCGGTGACTAATATGCTGCCGTTCTTCATGGGGCAGCGATGATAAACAAAACTCGCGGCGATGAGCGGCAACCTTTCGCAGGACTCACGCCCGAGGTGGTGCTGGACGCCGCGGCCGCCTTCGGACTGGAGCCTGACGGGCGGCTGTTCGCCCTCAACAGCTACGAGAACCGCGTCTATCAGCTCGGTGCCCGCGACGGGTTGCTGGTGCTGAAGTTCTACCGGCCGGCTCGCTGGCGCGATGCGCAGATCGCCGAGGAGCACCAGTTCACCGCGGAGCTGGCGGCCGCCGAATTGCCAGTCGCCGCCCCGCTGGTCATTGCCGGAGAAACGCTGCTCAAATATGGCGATTTCCGCTTCGCAGCGTTCCCCTTCATGCGCGGGCGTGCCCCCGAACTGGATGCGCCGGATGCGCGGCAGCTGCTCGGGCGCAGTCTCGCGCGCTTGCACCAAATCGGCGCCAGCCGGCCATTCCTCACGCGCGTGCGCATCGGTGTCGAGCGTCTGGGGTGGGAGGCGCGCGCTCGGGTGCTCGAGAGCGAGCTGCTGCCCGATGCCCTGCGTGAACGATATTCTTCAGTCAGCGGGGCACTGCTCGAGCGTGTCGGCGCGGCATTTGCCGCCGCGCAGGGGGTGAGCGAGATACGCCTTCATGGCGACTGCCACCTCGGTAACCTGCTCTGGAACGAGCACGGTCCGGTGTTCGTGGATCTGGACGATTGCGCCACCGGTGTGCGGGTGCAGGACCTGTGGATGATGCTGTCCGGATCCGCCGAGGAGCAGCAGCACCAGTGGGCGCAGCTGCTCGAGGGCTACCGGCAGTTTGGCGACTTCGACTACACCGAGGTGCTGCTGATTGAGCCGTTGCGTACGCTGCGCATGCTGCATCACGCCGCGTGGGTGGTACACCGCTGGAGCGATCCGGCCTTTCCGCGCGCCTTTCCCTGGGCAGCCGAGCCGCGCTACTGGGAGGGCTACCTGACAGACCTGTTGGAGCAGATCGCAACCATGGAGTCGCCTCCGTTACTGCAGGGCTGAGAGGCGGGCCGGTCTGAACGAAATGCCGACCAGGTAGCTGCACCGACGCGCGCAGACGCGTTATTGTGCAGCGCTTGCGTGGCATGTTACTTAATCAATGCCCGAAGGATTTGCGCGCACGAGTATGTGGAGCTTCAGCAGAAACCTGGTGTGGCTCGCCGTAGTGGCGGGGGCCGTGTGGGGCTGCAGCGGGGGTCAGCCCTCGGCAGCGGCCAAGCATGCCGTTGCAGCGGCGGCGGCGAAGAAGGCGGCCAACCCCCAGGAGCAGCGCCTGCGCAACATGGTGAGTGCGGTCCCCGCCAATAAGCCCGGCGCCGTACCGTTGCAGGTAAAATTCGAGTTGCGCGGGCGTCCCGATCTCGGCCAGCCGGTGGACGTTGATCTGATGATCGTGCCCCTCACCGGGACCATGGACCGTGTGTCCGGCAAGGTGCAGGCCGACGAGGGGCTCGAGCTGGTGGACGGGGCACAGATCCCCGCGACCGAGCGGCCCGTGCAGGGCGTTCCCATCGAGCACCTCATCAAGGTGCTGCCCAAGCGCGATGGAATCTTTACCTTCAGCGCGACCCTGACCGTCGAATCAGGCGGCCAGAGCTCAACCGAGACGTTCTCGATGCCCCTGATCGCCGGTGCCGGCCTGACGGATCTGCCGGCGAAACTGCCCGCGCAGACTGTTGCTACGCATTAGCTCGCGGACCGGGTTCTTTGGGGCGTGACGGGTCGCCCCGACTGGACAGATTCGGGAGAGGCTTCACGGGGAACTCGGGAGGCGCTCCGTATGATGCCGAGTCGGTCCCTTCCCCCTTGGTTATGTCAAACTCGCAGACTCTCTGGACGCATCCTCAGGCGCCCGACGCAGCTCCCGGAGCGACCACCACGCTCGTGCGCGCCGATCCGCAATCGAACGCGGAAACCCACAGCGAGCTGCACCCGAATCTGCGCGCGCAGCTGCGCGAGCTGCAGCTGCGTACCGGCAGCGCGAGCCCCGATCTGGCGATGCTGTTGCGTCTGATCAACGATCACTATGTGACCATCGACGGGGAGCGGCGCGGAATCGTCGAATCCATGCGTCTGATGGCCGACGAGGCGCGCGCGCTCGCCG
>Ga0209624_10000399_pt1 | contig 38378 bp, 32 predicted proteins | sample JacPinW_OM2H0_O1_FD_188565 | JGI IMG/M metagenome (GOLD analysis project Ga0209624, IMG submission 188565) | Forest soil microbial communities from Algoma, Ontario, Canada - Jack Pine, Ontario site 1_JW_OM2H0_O1 (SPAdes) (version 2) | ecosystem: Environmental > Terrestrial > Soil > Boreal...
AAGAAGCACTCACAACTTTTTTGCACAAGAGTGGCTTTTTCCAGGCAAAGGTGCACACAGACACGAAGATTGACGATGCGCATCGATTGGTGAGCGTCAGCTTCGCAGTGGAGCTGAGGAAGCAAGCACGAATCGAATCGCTTCAGATCGTTGGGCCGGCGGCGGCGGAGCTTGTCAAACTTCATCATTCTGTGCAGTCGCTGCGGGCGCGACTGGCTGGTGGTCTTTTAAAACCGGGAAAGCTTTATGACCAGGAACGAATTAAGGAAGCGACAACCCTCCTGAAGAAGGCGTTAGCAAAACAGCATCGCCTGGAGGCCAAGGTCCACGAGAATCCTCCCGAATACCACCCAGAAACGAATCGGGTGGACGTTTCATTCAAAATCGAAGTGGGTCCGGTGGTCACTGTCCGGGCCGTCGGAGCTCGCCTCTCGCGCATCCCCTTCCTCGGAGGAAGAGAGATGAAGAAGCTGGTCCCTATCTACTCGGAGGGAGCCATTGATCAGGATCTAGTCGACGAAGGGCAGCGGAATCTTACCGACTACTTTCAGAAAAAAGGATTCACCGATGTCAAAGTGGCATCGAGCATTCAGAACCAGCCAGACCAGATTACTGTTGTCTATCAAATCGATCGCGGCCGGAAGCACAAGGTCGGGCGCATCCTTTTCCACGGCAACTACGCGGTATCGCAGAAAGAGTTGATGGCTCATGTCATCGTGAGAAAATCTCATATCTGGACGCACGGGAGTTTCAGTCAGAAGCTTCTGAAGCAGAGTAGCGACAACATACAGGCCGTGTACCAGGACCGGGGATACGAAGATGTCAAAGTCACGGCCCAAGCAGTGGATCGTGAACCGCAGATCGACATCACTTTCGAAATCGAGGAAGGCCCTCAAACCATTGTTGAGGACGTGAGAGTCTCTGGAAACGAGAATGTCCCCTACGCGCAGCTTACCGCTCCCAACGGGTTCGGACTTCGGTCCGGCACACCATATTCTCCGCGAAAATTAGCCGAAGACCGGAACCGGATCTCAGCGACCTACTTGAATAGTGGATATCCGAATGCGGAAGTGAAAGCGACTGTACAGAACGCAGGTAATCTGCACAGGGTGAATGTCGCTTACGCCATCACCGAGCATCAGATGGTGCGGATCAACGAGGTCGTGTATTTGGGCCAGGAACGCACACGATTGCCTCTAATAGCGAGGACAGCCAAGATCTTGCCCGAGACACCGATGCGACGGGTGCAATTGCTCGAAGCCGAGAGCCGACTCTATGACTTAAACATTTTCGACTGGTCAAGCGTCGGCCCTAGCAAGCCGATCACCGATCAGACGGACGAAACTGCGCTGGTCAAGGTGCATGAAGCGAACCGCAATCAAATCGCGTACGGAATCGGATTCGAGGTCTCGCACCGGGGCGGAAACATCCCGACAGGAACCGTTGCTCTTCCAGGGGGCGGTGGAACGATTGGCTTGAACGGTCAACAGATCGCCCCGAGTCAAGCGACTTTTGCCAGCCCACGCGGCCTGATCGAATACACACGACGCAATCTGCGCGGACTGGGAGAGACGGCGAGCGGTTCCATCCTTCTGTCGCGTCTCGACCAGAAGGTGCTAACGACATACGGCCAGCCCCACTTCATCGGTTCCGACTGGAGTTCGCTGACCAGCTTTTCCGTCGAACGCAGTAGCGAAAATCCTCTGTTTACGGCTGGCCTCGGCGATCTGTCTTTTCAGGTCGAGAGGTTGATAAGCAGAAAGACGAACACGCGACTGCAGCTGCGCTACGATTTCAATAAGACTGATTTGTCTCATCTGATCGTGCCCGAGCTTGTGCTCAACCAGGATCGGCATGTGCTCCTGTCGACTGTATCAGGGACGCTCATCCGCGACACACGTGACAAGCCCCTCGACGCACATCGCGGGATGTTCGCCACAGTCAACCTGGGAATTACACCAACGGCCTTCGGTTCAAGTGCCAACTTCGCTAAGCTGTTTGCGCAATATGCCTATTACAAGCCTGTACATTCGGTGGTCTTTGCCAACAGTATCCGGCTGGGGCTGGCCTCTCCATTTGCCGGCAGCTTTGTGCCGACCAGCCAATTGTTCTTTTCCGGTGGGGGAACCTCTTTGCGCGGCTTTCCCATCGATGAGGCCGGACCGCAGCGGCTGGTCCCCTTCTGCAACGTGCTGCAAGGGCAGTCGGGATGCGTGAACGTGACCGTGCCCGTGGGTGGAAAGCAACTTTTCATTTTGAATTCAGAGGCGCGTTTTCCCTTGGGCATTATGAAAGCCCTTGGCGGCGTCGTCTTTTATGACGGCGGCAACGTGTACAGTGCGATCAACTTGCACAATTTCGCTGATAACTATTCGAACACAATTGGCATCGGATTGCGTTATGCGACCCCGATTGGGCCGATACGCATTGATTTCGGGCGCAATCTGAACCCGGTCCCCGGGATCGGCGCGAATCAGTACTTCATCACGGTCGGGCAGGCCTTTTAGAGGATCGTCTATGCACTGGAAACGAATTATCGGCTGGACGCTGGCAGGAATCGTAGGCGCGATTGTCATAGCTGCCGTTGGAGGATATCTCTACCTCAAGAGCACAAGTTTTCAGCGCTTGGCGATCAGTAAAATCGAACAGGAAGCGACTGTGGCAACGGGAGCAAAAACAAAGATCGGCAGGCTCGATTTCAACCTGTCGACGCTCACGGCGCACCTCTACGACATCACAATACGTGGGACCGAAGGCTCCGATCAGCCGCCACTCTTGCACGCCGATAAGTTGACGGTGGGAGTAAAGATACTGTCGGCGCTCAGACGCCAGGTCTCGCTCAGCGAGCTGCTGATTGAGCGCCCTATTATTCACATACAGGTAGATCGGTCCGGCAAGAACAATCTGCCAACGGCACCGCCCAGCCAAAATACCAGCCATACCGGCGTATTTGATTTAGGCATTGGGCACGCCGCGATCACTGGTGGCGAAATCGACTACAACGATAAAAAGAGTCCCCTTGAGGCTAACCTGTACGATTTTGGGACCGACATTCATTTTGCCCCAATCATCAGACGATACGACGGCACGCTTTCGTACAACAGCGGGCAAGTGCGTTATGGCCAATACAGCCCTCTTCCGCATAGCCTGAACTTAAAATTCAGCGCCTCCGCGGAACAATTTGGCCTGGAGTCTGCCGTCTTGAGCATTGGATCTTCCAGAGTAGCCCTCCACGCCGCCATTTCAAACTATGCAAATCCAGTTGCGGATGGGAACTATGTGATCTCGGTTCACACCCAGGATTTCGCCGAGCTATCTCCGGGCACTGCGCCTAGAGGCGACGTTCTTCTTCGCGGGAAGTTTCACTATCAGGAAATGGGAAGCGAGCCCTTGCTGCGAGATGTTTCGGTCCACGGAGAGCTTGCGAGCGAGGCACTGACTGCATTCGCCTCGGGAAGCAAGCTGGAACTGCGCAAGGTCCAAGGGCAGTACCAGTTCGCAGGGGGCAGATTGCAAGCGAACAATGTGAGCGCTGAGACCCTGGGCGGACTCATAACCGCGGCTGTTGACGTAAAGAACCTGGACACGACGCCGGACTCTCGAGTTCACATGGGACTGCGGAATGTCTCGCTGCGCGCTTTGCAGCAGACTCTGCGACGACAGGAACTCAATGCAGCTTCCGTCTCCGGGCAACTGAACGGCAATGCCGACGCGAGGTGGAATGGCAACATTACCAATCTGAGAGTGCAGTCCGACTTGACCGTTCAAGCGCACGCCAGTAGTCGTTCAAATCCATCGGGAAGCGAGGTTCCAGTTGACGGTATTATCCACGTCAGCTATGACGGATTGCGGCAAGCCATGGCATTCAACCAAACATCATTGCGAATTCCCTCGGCAACGCTCACCGCACAGGGAGAAATTAGCAATCGTTCTAATTTGCAGGTTCACTTAGCCGCCAGTGACTTACATCAACTTGCGGCCTTGGCCGCTTCTTTTGGCTCCAACCCCACCGCGCCGCCCGCCCTCTCGGGTTCAGGCACTCTCGACGCCGTCGTGCGTGGCACCATGAAGAAGCCTTCGATCGCGGCAGAACTGAGCGCCCAGGCTCTGCAGGTCGAAGGCAGCGAGTGGAGAAGCGTCAAGTGTCAAATCCAGGCAGGCCCATCGGAATTCTCCATACGGAACGGATCGCTGATCAACGCACATCAGGGGCAGGCGGCATTCAGCGCGGCTATAGCACTGCACGACTGGTCCTATGAGTCAGCCAATGCAATCAAGGCAAGCCTCAATGTACAGCAATTGCGAGTGTCAGATTTGCAGCGGTTGGCAGGGCAGCACTATCCGATCTCTGGCGACTTGTCGGCGAAGATCACGCTGGAAGGTTCGCAACTCAATCCCACCGGTTCCGGATCGGCGCGCATCGCTGGCGCCCGCGCGTATGACGAGCCGATTGAGAATCTTGCTCTGCAATTCCAGGCTGCGAACGGATCGATCTCCTCAACTCTGAATGTGTCCGCCCCGACCGGCAACCTGAATGCGAACCTTTCCTACACGCCGAAAACAAAAGCTTACAAAGTGCAGCTCGATGCTCCGTCGCTGATTTTGCAGAAACTGCAGACCGTGCAGACAAGAAATCTCGGCATCACAGGCACCGTCAGTGCATCTGTGAATGGGGAAGGGACGCTGGACGATCCTCAGCTCACTGCGATCGTGCAACTGCCGCAGCTGCGGGTTCGAGAAAACTCGATCGCTGGCGTGAAGGCGGAAGTTCACATAGCCAATCACGCAGCCGACCTCAATCTCGATTCGAAGGTGTCCGAAGCCTCCATCCGCGCGCATGGCCGCCTAGCCCTGACCGGCGACTACTACACGGAAGCAGCTATCGACAGTGGTCCCGTTGCCCTCGATGTTTTGATGGCTACTTATGCGAAAGGCGCGCCACAGGGCTTTACCGGCCAAACCGAGTTTCATGCCACTCTTAAAGGCCCGCTAACGGAACCATCGCAGATCGAAGCGCATCTTACCATTCCGGTCCTCAAGGCCAGCTATCAATCCATGGAGATTGGACTTGCAGACCCAATCCGCGCGGACTATTCGAAGTCCGTTGTTACCCTACAGCCTGCGGAGATCCGTGGCACAGGCACTTCGCTCAAGATTCAAGGGCAACTACCCATCGGTGGCACAGCCGAACCAACTCTTTCTGCGCAAGGATCAATCGATCTGCGAATCCTGAAGATTATCGCACCTGATGTGCAAAGCTCTGGGACGGTCGCGCTCGATGTTCGCTCCTCGGGTTCGGCAGAGAAACCCGTAGTTCAAGGTAGGGTCCAGCTCAAGGACGTAGCCATGACAACGGCGGATGCTCCCATGGGAGTTGAGAAGCTCAACGGCACCCTCGAAATCAACAATGATCATCTCCAGGTTTCCAAGATGGCGGGACAGGTGGGAGGCGGGCAGGTCACACTGACTGGGTCGATCGCTTACAAGCCCAGTTTGCAATTCAACCTCGCATTGCAGGGAAAATCTGTTCGCTTGCGGTATCCAGAAGGTTTGCGGTCCCTGCTCGATGCAAACCTCGCCTACAGCGGCACTACAGAGGCGTCGACCCTCAACGGACGTGTTTTGATCGATAGCTTATCGTTTACACCCGATTTCGATTTGGCGAAATTTGGTGGTCAGTTCGGCACGGGAACGACAATCCCTTCTCAGCCGGGATTCGCCGATACAGTGAAGCTGGCGATTGGCGTGCAATCCCAAGAGAGTTTGAGTGCCACGAGTTCGCAAGTCAGCATCGCCGGGACGGCGGCCGTGCAAGTGAGTGGTACGGCCGCCAATCCTGTAATCACCGGACGCACAAACCTGACGTCAGGCGAGCTGTTTTATAGAAATCTTCGCTACGAGATACAAAAAGGTGTCATTACGTTCGATGACCCAAACGAGACGCATCCCGTGATGAACGTATCGGTGACGACGACGGTCGAGCAATACAATCTCACCCTCAGTATGCGTGGCCCTCTGGACAAGCTCACGACCTCATACGCTTCCGATCCGCCGCTGGCGACGGCGGACATCATCAATCTCATTGCTCGCGGAAAGACCACGCAGGAATCCGCAGCTAGCAGTCAGAGCACAGATTCCATGATTGCCTCGCAAGCTGTGAGTCAGCTTAGTACCGGTGTGCAAAAACTCGCGGGAATCTCCAGCCTGGAGATTGACCCGACGATTGGAGGAAATAATCAGAACCCATCCGCCCGCGTTGCGATCCAACAACGCGTCACCAAGAATCTGCTCTTTACCTTCTCCACCGATGTCTCTCAACCAGGAAGTGAAATTGTGCAGGGTGAATATCAGCTGAACAAACGCTGGTCTGTCAGCATGGCTCGGGATCAGCTAGGCGGAGTCTCCGTAGATGGCAAGTATCGTAAGAGTTTCTAAAAAGCACAAACGCGCCTCACGCCTAGCAGTTCGACCGAAACCGCCGGGATCTCGTGAAGGCTGCCGATCAACCCTCAAAGTACCTCCGGAAGAACCTACGGGATTCCCCGTACATATTACATGCCCACCGATTGCATCTCACACTCGTGAATCGTAGAGTGGGTGGGGGTGCCATATCATTCGAAAACATGGTCCAATATTGCACAGCGACACAGTGGGAGACTCACTCGCCGATGCCGAAACTACCAATCGACGGACGACAGCGCGTCATCGTTGCTCGAGTTTCGCCCGAAATTGACTGCGGGCGATTCGCCATTAAGCGTGTTGTGGGTGAAACGGTGATCGTCGACGCCGACGTTTTCGCCGACGGGCATGATCTGGTCGCGTGCCAAATCCTGTACAGCCAAGACGGGTATGAGTTGCAATCTTCGCCCATGAATCCAATAGGCAATGATCGCTGGCGCGGCGAATTCACAGTCACCGAGTTGGGTCGGTACAGCTATACGGTAGAAGCATGGATCGACCGCTTTGAAACGTGGCGTAGAGATCTGGAAAGGCGAATTTCGGCAAGGCAAGACGTTTCTGTCGATTTGCTGATTGGAGCCGATCTGATTGAGCGCGCCGTCGCGCGGGCTATACCCGAGGATGCCAGGGTCGTCCAGAATTGGGCGCAACGATTGCGAGAAAATGCTGGCAACGAGTCGGGCGCGGCCATCGCTCTCGATCCGGAACTCCACGAACTGATTCGTCATTCTCCTGGGCGCGATTTCGCCACCCGATACGATAAGCAGTTGCCCGTTATTGTCGAACGGCAGAAGGCGCGTTTTTCAACCTGGTACGAGCTGTTTCCGCGATCATGCTCGCCCCACCCTGGGCGTCACGGAACCCTTCGCGATTGCGAGGAATGGCTTCCTTATGTGGCCTCAATGGGATTCGACGTAATCTATCTGCCGCCGATACATCCGATCGGAAAAACATTTCGAAAGGGCAAGAACAATTCAGTTTCGGCTCAGCCTGACGATGTTGGGAGTCCATGGGCCATCGGATCGGCGGAGGGCGGCCACAAGTCTATCCACCCTGAACTGGGCACATTGCAGGATTTTGGGAGATTCCTTTCCAAGGCGGCAGATCACGGCTTGGAAGTGGCCCTCGACGTCGCCCTGCAGTGCAGCCCCGATCATCCGTATGTGCAACAGCATCCAGAATGGTTCAGCACTCGCCCCGACGGCACGATTCAATATGCGGAGAATCCGCCCAAGAAGTATCAGGACATTTACCCCTTCGATTTTGAGACTCCGCAGTGGCGAGAACTGTGGCAGGAACTGAAGAGTGTTTTCGTTTTCTGGATCGAACGAGGCGTGCGCATCTTTCGCGTCGACAATCCTCACACCAAGTCTCTTGCCTTTTGGGAATGGATGATTGGCGAAATTAAAACGCAGCATCCCGATGTACTCTTTCTTGCCGAAGCATTCACGCGACCCAACGTCATGTATCGGCTGGCAAAGCTGGGCTTTTCGCAGTCGTACACCTATTTCACATGGCGCAACACGAAACCGGAGCTCACCGACTACTTCAACGAACTCACGAACACCCAAGTGCTTGAGTACTTCCGCCCAAACCTCTGGCCCAATACCCCGGACATTCTCCCGGAGTTTCTCCAGGTCGGCGGACACCCGTCCTTCGTCGTACGCCTCATTTTGGCTGCGACATTGGGCGCCAGCTATGGGATCTACGGCCCGGCGTTTGAGTTGTGTGAGAATGCTCCACTAGAACCGGGCAAAGAAGAGTACTTGAATTCCGAGAAATATGAACTGAAGCACCGCGATTTGAATTCTAAAGGCAGTCTTAAGAACCTAATCTCGAGGTTGAACCGCATTCGCAAAGAGAACCCAGCGCTACAAAGTAATCACAACCTGCGCTTTCATGAAACTGATAATCCGGCGATACTTTGTTACAGCAAAGCAAGCGATGATCTCTCCAGCGTAATCATCGTTGTTGTGAATCTTGACTGTTTCCACGTCCAGACGGGCTGGATCGATATCGATCTGCACTCGATTGGATTGGAGGCGAGCCATTCGTTTCAAGTTCATGACGTACTCAGCGAAGGCCGGTTTTTGTGGCAGGGTCCCCGGAATTATGTGGAGCTTGTGCCGGAGAGCCTGCCGGCACATATTTTGCACCTGAGGCGGTGGGTTAGAACGGAGCAGGATTTCGACTATTATCTCTGAGTCGCTCTATCGAATAGGCTTTTTGGCTAACGAGTGCAACACCGGAACCGGAGAGCGTATGACGCAATCAGTGCTAAGCGAATTCGATCGGTATTTGCTTGCCGAGGGCACCTTTCACCGCGCGTACCAAAAACTCGGTGCACACATTACCCAGCGTAATGGGCAGCGAGGAGTTCAATTTGCCGTTTGGGCTCCCAATGCCAGGAAAGTCTCCGTCATCGGTGATTTCAACAACTGGAATACATCGGCTAATCCAATGGAGCCGAGTTCGTCGGGAGTCTGGGAGAGTTTCATACCCAATATCGGTCGAGGAGAGGTCTACAAGTATCACGTGGAATCGCAATATCATGGGTATAAGACTGACAGGCCTGATCCGTATGGTTTTGCGGCGGAGCTTCGACCTCATACCGCATCAAAGGTCTGGGACCTGGAAAGCTATTCCTGGGAGGACGCCTCCTGGATGGCCAACCGGGCCAAGCACAATGCTCTCGATGCGCCCATCTCCATTTACGAAGTGCACCTGGGATCCTGGAGACGGGTGCCCGAGGAAGGTAACCGGTGGCTCAGCTACCGCGAAATGGCCCCGTTGCTCGCGGATTATGTCCACAATGCAGGTTTCACCCACGTGGAATTGCTCCCCGTTATGGAGCATCCGTTTGACGGTTCTTGGGGATACGAAACAACGGGCTATTTCGCACCCACCAGCCGCTTTGGAACTCCCGCAGATTTCATGTATCTCGTGGACTATCTTCATCAGTGCGGGATCGGCGTGATCCTGGACTGGGTTCCAGCGCATTTCCCGAAAGATGAAGCCGGTCTCGGATATTTCGACGGAACTCATCTTTACGAGCACGCGGACCCGCGCAAAGGCGAGCACCCCGATTGGAACACTTTCGTTTTTAACTATGGCCGTAATGAGGTGAGGAGCTTTCTCATCAGCAACGCGGTGTTCTGGATCGACAGGTATCATCTCGACGGACTGCGCGTCGACGCCGTCGCGGCCATGCTGTATCTCGACTATGGGCGTCGCGAAGGCGAGTGGATCCCGAACCGCTACGGCGGAAGGGAGAACATCGAGGCCATTGAATTCTTGAGGGCCCTCAACGAAGAGGTCTATACCGCGTTTCCGGACGTGATGATGGTCGCCGAGGAGTCAACTGCTTGGCCCCAAGTTTCGCGGCCAGCTTACCTTGGCGGCCTCGGATTCGGACTCAAGTGGAACATGGGCTGGATGCACGATATGCTCAGCTATATGTCCGAGGATCCGATCCATCGAAGCTACCACCACAATCAGATTACTTTTAGCCTGCTGTATGCGTTCAGTGAGAATTTCGTTCTGCCGTTTTCTCATGATGAGGTCGTCTACGGGAAGGGCTCTATGTTGCGCAAAATGCCCGGCGACGAATGGCAGAAATTCGCAAACCTCAGGCTGCTCTATGGGTACATGTTCGGGCATCCCGGAAAGAAGCTGTTATTCATGGGTTGTGAATTCGGCCAATGGTCGGAGTGGAACCACGAGGCAAGCCTCGATTGGCATCTGCTCGGTGCGCCGCTTCACTCTGCGCTACAGCGCTGGGTGCGCGACCTTAATACCCTGTATCGCGGCCAGCGTGCGCTGCACGAGTTGGACTTCGATGCTGGTGGCTTCGCATGGGTCGACTGTAGCGATGTTCAGCGGAGCGTCATCAGCTTCCTGCGCCGGGGTCGAAATCCGGGCGACGAACTGCTCTTCGTTTGTAACTTTACTCCAGTGGTCAGAGAAAACTACCGGGTTGGCGTGCCACAAGAAGGTTTCTGGAAAGAAGTGCTAAATAGTGACGCGCCGATGTACGGTGGCAGCGGTAAGGGGAACCTCGGCGGCTGCGGGGCCGTTCCCCTCCCTGTTCACGGACATCCTTTTTCGTTGAATATGACCCTCCCTCCTCTCGGAGTTCTCATCTACCAACCTGAATCTACACTCCACGCCTGAGGCAGACGAAAGATGACCAAGCAGCCGGGTAGCGCAGCGGACCCCCTCTGGTATAAGGACGCAGTCATCTACGAACTCCACGTCCGGGCATTCAAAGACAGCAATGCGGACGGAATCGGCGACTTCCCAGGTCTAATACAAAAAATGGACTACCTTCAGGACCTCGGCGTCACTTGTCTGTGGGTCCTACCCTTCTTTCCGTCTCCGCTGAAGGATGACGGATACGACATCTCTGATTATCTGAGTGTCCATCCGATGTACGGAACGATTGACAATTTCCGCGATTTCCTGGCCGCCGCTCACGATCGCGGCCTCCAAGTGATGATCGAGCTGGTGGTGAACCACACCTCCGATCAGCATCCTTGGTTTCAGGCGGCCCGCCATGCCCCGGCTGGCTCGCCCGAGCGCGATTTCTACGTGTGGAGCGATACCGAAGACCGATACAAGGATGTGCGAATCATTTTCTCGGACACGGAGAGATCCAATTGGACCTGGGACCCGGTAGCTAAGCAGTATTACTGGCACCGCTTTTTCTCCCATCAGCCCGACTTGAACTACGACAACCCCGCCGTAGTCGAGGAAGTGCTGAAAGTCATGCGCTATTGGCTGGATATGGGCGTAGACGCTCTACGCGTCGACGCGATTCCTTACCTGGTCGAGCGCGAAGGAAGCAGTTGCGAGAACCTCCCGGAAACTCACGCCGTGATTAAAACGCTTCGGCGCGAAATCGATGCCGGCTATTCGAATCGCGTGATTCTGGCTGAAGCCAACCAGTGGCCGACTGATGTGCTGCCGTACTTTGGCAACGGCGATGAATGCCATATGGCCTTCCATTTCCCGCTGATGCCACGCATTTATATGGCCTTGCGCCAGGAAGACCGGCTCCCCATTACCGACATCATTGCTCAGACCCCAGACATTCCTGAGACGTGCCAGTGGGGATTGTTCTTGAGGAATCACGATGAGCTGACGCTGGAGATGGTCACCAGTGACGAGCGTGACTATATGTACATCGCTTACAGCGCGGATCCCCGTATGCGCCTTAACCTGGGAATTCGTCGGCGACTCGCCCCTCTGGTTGACAACAATCGCAGACGTATCGAGCTACTCAACAGCTTGCTCCTTTCCTTCCCCGGAACGCCGATTCTTTACTACGGTGATGAGATCGGAATGGGCGATAACATTTATCTCGGCGACCGCAACGGTGTCCGCACGCCAATGCAATGGAACGCGGATCGCAATGCCGGTTTTTCTACGGCAACGCCCGCCCGCCTTTACAGCCCTGTGATCATGGATCCTCTATGGGGATATGAGGCGGTCAATGTGGAGGCTCAACAAAGCGATCCGTCATCGCTGTTGAACTGGATGCGCAACATGATCGCGCTGCGGAAATTGTTTAGCGTGTTCGGGCGCGGAAGCATGAAGTTCTTCGACCCTGCCAACCGCAAAGTTCTCGCCTATATGCGACAGGATCAGGACCAACGGGTGCTGTGTGTTGCCAATCTTTCACGGTTCGCGCAACCTGTTGATCTCGACTTGTCAGAAGCAGAGGGCGCTATTCCGGTCGAGATGCTCGGATATGTTGAATTTCCAGCCATCGAGCACCGGCCCTATCGGCTCACCTTGGCTCCGTACAGTTTCCTTTGGCTCGAACTTCAGCAAAGGACCCAAGCGACGGAGGCAAGTGTGGATCTCGTCGAACAATCGCCCATCAACGCGGCGGACGGGTGGGAGGGCATGCTGAGCGGAGCAACCGGCCAGCGGCTCGAGACAGTGAATTTCGTCAACTATCTTCCGAAGCAGCGCTGGTTTGCTGGGAAATCTCGCCGCATCAAATCCACGCGAATCATTGACTGGGCAACGCTTCGCTCCTCGCACTCTGTTCTGGTGTTGCTCGAGGTACTCTTCGATACCGGCCGATTGGACGTTTACCTTCTGCCACTCGCTTTGAGCTTTGCGGAAGCAGCTGAGGAGCTGCAGAAAACTTCCCCAAACGCCATCATTTCCTCGGTTATCTCTGGTAGAAAATCTGGGTTGCTGCACGATGCGGTCTTCAACGATAGCACATGCTCGGAACTGCTCTCTCTCATCGAGAATGCGGAGGAACTGGAAGGCCGTCATGGGCGCATTCGCGCCACTCCCGGCAAGTCTTTTCGCAACATCTTGGGTACAGCCAGTATGCCTTTGCCGGTCCGGCGTGGGTCCGCCGAGCAATCGAACACATCGATCCTCTATGGCGATCGGTTCATCCTCAAATTTCTGCGACGTCAGGAACCCGGCCTGAACCCCGATGCTGAGATCGGACAGTACCTGACGGATCGAGCGCACTTCGATCGGGTGCCTCCCTTTGCTGGCCTGATGGAATACCAACCGCGCGAGGATGCCGAGCCGTGGACTTTGGCTATGCTTCAAGGACTAGTGGCGAATGAAGGTGACGGTTGGACCTGGACCACTGAAGAACTCGAGCGGTACTTTGAAACCTGTGCTGCACTCCCGTTTCCGGAAGCCTTGCGGGAGGGCCCGGACGATCTGGTGGCGCTCTCCGAGAAACCCGTCCTTGAGCTCGCTCGAGATCACATCGGCATCTATCTCGATTCAGCGACCACGCTCGGATGCCGGACCGCCGAGTTGCACCTGGCTTTGGCGAGCGCGACCGACGATCCAGCGTTCGCCCCGGAAGCTGTGCCCGAAGGAGACTTCCAGGCCCTGCTGGCGGACCTTCAAGAGAACGCCTCCAGTGTCCTGGACGTGTTAAAGGAGCGTGTGCCTTACTTGCCCGACGACATGCTTGAGATTGCAGCCGCGGTGCTGAGTCAGCGCACGCGCATCCTCGATCACTTCAAGGCGCTCCGAACGGAAACTTTTCGAACCTGGCGGACTCGAGTGCATGGGGACTACCACCTCGGACAGGTCCTGAAGGTCAAAACGGATTTTGTCATCCTCGATTTTGAAGGCGAACCTGCACGGCCATTGTCTGCTCGGCGCGCCAAACATTCCCCGTTAAAAGACGTAGCCGGAATGCTTCGCTCCTTCAGCTATGCCGCTTACTCAAGCTTAATCAACTTCAGCGCTCGCCGTGCGGGCGACAGGGCCAGCCTGGAGCCCTGGGCCCGGCTTTGGGAGCGCTGTGTGGCGACAGAATTCCTGCGCGCATATCGACGAACTGCACAAGGTGCTGTATTCTTGCCGGAAAACACCGAGAATTTTCGAAGGGTACTCGATATTTTTCTCGTCGACAAAGCGCTGTACGAAGTGCTCTACGAATTGAATGCACGCCCCGACTGGGTGCGTATTCCGCTAATGGGCATCGTCGCGCTTCATTTGTGAGCCGGGTCGTGGATCTCTCGGTGCGAAGAAAGAGTTCGTTGCTTTATGGAGGAACTAACGAGGGGCACCAACGTGGAAGGTGAACGACCCCTGCAATCAATGGGCCCAGCCCCAGAAGAGACGACAAGCGCCGATCTGGTCGTTGGGGTTCTCGGCGAGTCCGACCCCAACACTGTCGCGAAGATGTGTGACGAACTCCGTACGGTGCCCGGTCCTTTGCGAATCGCAGTATTACATGATGATGGGCAGGAGGGTCCACCGCCGGTTATTTCAGAGACCACGCAAGGCCGTGCCTTCGTATTCCTTGCTTCTTCGCTTTTGCCAAAGTCGGACTTCTCCGCCACTGGGCTACCGAGCATGTACGAAACCTATCAGTCCGTCTTCGCGGCCGCTGAGAAATTGCAAGCTCGAGGCTGCTGCATTATGGCAAGCAAGCTCGAATCGACGACACCACCCTGGGCCTGGCGGATAGCGCAGCCATTGTTCGATAGTCAAGCTGATTTAGTTCTACCGCATTATGCGCGCCGCAAATTCGAGGGTCTGCTAAACGCGAGCATCTTGGCGCCTATGATGCGCGCTCTCTACGGAAAGCGAGTCAACAATCCGATGGGGCCGGATATCGGCGTTTCTCAACGGCTGCTTCAAAAAATGTTGGCCGCAAAGACGACCGGTAATCAACTTAATTCATTGGCGTCCCTTACGCCCACTGCTCTCTGCCAGAATCTGCAAATCATCGAGGTAAATTTCGGCGCGCGTATTTACCCGCCCACGGACTGGAGCAACCTGAGTTCCGTGTTGGCCGAAGTTTTGAGCCCGGTCTTTCTTGACATGGAACGATATGCCCCTTTCTGGCAACGGACCCGCGTTTCCCTGCCTCTGCCAGTAGTCGGAGAGCCCTTCCCCTTGGATCAGGATTCGCCCGCTATGGACACACGCGATATGGTCGAATCATTTCAATTGGGTAACAGGGAACTTCAGGAGATCTGGGGCTTGGTTTTACCTCCAGCCAGCTTGTTCGAGCTGAGAAAGCTTTCGCGCCTGCCGGTCGAACATTTTCGATTGCCTGACGAATTGTGGGTAAGAATTGTTTACGATTTCGCCTTGGCGCATCGCCTCCGTACGATTAGCCGTGATCACTTGCTTAGGTCCATGACTCCGCTCTATCTGGGTTGGGTCGCTTCGTACGCACATGACTTGACGCTTGCCGGGGCGATGTCCCCCGCGCACAGGTTGGAAAGTCTTTCTCTCGCTTACGAAGCCGGCAAATCGTATCTGGTTTCTCGCTGGCGCTGGCCCGACCGGTTCAATCCTTAGAAGCTGTATACAGCATCGGAGGAGTTTATGTGGGAACAAGTTAAACAAGCCTTGGTGGCATCAACAACCCGCTTTCTTACCAGGTTTGCAAACTTCCTGCCTGGGTTGGTTGCGTTGATTCTCGCGTTGCTCGTATCTGCAGTCTTGGCGTGGATTCTGGCAGCAATTGTGCGGCGAGTGCTTGCCAGCTTTCATTTTGACGAACGTCTCGGAGGGTGGGGCTTTTCTTCGTTGGCCGAGTGGTCGCCGATGAAAAGTCCAACGCGTCTAATCTCTCGATCGGTCGGCGCGCTGGTCATGGTCAGCGGATTTCTTATAGGTATCGCCGCTTTCGATTTCGACTGGACCTATCTTTTCGTCCAGAAGATGTTCGCCTATATTCCCGATGTGTTGGCGGCTTTAATAGTCTTGTTCGTCGGTAACGTGCTCGCTCGCTTCCTTGGCCGAAGCGTGCTCATTGGCGCCGTTAATTTGAACCTTCAGTACGCACGCTTCCTCAGCGTAGTCGTGAAATGGATCGTGATCGTACTGGCCTTCGCCATGGCTCTCGAACACTTGCGAATTGCTCCGGGCATCGTTGAGCTTGCTTTCGGGATTCTTTTTGGCGGAATTGTCTTAACGCTGGCCCTGGCGGTTGGACTTAACTCGAGGGACCTGATCGCGAAATCGGTCGGACGCGACGTCGAGAAAGCGTCGAGCGAAGCCGTGGAGGACCCGCTCCGTCACTTATAACCGAGGCTTTTCTGGAAAACTAACTCAATCTTGTTGTAGGCATAGAGGTGGATGTTTTGACTCTTAAAGGTATCTAATCCTCTGCAGAGGGACTTAAGACCATGCGAGTCGGTCTATTCACAAGAGAATTTCCTCCCGAAATATACGGTGGTGCGGGAGTCCATGTCGATTACCTGAGCCGCGAGTTGGCGAAGGAAATCACAGTGGAGGTGCATTGCTGGGGCTCGCAGAACTTTGATGACGGCCGTCTGCATGTCCGCGGTGCTTTACCGTGGAACGAGATTACAAATGGAACCGAGGGCAAGTTCAAGAACGCCCTTGAGGCTTTGAGCCTCAACTTGACACAAGTGAAATCCCTCACTGGGGTTGATGTCGTCCACACTCATACTTGGTATGCGTCGATGGCCGGTTATTGGGCAAAGAAGCTGTACAACATTCCGTTCGTTCTTACTACACACTCACTCGAACCCCTGCGCGCATGGAAGGCTGAGCAGCTCGGCAGCGGATATGAGATGAGTTCCTGGATGGAACGGACGGCTATTCTCGATGCCGACGCCATCATCGCTGTTTCGCAAAGCACCAAAGCGGACATCCTTCGCGCCTATCCGGAGGTGCTGGCGGATCGCATTCACGTGATCTATAACGGCATCGATCTTGTCGAATACCGGAAGAGCTCGGACAACAAGGCGTTGACCGACTATGAGGTCGATGTGGCCGTGCCTTATGTCTTGTTCGTCGGCCGTGTCACTCGACAGAAGGGCGTAACCCATCTGGTGGACGCAATTCGCTACTTGCCGAGGGAGACGCAAATAGTGCTTTGCGCTGGGGCGCCGGATACTCCCGAGATAGCCACGGAGTTGAGGCACAAAGTCGAGGACGCACGCCGCGACCACCCGCGTATTGTCTGGATCGAGAAAATGGTCACCAAGCAGGAGGCAATCCAGCTGTATAGCCATGCGCGTGTTTTCTGTTGCCCCTCAATCTACGAACCGTTCGGAATCATCAACCTCGAAGCAATGGCCTGCCACACGCCTGTGGTTGCGAGCGCTACAGGAGGCATTAGGGAGGTCGTCGTTGACGGAGAAACGGGATACTTAGTTCCTTTCGATCAGGATCCTGTAACTAGTTTTCCAATTGATCCCGAACAGTTTGCCCGGGACCTCGCCTTCCAGATCAATCGACTTCTCAAGGATCCGGAGAGGTGCAAGCGTTTCGGAGATGCGGGACGGCGACGCGTGGAGGGGACCTTCAGCTGGACCACGATCGCCAAACAAACCATCCGCCTCTATGAAGAGATAATCCAGCAATGGTAAAAACGCGCGTGACCATGGCGAAGAATCCCGTGTCACTCGCGGGTCTGGGAAAAGGCCTGTTTGGCAGGTGTATTGCAACTTGCGAAGGACATCTTTTGATTGAGCCCAGGGCCTGATTGAACCCAGGAGCCCGTCCGGTCGTGCAGCACTGGCCAGATGCCACGCCCGTAACCAACAGCACTGGGTTCGCTAACTTCAGGCCAGCCGCGAACTCAAAAGACAAGCTCTGGCAGTTCTGTGTTGCCTATCGGGATCAATCGTCAAATCAAGCGTCGTAACTCTCGAGCTCGATGGCGTAGACGTTACCTCAACGGATGCGATTTTTTCCAAGTCTAGCCACCCTTCTCGGGCGCGTGTCGAACGATCCGTTTCCGCATTTTGAGTACCCTGCATTCGAACCTCACACTGCCAAATCGATTCTGGTGATGGGCGGAGGTTCATGCTTTTCCTCGATCTTGCCTTGGGTGCTAATTTTGGCGAGTTCACAGTTAAGCTCCGCTCCGACCAATAAAGCGAAGCCCGTCCAATAGAGCCATGTCATCAACGCAATCCCTGCGCCCAGCGTTCCGTAAGTCTTATTGAAGCTCGCAAAATGTCGGAAGTAGAGGCCAAGCAGATAAGAGAGCGCAATCCAGCAGCCGACGGCAAGAACCGCACCTGGCACCGTAGCCCTAAGACGTTGCTTAACATTTGGCGCAAGGAAGTATAGGGCTTCCACAGCGAGGATGGTGAACCCGATGGCAACGGACCAATGGATGTAAGGCCACACCAGAACAAACAAACGAGAAAGATGGATTCGATTGGCAACCCATTCTCCGAATCTCGGCCCCACGATCATCACGGACAGTGCCGCAAGCATCAATATACCAATCACGACAGCTAGGCCCATCGCTAGGGACCTCGTTTTCCAGAACGGCCGATCGTCTCGTACCCCATACGCTATATTCAACGCTTCAATGGCTGCCGAGAATCCGCCCGAAGACGTCCAAAGCGTTCCCAAGACTCCAAGGGAAAGGAACGTTCCTCTGCTGGGAGTGACTACGTCCGACAAAACTCTCTGGACAAGCCCCATTGTGTCCGGCGGCAACAGTTGCGCCATCATGCTCAGCGCCTGGTTGAATAGGTCGGGCACGGGCAGGTACGCCACAATCGCAGACAGAAGAATTAGGGCCGGGAAAAATGACACGACAAAATAATAAGAGAGTGCGGCCGCCATCTGTAAGGTATGGTTCCGAGCCACGTCTTCGTAGGTTTCGATCAGAGCGTGCTTGATCCCGACTGGCATCACGATCTTGGATGCAATTTCTGATTGCTGAGGCAACCACCTCCGATGCCAAGATCATCAGTCGATTCCTGTGCTGGGATTTGTCCCGGATAACGTTCGCTGATCGCACTCTCTGGGGGAACGTCGCAACGCAACTCGTCACCAGGATCTTGCATGTGCCGCGAGGGCAACGACGTCCTGGTGCATCGGAACGTTTGCCTTCTGCGCAAACGACGGTGGTTACCTATCCGAGTCGGTGAGCGCATTGGTGATTACCGACTCACCGAGATCCGCCGATTTCAGATGGCCGACAAGCCGCCGTCGACGGACAACTCCACCCCGTTCACGAAGCTCGAATCGTCTGAAGCAAGAAACAGCGCGACCGTCGCGATTTCCTCAGGTTGACCCATCTTTCCCCGCGGGATCAGGGATTCGAACACTCGCCTCCTTGGTGAGAACTTCTTCCTGCATCGGTGTGGCGATCGGCCCGGGCCCAGCACGTTCACCCGGATCTTCCTGCCCTTCAGTTCGTTTAGCCACGTGCGTGCGAAGGAGCGTAATGCTGCCTTGCTCGCCGCATACACGCCGAAACCAGGAAAACCTTTCACCGAAGCAACTGAGCCGGTCATAATGATCGATCCACCATCGTTGAACAGCGGCAACGCCTTCTGGACCACAAACAGCGTTCCGCGCGCATTCAGGCCGAAGCCGCATCGAAGTGCCATCGACTCCGATTCGATCCGCGATTTCTTACTTGAGCCAGCAGCGGCCGCCGCGATTGTTCTGCTCACGGACATCAGCGACGCGCGATCGATCTCGCGCTTGTTGCGGAGCGGGGTGCGCGCGATTCTATCCAGAGAGAGCGAGACAGACGACGTCCTCTCCGCCTTTTACGCCGCTGCCGCGGTCCGCGGCTCGGAGGTGTGGTTGCTCGCCGACGACGGCTTGGCGGGGAGTTGCTGCTCGGCGGCATTCGGTCTCTGTAGCGACGCCGCGTCCCCGTGCGACGCCGCCCGGTGATCGTAGGCAAACCAGCTAACCATCACCAGCACAGTACAAACGACTGCAGCAACCGCGTCCCACCGGAAGTTGTCCCACGCAACACGCCTCACCGGCTGAGTGATTGTTGTCGCAGTTTTCACGGGCTGGCAGAGATCGGTGTCCCGAGTCGGCTGAGTGGCATGCGGTACGGTCGTGAGTTGTGTTGCCAGAGCTTTTCTATGGTCAAGCCGGGTATCTTGGAACATCGCCTCCTCGACCAGTCGGGCCATCACTCGATAGGTGCGCACCTCTTGGTCCTGAAAGGTGTGCGCCTCTCTGAAGAAGACCTCCAGCACTCCCGCCACCAAACGCTCCTGGTATATCGGTACGATCAGAAGAGCATTGGCTCCGAACAGCCGGCAGACCGAGGCCTCAATTCGCGTGTCAGTTTGGGCATTCTCGACACGCAGAATTTCGTCTCTCGTGTCGTCGTGCGCCGAGACACTCAGTACCGCGGTCACGCGACGGCCGACATAAGCAGCAGCGCTTCCACTGCCGGCCCGGTACACCAGTTGGTCTGCTTTTAGCAGAGCGACGGCGATTCCGGTAGCGTTGGCCACGTTCCGCGAACGATCGGCGACCATGTGCATGGCTCGATCCAAATCGGTTTCGCCCGTCGCGATCGAGCGTTGGAGTTCGATCAGAGCAGAGCGCGAATGACGGTCCAGCCCACTCTCCGGCGCTGCAAATGCGTTAGCCCCAAATTTTTCGAAGGATGCGCGATCGCGGCTGGATTGGGTACTCATACTCATACCCGAGGGTGCTTCGGGGCTGACCTGGATTGCGGAGTGGGGTTCGGTGGACAACAAGCATTCCGAAACATCACCACCAGGCCGGTAGCCGCAGTCTCTCATCGAGCCAATGCACTGTCAAGTCTACCTGGCAATCGCTACTAGCTTACCTTCAGGAGGCAGCGAGTGGCGCGAAGCGGGGGGTGTCGATTGTCGACGTAAAATCCCAAATCACTCATTGACCCCGGACGGCCCAATTCTCAATCAGTGTAATCGCCTGTTTACAACATTTATAATTTCGCATGTGAAAAAGGAATGCGGTTTTTTCGGTGCAACTGTTACAGCTTTTCTCGTCTGCTTCCTATCTTGTATCTTCGCATCGGCCCAAGCAACCGCCATTGCTTCCCAGTCTCCGAGGGAGGTAGTACTGGCGTATCGGCGGATGGATGCGGACGGAATGCGCTTGACGCCGTCCGGCTGGAACAAGGGAAACTCGTTTTTCCTCCACCCAGCCCCGCCGCCGCATGATCGAGTCTTGGGCGTGATCGCAACAGGTGAGAATATCGGCGAAGCTACCGTAAACGGCGACCGAGCGGAAGTGTGGACCGAATTTGATTTTATCGGGAACGTGTATCCAGATGGACGATTTAGCCGGTCAATCGAAGCCTCTCCTCCGGTACGGGGTCCCGTATCTTCCAGAAGAAAGTACGTCCTCGTCCATGCTGGAGCGGCGCGAGGTGCGTCAGAGTGGAAAATCGAAGATTTTGAACCCAATCCAATGGTGAGCGTGCATGTCGCTATTCAATACCTTGAACGACTACGAGACGCGACTGATAAAGACGACATTAGGAAGAACGCAAACCGATCAATTAGCGAGCTATCCGCCTTGCAAAACAGAGGCGCAAAATAGACCTTCGGCAAGTTGGCGAAAAATCGCCATTACACTCATTGACTCGCGGCCCGAAGTTCCTCACTTTTTTCTCCGCGAACTTCCGCGCTAAGAGGCATTCCAGGCGGCCTCGCACGCCGCTCCTGGTAAGGTCTTCGACTTAACTTGGGAACTACACAGAGGTTCGAACGTCTGACGATTTCCACAAATACTTGTCGCGGCTCTGCCCGCGTCTCCACGCCCGAAGTAAATCTTTCCCGGCCCAGAGCAATTCCTACAAAGCGGAACAGAGAACGTGCTTGTATTTTGAGTGGCTTAGAGACGGCACGCCAGATGCTTATAAAAGCCCAGACGAAGTGGCGCGCAACGGGGCGCTCCAAGGATGACTTCGGCCAGAGGTTTTCTTGGGACGCCCCTTGCATTTATGATGTCGCGCCCGGCGCCAGCCCTCCCCCCCACTTTGTCATTCCGAATCGGGCGAAAGCCCGGTGAGGAATCTGCTTGATTCCTTGTATAGCCCTACGCCAGCGCCAAGGGTTCCCGCACATCCACTCCAGCCTGACGCAACAACCGCGCGACCGCGTCCGTCTTAAGGCGGGAAGCGTCAAACTCCACCCGCACCGTGCGCTCCCGTTCGTTGAACTGCACATGCCGTACTCCGTAGACCTCGCGCATCCCGTCGATCGCCCGCAATTCCTTCTCGCCCGGCGCGGCGCCGTATCGAAAAACCACGTCCAGATAAGTCATGGGATAATCCTTTGCCGTCAACGAAAGATGATGAGAGCACACCCGGATCGCTAGCCGGGTCTGAATCCAATATAAAGCATTGTCCATCGAAGTCGTAGAGCTTGAATGCAGCGTGCAGTGACGTGGCAGAGCGGCGCTTAAGCGCCGCGTAAAAGTCTTAGATCGATGCGGGCTTTAGCCCCTGAGGGAACAAAACACTTGAATGTCCACGAACCCGCCAAACTCCGCGCCCACCCTCGAACGCGATCCGGTCTGCGGCATGAAGGTAAATCCCTCCACGGCGAAACATATCCACGCTCACGCCGGGAAAAACTTCTACTTCTGCTGCGCCCCATGCGTGGAAAAGTTCAAAGCCGACCCGGCAAAATATCTCGTCGCGCCTACGCGCCCGTCCGGTTTGGTGACGCTCGGTGCCGCCAAGCCCCCTTTAACCGCGCACGCCGAAAACACCGCCTACGTCTGCCCCATGTGCCCGGAAGTCCGCGAAACTAAGCCCGGTGCCTGCCCATCTTGCGGAATGGCCCTCGAACCTGAATTTCCAGTCGCCTCCACCCGCACCGACTACACCTGCCCCATGCACCCGGAGATAGTGCGGCCTGCACCCGGCTCTTGCCCCATCTGCGGGATGGCCCTCGAACCCCGCACCGTCACCGCATCCGCCGATGAGAATCCCGAACTCCGCGACATGTCCCGCCGTTTCTGGGTGAGCCTCGCCCTGACCGCTCCGCTGATGGCAATCGCGATGGCCAGCATGCTCGGTTATAAGCTGAGCGTAGACCTCGACATCAACCACGTTCTGATCAATTTGCCCCGACTCGAGCTGGCGCTCGCCACGCCCGTCGTCCTCTGGTGCGGCTTGCCTTTTTTCCAGCGCTTCTGGACTTCGCTCGTCAACCGCAGTCCGAACATGTTCACCCTGATCGGCATGGGCACCGGCGTGGCCTACGGATACAGCATAATCGCCACCCTGGCGCCCCAGATCTTTCCCGAATCTCTGCGTGGCATGGGCGGATATCCCGACGTTTACTTCGAAGCCGCCGCCGCAATCACCACCCTGGTCCTGCTAGGTCAAGTCCTTGAGCTGCGCGCCCGCAGCCGCACCAGCGCTGCCATTCGCACGTTGCTCGATCTCAGCCCCCGCACCGCCCACCTGCTCAACCCCGAAGGAATTGAAAAAGATATTCCACTCGAGCAGGTGAAGCCAGGAGACTGTCTCCGCGTAAAGCCCGGAGAAAAAATCCCTGTGGATGGCGTCCTTCTCGAAGGCCGCAGCGCGATCGACGAATCCATGATCACCGGCGAGTCCATGCTCGTCGAAAAATCCCCCGAGAGCAAAGTCATCGGCGCAACCATCAACGGCACTGGCTCGTTCGTGATGCGCGCCGAGCGCGTAGGCAGCGAAACTTTGCTGGCGCGCATCGTGCAACTCGTCGGCCAGGCCCAGCGCAGCCGCGCTCCCATCCAGCAACTCGCTGATCGCGTAGCCAAATGGTTCGTGCCTGCCGTAATAGCAGTAGCCGTGATCACCTTCATCGCCTGGCTGTCTCTGGGTCCGCAGCCGCGCTTCGCGCACGCGCTGGTGAATGCGGTCGCCGTGCTCATCATCGCCTGTCCCTGCGCCTTGGGACTAGCCACCCCGATGGCGATCATGGTCGGCGTAGGCCGAGGCGCACGCGCCGGAGTCCTCATCAAGAATGCCGAGGCCCTCGAAATCCTCGAAAAAGTCGACACCCTCGTCGTCGACAAAACCGGCACTCTGACCGAAGGCAAGCCGCAATTGCTGGGCATCACTGTGGCGCCCAATGACCACGGCGAATATCTTCGTCTCGCCGCCAGTCTCGAGCAAGCCAGCGAGCACCCGCTAGCCAGAGCCATCGTGGAAGCCGCGCAGAAACAAGGACTATCCCTCTCTCAGCCCCAGGAGTTCCTAAGCATCCCTGGAAAAGGAATCACCGGAGTGGTCGATGGCAAGAAACTCGCCGTCGGCAACGCCGCCCTGATGACCGAGCTAGACACCTTCGCCCGCGCGAATACGAGTTTTCATGATGCCAACCCCGGCATTAGCTCCAGCTTGTACGTCGCAGTAGACGGCAAGTTCGTTGGAGCGTTCAACGTTGCAGATCCAATGAAGCCCGACACTCCCCATGCCATTCGCGCTCTCAAACACCAGGGCATTCGCGTCGTGATGCTCACCGGCGACCAGCGAACAACTGCGGAAAATATTGCCCAAGCGCTGGGCATCGAAGAATTCGAAGCCGAGGTCCTGCCCGAAACCAAATTAGAAATCATCCGCAAGCTGCAAGGGCAGGGAAGAGTGGTTGCGATGGCCGGCGACGGCATCAACGACGCTCCCGCGCTCGCGCAAGCCAATGTCGGCATCGCTATGGGCACCGGCACCGACGTCGCGATCGAGAGCGGCGGCATCACGCTTGTAAAAGGAGACTTAACCGGCGTCCTGCGCGCCCGCACCCTGAGCCAAGCCACCATGCGCAACATCCGGCAAAATCTTTTCTTCGCTTTCATCTACAACGCAATCGGCGTACCCATCGCAGCCGGCGTGCTCTACCCGTTCTTCGGACTGCTACTCAGTCCAATCTTCGCGGCGGCCGCCATGAGCTTCAGCTCAGTCTCAGTAATCACCAACGCCCTCCGCCTGCGCAAAGTGAAGTTGTGACTCGTGTGGGACGGACGCTCCTGTGCGACGCCTCTGACGTTGATTTGTTCGAGCAGTTGAAGCGAGACCGACTAATGTGCGAATGCGAACAGTACCGTGGAAGACTGGCGCTTTAAGCGCCGCGTCAAGCGCGCAGAATGTGTCGGGCTTCAGCCCCGCTAGCACCTACAGCTTCCCCAGAAAATCAATAACCTCCGGCTCCGTCCAATCCACGGCGCCAATAAACTTGCGCCGCACCACCCCGTTGCGGTCGATCACGTAGGTCTCAGGAAACTTAAACGTCCCGTACAATTCATTGCTCTTCTGGTCAGCGTCACGTACCGAGAGCAGACTTACATTGTGCTCTCGCAGAAATCGCCGGTACTGCTTATCGTCAGCGTCAACGCTGACGGCCAGAACGGTAACGCCCTTGGACTGCATGCGTTGCTGCATCTGCACCAGCGACGGCATTTCCTCGATGCACGGCGGGCACCACGTCGCCCAGAAATTCAGCACCACGACCTGGCCCTTGAACTGGCTCAGCGTAACCGTTCGCTCTGAGTCATGCACCGTAAAATCCGGAGCCGCCGCTCCAATCCGCGACGGACGCGTCCCGCTCCAACATCCCGACAGCGCGAAAGTAGCAAGCAGAATAATAATCAGCAAGGCCGACGCCATCGCGTCGGCAACCCGTGTAAAGCAAAAGATGCGTCGCACCCAGCTATAATAATGGATTCGGCGTATGCCTGCGACAGACACAGCCTCCGCTCGACCCGCAGTATCGGTCATCGTTCCGGCGCGCAATGAAGAAGCCTCCATCGGCGCCTGCATTCAATCCCTCGTGGCGCAGCACGAAGTGCCTCTTGAAATCATCGTAGTCGACGATCAATCCACCGACCGCACCCGCGAAATAGCTTCGTCCTTCCCGCATGACCGAGTCCGAGTGATTGCAGCCGGTGAAGTCCCCCCAGGTTGGACCGGCAAGAACAACGCCGTCGCCACCGGATCCAAAGCCGCCCTCGGCGAATGGCTCCTCTTCACCGACGCCGACACCATCCACCGGCCAGGATCGCTCGCCCGAAGTCTCGAAGAAGCGAAACGCCAGCACGCAGCCCTGCTCTCCTACTCACCCGAGCAAATCGTAAGGAGCTTTTGGGAAAAAGCTGTCATGCCCGTAGTCTTCGCCGAGCTAGCCGCCAACTTCCGCCCCTCCCAGGTGAGCGACCCCAATTCGCGCGCAGCGGCCGCCAACGGCCAATACATCCTGATTGCCCGCGAAGCCTACGACGCAGTCGGCGGACACGCGGCCATCGCCACAAGCCTGCTCGAAGACGTAGCTCTCGCCCGCGCCGTTAAACGATCCGGCAGAAAAATATTCTTCCGCTACGGCGGCGACGCCGTCCAAACTCGCATGTATCGCAGCTTCACGCAATTACGCGAAGGCTGGACCAAGAACCTCGCGCTCTTATTCCCCTCGCCCGCGCGCCTGGCCGCGCTGCGAGCAATCGAGTTTGTGCTCATCGTAGCCAGCTTCGCGACCAGCCTCGCCACCGCTCTCCGTGGACACCGCCAACCCGCCGCGTTAGCGGGAATGCTCGCCATAATCCTGTACGCATTGTTCCTCAAGCGAATCCGCCGCGCGCATTTCCACTGGGATGCAAACCTAGTAGCCGTCTTCGGACTCCCCGTTTTTTCCTATCTCCTGCTGCGCTCAAAAAGAATCCACTCCAAGGGAAGCGTCATCTGGAAGGGTCGCAAGTATTCCGACGAAGGGTGTTTACTGGCAACTGGCCGCTGACCCCTGGCCACTGTTTTTATGGTCTATCTCACGCGCAAAGCCGAATTCTCCGCATCGCACTATTACCACAACCCCGATTTCACTCCGGAAGAAAACCGCCGCATCTTCGGCAAATGCAATAACCCCAACGGCCACGGCCACAACTACACGCTCGAAGTCACGGTGAAAGGCGAAGTCGACCCGCGCTCCGGTTTCGTAGTCGACCTCAAGCAACTCAAAGAAGTCATGCACCGTGAAGTGCTCGACGCCATGGACCACCGCTTCCTGAACAAAGAGGTCCCTGAATTTCTGCACCAGATCCCCACCACGGAAAACTTAGCCATAGCCATCTGGCAGCGTTTAGTTTCAAAGTTAGAACACGCCAAACTGCATCGCGTGCGCGTTTACGAAACCACAGACCTGTTTGTGGATTATTACGGTGAAGCATGAAGCAAAAGGAAAGGTTCTACCCAGTGAACCTCTGTGCCCCCTGTGGTAAAGATTTCGATTCGAAGGATCCATCTCCAATAAGAGCGAGCGCATGAAAGCCCACCTCTCCCGCCGCTACCTCTTCTCCGCCTCGCACCGCCTCCACAGCGCAGCCATGTCGGAAAAAGAGAACCAGTCCACTTACGGCAAATGCAACAACCCATACGGCCACGGCCACAACTACATCGTCGAAGTAACAGTAAGCGGCCCAGTCGATGAGAAAACCGGCATGGTCTGCAACCTGACCGATCTCGACGGTTTTATGGAAAGGGAAGTGCTCTCCCGCTACGGCCACGAGAATCTAAATGCGATGGAAGAATTCGCCAAAGAAGTGCCCACCACAGAAAATCTCTGCATCCAGATTTACGAAATAGTGCACCGAGGCTTCCACTTCGCGCATCTGGAAAGAGTAAGACTGGAAGAAACCATGATGAATTCCTTCGAGTACGCCGGTGAATCACAAGCGTTGAGCTAATTGCCCGACTACTCGTAATGATTGGAATAAGAAACGACGCCATGAAAACCACAGAACAGCCAACCGTCACCAGCGCCAGCTTCGAAGATCTGGTCCAGGAGATGTTAGTCCGCCTCGGCGAAGATCCACAACGCGAAGGCCTGCAGCAAACCCCCCAACGCGTTCGCAAATCCCTGCAATTTCTAACCCGGGGCTATACCGAAGATCCCGAAGCCCTGCTCAAAGGCGCGCTCTTCACCGTCAGCTACGACGAAATGGTCATCGTCAAAGACATCGAAATGTTCAGCCTCTGCGAGCACCACCTGCTGCCGTTTTTCGGCAAAGTGCACGTAGCCTACATTCCCAACGGCAAGGTGATCGGCCTAAGCAAAGTCCCGCGCCTCATCGAAGTCTTCTCGCGCCGCCTCCAAATTCAGGAGCGCCTCACCACCCAGATCGCCGAAACCATTCAGAAAGTGATCGAACCGCAAGGCGTAGGCGTGGTGATCGAGGCCCGCCACTTGTGCATGATGATGCGCGGCGTAGAAAAGCAGCATTCCGCCGCCGTCACGTCCTCCATGCTGGGCTGCTTCCGCAACGAAGAAGAAACCCGCTCGGAATTCCTTTCGTTGATCCGCCAGCGCCCGAATGGGATATAGAAACCTGGTGTGCAGATCTACCCTGTGTGACCCCGTGTCCCCTGTGTTTAAGGTTTTATTTCACTCCTCCATGGCTCCAGACGTTTACACAACCAACAATTCAGACTAAGATTGCGCTCGCCGATCAGATGACATTGGAGGAACTATGCGCAAAGGTCTAGTGCTAACAGCAGCGCTGCTAGCCGTAGCGATTTTCACCGTCCCCGCCCACGCCCAAGACGCCATGAAGAAAGCCGCCGTAAAGCCCGCCGACAGCCCTTCGCAGGCCGTTCTGGCAGCCTGGAACGACATTGGCCGCAAGCTCACTGCCATGGCCGAAGATTTCCCCGAGGACAAATACGACTTCAAGCCCACACCCGCCCAGCGCAGCTTCGCCGAGCAACTCCTCCACGCCGCCAACGCAAACTATTTCTTCACCAATCTGGCTCTCGGCCAGAAGCCGCCGGCCGAGGAAGATCCCAAACGCGCCGACTACAAGACCAAGGCTGACGTCGTTGCCTTCGTGAAAAAAGCCTTCGCCGACGGCGCCGCCGCCATCAAGGCCAAAGGCGACAAAGGAATGTCCGACCTGATCGTCGACCCCTTCGCCAACCAGCAAATCCGCATCTCCGACATGGCCTACGGCATCATCGAGCATTCCGGCGAACACTACGGCCAGCTGGTCGGCTATTACCGGATGTCAGGGCTAGTCCCCCCGGAATCGCGCCCCAAAAAATAACGCGGTAGCGCCGCCGTCTCGGCGGCTGGGAGCCTGCCCTAAGCGTAGTCGAAGGGGCGGGCGCCCTCGCCAGCCGTGCTGAGGGCGCAACGGCCGATTCGAGTTGCTTCCGGCCCTTGAACGGGGGGCCTACTGGTAAGCATACGGATACCTGCGCGACCGCTCAGGAAACAACTTGATCATCAACGCGCCGGAAATAAATCCGCCCACGTGTGCCCAGAACGCTACGCCTCCCATGTTCTGCCGGTGTACCGCAAGTGCGGTTGCAGTCCCGCTCAGAAAGTTCCCCAGGAACCAGATTCCCAGCCAGATCCACGCAGGTATCCAGAGAAACAAGAAAATAAGCTCGAAGAACCACGTCAATACTCGCGCCCTGGGATAAAGAACAAAGTAAGCTCCCAAAACTCCCGCAATGGCTCCGCTGGCTCCGACCGCCGGTGCCGTGGAGTGCAGAGTCATCGCTACATGAGTCGCCATCGCAAGCACGCCCGTGAGCATGTAGAACACCAGGTACCTGAAATGTCCCAGATAGTCCTCGACATTGTCGCCAAAAATATAGAGGAACCACATGTTTCCAATCACATGCAGCCACGACCCATGCAGAAACAGGGACGTAAAGAAGGGAAGCACAATCGCCGGCAGCGGGTAGCTCGGCGATCCAGCCAGAAAACGCGCCACATGCGAGGGCACCACGCCGAACTGATCAATCAGCAAATTAAGGCTCCGCCGATCCAGCGTTGCCTCAAAAAAGAAAATCACCAGATTCAGCCCGATCAAAAAGTAGTTTACCCAGGGAGTGCTGTACCGAGGCTGGTCGTCGCGAAGGGGAAGCATAGAAAATCTGGTAACTTGATAATCGGGTAATTTAGCAATTGAAAATCCAACGAATACTCACGCCGAGTTCAAATTACCCGATTACACAACTACCAAATTACCAAATGATCTCATGAATGGCGTCATCATCATCGACAAGCCCGCGGGATGGACCTCGCACGACGTGGTCAACCGCCTGCGCCGCATCCTGCAGCAGCGTTCTGTCGGCCATCTCGGTACCCTCGATCCCCTCGCCACCGGCGTGCTCCCACTCGTCACCGGAAGCCTCACCCGCCTCGCCCAGTTCTACACCACGTCCGAAAAAACCTACGAAGGCGCGATCCGCTTCGGCATCGCCACCAACACCTACGACGCCGATGGCGAACCCGTGGGCGAAGCGCACCCTGTCTCCCCAAGCCTCGAGCAACTCCAGAAGCTCGCTGCAAACTTCCAAGGTCTGATCGACCAAGTCCCGCCACCGTTCTCCGCCAAGAAAATCCACGGCGTCCCAGCCTACAAGCTGGCAAGAAAACAAAAAGAGGTAGTCCTGAAGCCGGTCCAGGTTGAGATCAAGGAATTCGCCATCATCGCCGTCGAAGGCGACCGCGCCCTCTTCCGCGCCCGGGTATCCTCGGGAACCTACATGCGTTCAGTAGCCCACGAAATGGGCCAACTCGTAGGCTCCGGAGCCCATCTCGAATCCCTTCGCCGCACCGCCGTAGCCGAATTCGAAATCACCCAAGCCCATACCCTCGAAGAAATCGAGGACCATATAAAGGAGGCACATATGAAGGAAGGACAATCAGAGGAGACACAAGTAAAGGAAGCTCAACCGCGGGAAGCACCAATAAAAGATTGTCATTCCGACCGGAGCTTCGCTTTCCCAAAGGGAAAGGGAAGCGGAGTGGAGGAACCTGCTGTCTCCATCCACGAATGCATCGCGGCCTTCTTCGTCCACCCGCGCCAACTCCTACCCCAGTTTCCGTCGGTCACCGCCGACGAAGCCACCGCCGCCCGCATCCGCACTGGCCGTCCCGTCAACCTCCCCGAACTCTCCCGCGCCCGCCAGGTCAAAGTGTTCCAGGGCCAAAGCGATTTGATAGCCATAGCCACCCGCGTAGCGGGAACTCTATTCCATCCCAAGATCGTGTTTCCGGAGCAATAACCCCCCTCCGCTTTTGCGATGTCCGATAACAGGTATTATGTAAAGTCGCAGCAGAGGCAGTCTACAGGCGTTCTTGCGAAGTTGGGGGGGGCGGTTTCCTGGCGTCAGGACTGCGGAGAGTGGCTACATCTTATACTTCCCCAAATCCTCGTCGTTCAGCCCTTCCAGATATTTCCGAAGCTCCTCAGCAGTAACTCGATCCGACATATTCGCCGTCTGCTTCGAGTTCTTCAGCACCACTTCATCCACAAATATCGGACAATCCACCCGCAACGCCAGAGCCAGCGCATCCGACGGCCGCGAATCAATGCTGATCACCTCGCCGCTCCGCTCCAGCCAGATCACCGCATAAAACGTATCTTCCTTCAGCTCGGTGACCACCACCTTATGCACCTGCGTCTCCAGCCCAGTCAGCACATTCTTGATCAAATCATGCGTCATCGGCCGTGGCGTGTTCACCTTCTCCATCTCCAACGCAATCGCATTCGCCTCATAAACCCCCACCCAAATAGGCAACACACTCTCCCCCGCCACATCCTTAAGAATCACAATCGGCATATTACTAACCGGATCCATTAAAAGGCCACGGATCGTCATTTCTACTTCCATGGGAGACTCCTTCGGCGCGGCTGCGCCGCCGTTCTTCGATTCTTATACCACCATTTCGCCTACCAGGCTGTTGGGAAAACTGGCTGTGGCTCTCACTGGGACGTAGCTTCCCACCTTGGGAGCGGACGGCTCTGGAGCGGTGAAATTCAGCGTTTTGTTCTGCGAGGTGCGTCCGATCCATTGGGCTCGGGACTCGTTTCTACCTTCAACCATTACTTCGGAGATTGTCCCTATGTATTTCTTGTAGCGTGCGATCTGGATTTCCCTTTGTCTTGCCATCAAAACCTCTAGGCGGCGGGCTTTTTCTTCGTCTGGGATGGCATCCTCCAGGGCTAGAGATGGAGTGTTTGGACGCGGAGAATATTTGAAGGTGAAGACGGAGTCGTAGCCTACTTCGTCCAGCAAGGAGAGCGTCTCGGCGAAGTCTTCTTCCGTCTCTCCCGGAAATCCTACGATCACGTCGCTGGTGATGCTGATCTCGCGCCTGGCTGCCTTCATCCAGGCGATGCGTTCCATATACTGTTCGCGGGTGTAGAGACGCTGCATGGCGTTGAGCACGCGATCTGATCCGCTTTGCACCGGCAGGTGGACGTGGTCGCAGAGCGTGGGGACGGCGTCGATGGCCTCGATGATGTCGCGTCCAAAGTCGCGGGGGTGAGAAGTCGTGAAACGCACCCGGCGAATGCCCGGCACCTCGCCTACGGCTGCCAGCAATTCGGCGAAGGTTCTCTTTCTGGAAAAACCGCCACCCGGCTTCCCTGCTGGATCTTTATATGAATTCACGTTCTGCCCCAGCAATTGGATTTCCGTGTAGCCGAGATCGGCCATCTGGCGGGCTTCGGCGAGCACCGAGTCCGAGGTGCGGCTGCGCTCCTTGCCGCGCGTAAACGGCACCACGCAGTAGGCGCAGAACTTGTCGCAGCCTTCGATGATGGTGATGTATCCGCGATGAGGATTGGTGCGCGCGGTGAATTCGGTCTCGAAGCATTCGTCGGTCTCGCGATCGTCGAGGCCAGTGATGCGAACTAAGCTTTGAGTCGCGAGCCGCGAGTTGCGAGTATTTCCAGAGTGTGTAAACTCGGAACTCGGAACTTGGGACTCCTCGGCTCTATTTGGTACCGCCGCCCAGTTCTTCTCAAGCTCGAACAGCATTTCCGGCAACTTGCGGTAACTCGCCGATCCGCATACCAGCGACACATGCGGCGCGCGCTCGAAAATCTTCTCGCCTTCCTGCTGGGCCACGCAGCCCAGCACGCCAAACTTCTTGCCCTGAGCCAGCAGCTTCTTGTAATCCGCCAGCCGGTGAAAGACTTTCTGCTCCGCCTTATCCCGGATGGAGCACGTGTTGTAAAGAATCAAGTCCGCCTGCTCAACGGTCTCGACCTGCCGGTAGCCTTCATGCACCAGCGTGCCAATGACTTTTTCCGAGTCATGCACGTTCATCTGGCAGCCGAAGGTTTCGAGGTAGAAGGTCTTGTTGGAATCAACCGACATATTCTTCGAGTATAAACCCTTCAATGCGCGTCCCAGAGCGGGAATCCTAAACTGGGAACTGCGGTGAAAAATGCCTACCGGCCACGTTCGGCAGGCTTCACGATGAGAGAGAATTGACGCGGGAAGCTGTCGTGGATCGAAAACACGTTGGTGCGGAAAACAGGTTCTGGGGTGGGCGTGGCAGGAGAACGGCCCCGTAGCTCAGCCTGGATAGAGCGCTAGGTTCGCACCTTAGAGGTCGTGAGTTCGAGTCTCACCGGGGCCTCCCTAAAGTTTTGGTTGAGGTGCCGCATTTCCTTGACATTGAGGGCGGGCGGGCGAGAAACTTGAGTTGTAAGGTGCGAGCCTAGGCGCTCTGCTTAGGATGAGATTGAAGGGCGGCTGCGAAGCCGCCCTTTGTGTTTTGCGGACGCTATGAAGAAGACAACAAAGCGTGCCAATCCAAAGAAGTTCGTTGTCAACTCAAGCAGCGGAAATGTTTTCGCCGATCTCGGTCTTCTCCACCCTCAAGAGGAGCTTTTGCAAGCGAGGCTCACGCTACAGATTTACCGGCTCCTTAAGGCGCGAGGCTTGAAGCAAGCCGAGGCCGGAAAAATCCTGGACATTAAGCAGCCACACGTCTCGGCCCTCATGCGCAACCGTTCGGGCACCTTTTCGGTCGAACGCCTCATGGAGTTCCTTACTGCCCTTGGACAGGATGTCGAGATTACCGTGAGGCCCGCGCGCAAGCAGCATGGGGAGATGTCTGTCGTAGCGTGAGTGTCCGAACCGAGGCGCTCTGCTTAGGATGAGTTTGGAGGGCGGCTGCGAAGCTGCCCTTTTTATTTGGACGATCTGCATTAACTCGAAGACGAACCGGCGTACTCGCCGCCCAACTGCTTTAGCTTATCGTGAGACTCATTGGATTCTTTCAAGCCTCCGCCACCAGCCGTTAACCGCCTTCACGGCATCATGCGATGTTCTATAAGGCTCATACAACTTGTGTAGGAAGTCGGACGGCATGGACTTCACATCCTCGTGCTTGAGGATCATGCAGGGTCGCTTGAGCGTCTGCATCATGGCCAGCTCGTAAACAATGTTAGCATTATGTCGCTGCGTGGACTCACCCTTGTCGAAAATTGCCACTCCATACCGGCAGCACAGCAGGCAAGCTAGCGGATTATAAAGGTCGTCCGTCAGGCTGTGGTCCCGTGCCACGACCGGATTGAGGCCGAGATCGGTTAGCGCCTGCCGCACGTCTGAGATGAGAGCATTCAGAGCCGGCCTGTAAGCCACCATCACAAAAACATTGTGATCGTAGCCATTTTGCCGGACAAACGTGCGCATCGCATCCGCCCAACCGTACAGCGCATTTGGGATCAGGCTGTTCGTAAGGCCAGGAATTTCGGGCAGTATGCTGCTTCCGATGACCTGCGCACTGACCTTTTCCGTCTGCACGGAGCGCTCGAGGCGCGCGATTTCAAGAAGCAGTTCCCTGCCGAGAACCATCCGAAGGGCTAGCAGCTTCCGCCTGTAAAGCTCCCTGCGGTTCTTGCCGCTGGCCAGCCGAACTGTGTCCTCTGCCAAAGTCTCCGCGCGGCGAATTACCGCCTGGGGCACCTGCATCGACTCGAGGACCGGCCGGAGGCTCGACCACGAAAGATAGAACTGTTCAATCCTCCTGCGGACGGACGCAGATGTAACGAACACCCCTGCCATCGCCCCCAGCGATTCCAGCAGGGAGTCAAGTTCGCGACGTAAGGTGCGGAGGGCTTCTAACACACACTTATGGATTGGAGATCAATGATTCGGCGTACTCCTCGCCCGTTGCCGTGAGGGTGTATGCGCGGTGACCTTCTCTCTCGCCGGCGCTCATCATTAGACCTCTTCCAACTAGGCCCGCGACGCTATCACTTATATTTGTGAAGGAATATTTTGCTTGCTTGCCTAGATCTCTCAGCTCGCTGGTCGTAAAGCTGGGCTGGGCGTCGACTTTTTCCACGTAATACCCGAGCAACAGGGCTCGGTCAGTCTGGTTGCCAGCTCGCTTCAGGATTTCAGAAGGAGAACGCTTCTTTTTCCCGGAGGACGGTTGAAGCAAGGACGCGGAGGAAGAGCTTGAATCGGACGCGCCAGACTTGACGGAACTGCTCAAATACCGACCTATCAGCTCTTCCAGCTTTTTTTCCGCGTATTTTGCCGGGCCAGAAACCTCGGCCGAGAAAGTACCGATCGACAGCTTCAAAGTAACATTCGCCATAACGCTCCTTGCAGCGGATCTAGTGAGGATTGCACGCATTAGAAGCGAGATTCTGAAGGGCGTCAAGTCCGCCAGCGCGGCACCTAGCAGCTCTTCTGCTCGACGCGCAGGCCTCCGCCCACGCCCGGTTCGAAATGACAAGATCTAACGTGAGCCGCCAACCCGTACATCAGCCGCGCAGCCGGGTGCCCCATCCTTCGCGCACTTTGCGAAGGGTGGGATTCCACGAACGCCGCAATCATGGGTTTGAACTTCCTTTACGGCCGCTCGCGCTGACAGAGTCACGGTACGGTTTCGACCGTGAGCTTCAAACCTACTGCCTTGGTCACGGCAACGAGGGTCGAGAGTCGAGGGTTCCCCCGGACCGACAAGGCGCGATACAGGCTCTCGCGCTCGATGCCGGCGGCTTTGGCTACCTTGGCCAAGCCGCCTCTGGCCTCGGCGATGCGGCGCAGGGCGATCAGGAGCACGCTGGGCTCGTCGGCATCCTCCAATGCGGCTCTGAGGTATTCGGCGGCGAATTCGGGATTGTCGCGCAGCTCGCGAATTGTGGCCTCGTCGTGAGAAATGCTCGCCTTGCGTTTCATGGTGTGCGTGTCCTTTCCAAATAGTCTTTTAGGTACTCCGCCGCGCGCTTGATGTCGGTGGACTGCTTGCGCTTATCCCCGCCACAAAGCAACAAGACGCAGGTCCGGCCGATCATTGCGTAATACACGCGGTAGCCAGGCCCCCAGTCGATGCGCAGCTCAAATAGTCCTCCGCGAAGAGACTTGCAGTCTCCGAAGTTCCCTGCCTGGAGCCGATCGATCCGCGCGATGATCTTTGCCCTTGTTCGGTTGTCGTTCAGCCCAGCCAGCCACTCGCCGAACAAATCTCTGCCGGTTTTGGTCAAATAACGGCGGAGTTCGATCACGCTTGTGATTGTAACTTATAAGTTACAGACAAGTCAAGGGGGCGAGGGCGCCTGCGCCACATAGAATCAACTCAGCCGCGTTGGGGGCATAGGGCGCAGCGGACTTCGAGGTTTTTGCTGCGGCAGCGGCGTGGGGCGCCTTTGCGGACGCGGACGCTGAGACAGGAGTCGAGGAGGCACCAGGCTTCGCGGTATTTTTCGAACATGGCGCGGGACTGGCGGCGGGTGTGGGGATAGAAGCGGACGCCTTTGCGGCGTCCGATGGCCTGGATGGGGATGATGTACCAGATGTTTTCCGGGACCACGTAGCCGACGAAGAAGTCGATTTCTTTGCTGGTGTAGACTTTGCCGCTGGCTCCGGTGGTTTTAACGCGGTAGCGGGTTTCGGCGTAGAGGGTGGCGGACTTGACCTGGACGCGGAGGAGTCCGTGATGGAGTTCGACGACGGAGTCGTAGCGGTTGCTGTCTCCCCAGGGGACGCAGACTGAGAAGCCTAGGTGAGTAGCTCGGGCTAAGAAAGCGGCTTCGGCGGCTTCTCCGAGGCGCTTGCGGGTGGGCTCGGCGGCGGCGTGGAGGGTGATCGTTTCTGCAGTGGCTAGGGGGTGCTGCTCCGATTTTTTGGTTTCCTTTTGCATAACAAAAAAGGCGCAGCCTAGGGCTGCGCCTTGGGACGCTCCTTTTGAGATGGGTGGTGGCGAGGAAACCAAGGTCCCTCGCTTTGCTCGGGATGACAAGCTTTTATGATGGTGGGAACACGAACGGCGCAGACCGGAAGGCCTGCGCCGCTGTTTTTACTCTATATATCCAGAATATCAGTTTGGAGGGGGTAAATCCGCCAGGTTTTGGACATTTATATCTTGAAATGAATCAGCGACTTAATCCAAAAAGCTCGCGCTTAGGGTCTTGACAAGATTTCTGGCATCGCGTCCCGCCGCCATTTCCTCACGGGGCTTCTTCAGGGAGCGTCTGGCAACGTGTACTCGAAATCGTAGGAATGCTTGCCGTCGGCGACGATGATGGTCATCTTGCCGGCTAGGCCCGCCAACTGGCCGGTGCCGGAATCGGGTACGACGCTGACACTTAATTGCGCGGTGCCGCGGTTCAGAGTGCCGGAGTGCTGCAGGGCGAAGCTGCCGCTGCGGACGCCGCCCGGAGTGCGCAGCGTTCCCGTGACCCGCTCCATGGCGACGTAACCTGCCGAGCCCTTGACCTCCGTCATGGCGGCCAGCATCTGGCCCTTGCTGGCGGCTTCGAGATCTCCGTGGAACTGCTTGTCGATGGACATTCGTCCCACGGTGGGGTCGCCGACCTTGTCGTCCGCGGGCTGAGGAGTGATCTTTACGTCGAATGGTCCACTGGCATGCGGCATGACCCGATTGTCGTCTGCCGCCGCTTTGTGCGTCAAACTCCCGGCCTCATCAGGCGCGGGTGTCGACGGTTTCTCCGCTCTCGACAAAGCCGCTGAGCCATCCCAGGACGCGCTTCCAACCGTCGGAGTGGCCGGCTGCCCCGGCAGGATCACCGGCGAATCCTTCGTGACGGATTTTCACCAGCGTTCCCGTCCCCGCTTTCCGCGGGCCGCTTGGGTGCAGTCCGTGTACGTTCTGCGGCTCCAGTTCCCAGCGGACCACGGTTTTCTGTGATCCCCAACTGTACATCCAGGTATGCACCAGCAGGCGCGGGGGATCGATTTCCAGATACTCGCCTTCGACGCGGAACGGTTTGCCGTCGGCGCCCACGCCATCACTGGACCACTTGCCCCCGACGCGCAGATCGGCCTTCCATTCCGTGATGCGATACAAGTCTTTCTGTCCCCACCAGAGCGGCATTTGGTTGGGGTCGGTGATGGCCTGGAAGACGCGGGCCGGGGGCGCAGCGATGAAAATCTCACCAACGATTGCGTCCTGATCGGGAGTAATTGCGGCGGTTGCCATGAGCTTGCTCCTTTTATTTTTCGAGATAGTTCTTGAGCGCTTCGACCAGACCGGGCCAGCCTTGGCTGTATCCTTGGGCCAAACCGGGCAGTGGCGCGAGACCGCTGTGGATCACTTTCAGCCGCGTTCCCGTCTTTGTGGGCGTGAGTTCCCATCGCACGACCGTGCGATGAGATGGATTCTCGTGCCAATTTGCGAACCAGGAGTAGGCGAGCAGGCGCGGGGGATCCATTTCGAGGATCTCGCCGTGATGGTCGTAGTTCGGGAGACCTGGCGGAGTCTTGCCGCTGCGCTCTTTCGAGACGAAGCGCCACTTGCCGCCGGGGCGTGCGTCCATTTCCCAAGACGTCATCTGGAAGGCGTCGTTCGTGCCCCACTGCATTGCCTGCTCGCGAGTAATCAGAGCCTCGAACACGCGCTCGGGCGGGGCGGCGATTTCTACTTCGCTGACGACGGCGTCTTTATCCGGAG
>Ga0209624_10000400_pt1 | contig 38373 bp, 34 predicted proteins | sample JacPinW_OM2H0_O1_FD_188565 | JGI IMG/M metagenome (GOLD analysis project Ga0209624, IMG submission 188565) | Forest soil microbial communities from Algoma, Ontario, Canada - Jack Pine, Ontario site 1_JW_OM2H0_O1 (SPAdes) (version 2) | ecosystem: Environmental > Terrestrial > Soil > Boreal...
CTGAATTCAATGAGTTGATCGAGGCTGTCCTCATGGCGCGCCCCACGCACGCGTCCACAGAGGTGTCTCTCCACATTATCATGGACCATTTCGGAAAGGCCGGACAGATCAATTGGTATGACCACGACACCAAGGCCCAGTTTGAATCAGCTATTCAGTACAACCTACTGCACGGAGATGATTATTCGGTTGCTTGGAACGGGCCGAAACTCAAGAAGCTCAGGAAGACCCTCAATGACGTGGTCAAATTTCTGGGGAGTTCCGACGGACACAAGCTCGTCGAGCAGATGGATGAAGGCATCCCGATGGAGCCAGATGACCGTGAGTTTTGGGAGCACCATCTGAGCTGACAGTTGCGTGTCGCCGGAACATAACGGCCTTTATGTTGCGCTAACGTTCGTTTTCGAGAAACGAGTCCAGTCCGCGGTTTCGCCCTCTACGCCATGGCAACGTTTCCTTGCGGGATTCACGCCAGACAACGATCCATACCTCCGAGCCCGGCTAACGGAGGGATATCGGCTACGCTGGGTCGCGTCCAAGCGCGTCTATTGATCCTTTCTGGATCACATCCCACCGCTCACATCCTCGCAGGTCGACAAGTTCGATGGGAACATATAGGGAACACTGGTGTTTTAAATTGATTTCATGTTCGGCTCGCGGCGAGCGGCTCGCGTCAAAAGCAGGCGGGCGACAAGCGGGAGGGTCGATAGTTCGGGATTAGCTGTTAGGAAGAGGGGATGACAATTTTCGCTGATAAGCTTGCGACGCTCGCCTCAACAGTGCGCATGGGCCTAAGTGGTCCCGTTGAGGCGGTTGCGTCCGCCCTGAGGGAGGGAGCGGATAGACCAGCCGTCGCAATTGGCTCAGGCGGTTCAGCGATCATGGCGGAATATTTCGCTCGGTGCCGCTCGACGCTCGGACTAGGGGTGACTCTAGTGCAAAGCCCAATGGAGTTTGTCCTCGCGGCCAACAGTTGGTCGGATTTCGATGTATGGCTATTTAGCGCCGGAGCGCAAAATCCGGACGTGTCCGGCGCTCTGACAGCGGCGGTCGGCTCATCCGCGGCTAAAATATGGCTACTCACCGTCAACGCGGAAGGATCTATTGCGGTGGCTGCCGCACAGCACGACCGCGTATGCGTGATTGTCGCGCCGGTTGCAGAGCGGAAGGACGGCTTCCTTGCCACCCATTCGCTCGTCGCTATGGTGGCATGCATGCTCGTTGCCTCGGACCATGTCGCGAAGCGGTCTACTGGCTCGACAGCGATGATCCGTTTCGCGCACGAAGTTGATCGAATAGTCGCACGCGCCGGAACGTCGGTCGCGCGCTTTCGGAAAGGTGATACAGTTTTTCTCCTTCACGACCCGCAGTGTCGGACGCTCGCGACTCTAATAGAGACGTCGCTTTGGGAAACAGGTATTGCCCCGATTCAACGTACCGATTTCCGCAACTTCGCCCATGGCCGACATGTTTGGGCGGCGCGGTACCCAAACAGTATGTTCGTACTCGCAGTTACGGCCGCCGTCTCGCGGAATATTTGGGAAAGAATCCGCGTCGAGCTGCCGAGAACGGTGCGCACCGCGCATATCGACATCGGCCAAGCGGGCCGCTTCAACACCGCCGTGTCGGTTGTTGACGGACTGATGGCTATCCTTTTGCTTGGCGAAGCGGCCGGCATTGATCCGGGTAGGCCCGGCCGCGGGGAGTTCGCTGACGCAATCTATGGCGATACAAGTCTCGCCGAACTCGCCGCGAAGCTCACTCCCGCCCTGCGCCATAAGCTGGAGGCGGTGCAGGTCCACGACGACCCCTCTTGCCCCGCGGTTTCCGCTGAGGTGGCGCGGGATGATTGGCTTCGTGCAATCTCCGGCGCGCGAATCGGAGCTATTGTGCTTGATTATGATGGGACTGTCGTCGCTACTGAAGCCCGCCTTGAACCACCCTCCCCCGGTCTGGTTACGGAGCTGACGCGACTTGCAGATGCGGGCCTAAGGATCGCATTCGCGACAGGCCGCGGCGGCTCCGCGGGGAAAGCGCTGCGTGAGGCTCTACCGGAATGGCTGCACTCCGTCGTGACGGTGGGTTACTATAACGGTGGCCATATCCGACCACTCAGCGTTGACATCGAGGCTGATCCTCCCGCTGCCAATCCGGATCTCACGGCGCTCGCAGACTGGATCGAGGACCAAGCGCTCCTTAAGCCCGGCGTGTCGATCAAGCGGGGTGGGATCCAGATCACCGTCTGGCACTCTGATGTGCTGACCCCTACTACGTTCCTCCAATCGCTGGCCCGGTTTCCCGCGATTGCTGATGGGCGGATCAAGCGACTGAGCTCCCATCACAGCTTCGACCTTTTACCCGTGGAGTCCAGCAAGGCCTCTGTTTCCGCGGTCCTACGTCACGTCATCACCGAAGGGACCGAGGTACTCGCCATCGGCGACAGCGGGGAGCCCGAGGGGAACGACACCGAGTTGCTGGCGACCTTCCCCAGCGTGAGCGTCGACGGCGTGTGTGGCCATCTAGGTGGCTCATGGTCACTCTTCGGCGGATCGCTGTCAGGACCTGCTGCACTGCTGCGAATTCTGCGCGCGCTACGCGTCGAAAACGGGCACGCTCGCCTCGACCTCGACTTGCTTGGTACGGGTCTCGTATGACAAAGCTCATGCAAGCGCCCAAGTGTCATGGGAAAGTGGTGGGCACCGGCCTCGTTGCGCTTGACCGCATCCATATCGGAACGGCACAACCGCTCCTCGAGGAGCTGGGCGGTTCTTGCGGCAATGTGCTAATTTCGCTCGCAATGCTCGGCCGCTCGGTGACGCCTTTGCTGCGGCTTGGTGCGGACTCGGTCGGTGCGAGGCTGGAGCAGGATCTGCGCCTCGCCGGCGCGGACACACACCTGGTCATCCGACGGAAGGATGTGCGTTCGCCCGTCATTGTCGAGCTGCTCGACCCCACCTCGAGCGGCCATCGCTTCTCATTTACTTGCCCTAGCTCCTCCGAGAAGTTCGGCTCGTTCCAGCCAATAACGCCGTGCGAACTCGAACCTGCAAGGCCCGCGGTCGCTTCATGCACGATCTTTTACACGGATCGGCTTTCCGATACGATCTGCGACGCAATGGAGACCGCTGCTGCGGGGGGCGCAATCGTTTACTTTGAGCCGTCGAGCAACTCCGACCCCGCGCTCTTCGAACGTGGGCTGGCCACCACTCAGATCTTCAAGTACTCGGTCGATCGACTGTCGTCGGATATCGCGACTTGCCTTCGTTCGGATGGCTTCAGCATCGTGACAGCCGGAAATTTGGGTCTGGAGATACGGCATGGCGGCGAAATCCACCGCTGCCCGGCTTCCGCGGCAGACGTCGTTAAAGACACGTGCGGATCAGGCGACATGGTCACTCTTGGCCTGATCGACGCAATACTGCAGTCTGGCGCTTCGGGCGCCTCCTCGCTCGCGTTTGAAACAGTGCTTACTGGCGTCCGGGCTGGCCAGCGGGTAGCTGCAGCAAATTGCGCCTACGTTGGTGCTCGTGGGCTGTTTCGCGAGCGCGGCGTAGCCCACGTGCGGTCAATCCTGGCCGAGACGCGGACGATGGGTGGACAGGAAGTCTCCCGACGCTTCTTCTCCTGACGGAGTTCCTCCCGGAGTTCCATTAGGAGCTTTCCCAGCATATTGCGCCCCTCCCCGTTGACCTCTCCCCAAAGCCGGTTGACATCGTTATCGACCGTCGCATTCTCAACAAGCTTTGCGTCGCCGGTCGAGAGGAGGAGCGCCTGCAGGTCCTCGTGTTGCGTGAACTTAGCGCGCAACACGCTGCGCATTCGGTCGAACTTTGTTCGGGACCAACCTGGCACGATGTCCCAATAGTAGAGTCCATGCGCCGCCATCGCGACTAGCGCGGGCGATGGAGCGGACAACACCCACTCCCTGACCTCGGGTTTGCGAGCTTTGCCCGCCTGATAGGCGTGCTCGCTCGTCGCGAACGTCTCGCCTTCATACACAAGCGGACGGCGGTAGAGATTGCTGAAGGCGCCGTAAGGTCCCCTGTTCGCCCGGTAGAAGCGGATCTGGGTAACAGTCACGCGCCGCCCTTCTTGCAAAATTCAAATTTCCTATGCATGCTAATATGCATGAAGCTAGGTCGCGAGGAAAGGGAAAACTTGACTCACCAAATCAGGCAGGCGTGGCAAAGGAGCGAATTATCAGTCGGCATGTTAGCTAAATCGTCCGAAGTCGATGCCGGTCAGGCCTCAAGAATCCTTGAGGGCAAATTCAAAACCTTAAGCGGAAATGTCGTGCAAATTTGCAAGATCCTGGCGATCGATCCACACGAAGTAGTGACTAAAAGGCTGACGCCCGACCAGGCAAAGACCCGCGCGGCTTGGGCCAGGCTCGAGGGGTCTGTCCGGAGAGCTTGGGATAACACGCCACAGGGTGCGGAGTTGCTGGCGCGCGTGATCGACGCGGTCGCTAAGGTGCGAGACGGATAACACTTTACAGCTGGAACAAGTTCTTCCAGAGTTCCTTCGGGCGGCGAAAGCGATTCCGCATTACCATCGGGCGGTCGCGCTTGTTACGGTCAAGGAAGGCATCAGCCGGTTCATCTACGACAAGGCCGAGACTGAGGGCGACTTAGTGAAAAAGGAATTGGCTGAGACGCTCTTGGCCAAAATCATGGATTGGTCCGATCAGGAGAAGGCTCGGGAGCGCGCCCGACTCGAGACCTTCGCGAGCTATAAGTACGATGAGTACCAGCAGTTCGCCCCGGGTCGTCGATTCATCGAGAGCCTCGCCCTTTGGTTGGGCCAGTTCGAGCCGGGTATGCAGCGCCGCACCGCATATGATTTCGTTTGCGATCGACTAATCTTCTTCAGTGCCGGTGAGATCAATCATTTAGTTGAGCTGACCTTTCCAACGATTGTGCGACCAAAGCTGATAGCCACGGCGTGCGAGCGGAGCGGCGTCTCTCCCGAGCGGATCAAGGCGGCAGTCGCTACAATGGAATACCGTACGCTTCATCGTCGTACGCTTTATTTGGGTATGAGCGACGGCGCTCGCACGGACTGGTTCCGCCGCGCGAACCCAATGATCTCGAACGAACAGGTCTTCCATGCCTATGACGTCTCGCAAGTAAAGACGGCGAACATGCTCGGGAAGCTGCGAAACGACTTAAATAAGATGGCCGGATCTCCGCCCGAGTGCGCCGCGGCAATGTTCGAGCGCGTGGTGCTTCTCGATGACTTTACCGCGAGCGGCACCAGTGCGATCCGCTTCAACGAAGAGACTGGCGTGTGGGAAGGCAAGATCCCAAGGATCATCGACGATCTTGGCAAGTCAGACGGTCTCGGCGGATGCGTGGTGGATGGTGTGGAGGTCACTATCGTCGCCTATATCGCGAGCGATCAGGCAATCGGCCATATAAACCATCTGCTCCCGAAGTTGCCCTTCGCGAAAGGCAATGTCGAGTTCCGCGTCATATGCGAGCTCGGACCCAATCTGCCCATCGACAAAGCCCGAGACCCCTCATTCTTCGCGCTTATGGCCGACGATCGCTACTTCGACAAGAGCGCGGACGACGAGCATGATCTCGCAGGAGGCGGGCAAACGAAGCGCTACGGCTATGCCGATGGGCGCCTGCCGGTGGTGCTGAATCACAACACACCGAACAACTCTGTCTACGTGTTGTGGGCAGAGGACGTACACACCGTCCGCGGTCTGTTTCCCCGAGTCAGTCGTCACCGAAAGCTGCAGCAGCCGTGAGAAACCCATTTCGCATAAGGGTCTCGCAGCGCTCCGTCGCCGATGAGGAGTTTGTCCGCCTGTTCGGTGCAGGAGCGCTCGATCTGATGCAGAACATCGGTGATCCTTGGAGCAGCCTTGTGTTCCTGCGGAGCGCGCCAGGTGGCGGCAAGACGACGTTCCTGCGCCTCCTCACGCCGCGCCCCCTTCGTTTGGCGGACGCGCTCGCCAGTGGAAGCGCAAACGTGAAGGCAACGCAGGAGGCGTTACGTCAGGTCCAGGCGATCGGCACTCACGGGCCGGAACTCCTCGGTACGATGGTCGAATTTACGAGCGAATATCGCGAGCTGGCGGCTTTTGATCGTGGAAACTCACTTTTCCGGGAGCTGGTCAATTCTCGGATCGTCATTGCCACGCTTCGGGCGGTCCTCGAGCGGGTCGAGCGCCCCTTTCCGCGCGATCTCGATCAGATCCGATTCGACTGGGAGCCGGAATCCGGGAGCACGATACCGGCAAGCGCCACGGGCAAGGAACTGTTCGACTGGGCTTCGCAAATCGAGACCGACTTCTATGGTCGAATGGACGTGCTTGGCGATCCTGAACCAGTTCAGGGCGGTCACGCGCGGCTCGACGGTCTCAAGTGGTTCGCGAACGCGCGCATTATGAGCTCGCAGGGCGAGGTGGTCGCCAGACGCGTGCTCCTGTTCGATGAACTCCAGACACTCTCCACGAGCCAGCGACAATCGCTGATAGACTTTATTGTGGGCGCACGCGAGCGCTGTGGCGTTTGGATTGCCGAGCGCTTTGAAGCGCTGACGCATAAAGACCTTCTCTCTCAGGGTGCGCTTGAGGATCGGGACTATAGCGGCGTCATCCAACTCGAGCGTCAGTGGAGTGACCGCAAAGCATCCACGTACGGAAAATTCGTCGAGTCGATTGCGAACCTCCGCGCCGCTAAGGCCGACAATTTTGGCGATCGTGATCTTTTCGCGCTCATGTCTGACGGGGACGACCTCGCAACTTGGGCGTCCGCGTTCGAGCAAGCGTGCGACGCCACCGAGACTCGCATCCTCGCCGACAAAGGAAGGAGTTTGCGCTACGACGGTTGGCTGCGGTCGGCGCGGGAGCTGCGCGGCAATGCCGTGGAGCGCGCCATTCGCTGGCGAGTGACCGAGATTCTTATCGCGCGCGACCGAGGGAACGACCAGCAGTCGTTCGACTTCGTGGCGCTCTCGAACGAGGAATTCGAGAAGCGGCAGAGCGGCAGTCTTGCACGCGCGGCGGAACATTTCTTGCGCACCGAGATTTCCGCGCCGATTTATTTTGGCCGCGAAGTTCTGAGTGACGTCTCCGCGTATAACGTTGACCAGTACCTTGAGGTCACTGGTGAACTGTTCGAGGAAATCTCTGCCAAAATACAGTTTCAGCGCGACAACCCGATGCCACTTACCGCTGATAGACAGGACAGCATTATCCGTAGAGTCGCTGAGGCGCGATGGGATGGTCTCATTCGACGGCTGCCCCGGGGCCGCGAGACGCGAACGTTTCTAGAGGGCATTGGGGCGTTCTGTCGCGCGCAGACATTTCGCGAGAGCGCCCCCTATGCTCCGGGAGTCACGGGGTTCGCGATCACGATGCGAGATCGTGAACTCCTAATTGATTCGCCCGACGAAAAAATCCGGCACTGGCTAGGGTTGCGAGACACCCTCACATCGCTCGTCGCCCACAACTTGCTTGTGCCCAGACTAGACCACCGCAACAAAGACAAGTCATACGTCGTATTTTACCTCAACCGCCTGCTTTGCGTACACTTCGGGCTGCCGCTGGGGTACGGAGGCTGGCGCGAGAAGAAACTTAAGGACCTTGCCGCTTGGCAAGAGCACGGCGCCAAGGAAGAGGAACCGACCCTTGTCTGAGAACGAGGGGGTGATGCGATGGGACCCATATTCACTCTCGTGTGATGCGGAGTTCGATGATTTTTGGAAACGGCATCTCGAACAGCGCCGGCGACGACTATTGTTAATCCTCGGCAAGGGGTTTGATGTTCGAGCCCTGGAGACATGCCGTCGGCTGCACGACCTCGACGCCAACGTGAGCATCTGGCTGCTCGCGTTCCATAATGGCCAGGAGGACAGCGATCTTCGTCGACAGCGGACCGAGCGGAACGTACGAGGTCTCGCCGCGCTCTTCGGCGCCGACCGCATTAAAGAGGTCGATATCGATCTCGGGGGCGCCTTCGCCGCGCCCGTTGCGTCGGTCAACACTTACAATCAGCTCAGAGCGGCTGGAGATCCGACTGAATTCGACGACGTCGTCGTCGACATTAGTGCGATGCCTCGCATGGTCGCAATGACAAGCGTGGCCGTGCTGCTGAAAAGGCTAGATAACGCCACCGTCGACGGCGAGTGCGTCAACCTCCATGTGACGACGGCCGAGAGCGTATCTGCCGATTTGAATGCGGGTCAGGGCTCGCTGCGGGACCAGGTTTCCTTCGTGCGTGGATTCTCTGGAGAGTTGACGGCGCAGACGACCAAGGATTTGCCGCATGTCTGGTTTCCGGTGCTTGGCGAGAACCAGAGGGACAGGCTCGATAAAATTCACCAACACCTAACGCCTGACGAAATCTGTCCGGTTGTACCCTTCCCGTCGCGCGAGCCGCGGCGTGGTGACCAGATAATCTATGAGCACCGGGACATCCTTTTCGACGTCTTCCAGGTTGAGCCGAGGAACATTCTGCTTGCGTGCGAATACAATCCCTTCGAAGCCTACAAACAAATCTTCGAGGCGATGGACAGGTATCGCCGCGCTCTCGGCGAACTTGGCGGATGCAAGGCGTTCGTGTCCCCGCTTTCTTCAAAACTTCTGTCTATAGCGGTTCTGCTCGCCTGCTACGACCACCGCTACGGCGATGTGCCCGGCAAGCGGCTTAAGGTCGGCATCCCATACATTGAGACTGCCGTCTACGACGATCCGGTGCAGGAGCCCGACGCCCCGTTCAAACTATACTCAATGTGGATATGCGGCGAGTGGGAACTTACAGATTCACAGCGCCGGGGCGCCCCGGCAAAGGAGTTGGCCAGCGATGAACATTCGACTCCCGCTCCGGCCGAATGAGGTCGAAATGTCGGTGTCAGAGAGCAGTTAACCGTGGGACTCGACCAAATTGTGCGGTGCATTGACATCTAATTCGGGACAAAACTCAGTAATCCGTCTCAAATTAACTGTTAATCTGAGACAGATTTGTCGACCGATATCTAAGCTATAATAGCAAGGTAAACTTTCGCCGAGTTCGCCTTGACAGCTGTACCCAGCATTCACCCGAGGTGCAGGATAAGCCAGAAATTTCGCACCGCAGCGATTAAATTGTCTCAGATTAGATGACTCGTCCCAAGTTGATGCACCAGCTAACCTATTGAAACTCAACCAGCCGCTGTACCTTGGTTAGATGGAGTCCGACAGGAGAGTCGCAGCTGAAGCCTCGTCCCCCCGATGAGCCGACGGATAAGTGTTCGATGCTCGCGACTTCGGCTGAGGAGCCAGTTGCTGAGGAGCGTCAGGCGATTAGGCCGCAGCACCCCCTACTCGCAAAAGCAGGGCTGCTGTTGCGGAAGAAGTGGTTTCCGCCGGCTGCACTAACGATGCTCGGCTTTGTATTGATCCTGTGGTCCGGCCTCAAGCTCATAGAGATATTTTCGGAATCCGACGAGAAGACGCCCATCCTCCTGACAATACAGGGCTACCCGGAGTGTCAAATCCCCGACAATGTCTTTGTGGTCCTGTCTGTCTCCCCGGTCGCGATTCACGCGTTTATTCATCCGTCGTTTACCGAAACTTCGAACCCGTTCACGTGCGTAGTTGTCGGTTCGGACCGGCCATTCCGCATTCTTCCGAGCAAAGGCAATGGTCCCGGGAGTGTCGATCTATCTAAAATGCCGGAGGTTCAAAAATTTGATGAAAACATTTGGGCTGCGAGGGTCTCTTTTGTGCCAGTCCCGAGGCCAGATGCACCAGGCATGCATGAATTTCCGCAGAATAAACCTCTTGAATTAGATCTAGTAATGGCTCCACCGCACCCGACGTATACGACGGTAAGGCTCGATGTAATTTTCAGGTCTATGTTATCATTACCTAATCTTATGATCAATCTAGACAATAAACTTGCGCTTAAAGATTTTGATTCCCCGTCTAATTCGTTCGTGCATAAGCAAAAACAGGTGATTAATATCAAGATGAATAGTGGGATAGCGATATTTCATTTATTTCTGGATGATCTAAGTCGACAGCGGCAGAAAGACATATTTTTACTAATCGCCGGCGGCGTTCTTGTGCTCGGTCTAGGTTGCCTAGTCGACGCGTCAATGAAATTTATTGAGTTGAACGCTGGATAGTCCAATCGACGTCGATCCGAGTAGGCAGCGAGGGTGTTTGGAAGCGAAACCTCAGGTCGGTAGTCCGTGCGCGAAATGGGGTCACGACAAGATTGGCGCCACGGCGTACGCTAAGTTGGGCGAAACGGAGTATAGGGAAACGCCCCATTGAGCACGCTTCTGACCACGGCCTATTTGATCTTTGATCGTGGCACACGTCTCACTTGGCCCCGTCTAGAGCTTGACATGCAGATCCTGCATAGGGCCAGAACCCGCCTCGTCACCGATCGAACGGCGCTGATCAACCAATTGCGTGCCTTGCTGCTGGAACGCGGCATTGTTGTCGCGCAGGGCCGGCAACGGCTCGAAAAGCATCTCGTCCTCATGCTGGACGAAGGAGCTGAACCGCCGCGCACGTTGACCCCGCCGACGCTCGCGCTGATTGCTGACATGCGGCAGGAGTGGCGCGAACTGGACCGCCGCATCACCGCACTGACGGCTGAGTTCTTGGCGCGAGCCCGCGAGGACCAGGCCGCACGACGGCTTACGACGATTCCCGGCTTCGGAGCCCTGAATGCCACGGCTCTCGTCGCCGCGATCGGCACGGCCGAGACGTTCCACAAAGCCCGAGATTTGGCGGCGTGGCTCGGCCTGGTGCCACGTCAGGCGACGACGGGCGGTAGGCCTCGCTTGCTTGGGATCACCAAGCGAGGCAACGTCTATTTGCGGACCTTGCTGATCCATGGAGCACGGGCTGCGCTCCCCTCACTCTCGACGAGTTCGACGCCGATGGGTGAGTGGCTTCGCAGTCTCACCGTACGAGCGCCTAAAAATAAAGTCGTAGTGGCGCTCGCCAGCAAGTTGGCGCGGATCGCCTGGGCGGTCCTCCGGTCGGGCGAAAGTTACATGGCCGGCAAAACGGCTGTGACGGCCTGACGAGATCGACCGATCGCAGCGGCCCGGCTGCGGTATCGGTCCACGATGTCTGCGGGCGGTGGACGCGAGATGGCCTGACGGTTGAACCGGCGCTTTGGAAGCCTAACGCAAAAAATGGCGCTTTGACGCCGTGTCTTTTATGAGGCCCAGAGCGCGCGGAACTCCATCTTGGCCGGGGCCAGACCTCGAGACCGGATACGTTGGCGCAGACCGGTCAGATCACCTCGCATAAATCGCTTGCGGACGGGGCGGGCCATACGTTTTGCGCGTGATCTTGCGACGCTTGAAGAACCGCCAGAGTCTGCCGATGGCATCGCCCCTAATAATGCCGCAAACCGTCTGGAATGTCACAGAGAGTGTCTGCGAATTTCGCTAAAACACACCCAATTTTCCACCTTTGGCTAACGGAGCAGCTCCGCCTTGATGTCAGCTGCGCGCATCGTCAGTTTCTCGCTGTTGTAGCTCTTTTCGGCCTCCGGATAGATTGGCCCAATCACTGGGGGCATAACGGAAGTAGTGCTGTACGCGCCGATCATCAGGCAGATCCGCGGCTACGACGCCACTGAGTGGCTCGGCGCCAGCGCTGTCAGGGGCCATCTTGGCTTGAGAATATCGAACTTCGCACCAAAAAAGCCATCAAACGTGAGAATGATCGCCAAAGAATATTCTCGCGTTTAATGGCTTTGCCTCGTCGCTTGAGCATCAGTCTCGTGTAAGTGCTCGAACCGCCCTTCATCCGTACCTCGACTCGCCTCGAGGGAGCGGGGAAAGCGGTTCCTTCCGAGAAGTCGGCAAAAGCGCTAGACGAGTGGAGATTGGTAGCGCGCGATCGCTGTATTGTGAGCCGCCTATCCCTCTGGGTCCCCTCTGAGCTTCTCGTTTGATGGAGAGATCGAAGATTATCATGATTCGCCATGGAGCTACGTGCTTCCCGAACGCTCGACGGCCGGTCGCCTACCGTTCTCGGCCTCAATTCAGCCCGCATTCCCGTAAGGACTTGCATCAGTTCGCTGTTTGTTCTATATCGATCCCAGCGTTGCTCGGCGACAAGCTTTCCGTACGATATGGGGGCATTGATGTCTGAGTCGCCGCCGTGTCCAAGGATTTGACGCCAGAGAAGGCTCTGATTTTCCGGATCGTTCATCGCGACAATGTTCCGTGGATTCTCGACAATGGCCTGCACTGCAAGAATTCGAAGCTGCGGGATCCGAACTTCGTAGAGATTGGAAATAGCGACCTGATTAAGAAGCGCGGCACACATCCTGTCTTGAGGGCGCCGGGCGGAACGCTAGGCGACTACATACCCTTCTACTTCACGCCGTTTTCGCCGATGTTGTACAACATCAAAACTGGATGGGGCGGCATTCGACAACGCAACAATGACGAGATCGTCATCATGGTTTCGTCGCTACGAACGTTGCAGGCCGACAAGATTCCGTTCCTGTTCACGGACCGGCATGCTTACCTTGTCGCAGCACAGTTCTATTCCGACCTTGCGCGCTTGGATCAAATCGATTGGGCCATGCTGCAGCGACGGGATTTCAGCAATAACCCGGACGACCCATCAAAAAAGGAGCGCTATCAGGCAGAGGCCCTTATCCACAAGCATTTGCCCATCGGCGCCCTGGCGGGTCTCGTCTGCTACGATGACGATGTGCTCAAGTCCCTGAGTGCCGCACTGGCAAAACGCAACCAGACTATGAAAGTGGTCAAGCAGCCCAGTTGGTACTTCTGATGATCGATTTTGCGCGCGGCAATCTTCTCGAGGCTAAGGTCGAGGCTTTGGTCAACACCGTTAATACCGTCGGGGTGATGGGGAAGGGAGTCGCCTTGATGTTCAAGGAAGCCTATCCCGAGAACTTCAAAGCATACGAGGCGGCCTGCAAGAGGAAGGAAGTCAAGATCGGTCATATGTTCGTCACTGAACGTCAGGCGTTGATAGGCCCGAGGTGGATTATCAATTTCCCGACCAAAGAACATTGGCGGGGCAATTCCAAGATGGCGTGGATCGAAGCCGGCTTGGAAGATCTGAGGCGCGTGATCAGCGAGAAGAAGATCCGGTCAATTGCTATCCCGCCACTCGGGAGCGGAAACGGAGGTCTCAACTGGTCCGACGTTCGTCCCAAGATCGAAGTGGCGCTAGGGAAACTGAACCATGTCAGCGTGATCATCTACGAGCCGACAGATCAATACCAGAACGTCTCGAAACGCGCGGGTGTCGAGAAGCTTACGCCGGCGCGGGCGCTCGTCGCCGAATTGGTTCGAAGATACTGGATACTCGGGATCGAATGTTCATTGCTCGAAATCCAGAAGCTTGCGTACTTGCTCGAGCGCAGCATCGAAAAGCTGGGATTGGGCAACCCCCTCGATCTGCGATTTCAGGCGGACAAATACGGTCCCTATGCCCCTCGACTGACACACCTCCTTGATGCGCTCGACGGCAGTTACTTGCATTGCGGAAAACGCATTGGCGATGCCGGTCCTTTCGATGTCATCTGGTTCGAGGATGCTAAGCGAGACAAGGCTGCCGCATATCTAAGGTCGGGTGAAGCAAAGGCATTTGTGCCTGCTCTCGAAGGGACCACGGAGTTAATTGACGGATTCGAATCTCCCTTGGGCATGGAGCTTCTGGCCACGATCGACTGGCTTACACATAACGAGGGCGTCGCTGCAGATCGGGACTCGATTAAGACAGCGCTTAAGACGTGGCCAGGCGGCAAGGATTCTGCGGACAGGAAGGTGAAACTGTTTGAGGACCGGCTTATCGACCTCGCGCTTGAGCGGCTGGCGACTTTCATTTGATCGGACGGTTGCACGTCCTCGTCGATGTCGAAGGGCCTGCCGTGCGATGCGCAATGGCTGGCACTGCAGCGCGCATAAAGCCGTTCGAAGTAGCTCACTATCGCGCCCCCTCGACGTGTGAAGACGCTTCCGTAGAAGCCCGGCCGATTGTGATGGTCGCCCTGGCTCTCAACCGGAGCCTACAGAGCATCAGGCTCTGACCCTCTCGCGACACCGACGCGCCTTTTCGCGAAGGGAGCGCAACTTGATCTGGGGGACGCCAGCTGCAGTCAGAGCGGTGCCGCATTCTCCCATAGAAACCTTCGCAGATCTTCCGGCCGCTTCTCAATGATATTAGTCGCTATCCAGAGCGCGATTCCCGGACTCGATCTCAGGGATTCGGGCGTCAAGACAGGGAGGCTATCGACTAGGGGGGCCAATCGCCGGGCGAGCGCGTTCGGAATCGACGTTCGGCCAATGGTATGCGCAATCCACGCCGGCAGCACGCCGAACAAGATGAGTTCATGCGCTTGTCTCAGAAAGATGGCTTCCGTGCGGGCTGGTCCCGGCCTGCTCAAAGCATCGAATCCCGTCATTTCCGGATGGGATTGACGCCATCGCGCGGACCATTGCCCACCGTGCGGAAAGCCGTCGCTGATGAAATAAAGCACCGGGTGTTCGTAAACCTTGCGACGCGAAGGCCAGGCGATCGCAGTATTAATCGGAACTTTGTGCGCGCCTACCGTCCTGGCCCGCATATAGAGCCTCGATGTTTCGGCGTGAATCTCCTCGCCGTCCGGATCGTGTTCCCGCTGGTGTTCTCCCCAGGCGAAGTAGTCAGCCAAGCGGTAAGCGCAAACCTTGTCATCAGCGATAACATCGTCGGCCGTCGGAACGCACAGATCGCGAACGGTTGTGTCGACCCGAGCACAGAGCGCCAAATAGTCGGCGTGGGCCGTCGCGAAGCCTAGCGGGACGTTGGTGACGCCCTCAAGCAGGGTGTTGGATCCGGCCGTCTTGGCGGCTGACACCAAAGCGGCAACATAGCCAGGTGCGTAGAGCGTATCGGCGTCGGCCTGGACAATCAGGACTGCGTCCTGGCCGATCGCTAACTCATCGGCCAAGGCGTGAGCAACATCGATCCCGCGACGCCTCGGCGGCACGAATCCTCGTTCCGGCTCGTGAGTCGCCGTGACAGTTTGCAGAGGAGACTGGTCCTGGATTTCCTTCATGATCCAATGGGTGCGATCGGTGGACCCGTTGTCGACCAAGACCAGGTGAACATTCTCGGGCGTCGACTGGCCATCTCCAAAGCCGAGTGACGCACAAGTGGCGGCTAGGCCGTCCTCCTCGTTGAAACACGGCACGACAACGAACGCGTGCATGTCAACATCTCCCCACGAAGAAGCTCTAACATAAGTCGTCTTTTTGAGGATCAGTTATTTTACAGTGTTTCGACGAGAAGGCTCGGGTGGACGTCCAAGCTTCTGGAGCACTCCATTCACCAGCCTCAATGAGGCCGCGCAGTGCGGCGAACAGGGAATGTGGCTGATTAGAGAAAGGCCTTCGCCGTAGCCCGAAGGATTGATCAACTTGAAACAGCCGAAGAAGGCGCGCCGACCCATCGTTGCGGACCAATCGTCCAAGTTGTTCTCGCCGACCCGCTCCGCGGCTCGACAGCAGCACAACGGGTAGCCCAGCGCCAGCCCGAGGCGCAAGGTGTGCGGCGCGGGTTGGCGATCTATTGCGAGTATCTGTCGGGAGAGGCCGGGGATGGGCGACAAGGCTATAAATGGGTCGTCGAAGGCGACAAACCAGCCGAAGCCGCGCGCCCAGCGTTGGATGACCACATACTCAACGAAACCGACGGTCTCGGTGCGGATCGCAGGACGGACGCCTGCTAGAAGCTGCAGGAGATCGACTCGAGCTGACCGTTTGAGCCAATGCGGCAGGGGGTGTCGGCGGTTCAACAGGTCCGCGACCACCGAAGAATAAGTTGGGCGTACCCCAGTGGGCTCATATCTTTAAACCCGGCTTCTTCCGCTGCCCTTCGTGACGCGATGTTCGATTTGCGCATATGCGCATAGATAACCGGGTACTGGCTGGCTTCGCAGGCAGCATGGTATGAGACGCGACCGATACGTCGCCCCTGACTCTTCCGGTTCAAAAAAATCTGGATAGACGGATGCGGTCCGATTGGCGGCTCGTCGACCATGTTAATGAAGACATCGCCGGCGAGTTCGCCGGCCGCTTCGATTCTCCAAGCCTCGCCGCCCGGGCCGCCGCCCCGCGCCGGCGCGCCGTTGATTCGGACCAGGCGCACCTCCGTCGGAGATACGGGACCTAACGGAGAATGGGCCTTCACGGGGCGCGGCTTCGGCGTCGGTCGTGTCGGCCGCCGCCGTGGCTTGGACTTCGGCGTTGATCGCTTAGGAGCCATGCAGCCGCTCCAAGGCAGGGGTCAATCGCGCGGCAGACACGCTCCAAAATTCCGCGGGGAAGAACCCCGGGGAATAGGCGATCACAATGTCCTCGATCCGCGGACCGAGACCAGCCTCGTCGAGGGTATCGACGAGATCGTCGATACTGGCAGTGATCTCATCGAGTGGCGGATCCTGAACCTGTGGGCGCTCACGCCAATCGCTGTCCCCGTCATAGCGGTTGTTGAAATAGTCCATATCGACGTGCAGCAGAATTGGCCCCGAACCGAGTTCCTCCACCCAGTCCGTGAGGTGAGGGGTGAGCCGGTAGCAGCCAGGTCCGACGACACCTGGAAGCTCGTCCAGCCGGATGGCAGGACGCACAGCGCCTCGATCGAGAAGCGTATCAAGCGCATCCAGCAAAACTATCCGATGATCAACGGTCCGGACTGCCTTGGGGGATTGGCAGAGGTGGCGGACCTCGGCATTTGGATAGGCGTGGAGAAATGGGGTCATAAAGCTCCCCATGCCGACTGCACCGCTCTGGATCGCGCTGCGAACGCTGGCGGGCACGTTGAGCCTGAACTGTGTCTTGGCCAGAGGATCCCAAAGCCCGTCAGTCCGCCGGAAGAGTCTCGGAGAACCAAGATCTCGGTGATCGTCGACATGAAGGATGATAACCGACTCGGCTGATGCAGCGTCCCGCCTGCGGAGCCATTCGCTCCAGCTGTGGAGGGTCCACGTGTCGTAGAGAGCGCTCAGGATTCTCCCTGACCGTCGCATTGAAAGGGCCATGCCGGCGCGCGGCACGCCAGTTCCCCACCATTCGAGACCGGCGTCCAAGTTTGGATCCACGTGGCGCGCCACATCGTCCGACCATGCCAGTCTCAGCGTCCAGCCCGACGACGTTTCCTCGGCCAAGGCGTCCTTGTCGCAGAAATAGTCGCGTAGCATCGCATGGCGCTCTGCAGGCGACAAAGGAAGCCGATCAGCCGGCAGCAAGATCATGGTCGGGCGGTCAACTCGTCATCAGCCGCCGCACGCAGGACCGCCGTGAGCGCCCGGCCGGCGGGGGACAGTGGACAAGTCTCCAACGTGACGAAAGCCTGCGCCAGATGCGTGTCCGTGTCCTGTAATTGATTCATGGCCCGGTTGTGCAGACGGACTGCTCCATGGTCACGAACATACGTCCAGAAGCGGCGCAGTTCGACAAAAACGAAGACCGCATGCAGGAGGCCGGATGGTGGACGCAAATCTTCGCGCCAGGGCGAAACGACCATTACGTCGGTGCCTTCGACGGTCGGCGCCAAACGTTCAAGCAGGTAGAGTTTCTGGTGCCGGTGCTCGTGGATGAGCGAGTCCGCGAGATCATAGGCGTCGATCATCCGATCGCCCTGCCAGACCGATACGTATAGGGCTCCGGGCACCGAGTTGTCGGAGAACGAGACGATCTTTTCCGGATTGGCTGAAGGATCGCGAACAAACTGGACGGCGCGGCAAGCTTGGCGTAGCTCAGCGGCCAAGGCCGGCCGCCATGTCTCGATGATGCCGAGGGCTTGTTCGACCAACGGCCGGGCCTGAGCCGCTAGGCCCTCATCCTCGAAGTGTATCGCGTCGCCGAATGGTGTCCGCAGCCACCTGTCGGACCGAGCAACCGCAAGCCCCGGAAGCTCCGATGCCGGCCGCTCGACAAGGTCCATTAGATAGGCCGAGTCGGCTTCGATCGGATGGCCGTCGATGGCGTGGATCGCACGCCCCTGCGCGGCCGCGGTCCGGGCGCGTTGCCATGCGACCGCGCCGGGCTGGAGACTGATCTCCGCCAGATGATTCGGGTCCAGGACGCGGAGTGCGGTTACCAACGACCGCGCACGGGCCCCACCCCCTTCGAGGCTGGCCAGAGCCTCGAGAAACTCGCCCGTAAGCACGGTACGAGCGTCCCCGCAAAGATAGGCCATTGCATCGCCCGCGGTTTCCGCACGCTCGAAGCGGGCCAGGTCGAAGCCAGGCGGCAAGCGATTGGGAACTGGAGCTGGCTTTGCGAGGAGCTCATCCAAACGACATTGAACGTGAGCAACCAAGGCCAGCATCTCGCGGCAGTAGACCGTCGGATTGTCGAAGCCGTTCGCGCTGTAACGATGGGGCAAGGAGCCGCCGCCACAGACATCGACAATCGCGCAGGTTCGGCAGACTTCGCAGAGGCCCTCCCGGGTGAGCAGACGTCGGTGAACGGCGATGGGTTCAGACGTCGCGACTAGGGCGATCGGCCTGTCCAGCACAGTCCCGCCGAGCTTGGTTACGCCATCATCAGCGACCTTCAAAACGTCGAGGTCGTGGTAGCTGCCGTCTGTCTCAATGCTGATTAGGCTGACGTCGCCGAGGCCAAAGGCGTCGGTATGAGACGGCAGCCCCGTAACGGCATCAAGCAATGCCTCGAAAGTCCGTACCGGGAGATGAGGGTACTGGTCCAACCAGAGATCGAAGGCGCGCCTCTGCCAATCAATATAAAGATTGGGCGCTTCGGCGCGCCCCGGAGGAGGTCGTAGGTGGTGAGCGTCCGGCAACAGGAAATCGATCTTGGGAGGCTGGTACGCATCGAAGAACGCCAGAAGCTCGTTAGGCGGCGTCGAAGGGTCGATCACGGCGATGACGCCGGCGAACACCTTCGGGCGGCGCTGCAATCGCCTCAAGGCAGCAAGGGTTTTGTTGAAACTGGAGCGACCCTTGCGGGAAACCCGATGCTTGTCGTTGGCAGCGCGGGGTCCATCCAGGCTCAAGGAGACCGCGATGTCGGCCGCTTCGAAGGCATCCAGCGCCGCCTCGGTCAGAAGCAGACCGTTGCTTTGCAGACCGACTTCTACCTGCGCCGGCGTCGCGGCGCGGATGGCCCGCGCAAAGGTTACAAGGTTGTCGGCGCCAAAGAGAAGCGGTTCGCCACCATGGAAAACGACCGCGCAGCGGGTAAGACCAACCTCGGCGACATATTCGGCTAGCCGATCAACAAAGCCCGCCTGGTTCTCCGCGGACAGTGTCTTGGGCATGGAACGCCAAGACTGATCGGCGTGGTGATAGACGTAGCAGTAGTCGCAATCCAAATTGCAACGCGACGCCACCTTGACCAGGAAGGATGTGATCCTAGCAGGCGCCACGTGTGCTACATTTATGACCGGCTGTGCCGGTGATGCATCCGGTCATAACTCGTAATGACTTCGCTTGCGTTGACTTCCGCCAGCACCCGGCCCTTCAACCGTTGGAGCGCCGGATTGGACGATTGATTGCGAAGAAGGACGCGACGAACATCTCGGCCGGGACGGGCCGGCCGGCCCAGGGAAGCATCTGACATGAGGACTCTCCTTTCGATGCGACTCTATCATAGCCGATCACATCAAAGAATCTAGTACCCTGCCGTCGGTACCGTATTTTGTATAAATCTTGCAGATCAAGGTTAAGCATAGCGTGTAGTAGGTATATATCGAGTGATAATAAGTGATAGATTATATAGTATAAATATATCGTAGAAGTATGCTATTGATCGATCAGTCATTCTTTTTCTGTTCCTCGTACGTTGGTCATCAATGACCGCGCCTTCGCCGCAAATACCTACGTACGACCCCGTCCGGACGACAGATCGCTAGCTCGGCCGGGGTATATCTTGGATATAGTAGAATGCACAATTTGCTCACGAAATTACCGGTTAGGCCGCCTGAAAAGCTGGCTGGATGGCAGCAAGACGATCAAGCTTCCAGTCGACGAGTGTGTCGCCCTCGCCGGAACATGCTCGTGAGGAGTTTCGGGCATCCCGCTTCGGTCAGGGTGTCCCGCTGCAGCGCGAGGTTCTGGTCCGCGGTCGAGACGCGGGCACAGCCGAGCAAAATGCGAGTCTTTGAGTTAGGCCTCGCGATTGACGCCCAACGGAAGCCGATCGGGGCTGGCGGCAAGTTTGGCTTTGGCCGTTGGCGCGCGTCTGAATTCGACTCTGCAATTCACATCCCCTCTGTGTCGTCCAGCTCGTGCTCTCCGTCGCGGGGATCCTTGTCCTCACCCATCAACCCGAGCGCGCTATCGAGCTCGGCCTCGTCCCCGTCTCTCTGCACCAGTCCTTCGGCCTTGAGCCGTTCGAGGTCGGGCAGGTCGCGCAGCGAGGCGAGGCCGAACGCCTCGAGGAACTTCCGCGTCGTCACATAGGCGAAGGGGGCGCCCGGCTGAGGCGCGCGGATGGCGCCGTCGATCAGGCCCTGGCGCTTGAGCGCGGCGATGACGTCGCGGCTGATGTCCCGTCCCGCCAGCCTGGAAATCTCCCCCCTTGTCACCGGCTGCAAATAAGCAATCGCCGTCAGCGTAAAAATCTCGGTCTTGGTGAGCTCCCCGACCGCGTCCCCCGCGCGCCCGGGATGGGCGGCGCGAATCGCCGGCGCGAACCGGGCTTTCGTGCGCAACGCATAACCGCCGGCCACGAGGGTGAGGTCGTAGGGGCGGCCGCGCAGCTCGTGGGTGAGATCAGCGATCAGATCGTCGAACCGGCAGGCTTCGCCGATGAGGCGGACGAGCGCCTCGCGCGGCACGGGTTTGTCCGAGGCGAAGATCGCGGCTTCGACGCGCAGCATCCATTCCCGCCAGCGCGCGGCCAGCGGCAGGTCGAGAAGGTCGGTGTCGAGCGGCTCGTCGCCCTCGCGTCGGCGGCGGCGGGCGGCGGCGCTCATAGGCCGTAAAGCCGGAAGGCGGCCCGTCCGGTGAGTTCGCGGGCGGCGCCCAAGGCGACGAGCCGGTCGAACAACCGGCGGGCGGCGCGGTCGGTCATCGGGGCCTGACGCGCCGCCTCGGCCGGGGAGACGCAATCTTGGTTGAGCAGCAGGTCGACGATTTTGGCGGCTGGTTTGGCCCGCAGCTTGGGCGCGACGGCGATGAGGGTCTCGGAGCGGCGGGAGAGGTCTGCAGCGAGGTCGAGGGCCGATGCGGTGGCCAGCGCGATCGCGCCGGCGACCGCGCTCGGCCAGGCTGGGTCGTAGGGCGTCGGCCGCCGGCCTCCGCCTGGCGGTCGCAGCGCCGGATCGAAGATTTTGGCGGCGACCAGCGGCAGGGGCCGCAGCCAGCGCAGCCGGACGGCGATGGCGAGGTCGAAGATCCAAAGGGCGAGGATCTCGCCATCGGCCGCGGGGGCGTCCGGGAACGCGGAGAAGGCGAACGCGGCGGCCTTCGCAGCCGCGGAGACCGGATCGCTCTCCCCGGCGCAAGCCTTCAGGCTGGATGCGAGGCATTCGGGTCCACGGCCAGGTCGAGCCCCGCCGCCGCGGCGGCGAGCTGGCCGGGGTCGAGGCTGGGCGGCCGGTTGGCGAGCTCCCGCCAGAGCTGAAGGAGCCTCGCGGCCGGGCCGGCGTCGCCGACGGCGAAGCGCAGGTCGCGCAGCGCGCCTTCGTCGGCGTTGAGGCGCAGGATCTTGGCGGAGGCGGCGGCGCTCTGAAGCGCCAGGCGGGCGCGCAGCGCCCCGGCGCAGGGCGGGTCGCGGCGCAGATGCGCGTCGAGGAGGGCGAGACCGGCGCCGGCCGCGAACAGGGGATCCTCCCCTGCCCTGCCGCTCGCCCGCGCCCAGGCTGGGACCGGCGCGGCCGCCAGAGACGGAAAGGACTGTCGGATCAAGGCGTCCGCGGACTTCCGCGCCGGTCGTGCGCGCCTAAGGCTCGGCGCAGGAACGGCCTCGCCGAGGTCGGCGATCGGGTCGGGAACGAGGGTCAGGTCGGCGCGAATCACCTGGGCATGATGAGTCTTGTGCGGCGCTTTGTCACGTTATGTGGCGAGGAATCCGCCCCGCTTGTCGTGGGCTGGCAATGTCCGATAACGTTACTTTATCGGACATGAGTCGAGGGCGCGCTGAAACCCCATGCCAAGCGCCGCAAAATCAGGCCCTGAGCCCCCCTCGGCGCTTCCGCAGGACGCTCCAGAGTTGCGCTTCGAGGCCGCCGAGGCGTCGGAAAGCGCCCCGCTGGGTATCGGCAGGGCCGCGGCGCCCCCCTGCCCTGCCCCCGCGGGCCAGCGGGCTCAGCGGCCGGCTGGCCAGCTTGGCGGAGACCGCCAAGGCCTACGCCCGCTCGGCGCAAGCCGACAACACCCGGCGGGCCTACGAAGCCGACTGGAGAATGTTCGCCTCCGCCGCCACCTCGGTCGAGCCGAAGACGATTTCGCCGACCGATCCGGCGGCCCGCTACTCCGCTTCAGCCAACTCTGTCGCCGGTATGCCTACTCCGACAACTATCTCATCGATCTGAAGCATGCGGTGATCATGGACGTTGAGGCGACGACGGCCATTCGTCAGGCTGAAGTCGGCGCGGCAAAAACAATGCTCGACCGCACGGCTGCACAGTTCGACGTGACTCCCTCACGCCTGGTCGCCGATGGGGCTATGGCTCAGCCGAGATGGTCGGGTGGCTGGTGGACGAGCACGGGATCGAGCCGCACGTGAACCTGATCGACAAGTCCGAGCGCACGGACGGAACTTTCTCCCGCAGCGACTTCGCATTCGATACCGAACGCGACCTCTGTGTCTGTCCCGGAGGTAAGGAGTTGCGGAAATACCGCCGCGCGTTCTCCGCGCCGCGCGAGGGCATCGCGAAGGACGGCGCGATCCGCTATCGCGCCGCTCAACACGACTGCGACGCCTGCATGCTCAAACCCAAGTGTTGTCCGAATATGCTCGCACGCAAGATCGCGCGATCCGTTCCTGAAGCGGCTCGTGACAAGGCCCGTGCGATCGCCAAGACCGAGGCCTACGCCGTCTCATGTCGCGAACGAAAGAAGGTTGACATGCTCTTCGCTCATCTGAAGCGCATCCTCAGGCTCGGTCGATTGCGCCTCCGCGGTCCAAACGGAGCCAAAGATGAGTTCCTATTAGCCGCCACCGCCCAAAATCTCCGGAAGATGGCGAAGCTCATCCCTCATCCAGCGCTGTTCTTCGCCACATGAGGCGCAGAGGCTAAGCTTCGTTTTCCTGACGGCCCTTCTCCATGCCAAACGCGGCCGCCAAGAGAACGGGTTTTTCAACGCTATCGACGTATTGCGGACGTAGCAGATCACGGCCTTGGACACCTCAAATTGGGTGGAAACGGACCTACTGTGCTCGGCTCGGAAGGGCTGGAGCGTTACCGAAAGCCGCTATTCCATTGCGAGCGCGAGGTACTTCACCGCGCAAGCCCGACTGAAATCTCGACGGGTCGATTTTTCGTCGCACGAAAGCTGTGGAAACATCCGGAAACGCTCGGGAAGCGCGTTGACATTCCAATGCAGGAAGTACGGATTCAAGTCGCCGAGGGCGCAAACTGTCGGCCCGGGGCTGCACAGGCTTTTAATCAGTTAGTATTCCTGTAGTTTAAGTTGCTTCGAAATCTAGTATATTTTCTTCGATCGGTGGGGCGTCATGCAATCAAGAACGCGAAGCAAATTCGCGGCTGTACTCATCTCAAGTGGATTGAGCGGTTGCGGACTGACTGTTCCTCAAGTAGCTGAAGTCTGGGATCGCGACTACCCCGGAGACCCTATTGAGGGCACCCAAACGATGACAGCGACTGCTCAAATCGAATACGAGATAAAGCAAAAGGTGTATTGCGAGCTAAGGTATGCTGTTCAACAGGCGGAAGCAGTCCCTCCCAAGGGGCAACTTCCCGATGATTGGGGGGTACAACTGCAATTAAGTCTTCAGGTTGATGAGTCGGTTGCATTGAACCCGAGTGTGACCTTTACACGGTACTTAACGAATGTTATGAAGATCTTCGGTGTGTTCCCCATTACTAAGACAACTAACGACGTTACCATAGCTCAGTCTTTCAGTCTTGGCTTCGGGGCAAATCTTTCGAGCGAGGCTCTGCGACAGGATAAGTTCAACACCTATTATTTGGTCAAAAGGCTAAGGGACCCAGTATCAGCCATCTGCCAAGACGATGGAAAGCCGAACCCTGAAAATGATTATTTCAATAGCGGGAGGTATAAAAAGCTGTGGCCTCCTGCAAAAAGTTCTCCTCTGCTAATCCAGAGCGACTTGGGGATTAAGGATTGGCTTGTTGGCGCACTGTTATTCGACATAGCACTTCCTTCGTCACTTCCTTTGTCGTCACCGCAGCCGTCGCCTTCTAGCGGGGGGAATTTCAAAGGCACGTTTGAAGGAAAATTCACAGGGCCAGGAACATTCGAAGGAAAAACTTCGGGTGGTGGATCATCGTCCGGTGGCGGAGGTGGTGGAGGCGGCTTCGCTCAAGATTCATTTTCACAGGAGATCAAGTTCATTATCACTTCTAGCGGCAACGCAACGCCAACCTGGAAGCTACTACCGGTTTCGGCCAACGCAGGAAATGCACCTTTCTTCAGCATTGGACGCATTCGTACCCACGATCTTCTCATGACGATCGGCCCCCCAACGCAACGAACAACGAACGATTTTCTGGCTTCTCAGATCGGTCAGGCAGTCCAAGGCGGGATCAGCCAGGCAGCCACAAGCGGTACCCAGTAACGTGCACATGTTAGTCTACGGCTTCATGCGGCTGACAAGGCCTGAGTCTCCCGCCTGAGGTCTTTCGCAATCGATCAGCCCGAGCCAAGCTTTCGTAGTGTGAGAGTGCTGCGGCGTCGGGGGTAGCGTAGCTGCTTGTCGAGGCGCTTGTCCACGCACCCACGCTTTGTTGCCCTCTTCGCCGCGTGGTTATTCACGCCGTCTACCGATACGCTCGCCCGCGCCCGGCCCGAGGCGCCTAATTCGTCAGGGCTCCTTCGTCAGCGCTTCGAAACTTTCCTTCGACAACGGACCGCGACAGATCAGCTCGCATGTAACATCGTAACAAACTGCCGAACAAGTATTTTGATCAAGATTGCTCGCGATGTCGGAAGGAATTCCCTTCACAGGAGCGATTCCCTTCACGAGAGGAATTGCCTTAACGGGAGCACAACCGCCGTTAAAAGGAACCGTGTGTGGTGGACAAGACGGCGAACTGTTCCCCGTTGTGTTGGTCTGCTGCGCCTGCGCCATAGGCGACATAGAGAGAGTCAATCCGAAGAAAGGCAGTACTATAGAGATAGTTTTCATTTTCATCTGGTTCCCTCCTTGTGATGGCATTGCGACAAATTTCTGGCGTCGAACTGGATAACATAGCGGGTCCTGTCAATCGCGTTCGGAGTGACCATGGTCTCCATCGTACCACCGCACGTCCGCCGTCAGCATGACCACTATCCAACGGTTGATGGAGTTACCGTGTAAGACATTCGCGCGTGGGACCATCGATGGTGGCATAATATAATTTTTCAGGTGGTCCTCCGGGCTCGGCCCCTTTTTGGGTGCGAACCACTATTCCGTTAAAGGTGACAGAGCTCCCCTTTGTTAACCTTTCCACGACACAGGATGACGTTATATCGCCGCTTTCAAGTAGCGGTACTGTCCTTCTGACGTTCACAGGCGAAACAATGTCAATTGGATGCCCAACCAAAGAGGCGGACTGTTGCGATATCGCAGTTTTTAGCACGTCACAACCAAAAGGATATTTGCCATCTGCGCTTCCCGCAGAGCAGGAAGCGTCATCCGCGTCTCCAAGAAATACCGCATTACTGTCCAGAGCGGCTATAGCTTTATCCTTTATCTCTTTATCGTCTTTCAACGTTGAATTAAATATTATACCCTTGTTGACGGCCGAAGCAAAGGCGACTGTTCGAGCTTGCGACAAAGCAACATTAACGCCTCCAGCAATCCCTTTGTCTTGTGAGGCCACCAACTGTTGAGCCACGGCTAACGAATCCGCGGTGAGCGTCACTCCCCCTGCTTGAGTCTCTATACTTGCTTCACTCGGCGGCGTGGTTGGCTTGCATTGCCCAAGACAATAATAAATACCCATCTGATCGTAATACCCCGGCGTTTGTGCCTTCGTCGAAAGGTCGGCGACTTTTACCTGTACATCCTTAGCCAAATCCTGCGTCCCGCTAGTCGCGTCCTTGGGTAGTTCCACAAGTAGCAGTCGCGTAAATAGAGAATTAATTGGCGGGCAGACCGGAGAATTAACTGGTTTGCAGCCTGTGGTTGGAAACAAATCAAACGCTGTCTGACCGAGGCTGGCCGCGTAAAAGACAGCCATACCTATAGGGAACGGCACCGATGGGTTGATCCCTCCCCGATTTCCTATCGCTTTGGTCATTGTAGGAAACGGATCATTTCTACAAGCATCCAAGATAAATACTACAACTGCGGCCCTCGTATTCGTTATATCAGTATACATATCTGTCAACGATATTAAAGCTGAGCGTAATTGAGGGATCGATGTAATAGAGGCGGGATTCGGCATGTCAATTGGAACTATATAATTTGTACCATCGACCTCGACACCATGCCCAGAATAATAAACGAGAACTTCGTCATTTGGATTTATGCTGTTAACAAAGTCACCCCAGGCAGCGATCAGGTCGTTCCTATCCAGTTTGTCATCTTGCATCAGCGTCACATTGTAGCCCAGGTTTATCAAAGCCCCCTGCATCGCTGGAGCATCGGACGCCGGGCCCAGCAATTTGGGTATGCTGGGGTTAACGTAATTGGCGATCCCGAATATAAATGCTTTTCGTGCTGCAAAAGCGGGCTGACCGGACGACATTGCAATCGCAATTAACGCGAATGTAGTGGTATAAAGTAACCGACCTAGTCCTCCTCGCAAGCGGTCAAATTTAGCCATCCTTTTAGACCTCCCAAATTGGCCGCGGCTCGCCGACAACGAAAAAAACTACGGCGCGAAGTTGGAAACGTCGCTTGAAACTGCTAACCTCGCACATGAAGAGTGAAATTTCAACAAGTAAAGACGGCTAGCCGCTGGACGTTATCTCGGCCAAACCTCCTCGCAGCGCGTACGACCGATTTCTAGAATGGATAGAATCTGACACTTCGAACCCGCCGTGTTCGCGGTTAGCCCTTGGAACCGTAGGGAACCCGGCGGACTCTAATGTCTGATGTTGGCCGCTAGCGTTAACCGCCGTATCGAAGCTAATCGGGGAGGCCGGTCAGGGTCGACTTAACCCGTTCGCCAAGCCCTTGCGGAATGACCGGTATTTGCGCGAAGCAGCCAGGCGCCGATTGGGTTTTGACCCAGCAAAAAGAGCTTGTGTTTCAGCGGCAAGGAGACTCATCACTATCGATAAACACTAATTATCGATATCAAGCCATCTCGGAGGAAAAACTTGCCAGCTTCGGGCCTCGCATGATAGGACTCGGCGCGATCTCGCCCTCCTTAAGCCCCCAAAATGCCGGAACCCCAGCTCTCCATCCGCTCCGCCAAAGCCCGCGCCCTCGCCCAAAGCCTCGCCCGCCGCACGGGCCTGTCGATGAACCGCCTGGTCGAGCGCGCGCTCGAACGCTTCGACAGCGAGCTCCGGTCGGGCTCCAACGCCCACCCGATCGACGCCGTCTGGGCTTTGGCCGAAGAGGGCCGACGGGAGGCGAAGCCGGGCGCGACCTCCGCCCACGATGATCTCTACGACGAGTCGGGCTTGCCGAAGTGACCCCCCTCCCGGCCGCCTCTCGCACCGCCGCGGCGCCAAGGATGATCGCCCTCGACACGTCGGCGGTCGCCGCCATCGCGCTCCACGAGCCGGAGGCGGAAGACTTCAAGCGCGCCCTTCGGGACGAGGCGGTGCTGATCGGCTGGCCGACCCTGTTCGAGATCCGCATCGTGCTCGCCGCCAAGGGGTTCGCCAACGCCGCGGCCATCGTGACGGCGCTGGCCGAGGCGCCCAACGTCACGCCCCTGCCCTTCGACCGCAAACACTTTGCGGCCGCAGAGGCGGCCTTCGACCGGTATGGTAAGGGCCGCCACCCTGCCGGCCTCAACATGGGCGACTGCTTCGCCTATGCCGTCGCCGCGGTCAGCCGCGCACCGCTTCTATTCAAAGGCGACGATTTCCCACGCACCGACATTCCTCGCCACCCAGCGTCGGCCGCCCGCAGGTCTCGCGGGTGACAGACATCGCGTCAGCGTTCCTCCATGATCCGCGGACGCGGAGGGCGCTCGAACTCGACACGCTCGCCGCCATCCTGCCCATCGATCGGCGCGACCGGCTCGCCGAGCTTCTGACCGACGACGACGTTGAGATCCTCAAGCACCTGGCCCGCGAGGGGATGGGCGAGAACACCCTGCGCGCTCTTGCCTCCGACCTCGCCTACCTCGAGGCCTGGGCGCTTGCGGGTACGGGAGCGCCCCTGCCCTGGCCGGCCGCCGAGGCGCTGGCGCTCAAATTCGTGGCGCACCACCTTTGGGATCCTGGTAAGCGCGAAGCCGACGACCGCCATGGCATGCCGGCCGACGTCGGCGACGCTCTACGCGCCAACGGCTTGTTGCGAACCAAAGGCCCGCACGCGCCCGACACCGTCCGGCGGCGCCTCGCGAGCTGGTCGACCATGCACCGCTGGCGAGGGCTCGAGGGCCCATTCGCCTCCCCTGCCCTCCGCTCGGCCCTGCGCCTCGCCGTCCGGGCCTCCGGGCGTCCCCGTCGGCGGAAGAGCGAGCGCGCCGTCACGCGCGACATTCTCGATCGGCTCACCGACACGTGCCGCTCCAACGAACTCGTCGACGTCCGCGATCTCGCGATCCTGATGGCCGCCTTTGGCTCGGGCGGCCGCCGGCGCAGCGAGATCGCCGGCCTCCGACTCGAGCAGCTGCGAGACGACCCGCCCGTCTCGTCCGATCCCACAGACCCGACCTCGACGCCGCTGCCCTGCCTCTCGGTCCGACTCGGCCGCACCAAGACGACCGAGGCCAACGACGACGCCAAGGCCCTCATGATCGGCCCACCCGCCGCGGCGCTGAAAGCCTGGATCGCACGCGCCAAGATCGCACGCGGCCCGGTCTTCCGCGCCATAGACCGTTGGGGAACGCTCGAGGAACGGGCACTGAGCCCGCAATCGGTGAACCTGATCGTCAAGCGCCGCTGCGCCGCGGCCGGGTTGGATCCGCGGGAGTTCTCGGCGCATGGGCTGCGCTCGGGCTATCTCACCGAGGCGTCCCGCCAGGGGGTGTCGCTGCCGGAAGCCATGCAGCAGTCCCAACATCGATCCATCCAACAGGCGGCCAGCTATTACAACGACGCGGATCGGACAGAGGGCAAGGCCGCGCGGCTGGCGATCTGAACGGCGAGTTTCGCGGGCGCCATTCGCGAGGGGCCCTCGAGTTAGCCGCGGCTAACCCGGCGACGGCGGGCAGGGCAGGGCATCGTTGTTAATAGCTTGTCAACCCGTATTGTCTTGCAGAGCGGACCGAATCGAGCATACTTCCGATATCTGCAGAATTTGGCGCGATCGCGTGATTTTTCCGCGCCACGGACCGCTGGGGACGCTCGAGGAACGGGTGCTGAGCCGGCAATCAGGGAACCTCATCGTCAAGCGCCACTGCGTCGCCGCCGAGCTCAATCCGCGGGACGTCTCGGCGCATGACTGCGCTCGGGCATCTCACCGAGGGGCTCGCCAGGGCGTGACGCTGCCCGAGGGCATGCAGCAGCCCCAGCGCCGCTCCATCCAACAGGCGGCCGCTACTGCAACGACGCTGATCGGACAAAGGGCAAGGCGGCCCGGCTGGCGGTCTGAACGGCCGAGTTTCGCGGTGCGCCACCAAACGCGAGGGCACCCGAGTTAGCCGCGGCTAACCTGACGGCGGGCAGGGCAGGGCGTCGTTGTTAATACCTTGTCAACCCTTATTTTCTTGCAGAGAGGACCGAATCGAGCATACTTCGGACATCTGCGGAATTTAGCGCGATCGCGTGATTCTTCCGCAACTGCCGTCCGATTGGAAGAACAAGATGGAGATGACAGGTAGAGTGGAAGCCAATACGCAGCAGGATGAGCTTAAGACGCTCATCCAACGTCATTCTGTGGCCTTGGCGACGCAACTGCAGGCGCATCACCTCAGCATATTTCCGCCAAACGCGGAAAAGGGAATCCGGAGCTTTTCCCCAGCCGAGGCGGCAAAGTTCGTTGGAATCACAGAAGGCTATTTGAGGCAGGTGGCTGCAGAGCTGCCGGGTGTCTCCAATGTGTCGAGCGGCGGCCGAAGGTCCTATTCGGTTGAGGCCATCCACGAGATTCGCAAGCATCTTGACGCCGGCTCCCGTAGCAGTCGCCGATACCTTCCATGGCGGACCGACGATGAGCAGCTCCAAGTCATCACGGTGATGAATTTCAAGGGCGGATCGGGGAAGACAACCACGACGTCGCATCTTGCTCAATATCTCGCACTGAGGGGCTATCGTGTCCTTGCGATAGACCTTGACCCGCAGGCGAGCCTTTCCGCGCTGTTTGGGCATCAACCCGAACTTGATGTCGGTCCCAATGAAACCCTTTATGGGTCAATCCGATACGACGACAGCAAGCGGCCCATCGCCGAGATCGTCCGTGCGACATACATTCCGGATCTCCACCTCATCCCCGGCAACCTCGAACTTATGGAGTTCGAACACGACACGCCGAAGGCCCTTATGACGAGGGCGCCGGGCGATACGCTGTTCTTTGCCCGAATAGGTCAGGCGCTTGCCCAGGTCCAAAAACTCTATGATGTCGTGGTGATCGATTGCCCACCACAGTTGGGTTTCCTAACAATGTCGGCGCTCACCGCGGCAACGTCTGTCTTAATCACTGTTCATCCACAAATGCTCGATGTCATGTCGATGAATCAGTTCCTGTCGATGACAGGCGAACTGCTCGACGAAATAAGCCGGGCAGGCGCGTCATCTCATTACTTGTGGATGAAATACCTTGTCACCCGCTTTGAACCAAGCGACGGACCACAGAACCAGATGGTCGCGTTCCTGCGGTCGATATTCGGCGATCACGTGCTCAACCACCCGATGTTGAAGAGCACTGCCATTTCCGATGCCGGACTCACAAACCAGACGATCTTCGAGATCGATCGCGGTCAGTTTACGCGATCGACCTATGACCGAGCGATAGAGTCGGTCGAGAACGTCAATGGAGAGATTGAAGCGCTCATTAAGAAGGCATGGGGGAGGGCTGCGTGAGCAGGAAGCAGATATTTGCAAACCTTGCTCCTCCCCCGGCGGAGCCTCCAGCGGAGGGTGCCAGCGGTGCCCCGCAAGAATCCCCGGCGCCGCGCCGGCCGTCGCGGATGCGACCCCTCATCGGCTCACCCGACCTAATCGATGACGGCAGCCGTTCTCCGGTCGGGGCGCTGGGACAATCCCTGGGAGAGATGAGCGAACGCTCGAGACGAGCGGAGGAGATCGAAAAGAAACTCACCGCCGGTCAGACCATCGTCGAGTTGGACCCGGGCTCTGTCGAGCCATCCTTCGTCCCCGATCGAATGCCGGCGGATGATGAGACATTCCGAGGATTTCTCGAAGCGATACGAAAAGAAGGGCAGCAGGTACCAATTCTGGTGCGGCCCCACCCTGAGAACCGTGAGAAATATCAGGTGGCCTTCGGACATCGCCGCCTGCGCGCGGCGCATGACCTTGGCATCCCGGTCAAGGCGATCGTGCGTTCTCTTACGGACCAGGAGCTGGTGGTTGCCCAGGGACAGGAGAATAACGAACGCCGGGATCTCTCCTATATCGAGAAGGTCCGCTTTGCGCAGCGGCTAGAACAGAAGTTCTCTCGAGACGTCATCATGTCCGCTCTATCGGTCTACAAGAGCGACCTCTCGAATATGCTTTCCGTGGCGACAAAGATTCCGGCTGATATCATCGACGCGATCGGCCCCGCACATGGCATCGGCCGACGCAGCTGGATGGCACTCGCAGGTGGGTTAGCCTCCAGCGAGCGCCATGCCCAAAGAGCCCGAGAAATCGCAAATCAAGCGGACTTCGCCTCACGATCCTCAAAGGAGCGATTTGAGGCCGTAGCCCAATCGTTAAAGGATACCAATCCGGGCCGCGAAGCGGGCCCTGTCCTATCCGCATCTGGCAACGAAATCGGTAGAATTTTGGAGACCCAACAAAAGGTCACGCTCACAATCGATCGTCGAGCGTCGCCAGAATTTGCAGAGTTTGTGATCCGCGAACTTCCTCGTCTGTTCGATGACCATCTGAAGAGACGATAGAAGGCGTCAACTAACCGTCAAGAAACAGGAGATCAGCCCAGCAAAAGAAAAAGGCCCCCGAAACAGCGTCCGGAAGCCCTTCTCGTAGTTTGACACCTAGAGAATCACACTTCCGCGAATCACAGTCAAGACTCCCGTTAGGGAAACACGCCGTTCCGGTGAGCAGATTTCTTTTGCCTAGCGGTAGGTGAAAGATCATGCAGACGCATATCCCAACGGTGCCCTTCGGGCGTCGATCGGTGCCCCTTGGCCTGATCGCTACGCAAATCGAGACGAACGCCTTCGCCGCTACGTGTAGGACGAGGCGGGAACTCCTCCACGGCGAGTGTCTAAGGACCTATCGGAAGCCAGACGCTTCTCTATGCGTCAGCGACCGGGCTCTCACAATACTGCATGCCCTCCTAACGTTTCACCCAGTGACGAGGAGCAGGCCGCAAAAAAAGTTTTCGCGACCCCGTACTTGTTCGCGCCGTGCGGCGCCTACAGTTGCGGTCGCCCTAACTGACAGGAGGAAGATGATCGAAAAGCAGCCCAACCCTCAGCAGATCGGCACCGATGAACGGCGCCTGACTGATCAACCACAACTGGAGTAACGCGCAAAAAAAAAACGCTCCCGGAACGGAATGACCGCCCCGGAAGCCCGACAACAAAATTCTCAGCTTCAGCACCTGAGAAAGTAGGGCTTCCGCCAATTTCTGTCAAGAGTCGCGCCGGTTTGGCGAGCGGGATTTTTTTGCCTTAACTAAGGCACGAAACACATGGAATCCGTTCTTCCGACGACGCCCTTTGGGCGGCGATCGCTGGCGCTCGCCCACATCGCAAGCCAGATGGCCGCCAAGCACCGCTCCCCTGAGGCCGCGGCCAACAAATGGCTCGTGTTCCAAGACCTTTGCGCGGCCAAACTCCGCTTGGGCTTGCCCGACCGATCGCTCACCGTCCTCGAAGCCCTTCTCACCTTCCACCCAGAGACGGTTCTGACGGGCGACGATCTGATCGTATTCCCATCCAACGACCGGCTCGCGTTGCGCGCGAAGGGCATGGCCCACACGACCATGCGCCGCTACCTCGCCCTTCTCGTCGACGCCGGCATTATCATCCGCAGGGATAGCCCGAACGGAAAGCGCTTCGCCCGCAAAACCGCTGGCGGCTCGATACGCCAAGCCTTCGGCTTCGATCTCGCCCCGATCGTCGCCCGCGCCGCCGAGTTCAAGAACCTGGCGGAAGAAGTGCAAGCCGATCGGTGCGCGCTTCAGTACTCCCGCGAGCGGATCAGCCTCGCCAGACGCGACATCGTCAAGATGATCGCCACCGGCCTCGATGAGGGCGTCCCAATCCCAGCGACGGGGCAGGGGCCCTCGACTTGGGAAGCCGTGCACACTCTCTATCGAACCATCGTCGCCCGAATTCCACGGGCCGGCGTCCTGGCTGACATCGAGCCGATCGCCGAAGAACTGACCGCGCTCGCCCAGCGCCTGCTCAACATCCTGGAAACGCACATCAAAACGATAAAAATGGACGCCAATGAGCGCCAAAGTGGGCGCCACATACAGAATTCAAACACAAAGCGCCCTACTGAACTTGAACCTAGCCTCCAAGAGGGCAGGGCGGCGAGGGCGGAGCCAAATGGACAACCGTCCGCCGCGACGGAACGATCCTACCCTCTGGGTATGGTCCTCAAAGCTTGTCCCGACCTTGCCGACTACGCAAAGGGCGGAATCTCGAGTTGGAGGGATTTTCTTGCGGCGGCGGCGGTCGTCAGACCGATGCTGGCAATCAGTCCCAGCGCCTGGGAGGACGCGCAAACGGTGATGGGCGAAGCCGCGGCTGCCGTCGTCGTCGCCTGCATCCTTCAGCGAGCAACCGCGATCAAGTCCGCAGGCGGCTACCTTCGCGAGCTCACCCGCAAGGCGGAAGCCGGCCAGTTCAGCCTGGGGCCGATGCTGATGGCGCTGATCGGTCGCCAAAACCGCGAGCAGAAACGTGCCTGAAAGCTGGCGTCGGCTTGTGTTGTCAGTGCTGGCTCTCTAGGTTGGTAGTGTTATCGAGAAGGAGTGGAGCCGTGAACGACCGGATGAACAATGCGAGCCGCCTTGTTTCGTCCGATCTCACGGGTTTCCATGTCCGCCTTCCTAACGCTCGATTCGATTTCAGCTCAAACACCTGAACACCAAGTCCTCTTTAGCGATCTGACCCTCTCGATCGGCGCCGAACGAGTCGGACTGGTCGGGCGGAACGGTTCGGGCAAATCCACCCTTATCCGCATCATCGCCGGCATGGCCGAACCTGCTGCCGGCGCCGTCCAGCGGATGGGCGCCATCGCCGTCCTCGCTCAGGATTGGCCGGAGGATCTGACGCTCGCACGTGCCCTCGGTGTCGCCGAAGGCATGGCCGTTCTCCAGCGTGTCTTGTCCGGCGAGGGCAGCGCGGGAGACTTCGATGCTGCCGACTGGACGCTCGAATCGCGAGTCGACGCCGCGCTCGCCGAGGTCGGTTTGGCTGGGACGGGCCTCGATCGGACGATAGGATCGCTATCCGGCGGCGAGCGTACCCGCGTCGGCGTCGCGCGCCTCCTTGTGGAGGCGTCAGACCTTCTTCTGCTCGACGAGCCCACCAACAATCTCGATGCACCCGGCCGTGCTGTGATCCATTCACTAATCCGCAATTGGTGCGGCGGCGTCTTGGTCGCGAGCCACGATCGCGAGCTTTTGGAGACGATGGACCGCATCGTCGAGGTGAATCCAGTTGGTGTGCGCATCGTCGGCGGTGGCTGGTCGGTATTCGCCGCGTTGCGTGACGCGGAACGGGATAGGGCGGCCGATGACCTGGATCGTTCGAGCGCCGCCCTGCGCGAAGCCCAGCGTGCGGTCCAACGCCAGCGCGAAGCCAAGGAACGCCGCGACAAGACCGGACGCGCCTTCGCGGCGAAAGGTTCTGAGCCGAAGATCATCCTCGGCGCGAAGGCCGAGCGCGCAGAGGACAGTGGCGGGCGTGCGCGGCGCTTGGGCGAGCGGCAAGTGAGCGAGGCAATAGCGAGGGCTGAAGAGGCACGAGCGAGAGTAGAAGTTCTAACGCCTCTGACTATCGCGCTGCCGCCAAGCGGCTTGCCCTCGGCCGCGCGTGTGCTGGCGCTGGAGAGGGTCACCGTCGATGTCGGAGAAAGACAGCTCGGACCATGGACTTTCGAACTCTACGGCCCAGAACGAATTGCTGTGACTGGCCCGAACGGCGCAGGCAAGACCACGCTTTTGAGGGTTTCGGCAGGCTCGCTCGCGCCGACGAGCGGCACCGTGCGCCGTGTCGAGAATCGCATCGCGATGCTCGATCAGCATGTCGGGCTCCTTCACCACGACACCAGCATCCTCGCCAATTTCCGACGGCTCAATCCGTCGTTGAGCGAGCATGATGCCTATGCGGCCTGTGCGCGCTTTGCTTTCCGGAACCGTGACGCTCGGCAAAAGGTCGGTACGCTGTCAGGTGGGGAACGCTTGCGCGCGGGACTTGCGTGCACGCTGGCGGGCGCGCGCCCGCCATGGCTCTTGATCCTCGACGAGCCAACCAACCACCTCGACATTGAGTCCGTGGAATTGCTCGAAGAGGCGCTCCGCGAATTCGACGGTGCGCTGATGGTCGTCAGCCACGATCCAGCCTTTGTGGAGGCAGTGGGCGTCGAGCAAGAATTTAACGTTGAGCAATCCCGGCGATAGCGAAAAATCCCAGCATTGCTACGACCTGGGCGCCATCCGCAGCCCAAATGTCGTGACGCCACGCCTTGGCGGCGATCGCCGCGATGTTCCCCGCGCGCCCCAGCGAACGGCGCGCCTAGCGTGCAGTCTTTGACCAATCGTGACGTCGGCCCACCTACAAAGGCTCGCTCAGCGGCGGCGCCAAGTTCCTCTTCCGCTTGCCCCGTCGGCTCAATCCTTCCCACGGCTCGTTCTCGCCGAGGCCGCGATTGACGCTCTGAGCAACGTCGTCATCGAGAGTCTTTGCGCCGATACGCTCTACGCACGGTGAAGGTCAGACGACGGCCAACCAGTCCTGGAGTTTGGACCACCTCCGCCGGCCGGACGTGTTTTTAACGGCCATGGCTATAGCTTTCTTCTGACCAAGCATGATGACGAGCCGCTTGCCCCGCGTCACCCCGGTGTAGAGCAGGTTCCTTTGCAGCATGGCGTAGTGCTGGGTTAGGACCGGAATGACGACGACCGGGTATTCTGACCCCTGCGATTTGTGGATTGTCGTCGCATAGGCGAGCACAATTTGGTCGAGCTCACCGAACTGGAAAGAGACCGAGCGACCGTCGAAGTCGATCACTATCTCTCCTGTTTCGAGGTTAATTGTCTTCACGAAACCGACGTCGCCGTTGTAGACCTCCTTGTCGTAGTCGTTCTCGACCTGCATCACCTTGTCTCCGACCGCATAGGTCGTGCCGAATTTCTCAATGCGAGGCTCGGTCCGCGGATTCAGCGCTTTCTGTAACTCGATATTGAGCGAGCGAGCGCCGACTCCTCCTCGGTTCATCGGACATAAAATCTGGATATCGCGGACCGGATCGACGCCAAAGCGGCGAGGGATGCGGTCCTTGACGATCTCGATCAGGCGCGGGACCGCGACTTCGGGTGTATCGGCGGGCACGAAATAGAAGTCGGTCTCGCTCTCCGGCTTCAGGAGGTCCGGCAATTTCCCGGCGTTGATCCGGTGCGCACTCTGGATGATCTGGCTGTCGGCGGCTTGCCGGAACACCTCCGTCAGACGCACGACAGGAACGGCCTTGCTTGCGATGATGTCGGCGAGCGCCTGTCCCGGCCCAACGGGAGGGAGCTGGTCGACGTCGCCGACGAAGATGACGGCGGCATCATTGGGAACGGCCTTGAGAAGCGCGTTCATCAGGAGAACGTCGACCATGGAGCTCTCATCAACCACGAGCAACTCGCAATCGAGCGGGTTCTCCTCGTTGTGCTTGAAGCTGCCGTTCTTCGGATCGACCCCAAGCAGCCGATGAATGGTTTTGGCCTCTCGGCCTGTGGTGTCGGTCATGCGTTTCGCCGCGCGCCCGGTCGGAGCACAAAGGAGCAGGTTTACGCGCTTGGCGACGAGGATCCGCAGGATCGCGTTCACCAGCGTCGTCTTACCGACGCCCGGGCCACCGGTGATCACCATGACCTTGGACGCCAGGGCGGTGAGCGTCGCGTTTTTTTGGCTCTCGGCCAAGGCCAGGCCGGTTTTTTCTTCGACCCAGGGGATCGCCTTGTCCGCAGCAATCTCCGGCCAGGGCAGCGGGCCATCGATAAGAGCCTTCAGGCGGGAGACGATGGACTGCTCGGCGCGATAGAGGCCGGCTAGAAACACGCAAGCCCGGTCCTCGATGGAATCGGCAATGACGCCGCCGGCTTCGAGCTCGAGCTTCAACGCATCGGTGATCAGGGCTTCGGGGATCTCCAAAAGCTTAACGGCTAGAGGCATCAGTTCATCGCGCGGCAGGCCACAATGCCCGTCATCGAGCGACTCTGACAGGGCGTAGGAAATGCCGGCACGCGCTCGGATCATCGCGGTCTTCTCAACGCCGAGTTTCATGGCGACGGCGTCGGCTGTTCGGAAGCCGATACCCCGGATGTCCCGCGCCAAGCGATAGGGATCTTCGGAGACAAGCTGAACGGCGTCAGTGCCATAGGTCTTGTAGATACGGACCGCCCGAGAGGCGCCAACTCCGTTGGTATGTAGGAAGATCATGATCTCGCGGATGACACGCTGCTCCGCCCAGCCGGCAACGATTCCTTCCGCCCGCTTTGGTCCGATCCCAGTCACCTCCCGCAGCCGATTTGGCTCAGCTTCGATGATGTCGAAAACTTTTTCGCCAAATGCATGGATCAGCTTCTTTGCATAGACGGGACCAATCCCGCGGATCATGCCTGAGCCGAGGTATTTCTCGATCCCTTCGATGGTGGTGGGGGGCGTCGCCTTGAGAAAGCGTGCACGGAACTGGAGGCCGTGCTGGCGATCATTGTTCCAATCCCCGCTCGCCTGGATGAACTCGCCGGCGGAGATCACGGCGGCATGGCCGACAACGGTGACCAGATCCCGCTTGC